>Ga0210404_10000046_pt1 | contig 108419 bp, 110 predicted proteins | sample IncBWH28MmetaG_FD_155455 | JGI IMG/M metagenome (GOLD analysis project Ga0210404, IMG submission 155455) | Forest soil microbial communities from Barre Woods Harvard Forest LTER site, Petersham, Massachusetts, United States - Inc-BW-H-28-M | ecosystem: Environmental > Terrestrial > Soil >... | reverse complement strand
AGCGACGAGGCCGCAGCGGAACTCGTCAAGGCCTGAAGGGCTTTTCACCACACAGTCACCGAGAAAGCCTGTCTCTGTGACTCTGTGGTGAACAAGTTTTGAAACCACATTTAAACTTCCTGTGAACTTTCGCAAGTATCTTGTGCTGGCCGGAGTCACGGTGTTCGCCGCGGCCGGAGACTCCATGCTCTCGCATGGGATGAAGCAGACCGGCAGCATCTCCGTCCATCACCTGCAAGGCGTCATCTTCGCCGTGCTCAATCCCTGGGTCGCGATTGGAATTCTTCTGCTGCTCGCCTTTTTCGCCACCTACATGACGGCGCTATCCTGGGCTGATCTCACCTATGTTCTGCCGGCAACTTCGCTCGGATACGTGCTGCTGGCTCTGGTCGCGAGATTTGTGCTGCATGAGCATGTCAGTCCGATGCGGTGGTTGGGGATTGCTTTGATCACCGGGGGTGTGGGATTTGTGGCTGGCGGGCCATCTCTGACGGAGCACTCGCATGCGAAAGGTGACGAGCCTTTGCAGGAAGCGCGCGCCATAGCGGATGCAGCAAAATCCCCACTTCTCGCAAAGGACGCGAGAAATGGGGCACCCACGGGAGTGCAGTCATGAAAGCCCTTTACACGTGGGGCGCCATTCTCGCGATCGTGTTCGCCTCGGTAGTCGGCGACGTGCTTCTGGCGCGCGCCATGAGGCAGGTCGGGGACGTCGGCGCCCTGCGCCGTCGCTCCGGTCTCGGCGTAGTGATCGCACGCACGCTCGGCAATCCCTACTTTCTCTTCGGCGTCATGGCCATGGCCGTGGCCTTCTTCAGCCTGCTGTTCGCGCTCTCTTGGGGAGACGTAAGCCTGGTGGCCCCCGCCGCCGCTTCCCTCACCTTCATCGGCAATGCCGTCGCGGCCAAAATCTTTCTGCATGAGAAAGTAGACCGGCGCCGGTGGATTGCTGCGAGTCTGGTAGCTGCCGGCGTGGCTCTGCTGGCGGGATAGTTAATGGTGCCCATGGCGGCGACAATGGAAAAGGCAAACCGCGCTATGACATTGAGACTCTCTCCAGCCTTCGCCCTGATCGCAGCCCTGGCGCTGTCCCTGCCTGCAAGTGCGCAGAAGGAATTCAGCAAATGGCCCGCTGGAACTTCACCGAAAGAAATCGGCAAGCGCGTTGGCGAACGGCTTACCTCATCGCCTCACAGTCTCTCGACCGGAGAGGCCAGGCAGCCCTATATCAACTATCCGGAATCTGTAACTTGGTACGGAGCGTTAACCTTTGCGCAATTGAGTGGCGACAAAGAGCTCAGCTCACGACTGATGCAACGTTTTGATCCACTCCTCGATGCCGATTCCAAACTTATTCCGGAGCCCAAGCATGTGGACTTGACCGTCTTCGGCGCGGTTCCTCTCGAAATTTACATTGAAACCAGGCAGCAGAAGTATCTCGATCTCGGCAGAGAGCTGGCCGATAAGCAGTGGGTGGATCCCACGCCCGACGGCCTCACCGCCCAAACCCGCTACTGGATCGACGACATGTACATGATCACCTTGGTTCAGGTGCAAGCGTATCGCGCGACGGGCGATGCGAAGTATCTTGATCGCGCGGCCCTGGAAATGTCCGCGTACCTGGACAAGCTGCAGCAGCCAAACGGGCTCTTCTATCACGCGCCCGACGCGCCATTTTTCTGGGGGCGGGGCAATGGCTGGGTCGCCGCTGGAATGACCGAACTGCTGCGCGCTCTGCCGCAGAGTCATCCCCGGCGCGCTCGCATCATGGAGAGCTACCGCAGGATGATGGCGTCGTTGCTGAAGTATCAGTCTAAAGATGGCATGTGGCGCCAGTTGCTGGATCATCCGGAAGCCTGGCCCGAAACCTCCTCCACCGCAATGTTTACTTTTGCCATGATCACCGGGGTGAAGAACGGCTGGCTGGATAAGAAGACCTACGCACCTGCCGCCCGCAAAGCGTGGCTCGCTCTCACTACATATATCGAGCCCAACGGCGACATTCGCAATGTCTGCGAAGGCACCGGCAAGAAGAATGATCTCAATTACTATCTAACGCGCGCCCGCAACACGGGAGACCTTCACGGTCAGGCGCCCATCCTGTGGTCCGCCTCAGCCCTGCTGCGATGAATCTATAGTGTCGGCTCCCTCCCTTTCGCACAGAACCCGAAAGGATGGCACCCGGCCAGGTCACAAACCGACTTGACAAGACCGGGATTCGGTATATGCTGCTACGCGACACAAGTCAACCGCGAGGATTTGCATTCGTCGAAATGACCAGTTCTGGGGAGGCGGGAGATGCGATTCGCGCCCTGAACGGTTCAGCACACGGCGGGCGCGCCCTGATTGTCAATGAAGCTCGCCCCAAACTCTACTGCAGCGAACAAGAATCACTTTCCCGTAGGGATCACCGGCACCATCGTACCTACTGATATTGGAGAGATGATCTTGTTGGCCGTTCCTGCGAAAGCATTCCGGACAATTCGACACACTTTCAGGCCCGCTTCCCAAGCGAAACAGGGGGAATTTATGAATCCAGGCAGCTCGATATCTCTAAACAGCAAAGCGTGGAGGGACTTGTACAAAGCCGCACTCTTTGAGGTTGATAAGACCAGACTCCCAGACCGCATTGCGCAAGCTGAAGAAGCGCTTGCACTGAGGGCACGGGAGTTGTTTCACGTTGCCGGAGACAACATCGAAGAGGGCGAAGCTCTTGATGACGCGATGTACGCCTTACATGCTCTGCGCAGCACATCGCAAATCAACCACCGGTTAAATGCCGCCCGTGGTGCGGTCGCCTGAGATGTGCCTCAATTGACAGTAGTGTCTCAGTTTGAAAGTGTACGCAAGACACCGAGCATTGCCATGTGATGGTCACTGCCTAGCTCCACTGTCCAGCGGTCGTTGGGCTTGTGCCAGTCGAAGTTTTCTCTCCGCAGAGCTTGGCGGAATGCTCTAGGGTCTATGTTGGCTTGGTTCGCCATTTCTATTGCCGTTATCGGAACCATTCCCCCCGCTCCTAATTTGCCAGAAGTATGCCACAGGTCGGAGGCTCACGCGACCCCCTGTGAGAATGGAACTGAGACACTACCGAACGCGAGGTAGTGGGTCAGTTTGAATTCTAAGGCTCTCGCGGACTTTCGAATCATGTGTGGACCTTAGATGAATTGGCCAGCCTCCTCTGAGAAAACCAATCCCGGTGTGCGCTACCGTACCGCAAAATCGAAGCTCTTCCTAGTATCGTGGGGCTCGCCATGCTGCGAAAGTCACAAATAAAGCCGCACTCAACCCGCGTTCTGGACTACTCGGCAACCATGTCGCAGTACGAAAGAGAGAGCCTCGCGGCCGAGGCCACGCTCAGGGCTGAAAAGAAATTGAAAAATGGCCGTCGGCCCGCCAATCGCAAGAAAAGTTCGAACTAACCCACCCACCGAATACTACGGCAGATTGACAACAGCAGCGCACAAGCCTAGCATCGCAATTGAGCAAGCTACCTCTTCTTACTCTTTCAGGTCCCCTGAACTAAGTCAGCCCATCTGAAGCTTTCTCCCCTTAGATTTCTCCAAGGAGGAATTGCGTTATGACCCTATTGACTCGTTGGGAGCCCTTCCGTGAGTTTTCCACCATGCAAGACCGCATGAACCGCATGAACCGTCTTTTCCGTGAGTCGTATAACCCCGAAGGCCCGGAAGAGGCGTTAACCACCACCAGCTACGCACCGCCGGTGGACATCTACGAAGACGAGCACAACATTACTCTGAAGCTTGAAGTCCCGGGCATCGACGAAAAAGACATTGATGTCCGCATCGAAAACACCACGCTCACCGTCCATGGCGAGCGCAAGATCGAGAAGGACGAGAAAGAGGAGAACTTCCGTCGCGTCGAGCGGCAGTACGGAGAGTTCACCCGATCGTTCACGCTGCCCAGTACCGTGGATCTCGGGCAGGTGAGCGCCCACTACGACAAGGGCGTGCTGAAGATTAACCTTGCCAAGAAGGCCGAAGCCAAGCCCAAGCAGATCAAGGTGAATGTTGACAGCGAGAAGACGGTCGAAGCCAAGGCTCCCGGCAAAGCCGCGTAAGAGCAATAGTCAGTAAGAGAAATGGGAGGCGGCATAGGCTGGCCTCCCGTTTTTGTTCTTCGGGGACTGGCCCAGACCGCTCTTGAGGGTGCCCAGTCCAAGCTTCGCTTGGGCGGGGCTTTGTGAAGTCCTATGCTAAGGGCATATCAACCTGTTAGCTTTCCACAGCCTCATTGTGACATCTGACCTTGCGCTCCACAGCCAAATCATTCCATCATTGTCCAGCACAAGGAGCAGAGCAACGGCCGCCCCAAACCCATGCAGGTGAAAACGTGGCACGTAAGTACATGATTCAAAAGAGCTAAGCACATAACTTATTTAGAGACAAGTATTTGCCGCGAAAAAACCGCAAGGCCCAAGATTCTAAAGAATTTGCAAAATGGGGGGAGGGGGCCTACCCCGTTAGTGGAAAGTAAACCAGGCACCGCAACCGAAACCGCTAGCCACACCCGACCGACGACTTGGAGAAGAAACATGGCAACAGCCACAGTCCCGTTATGCCAGCACTTCATGGACAACTCCACCCGCTGCGCGTCTCCCGCGATGAAGGGGACGCGGTACTGCTATTCGCATCACCGTGAGCAATCGCGGCGCGCGAGGAAAAACGCCGAGCGTGCGCGGCAGAGATGGTTTGAATCCGCGCCGCTGGACGATGTAGCGTCAGTGCAGCGGGCGCTGAGGCAGGTCATGGAGCGGCTGCTGTCCGGCCAGGTCGATCACAAGAAGGCTGGCAAAATACTCTACAAGCTGCAGACAGCGAGCGTGAATTTGAGGGCGGCGGCTGACTCTTAATCTGAATCCGTTTGGATCAGGAAGGATGGCAAGGAGCGGTTTGAGAAATATCGGGAGGCGTGGAAATTGCTGGGTTCCTGATGAACGCTGGGCGAGCCGGATGCGCGGGAGTGAACGTCATGCGCGAAGCAGGTCCATCAAGCCTGCTGAGAAAGCTTGCTGGGCACGCTTTTCCAGCCACATACAGTGCAGACTGTAGGAACGGAATGCCACTCCGAACGAAGGATTTGCTCACATTGGTTCAATAATTTGCACTATCACGCGCGGGCGGGGCTGGGGCGTGTCGGGTGCTTCGCCCGCAACCGGAACCCCTGTCTCTTCAACCAAATATATGCCTCGCGATGAGCGCTCTTGCTCAGAAGTGTGGCCCGTGGAGTGCTAACTTCCAGGTAGGCTTGCGGGCGAGTCGCCGGGCAGAAGGTAGGAGCCTGGCGCTTGCGGGACTGGGGTATGGCAAAGCGAATTGCACCCGTCGGGGTCGTTTCCGCTATGTTGTTGGCGGCTTGCGGGGCAGTTTGCCAAAACACAGCAAGCCAGAGCACAGATCAGTCCCTTCCTGATGCTCCTTCGGCGCAGGCTGCAACGCAGGCACAAAAATTTGACGGGTTCGTCGAGGCAGCACGCTCGCCTTTGCAATTTGCCGCAATGGGCGGCCACGCAGGCGTGATGCGCCAAGGCGGATTTGCCGCGTCGGGGACTGTCGAGTCGAATCCCCTTCAGTCAAAAACTGTTTTTGGTAAGTATTTGTATCCACCATTGCCGAGGCAGCAATCGGGCTATCACGCTTCGAGCAGCGGCAGCTTCATGGGCCGCGCCACCGACGCGGCCTCGCGCATTTTTGTCACACGGGATGACTCCGGAAAAGGCAGGCTGAACACTTCCTATTTCCTGCGGGCGCTGACTTCGGTGGCCGCCGACACAGCCTCGCGTCCTTATTGGAGGCGGTCTGTCGGGGCGCCGTTCAGCGATTTTGGTTCAAACGTTGGCAATCAAGCGGGGATGAACCTGTTGCACGAGTTCAGGCCCGGCATTCAGCAGTTGATGAAAAGCCACGCCCCGAAATTCGTGGCCAGGATCATCGAAGAACGCATCGGCCACAACTAGTAGCTCCTGACGTCGTAAACAGTTCGTAATCTCAGCGCTTGAACAGACGCATGAAGCCCGAGGCCGGCAGATCGGGCACAAGAAATTTCGCGTCCTTCATTCCGCACGCACGCAGCAGCGCTTCCGCCGCCAGATATCCGCTGCGGACTGCGCCTTCCATGGTGGCGGGCCATCCGGTCGCAGTCCAATCTCCAGCGAGGAAGACGCGGGGCCACGGCGTGGCCTGCTGTGGACGGTAGGCGTCAATACCGGGGCGCGGCGAATAGGTCGCGTGAACTTCCTTGATCACAGTGGACTTCACCAGATTCGCCGCGCGCGCCGCCGGAAAAAACTCGCGGACCTCCTTCAGGGCAAGGTCAACAATCTCGGCGCGCGACTTGTCGATGAGGCTCTTCGAGGCACTCACGACCAGCTCGATATAGCTGCCGCCCAATTCCGGCTTTCCAGGTGCGCCGCGCGTCGCCAGCAGCCGCGACTTGTGGAACATCCACTGAATCGTTCGGTCGAGGAGGACGGCGTGGTCGAGATCGCTGATCTGGCGATCGAACCAGAGGTGAATGCCGGTGATGGGAGAGGACTCGAAATGGGTAAGCTTTTCGCGCAGGGGCGCGGCCTCCGGACTCTGCGGCAGGACGCGGTCGAGGCTGTCGAACGACAGGGCAAGAACGAGATAGTCAAACACCTCCTCCCCGTCGCTGCTGTCGCTCCTTTCGCTCATGCGAATCCGGACTTGAGATGGCTCGGGAGAGAAAGTTTCGAGCGAGCTGCGGAAGCGAATCTCGCCGTCACGGGCACGAATGTAGTCTCCCGCGCGGTTGTAGAGGTCGGTTAGAGGAATGCTGGGAACGCCCATGTGGCGCGCCTCCGGCGTCTTCATCGATTCGCGCACGACCTGTGCGGCGTAGGAAATCGAAATCAGGTCAAGATCTTCGCTTAGCGCGCTTACCAGGATCGGCTTCCAGAAGCGTTCGATGGCATTCTTCGTCTGCGCGTGCCGGTGACACCAATCCAGAAACGATCGTCCCGTGTCAGGTTGCGAAGTTAAGGTGAGGGCCGCGATGGCGCGTGAGATTGCCAACTTGTCTTTAGCATTCAGAAACGGGAAGCGCAGGAACGACGGCGCAGTATGGAGCGGCGCGGGCAGCGGAGATGCATGCATCACGCTGGTGCGGCCGCCGGGCTCGATGAAGGTCATGTCCTCATACCAGCGGATCTTGTCTTCCACGCCGATGCGGCGGTAGAACTCAATCAGGTTCGTGCAAACCCGGAAGAGAACGTGCTGGCAGTTGTCGACGACTTCGCCGGTGCCAGGATGCTCGTAGGAAGAAGCGCGTCCGCCCAGATAAGGACGGCGCTCGAAGAGAGTGACGCGAAAGCCGGAGTCGGCGAGGGCGCAGGCCGCGGCCAGTCCGGCCAGGCCGCCGCCGGCGATGGCTACTGTAGGTTGTGTCGAGTCTGGCGTCATCACATCAGGCGCTGGAGGAAGCCACGCCCTAGAACGCGCAGCTTTTCGCTGACCGTCAGGGTTACCTTGGCGCTGAAGACGTCGTACTGGAGCTCGGCGATTTTCTCCAGCAACCTGCGATAAATGTTGACCAGCACCCACAGCGCGGGCTGGCTGTCTTCCGCGATGTAGGGAATCAGTTGCTCGCCGGCCTGGTAGAACTCGCGGGCACGGTCGGCTTCGAGCGCCAGCAAGGGCCGAAAACGCGCTGCATCCGGCGATGAAAGCAACTCGGCGGCTGAGAGCCCAAACTTCGCCAGGTCTTCTTCCGGTAAATACACGCGACCCATCGCCGCATCTTCTTTCACATCGCGAATAATGTTGGTGAGTTGGAAGGCTAGGCCGCACTGCTCGGCCAGGGGCTCGGCCGCGGGATCGCGATATCCGAAGATGTGGATGCAGACCAGTCCCACCACCGATGCCACCCGGTAGCAGTACACCTTCAAGTCGTCGAAGGTGCGGTACTGAACCGTGAGCCCTGGAACCGCGGGGACTGGCGCCCCTTGGCTGTCGGCTCCGGCGTCCACATCCATCGCCGTGCCCATTGCGAGTTCATCGAGCAGGCCAGCGGGGATGGTATATCTGCGTTGCGCGTCGGTGAGCGCCAGCAGAATTGGATCATCGCTCGGCTCGCCCTGCTGTGCACGATGCAATGCATCCAGCCAGGTATCGAGCTTGAAGCGGCGTTCCTCAAGACTCAGGCTTGGGTCGTCGGCAATGTCGTCGCAGCGGCGCATGAAGGCGTACACGGCGCACAGAGCCTGGCGCTTGCGCTTGGGCAGAACCAGGAACGCGTAATAGAAATTCTTCGCGTTAGTGCGCGTGATGCCGCGGCAAACCGAATACGCCATGGCGAGCTGCGCCGGAGCCGGACTCCACGGGATGAGCACCTGCTGCGCTCCTGCACTCATAACAACTTTCCCAGGGCAGCCCGCGCCACCAGAGCCAGCTTGCGGGGCTTGGAGATTACCGGGCGCCTTCCGAGCACGGCAAAGCCCTGGCGCTCGATCGCGTTCAGGATCTCCTGACCGCCGCGGCTGAAGAGTTCAACATCCACCGCCAGTTCTTTGTCTACTTTGCTCACCAGCGGGAGGCCGTGATCGAACCACTGGCGCGCCCGCTCTACTTCGAACTTCATCATCTCGCAAAATGCAGGCGTGTTGCGGTTTTGCGCGAGGTCTTGATCGGTGACAGAATAACGGCGCAAGTCTTCGAGCGGCAAATAGATTCGGCCTTTGGCGTAGTCGACGGTGACATCCTGCCAGAAGTTCGCCAACTGGAGCGCGGTGCAGGTGTAGTCGGAGAGCTGCTGGCGCTCTGCATCGTGATAGCCGCACAGGTAGAGGACGAGATGGCCGACGGGATTCGCCGAGTAGCGGCAGTACGCGAGCACATCGTCGAAGGTTTCGAAACGTGTGACGGTCTGGTCCTGGCGAAAGGCGATGAGGAGATCGGAGAACTCGTGCTTGGGGATTTCGAACCTGCGCACGGTCTCCGCCAGCGCGACAAATACCGGGTGGCGCGGATTGCCCGCATAGCAGGCATCGAGTTCGGTTTGCCATTCATCGAGCAGGGCGAGTGAGAGTGCGGGATCGCCGACTTCGTCGCCCAGATCGTCGGAGATGCGGCAGTAGGCGTAGACGTTGAGGAAATCCTGACGCAGATGACTGGGGAGGAACCAGGTAGCGACGGAAAAATTCTCGTAGTGGGTGCGGGCGAGGTGGCGGCAGTATTCGCGGGCTTGTTCGAGTGAGGGCGCAGACTGCGGGATGGCGTATTCGGCGGGCAGGCGGCTCCAGCCCGCCGCGGGGGCGCGCGCGATCTCGACGCGAGAATCAGTAGAAGTCGTTGGAGTCATTCAGTAAGAAAGACTTGTTGCACGACTGAAGCCGTGCCCCTCCCGATCTATGCTAACCATGACCATTCTGCGTCGAGCAAGAACCTGTGCGTGAGAACTCCTTGCCGCGCCGGATATGCTGCATGCGGGCATGGGGTCCTTCGCTTCGCTCAGGATGACGGTTCCATCTTAGTTGACGCTTTGATGGACCCGGTCGATCAGTGGCCGGGAATGATGGCCGTCTTGATGTCACCGCCGCGGTTCAGCATGTGGCGCAGCACCTGCTGCAGGCGCGAGAGCGGGGCTTCGCCGGTGATGTAGTCGGTCGGCCGAATTTTCTTGGCCGCGATCAGGCCGAACGCCCGGCGCACGGTTTCCGGGGTGTGATGAAACGTGGCCTTAAGCGTGATTTCGGAATAGTGCAGCCGGTTGGTATCGAGCTGAACTTTGCTTCCGCTGGCGCACCCGCCGAAAAAGTTTACTGTGCCGCCTTTGCGGACCATCTCCACTGTCCACTCCCAGGCCTCGGGACGGCCCACTGCCTCGATTACCACATCGCAACCGCGCTTCTGCGGGGTGAGCGCGCGAACGGCCTCGATGACGTTCGGCACCTTGGTGGTCTGCACAATTTCATGCGCGCCCATATGCTTGGCGGCTACGACCTGCTCGTCACGCTTCACTACGGCGATGACGTTGCAGCCGATGGCGCGCGCCACTTGCACAAACATCAGACCGATGGGACCGCCGCCGATGATGGTCACGGTGTCGCCGATCTCGACCCCGGTTTCGTGCAGGCCGCGCAGCACGCACGCCAGAGGTTCAGTCATGGCCGCGTCTTCAAAACTCACGTTTTGCGGGATCACAAGCATGTTGGCTTCGACGATGCGCCGCGGCACGCGGATGTACTCCGCGTAGGCTCCATTGTTAAAGAGCAGGTCTTCGCAGAGATTTTCCTGGTGCTTGGAACAGTAGAAGCACATCTGGCAGGGCGCGGAGTTGAGCGCCACCACGCGCATGCCCTTCTTGAAGCTGTGCACGCCCTCGCCGACTTCCTCAATCACGCCGGCCAATTCGTGGCCGAACAATGCGGGAGGCACAATCATGCGGGCGTGGTAGCCGCGCTGATAAACTTTGAGGTCGGTGCCGCAGGTAAGAGCCACCTGCACTTTGACCAGGACCTCGCCCTTTTCCACGCGAGGGATGGGCACTCGTTCAATCTTAAGATCTTCTTTGCCGTACAGAACGGCAGCCGTCATTTTTCCATTCACTGCTTGCTTCCTTCCCAGGCCTCATGTTTCCAGGTACCGGGCTGAATCACGACTTTCATCGACGCAGGCTGCGGATGAGCCGCGAGTTCCAAAGCTCGCGGACTCTCCTGGAGCGGAAAACGGTGACTGATCAACTGCTCCAGATCCATCTCCCGGTTCATCACAAAGCGAACCGACTCCTCTTGCAAATCCACAGACGCGCTATACGAGCCCACCAGCGTCTTCTCATCCACGCAAATGGCCGCCGGATCCACAACCACCTCGCCACGCTGCGTTTGCGCAAACAACAACACCCGCCCGCCGGGGCGGGCGGCATCCATGGCGGGACGGATCAAGGCGTTGCTGCCCACAGCTAAGATTACAGCGTCGGCACCGCGCCCTTCTGTCCGCTCCCGCACAGAGCGCACCGCGTCCTGCTGCGATGCATCGATCACATACTCGAATCCAAGGCTTTTAGTTATTCTAAGCCTCTCGGGATACAAATCGGAAGTAATAACCGTGGCCCCTGCCCGGCGTGCCAACACACTTAGTATGATGCCGATGGGCCCCTGCCCGATAGCCAGCACGGTCTCGCCGGGTTGCAGGCGCAAGGCCTCGATCCCTTTCATGCAGGTATTGACAGGCTCGACAAAGCAGGCCTGCTCAAACGAGACACCTTGCGGGATCTTCACCGTTCCTTTCTCGACGATCCAATCCATGACCCGGACGTATTCCGCGAAGCCTCCGCCGGAAGGTTCAAAGCCGGCGGTGCATCCTACCTTCTTATAGGTCGCGCATTGCGCGAAAGTCTTGTGCCTGCAGTAGTAACACTGGCGGCAGGGGATGTGATGAAACACTACGACCCGGTCTCCGGGCTCGAAGTTGCGGACGTTGGCTCCTATGGCGGCGACAACGCCGGAGGTTTCATGGCCGAAGATGCGTGGCGCCGAGTGCGATCCGGAGGCAATCTTCTTCAGGTCCGTGCCGCACACCCCACAGGTGTGAACCCGCAGCAGCAGCTCTCCGGCGCCAATCTGGGGCACCGGAACTGTTTCGAGGCGAACGTCGTTTACTCCGCGGTAAACCGCCGCCAGCATGGTTGCAGGAACCGACTGGCTTCGGTCTTCGATCGCGATTTGTCCGGCAATCCCCATCGCTTGCTTAGATGAATTCTACTTCGTATGCGCTTCACGCGGGTCCGTATTTGTGAACGCCACTCCCACTGTCATCGAATCCAGATACGGCGAGTCTGGGGGCGTGAAATGATAGGCCTTCACCTGCAGCACTACGTAAAAACTGTCCACCTTGATGATCCGCTTTGCGCCCACCGGCACTCGGGCAAAGCTGCCGGGCTCCAGCCGCCACAAAGCATCCTGGACATCGCCTTGGGGATTATCGGACGGCACCTGCGACGGCAGCAGCACGTTGTCGTAAATGGGATGGTGCAGGTCCGCCAATTTTACTTGCCAGGATGTGATCTTGGTATCGCCTTCCGGTCCTTGCGGAGTAATCGAGAACGTGTAGCGGTCGGCCCCATGCAAGTCTTTGATGCGCTCGCGGTAAGCCGAATTTTGCGGCGTGAGTTTGGCCTCAAAGCTCTCTTCCACGACGCGCGTCGCGCCCTGGCGGAAACTTTCGGCATAGACGGACGTGGCGGTCGATTGCGCGGCCAGAGGTAGCGCGATACTGAAGACGACGGGAACCAGCAGTCGCACTTTTATTCGCCATCTCATTCGCCATCTCATTTGCGACCTCCGGCACGCAATCCGCTGGCTGCCGCAGCTTGCGGTGTCGAGTGCACTGGGGTGGGAGGCGGAGCGACTCGTCCTGATGCCTGGCTCAGTTCCTGCCGGAAACGCTCGAGATGCTCGCCCAGCGCTCTCGCTGCCTTGCGGCTGTTGCTGGCTAACATGGCGACGCGCCTCCACAGCCATGGCCGCAGAGTCACGAATAGGGCAAAGCTCGAGGTCCGGAAGCGGCCTTGTGCGTCGATGAAACGGTCCATCTGGGGCATTTCAAAGTGCAACTCATCGGAGATCACTTTGGTTACGCCGAACTCAATCCCATGCGTACGAGCCGCGGTCGCCACTGCAGCCGCTTCCATATCCACGGCTTGCGCCTTGTAGGCCTGCGCCAGATTGGCTTTCTGGGCCACGCTCGCCACCGCCATGAAGGTTACCAGTGTGCCTTTTCCACCCTCGATTTCGACGCGGCTGCCGTCGCGGGCATCGACCACAACAGCCGGGGCGAAGATTTCACCTGCGCGCATATGGGAGTCCAGCGCGCCGGCAAATCCCACCGAATGTACGAGGGTGGGACGGTATAGCGCGATCACCGCTTCGGAAGCGCGGCGCGCCGCCTCTGCGCCGACCCCGCCGCACACGACAACCAGTTCGTCCCGCTCAAAGAAAACAAAGCGGCGGCCTTCGTGGTCGCGCTCGACACGGCGGCAACTCTTGATCAGGGCGCTGACTTCGCGCTCCAGGGCTGCGATGATAGCGACTTTAGACATAACCGTTGGCCCGGAACCACTCTACTGCACGGCGCAATGCCCCATCCGCGGGCACGGTCTTCCATCCCAACTCACGCTCCGCTTTGTCGGAACTTGCCCACATCTTTTTCTTTCCCATGCGGACGGTTTCGATGGTCGCGCGCGGCTCACGGCCCAGCAGGCGGCCGGACAGTGTCTGATCCACCGCGCCCGCTGCATAGGCGACGAAGTAGGGCAACTTCACTCTGGGGGACGGCAGGCCTGCAATCACGCCCAGCTTGTCGAGAATTTGCTTCAACGTGAGGTTCTCACCCCCCAAGATGTAACGCTCGCCGCTCTTGCCTTTTTCGAACGCGGCAACGTGGCCGCGAGCGCATTCCCGAACATCGACCAGGTTCAATCCGGTCTCCACGTACGCGGGGAATTTGCGCTTCAGAAAGTCTACGACGATTCGTCCGGTCGGAGTCGGCTTGACGTCCTGCTCGCCAACCGGAGTCGTTGGATTCACCGTCACCACGCGCATCCCGCTGCGGCCCGCTTCCAGTGCCATCTGCTCGGCCATAAATTTCGAGCGCTTGTAGTGGCCAATCATGTCGGCGAGCGAGACCGGAGAGTCTTCGTCGGCGGGGCGGCCGTTGCCGGTGAAGCCCATCGTGGCCACGCTGGACGTGTACACCACGCCGCGGACTGTGTTCTTGTTCTTGCGGGCTGCTTCCAGAATTGCGCGCGTGCCCTCCACATTCGAGCGGTACATTTCCGCCGGATCCCGCACCCAGAGCCGGTAGTCAGCGGCGACGTGAAAGACGACCTCGCAGCTGGACATTGCTTTTTCCAGGGACGCGGAATCGCGCAGATCGCCGGTCGCCGTTTCGGCTTGCAGGCCTTCGAGATTTTTTAGACTGCTGGTGGCACGTACCAGCAAGCGCAAGTCCGCACCCTGTTCTGTGAGAACGCGGGCGACGTGCGATCCCAAGAAACCCGTGGCTCCTGTGACGAAAGCTTTCAGAGCAGTTCTCAGTTCTCAGTCTCAGTTCTCAGTCACAACCTTAGGGTCTGGGAACGAACTGAGAACTGACAACTAGTTTTCCGCCTTCTCCATCACCTTGGCATACGTCGTAAGCGCCAGCAGCGGGAAATACTGCCGGTAGAGGTGATACTTCAGGTAGAACACGCGGGGAAAACCCGTGCCGGTGAAATAAGGTTCATCCCATGAGCCGTCTTCTTTCTGCGTGCGCAGCAGGTAAGCGATTCCGCGAGCCACGGAATCGCTGCGCGTATCGCCGACCGCCAGGATCCCAAGAATCGCCCAGGCCGTCTGCGAGGGCGTGCTCTCGCCGACGCCACGCAAGGTCGGATCGTCATATGATCCAACACTCTCGCCCCAACCGCCGTCCGGGTTCTGCACCATGCGCAGCCACTCCGCCGCCTGCTGGATGCAAGGCTCGTGGTTGTCCATGCCGATCGCTTCGAACCCGCGCAGGACCAGCGCAGTGCCGTAGATATAGTTGACGCCCCAGCGTCCGAACCAGCTTCCATCCGGCTCTTGTTCGTTGCGGATGAATTGAATCGCCCGCTTCACGGCGGGATGGTTCTTATCGTAGCCGTAGGTCGCCATCATCTCGAGGATGCGCCCGGTGATGTCCACCGTCGGCGGATCGAGCATGGCGTTGTGATCGGCGAAGGGAATGTATTGGAAAACCATCTTGTCGTTATCTTTGTCGAACGAGGCCCAGCCGCCGTTCTCGCACTGCATCGAAAGAATCCAATCAATCGCGCGTTGCACCGACTCCCGCTGGTAGCGTCCGTTGGGATGCTCCACCCGGCTTAGCGCCAGGCACACCATCGCGCTGTCATCGACATCGGGATAAAACTCGTTGTTGAATTCGAAATACCATCCGCCCGGCCTGCCCTGCTTGTTTTTGACCTGCCAGTCGCCCGGATTCCGCACCTGCTTCTGCAGGATCCAGTCCGCGCATTTCACCATACGAGGATCGTTCGCCGGCACTCCCGCTTCGGCCAGGGCAAACATCGCATATGCCGTATCCCACACCGGAGACATGCAGGGCTGCATGCGGAACGTGTCTTCTCCGTTTACCCGTTCTTCGATCCCCAGCTTCTCAAACTCATCCAGCGCCCGGATCACCTGCGGATCGTCGAGAGAATATCCCTGGCAGCGCAGGGCAATGATGGCGTTCATCATCGATGGGTAAATCGCGCCCAGCCCATCGCTCATCTCGAAACGCTCCAGCATCCACTTCTCGGCCTTCTTCAGGGCAATCGAACGCAGGGGCCGGATATGCACGCGCTCAAACCAGTGCGTCATGCGGTCAAGACAAAGAAAGAAATTCCGCCATGACACCAGCTTTTTCGACCAGTGCAGGTGCATGCGCGACTTCGTCATGCCGCCGACGAACAACTCTTCCACGCCCATCTCGCGCGGAATCTTTTTGAACGGCTTCTTGGCGTAGCAGATGGAAAGGGGGACCAGGATGGCCCGCGACCACGATGAAATCTCGTAGATATTGAACCAGAACCAGTTCGGAAACAGGACGATCTCCGGCGGAATCGCCGGTACTGCATCGTAGTCGTACTGCCCGAAGAAGCACAGATAGATCTTGGTGAATGTATTGACCTCGGTGACTCCGCCAAGTTCGAGGATCTTCTTCCGGGCGCGTTGCAATACGGGATGATCTGCGTTGTATCCCGCCAGCTTCAGCCCGAAATACGCCTTCACCGAGGCGCTGACGTTTGACGGACCCGCTGCATAAATACTCCATCCACCATCTTCATTCTGATGCTGAATGATCCAGTTGGCTGCCTTCTGGAAGCGCTGGGAATCGCCCGTCCCCAGCAGCGTATGCAGCAGAATGTAATCCGACTCCAGCGTGGTGTCGGCCTCAAGTTCGCCGCACCAATAGCCAGCCTCGTGCTGGGCGGAGAAAAGAAGCTTGCGGGCGGCGTCCATTGCCGCGGCCACACGGGTCGCCAACCCGTCGATTTTGCCGAAGCGAAGCTGCGGCGCGGAAGCTATATGGGACTCGGGGGAGTTTGTATCCATCTCCATCAATATGCGGCTCCGTTAATCCGCAGTGGCGCTTGCCGGAGCAGCGGCGATAGCCTCGACAATCTCCGGCGGCAGTCCGAAGCGCACGTTTTCCGGCATCACTTCGAGTTCCTGCACGTTGTCGAAACCCTTGGTGGCAAGAAACTTCATGGTTTCCTCGACTAGGCACTCCGGCGCTGAGGCGCCAGCCGTGAGAGCGATCGTCTTCACGTCCAACAGCCAGTCGGACTCAATGTCTTTGTAACTATCAATGAGGTGAGAGTTCGTCCCCAGGTTCCGCGCCACCTCGACCAGACGATTCGAATTGGAACTGTTTTCCGAACCCACCACCAACAGCAAGTCAGCGTCCGACGCCACTTCCTTCACAGCGACTTGCCGGTTTTCCGTGGCATAGCAAATATCCTGCGCCGCCGGACCCTTGATGTTCGGGAACTTCTTCTTCAGCGCGGCGATAATATCCTTGGTCTCGTCCAAGCTCAGCGTCGTCTGCGTCAGATAAGCCACGCGATTCGGATCCGGCACGGCTAGCGACTTCACCTGCTCAGGAGTTCCCACGACTTGCGTTACCAGCGGAGCCTCGCCCAGAGTTCCAATCACCTCGTCATGATCGTGATGCCCGATCAGGATCAGCGAATAGCCTTCCTTGGCAAACTTCACCGCTTCCACGTGGACCTTAGTGACCAGCGGACAGGTGGCATCGATCACGCGCAACCCGCGCCGGGCGCTGTGTTCCCGCACCTCGGGCGAAACTCCGTGCGCGCTGTAGATCACGCGCTCGCCGTTGGGAACCTCATCCTCGCTATCGACAAAGATCGCGCCCTTACCGCGCAACTCGTCCACCACAAAGCTGTTATGGACAATCTCCTTGCGCACGTAGATCGGCGGACCAAAGGCTTCCAGCGCAATGCGGACAACGTCGATCGCCCGCACCACCCCGGCGCAGAACCCTCGCGGCTTCAGCAGAAGTAAGGTCTTTCCCTGGCTATTTGGCACCATCAAACTCCCGTTCCTGTGATCGTCTCCAGGCCATGTAGGATGCAAATTCTGGGCTCGGAATCTATACGATCAGGGTACACGAACCCTATTGAGGCGATAGTAATAAGCTACCGGAAAGTACCCTTCTGGTCAACGTAAGCCACAGAAACAGCGGGGATTAGCAGCAAAGGGTAGGAATTCAACGGTGGACGGTATCGGGGACGATGCTACTCCCACTCTTCCAACTCTTCCGGGGGCAAGGGCTCGAAAAACTCAGGCCCGATCTTGATCTTGCCCTTCCAAGCACCGGGCTTGCGAACCCCGTTCTTCTTCTGGATCGCCACTAGGCGCACCACGGGCTTCCGTCCTCGCGTGATGACGATCTCCTCGCCCTCGCAGGCCTTCTTGATCAGCCGTGAGAGCTGTGTCTTCGCCTTTTGGATCGTGATCGTTTCCATCTGTACACGTCACCCGTTCGCCTTAATCATCTGTTCCGCGTGCTTACGCGAAGTATCGGTCAACTTGGCCCCGCTCAGCATGCGAGCCACTTCCTCGGTGCGCTCTTCACCCAGCACGGCGCGAATGCTGGTTCGCGTCCGCCCACCCCATGCCTTTTTTTCGATCACGTAATGATGATCGGCAAACGTTGCAATTTGCGGCAGGTGAGTCACGCAGAGCACCTGATTGGCTCGTGCCAGCGATTTCAGTTTCTTCCCAACGGCTTCGGCCGCGCGGCCCCCGATGCCGGCATCGATTTCGTCGAACACCATTGTGCGCTGAGTTCCTTGGCGTTTCTTGCGCATCGAGGAATCGACCCCTGCCTCTACGCTGACTTTCAGCGCGAGCATCACACGCGACAACTCTCCTCCCGACGCAATGTGTTCCAACTGCCTCATCGGCTCGCCTGGATTCGTTGTAATCATGTAGACCACCTGATCGATTCCGGTAGCCGTCCAGTTCCCTTCTTGCTCGCCTGTTGTCAGCTCAATGCGGAACGCCGATTTCATCGCCAGATCGTTGATCTCCGCCTCGACCAGCTTTTCCAGTTTTCTCGCCGCGTCCTCCCGTCTTTTCGACAGAGCCCGCGCCGCCTGCAAATATTCCGCGGCAGCCTTCGCCAGCTCAGCCCGCAACTCGCGCAAAATCTCGTCTTTGTTCTCGATCTCCGAAAGCTTGCGCGCCACGTCCGCTCCGAACGCGATCACATCCTCCAGCCCCGGACCGTACTTCCGCTTCAACCGGTCCAGTAATGCGAGCCGGTCTTCCAGCTCGGCCAGATGTTCCGGCGAGGCATGGATTCCGCCGGCATAGTCCCGCACCGTGGCCCCCACATCTTCCACGCTGATGCGTGCCGTTTCCAGCGCGGCGAGCGCTTCCTGAAACTTCGGCTCATATCGCGCCAGCTCTTCAACCTGTTTTTGCGCTGCCCGCAAGGATGAAGTTGTGGAACCATCGCCCTCATACAACAGATCGAAGGCCTGCATGGCAGCGTTGTAAATCTTTTCCGCGTTCGCGAGCACGCGCTTCTCGGTTACGAGCCGCTCGTCTTCGCCGGCTTGCAGCCTGGCCTCTTCAATCTCGCGGCGCTGAAACATCCACAAATCCACCAGACGCAACCGGTCCTGCTCGCCCCGTTCCAAGTCTTCGATGCGCTCGCGAGTTCCCTTCCAGGCTTCATAGGAAGCGGCCACCGGCTCGACCTGGCTTCCCGCAAATCCATCCAGCAGTTCCAGACGCGCCGGGGCATCGAAGGACAGAAGCGATTCGTTTTGCGCATGGATGGTCGCCAGATGTGGCGCCAGTTGCCGCAGGACCGCAACAATCGCCGCTTGATTATTCACGAATACGCGCCCTTTTCCCCCAGCCGCAATCTCCCGACGCACGATCAGCGACCTGTCTTCCGATCCATCCAACCCATTGTTTTCGAGCACCTTCTTGATTGAGTCTTCGGCGCTGCCTTCGCTTTCGAACACCGCCGAGACTACCGCCCGCTCCGCACCCGTGCGAATCACGTCACTGGACGCTTTCTCGCCCAGCAGCAGCGCCAGCGCATCGATCAGTATGGATTTCCCCGCCCCGGTTTCTCCAGTCAGCAGGTTCAACCCCGAGGCGAACTCCACCGCCGCGTTGTCGATGACCACGTAGTTCTCCAGCCGCAATTCAACCAGCACAGGCCGTCCTTGGAGCAATCATGTTTGAGAGTTTTGCGCAGCATAGCACGAAACCCGCGGAAACCGGCGGCACGATCTATCGCTTTATCGCTGCGCGACATTGCCTCGCATCGGAGCCGCGCTTTCTCCGAACTTGTGCGCAACGCTCTTCAGGTAGGTATCGAGGGTACCGGTATAGCCGAGGATGAAACGGGAAACAAAACGAAACAACGGATTATAGATCTCGCCACGCTCGGTGATGTTCAGGCGGGAGCCGTCTGCAATCGGAGAAACCTCGAAAATCCAGACGCCGCCAAACGGCAGTTCCTTGTCATCGATCCGAGTCACTATCCGCAGTGGCGGATTCGACTCGACCACCTCCATCGTGAGAACGCCATTCTTGCCGTGTTCCCGAAAACGCGTGTGCCCATCACGGTCAGGCAGCAGCTCAACCTGCTGCAAGCCTGCTCGCCAGGAGGGTCCGTCCTTGAAGTTCGAAATCAGTGCGAACGCGTCGGCTGGTCTCTGTCGCAGTGTAATGGCTCGTGCAGCTACGTGCTGCTTCGGCAACGCATAGCCGATCACGACGACCAACACGATCAAGCCCAACAATAGCGCCACCACAATTGCCGTGATCTTCAACATGAGCACTTATCTCCTTTTATTGGTTTTGTTTTTTGGTCTTCACATCGCAGACGAGCTGCTTGGAGGCACGCGCCAGCAATTCCATTCCCTCGAGAGCGCGCCTGCGTTCGTCGCGCGTCAGCTTAGAAAGAAGCGCGCGCACCCGTTGAGCATCCAGGACCGAGGTCGCGGCCATCGCCCCGGCTCCTTGTATGGTGAGCGTCAAGGCGGCGGCACGTCGATCGCTTGGGCTCGGTTCCCGCCTGAGATATCCGAGCGCTGCCAGTCGGCCAATCGCTGCTGAGAGCGTTGAGGCCCCGATTCCCATGTGGGCAGCCAAACGGCTGGGGCTGAGTGGTTGGGTAGGGCTCAGATGAACCAGTAACGAGGAGTCTCTCGCAGAGAGTCGATGCACCGTGCTCGCTGCCCGAACGTGCTGGACGTGGCAGGCAAGATAAATCTGCGGATAGCACCTCTGGATTAAATGGATGGCGGCTGCGCGATCGTTGGTTCGCATGGGAGAGAATTATTTCCGCCAATCGATATTTCGTCAAAACGAAGTATCGCCCTGCAATGTCGGAGTTTTGCGCAGCATAGCACGAAAAGCAGTCGCCAGTTGCCAGTTGTCAGCGGCCAGTTTGGGCGGGAAAGTTAAGAAGTTTACAGATGCGATACGTGCTCCAAAGCTCGTGCCCTTGATCATCTATAATCGCTTCAAGGTATCCTTCAAACACGATGCATCTTCCATACTCTGCACTCTTCATCGGCGGCGAAATTCTCGATCTCGTTTCCAGTACTGGCGCCGTCGCCAAGTTCGTCCTTCTCATTTTGCTCGCCTTCAGCCTCATCTCCTGGGGAATCATCCTCACGAAATGGAGTCTGCTTCGCCGGGCGCGCCTCCAGAGCGGACGCTTTCTGCGCGCCTTTCGCAAAGCGCAACGTTTGCAGGATATCGCCACCGTCGCCGACCAGTTCCGTCCCAGCCCGCTGGTGGGCGTCTTTGAAGGCGGATTCCAGGAATACAAGCGCCAGCTTTCCGTACCCGGTGCGTCGCTGCGCAGCCTCACCGCGGTTCAGCGCGGCATGCAGATTGGAGCCTCGGAAGAAATCACGCGCCTCGAGCGCAATGTTCCCTGGCTCGCCATCACAGCCGCCGTCACCCCGTTCATCGGATTGTTCGGCACGGTCTGGGGCATTATCGACGCTTTCCACGGTCTCGGGACCGCCGGTGGCGCCACACTGCGCGCCGTCGCTCCGGGCATTTCCGAAGCGCTCATCACCACCGCGGCCGGACTCGCCGCCGCCATCCCGGCTGTCATCGCCTATAACCTCATCGGCAACTCTATTCGCGTGTTCGCCGCCCGCGGCGACGACTTCTCCCTCGAAGTTCTGAACGCCATCGAAAGCATGCAGCCGCAAGCGGCGGCCGAAGTGAGGCGTTGAATGGCTTTTACCACCTCGAACGGCCGGACCCAAACCGCCCTCGCCGATATCAACATCACTCCGCTGGTCGACGTTGTCCTCGTCCTGCTCATCATTTTCATGGTCACTGCGCCGGTCCTCCAGTCCGGCATTGAAGTCAACGTGCCTAAGACCCGCACCGTCAAGGAAATTACCGAGGAACGCGTCGTCATCACCATTAACAAGGATCAGCGTGTGTTCCTGGGCAACGACGCCGTCAATATCCATGAGATCGCGGCCAAGCTGCGGCAGAAGATTCGGGATCCCCGCAACCAGTTCATCTTTGTCCGCGCCGATGAGAACGTCCCTTTCGGTGCCTTCGCCACAGTCATGGACGCCGTGAAGCAATCGGGCATCACCAACGTCAGCATCGTCACTCAACCGCTGGAACAAAATGGCGCAACACGCTGAGATATTTTTTGAACACGATAGTTGGGGACGCGCTCTCGGCTGGTCCACGGGATTTCACGTCGCGATTACGGGGCTGATTCTGCTCTACTCGGTGGTGTTTACCGGTCCGCGCGGTGAAGGTTGGGGAGCGGGCGGCGGCGGCTCTGCCATCGGCGTTACTTTGGTCAGTTCAGTTCCCTTGCCTGCGGCGGCCGCACAAACGCAGAACGTGCTAGCCAACGAATCGAAGGGCGTCACCAAGTCTCAGCCCAAGGTTGAAGAGAAGGCGCCCGACGCCATCGAGATTCAGGGCAAAAATTCCAAAATCAAACCGAAGAAGACTCCCACTCCGACCAAAGAGAAGCCGAAGCCCGCGCCCGAGGAAAACACGAACCAGGTTGCCTTCGGCGAAGGCGGCCCCGTCAGCGGTCCCTATGGAAGCTTTGCCGCAGGCGGCGCGAAAGGCGGCTTCGGTATCAGCGGCGGCGCCGGGGACTTTGGCACCAGGTTCGGCTGGTACGTGCAGCAAATTCAAAACAAGGTTTCCGAGAATTGGCTGAAGTATGAAGTCGATCCCCGGATCACCACCGCGCAGCGTGTCTATATCACCTTCGATGTTGCCCGCGACGGTCACCCCTATAACGTGCGGGTCGAACAATCCAGCGGCGTGCCTTCGCTCGACGTCTCCGCCACCCGCGCGCTGCAGCGTATCGACACCTTCGGCCCCCTGCCGCCGGAATACAGCGGCAGCAAGATTTCAGTGGAGTACTGGTTCGATTACAGCAAGAAATAAAGTTGTGAACTTATGGGCCTACGGAGGCATCCATAACAGTGATGTCAGAAAATTCAAGTCTACGGGACAGGAAACCGTCGCAGTATCCAGCTGATTATTCTTGAAGCTGCTGATTCGCGACTATGATGATCGAAGCTTGCCAATGAAAACATATCGGAGTACGATATTGTCGTACACAGTATCCTTTTGTCCGGGCTTGTCTAACGGCTCCAAACGGATGGAAGACAGACGCAGCCACATTTTGAATTCTGCCCCGACCGGCGCACGGCTCTTGAGCGCTTTGAGCGTCCTGATCTTGTTCGTTTTCCTCCCTTCTACCAGTCTTGCCCAGGATTGGGTTCGCACCGGTTCCGGCCTCGGCGTCGAAAAAGTCCGCCTCGCCGTGCCCGACTTCAAGCCCTCCACCGGCGATCCCCAGAACGACGCCTTGCTGAAGACTTTCAACGACACTTTCTGGAACGACCTGGACAATTCCGGCGTCGTTGAACTTGTCTCCAAAAGCTTTTATCCTCTGCAGGTCCCTGGCCAGCCTACCGAGATCACATTCCCTGCCTGGAACGCTCCTCCGCCCAACGCCGCCATGCTGGCCTTCGGCAATCTCGGCGTCGCCGGGGGCAAAGTCACCGTCCAGGGCTGGCTCTACGACGTGAAGAACACCGCTTCGCCACAGGTTCTCGGCAAGCAATATTCTGACGTCGCCACCGACGACGCGGCCCGCGTTATCGCCCACAAATTCGCCGATGAGATCATATTCCGCCTGGGCGGGGGCATCCCCGGCATCGCAGAAAGCACAATCTACTTCGTCAGCGATCGCTCCGGCCACAAGGAAATCTGGGCGATGGACTACGACGGCTCCCATCAGCGTCAACTTACTCACCAGAACTCCATCTCTCTCTCGCCCCGCATCTCGCCTGATGGGTCCCGTCTCGCCTTCAGTTCTTTGACCAAGACCGGCTGGGACATTCTCATGTTCTCCGTTGATCTCAACCGGCTAGTGAGCTTTCCCCACTTAGGAGGCACCACCCTTTCTCCGGCATGGTCGCCAGACGGAGCGAAGCTTGCGTTGTCGTCTTCTCGCGGCGGCAATTCTGAAATCTATGTCTGCGACGCAAGCGGCGGCAGTCTCCATCGCATGACCACGAGCAAGGGCCCTGACGTTTCTCCCGCGTGGAATCGCAAGACCGGCGCTCAAATCGCCTTTGTCAGCGGCAGCACGGGATTGCCCCAGGTCTACACCATGGAGTCTGATGGCACCAACCAGCAGCGTATGACCGACCAGGGATACGCGGTCTCGCCCAACTGGTCGCCCAACGGACAATTCCTTGCGCTGGCATGGATCCGCAAGTATGGCCCCGGTGAGCCCGGCTCTTCCGACATCTACTTGATGGACATCGCCAGCAAGCAATGGGTTCAGCTTACGCACGATGGCGGGCGCAATGATTTTCCTTCGTGGTCGCCGGACGGCCGCCACATCGTCTTTCAGTCCAGCCGCTCGGGCAAGGAAGAAATCTGGATGATGCTCGCCGACGGCACCAAGCTTCATCAGTTATCTTTTACCGGACGTAACTCGCAACCCAACTGGAGTTGGAAATAAAGGGCACTTCGTTTGGACTCGATATCGATTTTCGGTCCGCAGGAGGATCAAAAGTGAAGAGGAAGAACATGAAACATCAAACCTTGAAGGTACTCGCAACCGTTATCGCTCTGGCCGCCATTCTCATGCTCGGCGCATGCAAGAAGAAAGCAGCTCCACCGCCGCCACCGCCGCCGCCACCGCCAGCATCGCCCGCCGCTGCTATCTCGGTCAGCCCAGATACCATTCAAAAAGGGGAGTCCGCGACACTGACCTGGCAGACTTCCAATGCCACCGACGTTTCCATCGATGGCATCGGCGCGGTTCAACCCAGCGGGTCGCAACAAGTCACTCCCGCCGATTCCACCACTTATCACCTCATCGCCAAAGGCTCCGGTGGAACCCAGGACGCCAGCGCGCGACTTACCGTGGCCCAGCCGCCGCCACCGCCGGTGGCATCAACTCCGTCGCCTACCGACGAAGACTTGTTCGGGCAGACTGTCAAGGACGTTTATTTCGACTACGACAAGTCCGACATCCGCGCCGACCAGCAGGCTTCGGTGCAGACCGACGCGCGCTTCCTCAGTCAACACTCCGGTATCAACTTCACGATTGAGGGGCATTGCGATGAGCGCGGCTCAACTGAGTACAACCTGGCTCTTGGCGATTCCCGCGCTTCCGCGGTGAAAAACGCCCTGGTCTCGGCCGGAGTCAGCGCCAACCGCATCAAGACGATCAGCTACGGCAAGGAGAAACCGTTCTGCCTGGAATCCAACGAAGCCTGTTGGCAGCAGAACCGCCGCGGGCATTTCGTCTATCAGAAGTAGCTAGTGTTCCCTCTCAGGGGCGGAGGAAATCTCCGCCCCCTGACTCTTCATATTCCCCAGTATCTTCACAACCCACAGCCCCGCCAATCCGTCTAAAATAGGCTCAGGGAACCTTCGCTTATGACACTACGACGCTGTTCCACTCTTCTCGCCCTGCTTTCCACCCTTTGGCTGGCCGTCGCCCCGGCTTGGGGTGCCAGCAAAGAAATGATTCAACTACAAACACAAGTCCAGCAACTCCAGGAACAGATGACCGCCATGCAGCGCAGTTTCGACGAGCGCATGGGCGTGATGAAGAACCTGGTCGAGCAGGATACGGACGCGATCAACAAAGCCACCGCAGCGGTAACGACCCTGCAAGCCACGTTGCAAAAACAGCAGGGAGACTCGGCCACCCACGTCGACCAGCTCTCCGGCCAGATCCAATCGCTCAACGACACTCTCGACGAACTCAAGGCCCGCCTCGCGAAAGTCAGCAAACAACTCGAGGACATGCAGTCGTCCCAGCAGAGCCTGGCCGCGCAGCAGGCCACACAGCAGGCGCAGCAGCAGGCCGCGGCTTCGGCTCCTCCGCCGGATGTGCTTTACAACAACGCGCTGCGGGATTACAACGGCGACAAGAACGATCTCGCCACTCAGGAATTTTCCGACTACATCAAGTTCTATCCCAACACCGACCTCGCCGGAAACTGCTACTTCTATCTCGGCGAAATTCAATTCCGTCAGGGGAAATACCAGCAGGCCGCGCAAAGCTACGACCAGGTTTTACAGAACTTTCCCACCGGAAACAAAGCTGCTTCCGCTCAGTTGAAGAAGGGTTTCTCGTTAATTGAACTTGGCAAACAGGAAGATGGCGTCGCCGAACTCCGCCACGTCATTCAGCGCTATCCCCGCTCCAACGAAGCGCTGCAGGCCCGCGAGCGGCTCCGGAAACTAGGAGTTGCACCCCGCCCGGGCGCATAGTTTTGCGCCGGCAGAGGATTGACCATGACCAGGATTTCTGAAAATGATCCCGACCGCGCCAAGGGCGCCACTGAAGGCGAAGAGCGCGACCACGACGCCAATGCAGGCCTCGCGGGGCAACTCGGCCACCGCGACCAGGACTCGCGTATAAAGGGCGCTGACACTGACTTTCCCGAGCCCGGGGGAAGCCCCGAACATTCTGGCGAAGGCAGCGGCTCGTCTCGGAAAAAGTGATCAGGGGTAAGAGAAACCTGCACAACGTCGTGTGACTGGCCACTGATCACCGGCCACCGACCACTGATTTAAATTGCCATCGCGCCGACTTCTTTTTCCACTTCCGCGGTGTCGACCATGACGATCGCATCCCAGGGACAGCCATCGAGAAAGCAGCCATCGGGACCTTTGCTGAGGCACTTCTTGCAGCCGATGCAGAGAATGGGATCGACCGCGATGCGACCGAAGGGCGTGCTGTCTTCGTCCGGCACCCAGAACATGCAGTCTTCCACCGGACAGTACTCCACGCAGGCAGGCGAGCCGGCGCATCCCGTGCAGCATTCAGTGATAACCGCCAGTTCCTTCGGCTTCTTCTTGCGGGGCGTGGTCAGGCCCTTGGATTTCGGTTCGGCCTTCATCTCGTCGGGAACCATGCCGACGGCTTTGGTGGCGCCGAGTGCAGGAGGCATGGGGCGATTATAACGTGAATGCCGTGGATTGCGAACTCACTTCCGCGTGAACGTCTCCGTCGATTCTGGCTTGAAAACCTTCTTGCTTCCCGCGAACTTGCGGCAGAAGTTCTTCAGGTCCTTGGACAAGGCGGTCAGCGTCATAGGACGTTCGGGTATAAGCAGTTTAGGGTCCTCGGGGAGGATCTTCAAGTGGACGGTTCCTGCCTGGAGCAACTTGTTCAACCCGTCAGAATCAATCGGAGTGAGCGCAAGTGCGTCCTTATCGAATCGCACCAAAGAGATCCAGTGCAAGGCTAGGCATGTGTCACACACGTCCTCCGTCCTCGGCGAGACGTCGAGAAAGTAGTAGCTGTCGAGCTTCACGAGTCGAGCCTGCTGCCGGGTTTCCTTCCCGGAATCGCTGCACCCTTCGCCCTGCTCTACCGATCGGAAGTCGTAGATCTCGTCCTTTGCCGCCGCGACGGTCAGAATCGTTGTGCATTTTCCGTCCGCCAGGCTCCATGAGCCGGTCAGATCTTTGTCAAGAACAATATCGGGATCCCTGGGCGAGACGTCTTCATATAACGGATGGATCGACATCACATCGCAGCCCGGCAGCACGAGCAACCCCACGATGACCAGGCCGATCCCAACGCGCTTAAAGTGAGCCCCAGGGCGGATGACACTGTGGAAAGACATGATCGCCTCCACTGACGGAGTCTTTGGCCCGCCCAAAATGATACTCCGCCCCACCAATTGTGACAGTCCGCACCATTTCCACGGGTCCAATTCTGCTATAGTGAACCCCTGCAAAGGAGCATCCCATGGCAGGAAAGAGCGTCAACAAAGTTATCCTCATCGGCAACCTGGGCAAGGATCCCGAAGTAAAGTACACGCCGCAGGGCACGCCTGTAGCCAAGTTCACCCTGGCCACCAACGAGCGCTTCAAAGACAAGGACGGCAACTGGCAGGACCGCACCGAGTGGCACAACATCACTGCCTGGGCGCGCACCGCCGAGATTGTCGGCGAGTATCTGAAGAAGGGCGGCAAAGTCTACATCGAGGGCAGTTTGCGCACCCACTCCTGGGACGACAAGACCAGCGGCCAAAAGAAATACATGACCGAAATCCACGTCAATGACCTGGTCCTGCTCGGCGGACGCGGCGAAGGCAGCGGCGGCGGAGACTTCAAAGAAAGCTCACGCGGTGCGTCAGCCGGCAGCGGCGGCGGCAACAACTTCGACCAGCGCACGCCTGAACCTGAGCACGCAGCAGCAGGGTCCGGGCCGATCACGGATGAGGATATTCCGTTCTAGGAATTAATGGACTAGAGTGGAATGGTTTTGGATCAAGAATGGAAGGCCTTGGGCGGCGGCAACACCGATTTCTACGTCTCGGCCAGGTACAAGCAGAAGGAAGATGAAGCATGAGCAGAGCGCTAGATAACAAGGAGCGCGCCGCCCGCCGCACGCTGAGCGGCGAAGACAGGCAACGGCTGCTCCGCTCCCTAAAACGGGACCTCATCGCAGCGGCCAATGAGCCTAGGAGCGAACTTTCCTTGGGGGAAGTGAGCGTGAAGGACTTGCTCGCCGTCCTGCGGAAGCAAGCTGGCAAGAAATCAATCAAGCCGAGCTTCGACTGCTGAAGCTTATGCGGAACACGACGAAGTACAATACTTCTCCATGACCGAGCAACTAGCTGACAAGAAATGCGTTCCCTGCCGCGGGGGTGTGCCTCCGCTCAAGGGCAAGGAACTTACGGCACTGCACAAAATCGTCCCCAAGTGGAGCGTGGTCAACCAGCACCACATCACTCGCGCCTTCACCTTTCCCGACTTCAAGCAGGCGCTCGAGTTCGTAAATCGCGTCGGCGCGCTGGCCGAGGAGCAAGGGCACCATCCCGACATTCTGCTGGCCTGGGGCAAAGCCGAGATCACAATGTGGACGCACAAGATTGACGGGCTCACCGAGAGCGACTTCATCATGGCTGCGAAGATTGATCGGCTGGTTGGATAGTGACCAGGGGGCAAAAGCCCACATCATCCGTGATGCTTGACGCGGCGCTGAACCCCGCTCTTCCACTTCACTGCATGCCTTGATGAGTCGCCCGGCCACCTCTACCCACACGAATCGCTATTGCCCACAGTGCTGCCGGAATCAGCATGACCAATCCCGTCCAGGTTGCTACGGTGCGCGCTGAGATGCCCGCATCGAGCAGGCGTCCGCACAGGTAGGCGCCGGCGGCGATCGTCAGCATCGAGAAGCCCAGGTCAGCGGAGAAGACGCGGCCGCGAAACCGGTCGTCGGTGTGAAGCTGCAGCAGTGTGGTGGAGAAAACCCAGACGGTTGATCCTCCCATGTGCGCGAGGATGGCGCACGCAGCGGCCATCCATACCGTGCCGCTGCTTCCGAGAGTTCCGTATCCGACCGCGATGGTGAGATAACCGAAGAAGATGCCGAGTTGCAGCCGGCGGTCGCTGCGGCCGGCCCAGCGGGCAGAGACGAGCGGGCCGACGAGCGCTCCCAAGCCACGTCCGCCGAGCAGGATGCTCATGCCCAGCATCGATCCACGTGCGGCGTCGACATTGCGCCAGTGCACCGCAAACTCATGAGCTCCCATCACAGTGAAGATCACCCAGCTTGGTCCGATCATCAGTTCGCCGGCTTTCGCGAACACCGTTGGCAGCAGCGTGCGGTGATTACGCACGTAGCGAATGCCTTCCAGCACGGGAGAGAAGTCCACCAGATCGCGTGGACGCAGTGGAGCCGCCGATTCGGCGTGCGGTTCGGCAAACCGCATCCCTCCGATGAGCACGGCCGAGGCCAGGAACGACAACCCGTTGAGAACGAATACGGCGTCTCGTCCAAAGAAGGCTGCGACCAGTCCGCCGACAGATGCGCCAATCAGCAGGTTCACTGACCACGTAGCCGAAGAGAGCGTGTTGGCGATCAGTACCTCTCCCTTCGCGGCGATGTTAGGGATCACCGAACTGCGCGCTGGTTCGAAGAACGCGGCCATGATGGTCTCTGCCAACAGCAAGGGATAAACCAGCCATACCATGGATCGCGAACGCACAAGGAGCATGGCCAGCACCACGCCGAAGCGGACCAGGTCGGCGGCAATCATCACCTGCTTGCGGCGCAAGCGGTCGTTCACCACGCCCGCAGTAGGCCCTACAAGAGTCTGCGGCAGGACTTGAAGAACGAGTGCCAGAGCGACCGAACTGGCATGCCCGGTCAACTGCAGCAGCAGCGTGTAGATGGAAAGCGTGTAGAACCAGTCGCCAATCTCGCTGACAATCTGTGCCAGCCAGAGGCGGCGGAAATTGCGATTGCCGCGCAGCAGCCGCAAGTAGGACGCGAGCGAGATCGAGGGAGCCGCATACTCTGGTTGAGGTTCCATGCGAATGGGTAGATTAACAAAGATCGGGTTGCGGACTTCTTGCTCGCCGTTGACTCTCGTTTCATCACCCGCCTAAGATGCACGTTACTATTCCGCTAACCGAACGTATCCGTATTCGTCAGAAGGACGGAGGTGGTCGATGAAACGGTCTTTGTCTCTGAGTGTGCTCGCTGTCATCCTCTTCGCTACGTCCGCAGTCGCGCAAAGCGATGAAGTTGCTCCCAACGAGAATCTGGTTGTCGAAGGGATTCCCAAGATTCCTGCCGCCCTCGCGGAAGCCGCTGGGCGCTACAGCGAGTTCCGTTCCGCTGACTTCACCAGCTGGCATCCGACGAAGCGCGAGATGCTGATCGAGACCCGCTTTGGCGACACCGCCCAAGTTCACCAGGTGAAATTTCCCGCCGGCGCCCGCACCCAGCTCACGTTTTTCCCCGACCGGGTTGCTGGAGCCGAGTATCAGCCGACCAATGGCGATTCCTTCCTGTTCGTAAAGGATGTTGGCGGCGGCGAGTTCTTCCAACTCTATCGCTACGACTTTGCCACCGGCGACATTACCCTGCTGACCGATGGCAAGTCGCGGAACACGAGCCCGCGCTGGTCATATCAGGGAGACCGAGTCGCATACGGTTCCACCAAACGCACGGGGAACGACGTTGACATTTGGGTGGTCAACGCCAACGATCCCGCAAGCGCGCGCATGGTCACGCAGATGGAAGGAGGTGGATGGGAAGTTTCCGACTGGTCACCCGATGGCAAGCAGTTATTGGCGACAAATGGAGTGTCGGCGGCGGAGAGTTATGTGTGGCTGATTGACATCGCCAGCGGGAGAAAAGACCTGCTCACTCCGAAGACGGGATCGGAAACCGTGGCGTACAGCAACGCACGCTTTGCCAAAGATGGCAGAGGCGTCTACTTCACGAGCGATCAGGATTCGGATTTCCAAAGGCTGGTCTTGATGGATCTCACCACCCACAAGCCCACGGTGCTGACTCCCCAGCTCAAATGGGACGTGGATGAATTCGATCTGTCGAAGGACGGACACTGGATCGCATTCGAGGCCAATGAGGACGGAATCAGCGTGTTGCATGTTCTGGATACCAGGACGAACAAAGAGGTTCCCGTACCGAAGCTGCCCGTCGGCGTGTTGTATGGCCTTACGTGGCGCAACAACAGCCGCGAATTGGCTTTCAACCTGAGTACCGCGAGCCGGGATTACGATGCGTACTCGCTCGACATGGCTACCGGCAAGCTGGAGCGCTGGACCTTCAGCGAAACTGGCGGTCTGAATACTACGGGATTCGCGGAGCCGCAGTTGATCCACTGGAAGTCATGGGATGACCGCTCCATCTCTGCCTTCCTGTATAAGCCTCCGGCGAAGTTCAGCGGCAAACACCCCGTGATCATTGATATTCATGGCGGGCCGGAGGGTCAGGTCCGTCCCGACTTTCTTGGGCACGATAACTATTACCTCAACGAACTGGCCATTGCGATGATTTATCCCAATGTGCGGGGCTCGACTGGATATGGCAAGACGTTTCAGAAGCTCGACAACGGTTTTCTGCGAGAGGGTTCTTACAAGGACATCAGTTCCCTGCTGGACTGGATCCAGACGCAGCCGGACCTGGACGCGAGCAAGGTGATGATCACCGGCGGAAGCTACGGAGGATTCATGACCCTGGCCGTGGCCACTAACTATAACAACCGCATTTGCTGCTCGGTGGATATAGTTGGGCCGTCGAACCTGGTGACGTTCCTGGAACATACGTCCGGTTATCGGCAGGATTTGCGGCGGGTAGAGTACGGCGACGAACGCGATCCCAAGATGCGCGAGTTCCTCGAGCGAATCGCGCCCGCCAACAACGCGAAGAACATCACCAAGCCGCTGTTCGTGATTGCGGGGCAGAACGACCCGCGCGTTCCCGCCAGCGAGTCGGCACAGATGGTCGCGGTGGTGCGGAAAAACGGGACGCCGGTGTGGTGGCTTCTGGGCAAAGACGAGGGTCACGGGTTCGCCAAGAAGAAAAACCGCGACTATCAGTTCTACGCGACGGTGATGTTCGTGAAGGAGTATTTGCTTAAATAGGTAAAAAGGCTTGTCATCCTGAGCGTAGTGAGGGATCTTGGTTCTTGTGTGCGCCACCAGGATCGCCGGTCCAGGCAGAAACCAAGGTCCCTCGCTTCGCTCGGGATGACAACCTGGTGTGAAATTTGATCACAGCTTGCCTATTGCGTGCTCTCCGTCTTCCGGGCGCAGCTTGAGCTTCAGGTCTGCGGCGATCTGCTTCCCGTGGAAGCGGCCGTTCTCGATGAAGATTTCGTTGGTTCGCGATCCGGCAACGATGACACCCGCAACATAGATGCCGGGAACGTTGCTCTCCAACGAGACCGGATCACAGACCGGGCGGCATTGCTCGTCCGACAACTCGATCCCCATGCTGCGCAGAAAGTCGTAGTCAGGGTGGTAGCCAATCAGGGCGAGTACGAAATCGTTCTTCAAGCGGATGGGTCCACGTGGCGTGTTAACCACAACGTAGTCAACGCCAATTTCTTGAACTCTACTATTGAAGTAGGCTTCGATGTTCCCGTTCTTGATCCGGTTCTCGAGATCGGGCTTAATCCAGTACTTGACGTGGTGGTGCAGTTGCGAGCCGCGATAAACCAATGTTACGCGCGCGCCGTGCCGCCACAAATCCAGAGACGCGATGGCGGCGGAATTCTTGCCGCCGACCACCAGCACATCGGTGTCGTAATAGGGATGAGCCTCGGCGTAATAATGCGAGACCTTGGGCAGTTCTTCGCCGGGCAGTCCGAGTTGATTGGCCAGATCGTAGTAACCGGTGGAGGCGATCACCTTGCGAGTGCGGTAGTCGTGAGGACGGCCGGCGCGGTCGGTGGCGGTGATGCTGAAGTTTCCGTCTTCGCCCATGACTGTCTTGACCCACTCGTACTGGCGAATGTCGAGATGGTAATGCTCAGTGACTTTGCGGTAATACTCGAGAGCCTCTTCGCGCGTGGGTTTCTGCTGCGCCGTGGTGAAAGGAATGTCGCCGATTTCGAGCAGCTCGGGCGTAGTAAAGAACACCATGCCTGCGGGATAGTGAAAAAGCGAATTCACCAGGCAGCCTTTGTCGAGGACGATCACTTTGAGGCCAAGTTTTTGGGCCTCGATGGCGCAGGCCAGACCGGTGGGCCCGGCTCCGATGACCAGGACGTCAGTGCGTACCTCGGACTGTGGACGAACTTTGGCCTTGGGCAGGGTTTCGACGTCCGCGGCGGTGAGAAAATCAGGCATGGAAGCGACGCTGCGCCCGCCACCAAGGCACGGGCATGGTCAGAAACCGATGATTCTAGCACGCGGCCCGAGCAGACTTCTTAACATGACAAGTAGCATGTGCGCCGGCGCACGTTGGGCGCCAAGTCCGCGCTATAATTCCCGGTTGCTTCATCGGTCACGCTCTAATCAGGACACCTATGCCGATCTCCGCAGAATCCGCGACTCGCAAGCGCATTGAATCCGACAGCATGGGGAAGATCGAAGTCCCAGCCAACGTCTACTGGGGAGCTCAGACGCAACGCTCGCTGCTGCATTTCAACATTGGGCGCGACACCATGCCGCCGGAACTGATCTATGCGTTCGGCACGCTCAAGAAAGCGTGCGCTCTGGTGAACCAGGACCTCGGCAAGCTGCCGGCGGATAAGGCAAAGCTGATCGTGCAGGCTGCCGACGAAGTGATTGCGGGCAAGCTGGACGATCAGTTCCCCCTGCGCATCTGGCAGACAGGCAGTGGCACGCAGACCAACATGAACGTGAACGAGGTCATCTCGAATCGCGCCATTGAAATCGCAGGCGGCGAGATGGGATCGAAGAGGCCGGTCCATCCCAATGACGACGTGAATATGTCCCAGTCGTCGAACGACACGTTTCCTGCGGCAATGCACATTGCTGCAGCGGACCGGGTGAAGAATGCGCTGATCCCGGCGATTAGGAGCGTGCATGATGCGATCGCGGCCAAGGCAAAGGAATTTCATGACGTGGTGAAGATCGGCCGCACCCACCTGCAGGATGCCGTGCCGCTCACGTTCGGGCAGGAGTTCGGAGGATGGGCCAGTCTGCTGGAGCGCGACATCAAGCGCCTCGAACAAGTGCTCGGCGGTCTCTACGATCTCGCGATTGGCGGAACAGCGGTGGGCACGGGGTTGAACACGCATCCCGAATTCGCGGAACGCGCCGCGAAAAAGATTGCCGAACTCACCGGACTTCCCTTTCGCTCTCATGGCAACAAATTCGCCGCGCTCTCGGCGCATGACGAAATCGTGTACGCGCAGGGCGCGATGGAAACGCTGGCCGCTTCGCTGATGAAGATCTCCAACGATATCCGTTGGCTGGCCTCCGGGCCGCGGTGTGGCTTGGGCGAGCTTTCGATCCCGGAAAATGAGCCGGGGTCGTCGATCATGCCGGGCAAGGTAAATCCGACGCAGTGTGAAGCGATGACCATGGTGTGCGTACAGGTCCATGGTGCGACCGCGGCCGTAGGCTTTGCGGGTTCACAAGGTAACTTTGAACTGAATGTGTTTAAGCCGGTGATCATCTACAACTTCCTGCACTCGGTCACGCTGATCGCCGACGCCTGCCACGGATATGTGGAATACATGATCAAGGGCATCGAGGTCGATCGCGCCAAGGTTGACTGGTACGTGAAGAATTCGCTGATGCTGGTAACGGCGCTGGCACCCAAGGTGGGGTACGACAAAGCCGCCCAGATCGCGCACACGGCGCACGTGGAGCACAGCAGTCTGCGCGAGGCGGCGCTGAAGCTGGGCTATCTGACGGGCGAGGAGTTTGATCGGTGGGTAAGGCCGGAGAAGATGACGCGGCCGTAGGATGGAGCGCAATCTATCAGGAAGTCACTGAAGCACGGAGCCGCTTCGGGGTGGTCGTAATCACGATGACGCTTACCAGAATCAGAAGCGTTCCCAGAATTGTCCGCGAGCCGAGCGCTTCCCCGCCCAGGAAATATCCGATCACCACCGCGATCACCGGGTTCACGTAGGCGTAGGTGCCGACCTTCGTGGGAGACTCGTGGTGGATGAGCCAGACATAGGCCGTGAATGCAATAATGGAGCCGGCGACGATCAGGTACGCCAACGCGAGCCAGGCGCCGGCCGATACCTCCCGTGGACGAAAGCCTTGGAACTCCCCGAACATCGCCGCGGCAACGATGAGCAGGATCCCGCCGACGAGCATTTGGACTCCTGAACTCATGATCTTCGATTGGGGTAAGCTCAGCTTGCGGGTGAGAACCGAGGCCAGCGACCAGCTGATCGCGCCCACCACCAGGGCAATCGCCCCCGACCTTTCAATCGGAGCGTCGCCAAAGCTTACGGAGCGGCTGACCAAGACCGCTACTCCCGCGAGACCGGCAATAAGGGCGCATCCCAAGCGAACGGTGAGTTTCTGGGTTCGCAGAATCACGATCTCCAGCAGCGCAATGAATACCGGAATAGTCGCCAACATGACCGCAGTGATTCCGGAGGGGACGCGCTGTTCGGCCCAAAAGACCAACCCGTAGTCCACCAGAAAAATGAGCATCGCCAGCAATGTTGCGGATGCCCATTCGCGGCGGGTGGGTGGGGCTGTGCCACCAAGGCGCATCCAGACATAGAGCAAGATTCCGGCGGCGAAGAACCGCATTCCAGCCAAGAGGAACGGAGGCACCTCCCGCACGCCTACGCGTATCGCCAGGAACGTGGAGCCCCACACGAAGTAAATAATGGCGAAGGCCAGCAGGGTCTTCCATCGTTGTGGGCGGGGCATCGCTTCCATCTGGAACATCCTGGCTGGCTGTGTACCGGGACGGCCCGCCTCTACTTGGATCAAGGGCGGAAGGCTGAGGACGCAACTGTGACCTATTAAAACTTTTTATAGGATGACACGTTCTTCGGGCCGAGCGCTTGCCCTGGTAAATGCAATCTTACTTCTTCAACAGGCTGGTGTGGCTGGCTACGCACTGCCAGCGGCCTTCCGTGAACGCCCAGGTGTCGGTGAAACGACCGAAGTGTTCGTAGGGCTTGCCCTGGTAGGTTCCCTTAGTGTGATAAATGCCAACCACCACGGCGGAGTCGGCGTACATGCTGACCTTGAGGCCCGAAATTGTCAGGCTGCTGAGGTTGAACTGCGGGTCTTTGATATCGGCGAGGAACTTGGCTTTGTCGCTGACCTCGCCGTCGTACTCAGTGTTTACGAATTCGCTGCCGATCATGGCGTCGAGGGCGCGGGCGTCGCGATTCACCTGGGCTTCGTTCCACAGGTGTTCCATCACCCGCAGCTTGGTTTGCTGCGAATCGTCTTTCGACTTTTGCGCAGTGGCTTGGCCCAGTGCAGTGAGAGCCAGCAGAAGGCAGTAGCATGTAGCACGGAACATGGCCTTGCTCGTCCGCCACATCCCCACGTGAGGCGGACGCTGCGAAAACATAGCAGCGATGCGTAGGTTGGTGCCATTGAAATGCGCGGGGAAGCGTTACGAACGTCATGGGGAAACAGCCCCGACTGGACGCCTGCTCTAGTCAGTTCGAAACTGGAAGAGTGCCGCCGGAGCGCCTCGCTTCGCTCGGCGGGACAGCCGAGGCGGCTGTCCCCACGCGGGCCAATCTAGAAGGCCCAGCGCAGGAGTGCGGCGCCGACTGTGAATCCCGCGCCCACCGAGGCCATCAGTACCAGACTTCCCTTCTTCAGCTTACCCTGTTCGACTGCTGTATTCATCGCTAAGGGGATGGTGCCCGCGGTGGTGTTGCCGTAGCGCTCGATGTTAACGATCACGCTTTCCGGACGAAGGCCGAGGCGGTCAGCGGTGGCGTTAATGATGCGCAAATTGGCTTGGTGCGGGATGAAGGCGTCGATGTCGGAACCTTTGAGGCCGTGGCGTTCCAGCAATTTCAGGCAGGCTTCGGTTTGCTTGCGCACGGCGAACTTGAAGACCTGCTGGCCGTCCTGGTGAACGTAGTGCATTTTCTTATCCACGGTGTCGCGGGTCGCGGGATTGAGACTGCCGCCGCCGGGCATCTGCAGGAAGCATCCGCCGGAGCCGTCAATTTCATGGATGAAGTCGATCAGGCCGACGGAATCGTCTTCGGCGGGTTCGAGAATCACGGCTCCGGCGCCGTCGCCGAAAATCACGCAGGTAGCCCGATCAGCGTAGTCGATGATTGAGGACATCACGTCGGCGCCAATCACCAGGACCCGCTTATGCGTGCCGGTGGCGATGAATTGCGCTCCCGTCTGCACGGCGTAAATGAAGGCCGAGCAGGCGGCGGAGAGATCGAATCCCCAAACGCCCTGCGCCCCCAGCTTGTGCTGAACCACACAAGCGGTGGATGGGAAAAGCATGTCGGGCGTGACCGTGCCAACGATGATGGCGTCGAGATCGCTGGGCGTCAGGCCGCGCTGGGTGAGCGCCTTCTTGGCGGCCTCGACCGCGAGGTCACTGGTAGCCACTCCTTTGTCGACGATGTGGCGTTCCCGGATCCCGACGCGGGCCATAATCCAGTCATTGGTGGTATCGACCAGCTTCTCGAGGTCGGCGTTGGTGAGAAGTCGGGGCGGCACATAGGTGCCGAGGGCGCTGATTTTGGCGCGGATCGGTTTGGTCAATGAGGGCTCCTGAGTATGAAACTCAGTATTTTGCAGGATTGGACACAGAATGTCTAACCCAAGCTGCTCAGGCCAGCCGCCAGAACTCGGAAGTGAGGCCCAGTGAACGGAATAATTCGTGCGCCTCGTCCACGGTACGGCGCCGCCAGTCGGGCGACATGCGGTCGCGATACCACGCGTCGGCAAGTTTCCAGGCCTGTTCCACGCTCAAGGTCGCGCCGTGCGGTAGCCGCCAGGCCTTGCACCATTTGTCGATGTGCTCTTCCGACCGGAAGATCAACATGGTCTTTCAATTGAAGACAATGTCGTCCCACCAACGCCTGGCCGGAATGGCGAAGTGAACCACGCTCGGGGGATTGGCCTCCACCGCGCTTCCGCGAACACTCACGGTCATGCTCTCGCCGCAACAACCGCAGGATGTAAGTACTCGACCGTCACGCTGCAGCATCGCAAACACACCGAGCGCATCCCAGATGCAGTTTCCGTACCAGCTCTGGGATCCGTCCTTGGCTCGTGTCTCAACCACGAATGGCGTCGGAACTGTCGAAAGGGGATTGGCCATGAGGACTTCACCGCTGCCCGCCTGCAGCACAAGCATGTGGGCAGCGGCGAGTTCCTGGAAAGAAGCGGCCACGTCGGAGACACCGCAGCGAAGAGCGCTTGCAACTTCCGCCATGCTGGGGCACCGGCCCAGCTCGATGAACAATTGGTAGAGCCGGACCCGCACGCGATTGTTGAAATCTTCAGGCATAATGCGCTTGAGACGCACATTATGGAAGAACGGAAATGCAATGTCCAACGCCGGGCCCGCACACGAAAACCGCGAACTTGCGACCAGTCAAGCGACACGAAAGGTGGACTCGTGGGAGATCCACTCGCGAATGAAATTCGGACACGCGACAATGCCGAACGACTGCCCTTCACCACGCATAAGGTAAAGCAACGCGGCGCGGTCCAGTTCCTCAAGTTGTGCCAGATCGAGCAATGCCCACAAATCGCAGGCGATCGCCGCTCGGACAAGCTGATGCAGATACGAAAGATGGCCCCGAAACAATTTGCCCGACACGCGAATCTTAATATTAGGAATGTTTGAACCTGACGGAACTGTTTGCATTTCTTCCTCCCTGGCTGCGGCAAATGGATTATTGCAGCGCGTCAATCTTATGACGCTCGGCGGATGCCGCCTTGCGCAAAGACTGGTAAAGGAGTTGTAAAGATTTGTCTTACCACCGCAGCAGCTCGCGGGCAGAGTTGGATGGAGAGCGGAGGGGTTTTGTCGAATACCGATAAGGAGAATAAGCCAGGCACCGGGGACCCACTGCACACGCAAGAGCCCGTTACCGTTGCTTCCTTCCGGACCTGGCGGGGTTGGCGAGAGTACGTCGCGTGAGACCGATGCCTGACTTGAATCATTCTAGCAAACGCGAACGCTGACCCGCCCCGGGGGCCGCTTTTGTGTGGCGCGGAGCAAAGGGCTTGTGACTTTCGGTGCAAGAAATGCGCTCGAAGGCCTTCCCTTCTGGATGGAACTTGTCGAACAATAGAACCTGAACTTTGAGGACGGATGTGCTTCTGATCCATCCCTGACACTCGATGCTGAAGCCCACTCCACAACTGGAAGTGATCCCGCTATCCCAGGCGATCAACAAATACTTCGAACTCTCTATCTATCTGCTTGTATTAATGGGATTTGGGACATTGGCTAGTACCGGCGGATTAGATCTGGCGACAGTCCTGCTAGTCGGATCGGCACTGGCTGTCCGGGGCTACCTCTTCGCTCAGCGAAGGCGGGTCGTGATTTCGGAGCGCTGGACCACGCCCCTGACCGTCGCATATTTCGTCTTCTACGCCGGCGACTACTTTCTGTTCTCCCGCAGCTTTCTCGCGGCGACTGTTCACCTGGTGCTGTTCGCAGTGGTGGTGCGCACGTTTTCGCTGCGACGCGATCGCGACTATACGATGCTGGCGATCCTAGCGTTCCTCATGGTGCTGGCGTCGGCAGTACTGACGGTGGACAGTGTTTTTCTGCTGTTCTTTGCGGGATTCATGCTCATGGCCGTGGCCACGTTCATTCTGATGGAGATGCGACGGTCCGGCCGGGCCGCGCGATTTCAAGCGCGACACTCCCGCGATATGCAGGAGCACCGGCATCTGGCTTTTTCGCTGGTGCGGGTGACCCCGAGTTTAGCGCTGATGATCTTGGTGGGCGCGGCGGCGGTGTTTTTTCTCTTGCCGCGCATGTCGGCGGGCTACCTGGGCGGCTACTCGTTTGGCACGGATTTCTCCACCGGCTTCAGCGATCGGGTCCAGTTAGGACGGATCGGGCAAATTCAGCAGTCGGACGCGGTCGTAATGCACATCCAGATCGACGGAGATCGGCAGGGCCGATACGCGTTGCACTGGCGTGGTGTTGCGCTGGCCAATTTCGACGGCAGAAACTGGTCGAACCCGCGTCAGCAGGTGGTGCTGCAGCGGGGGGCAGACGGAGAATTTGCCATCCCCCTTTTCAGTCAAGGAGTGGCGCAGACATCGCGGGTGCGGAGCCAGATGGCGCCGGGAAGGCTGAATCATTTCATTCATTACCGCGTGCTGATGGAGCCGATTGGTACCAATGTTTTCTTCCTTGCTCCCTGGGCACGCCGGGTGAGTGGAGCGTATCGCACCTTGCAGATCGATGCGGGCGGAGTGGTGTCCGATCTCGACAGCCAGCGCGCGGTGAGCCTTTACGAGGCGGACTCCGATCTATCCATACCTTCTCCCGAGCAGCTTCGAGGGGCCGGAGATTACCTTCCACAGTTTGCCCTGGCTTATCTGCAACTGCCGGGGCTCGATCCCCGCATTGCCCAATTGGCGGGAAAAATCACAGGTCCTGCTTCCAATAGCTACGACAAGGCGGTGGCGCTCGAACGATACATAAAGACGCATTACGGATACACCTTGCAGTTGCCGCGCTCGCCGGTCGCCGATCCGCTGGCCAACTTTCTTTTTGAGCGCAGGCAAGGACACTGCGAGTATTTTGCTTCTTCGATGGCAGTGATGCTGCGGACGCTGCGCATTCCGTCGCGCGTGGTGAACGGCTTCCGCAGCGACGAATTCAACGATCTGACCGGAAACTATGTGGTCCGGGCCAAGAATGCGCACGCCTGGGTGGAAGCCTACTTCCCCGGCTATGGGTGGGTCACGTTCGATCCCACGCCCGGTGGAGCGATCGGGTCACCGCAAGGCTGGGGCCGGGCGATGCTCTATCTGGATGCTGCTTCATCGTTCTGGCGGGAATGGGTGATCAGTTATGACTCGTCTCACCAGAGTGTTCTGGGCCAGTCGGTGCTGAGCGGGACGCGCAGTTCATTGGAGCGGACGCGCATGTGGGCACGGCTGCGCTATGCACGCTTGCTCGCGTTTGCGCGAAAAAGCCAGCGGGGCGTGGAGGACTCGCTCGGGCCGTGGTTGGGAACTAGTGTGGCAGTAGCGCTCCTGCTGCTGGCTCTGGCCAACGCTGGGCGAATTGCCCGGATGATCCGGAACAGACGGCTTCAGGCACATCCCGAGCGATCGCCGGATCAGGCCGCCGCGATGTGGTACGAACGCATGGCTCGTTACCTGGCCCAGCGTGGAGTGCGAAAAGCCACGACGCAGACGCCGCAGGAGTTTGTCCAGGTCATCGAGGACGAGCGGTTGCGCACGCGGGTGAGGCGCTTCACAGAGGCCTATGAATCGGCACGATTTGGAAATTCTTCAGACGACGCCGTACGCCTTCCGGAGTTGTTCGAGGAAGTGGAGTCGGCGGCTAAGAAGTGAGCGATGATGCCCCGCGACCCGTAATTGCTGGCCCGGTTCCGTGCCACAACCAGTGCGATAGCTTCCTGATCGCATCCCGCACGCGGCTCCGCATCCTGCTAGAAGTGCCAGATCACGCCACCGCCGACGAAGAAGTTGTGCTGGCGGCTCTTGCCCGTGGCGGCCAAAGGTAGATCAGGCGTGCCGGACCAGAAGTCGCGGACCTGGCCGCGGATGCTGAAACGGTGCCAGACCCTGACATCCAATCCCAACCCCATCTGGAGCACACCGGTGGTCGAGGAGCTAGCGGGGTTCTTCCCGCCGTAGATAAGGGTTTTATTCTCGCTGAAGCGGCCGACACCGCCTCCGACGCTGACCCAGGGAGAAACTGCGGTATCGGGAAACAAATTCACGCGAGCTGCGGGAGTAACGAAGATCTGCTTGTAATCGATGGGAACAACGTTGGCTCCGGAGTTGAGATCCTCATCCAGATTGAAGACCGCGGGCACTTCTCCCGAGACGGCGTAAACGGGAGTGCCGAAAAGCCGGCGGGCATAGTTGACCTCGAAGGTGAGCCCTTTGCCAGACCGGACAAAAGGATTGAAATAGCTCGCGCCCGGAATGCCCTGATCGCTGATGATGGTGCGGCCCAGAATGCCGGTCAATTCGTTCTTCTCGTCCTGGGCCGCCGCTGTGGCGCCCAGAATGGACATCGTCACTGCCAGGACTGCGATGACGGTCTGTTTCGCAGACATTTCCCCTCCAGGTTGCGGGACTAACACGTTTCTTCGGTAACGCTTAGGGTAGCATGAAGCGTAGAGTTTTCATCCACAGGTTGCTGTCTTTTGTGGTGCTGTTGTCAAACAGCATGACAGATGCGCCGAGCCGGGCGGATGGTTTGCTGCGATGTTCACCAGGGCTCTCCGCCGGAAAATGTTAAAATAGCTAGATTGCATGTCCTTGAAAAACCTCACTGTCTCACGTTCCAGCGAAAAAACCACTGATCCCGTGTCGGACGACCGTACGCAGGGTGTGCGTCCACAGAGGGTAGGCTTTGTGAGCCTGGGATGCCCCAAGAACCTGGTAGACACCGAGGTGATGATGGGCCTGCTGGCGCGGGCCGGAGCCGAACTCTCACCCAGGGCCGAGGACGCCGACGTAATCGTGGTCAATACCTGTTCTTTCATCGAGAGTGCGCAACAGGAGTCAGTGAATACGATTCTCGAAATGGCCGGGCACAAGACCTCGGGGAGAGCGAAAAAGCTGGTCGTCGCCGGCTGCCTGGTCGAACGGTTTCGCGATGAGATTCGCAAGCGCATTCCTGAAGTGGATGCCGTCGTGGGAACCGGGGAGTTGCAGAACATCCTGGCGGCAACTGGCATTGTGCAGGCTGCGATGCAACCTGCGAATAATGATTCGCCGTTCGTGGTGTTACCTTCGCGGGCTGAGGGCAACGCACGCGCAGCGCAAGGGCGATTCTCTCGCGGGCAATGGGACGGGGCAATTGCGGACCTGCCCAACTATTTGTATGACGATGAGACCCCCCGCATTCTGGCCACTCCGAAGCATACGGCCTACATCAAGATCGCTGAAGGCTGCGATCATCCCTGCACGTTTTGCATCATTCCGCAGTTGCGCGGGCAGTTTCGCTCGCGGCGGTTTGAGTCGGTGGTAGCCGAAGCCGAGCGGCTGGGAGGGATCGGCGTGCGCGAAATCACCCTGATCGGCCAGGACACCACCTGCTACGGGGAAGATTTCGGCCTGAAGGATGGTCTGGCCCTCCTGCTCGAGAAACTGGCAAAGATTGAAGACCTGCGCTGGATCCGGTTTCTCTATGCCTATCCCAACAAGATCACGGGCAAGCTGCTGGAGACGATCGGATCCTCCGAAAAGATCTGTTCCTACATGGATGTGCCCTTGCAGCACGCTTCTGCGCCGGTGCTGAAGCGCATGAAGCGCGGAGGCGGAGCGGATTTATTTCTGCGCTCGATCACCAAGATGCGGCGCGCGATTCCCGGCCTGACCTTGCGTACGTCGTTCATCGTGGGCTTTCCGGGAGAAACCGAGGAGGAATTTGAAGAGCTGTGCGAATTCGTGCGCGAGGCCCAGTTTGATTGGATGGGAACTTTCTCCTACTCTGACCAGGAGGGCGCGGACGCATATGGATTGGACAAGAAGCTTTCCGTCCGAGAGATTGAGCGGCGACGCAAACACTTGATGGGAATCCAGCGGCAGATCAGCAAGAAGAAAAAGAAGGCGCTGGTGGGACAGGAATTCGACCTGTTGCTGGAAGGAACCTCGGAGGAGACCGATCTGCTTATGGAAGGCCGCACCTCGATGCATGCACCCGAAATTGACGGTAAAGTCTTCGTGAACGATTTTCCGGCAGAGACGGAACCGCAGCCGGGCGAGTTTTATCGCTGTCAGGTCACGGAAGCGCACGACTATGATCTGGTGGCAAGGATTCTGTAGCTAGTCGCTCTGAATTCTGTGGTTTGACTCAGCACGAACCTGGAAGATTCCCTGACCATGCCCCGCAAGCGAACTCTCAAACTCCGTTGCCCGATCTGCACGAAAACCGTCAAAAGCGGCGACGCTGAGTTTCCCTTCTGCAGCGACCGCTGCCGCACGATTGATCTGGGCAAGTGGGCGAGCGGGGCGTATGTGATTCCGTCGCCGGTCGCAGACGCAGACGAGCCGATCCGAGAGCAAACCCCCGAAGACGCGGACGAAGAATCGTGAAAGACACTTCCGAGGTCGCAGGCGCGGAACCCGACAGTAGCGCGGACGTCCCGCCGGCTGTCCCTTCGACAAGCTCAGGGCAGGCTGCGGGGGCGTCCCGCCGAACTCCGCTTTGGGCTACGCTTGTAGCCACATTCTTCGGCGTCGGACGGCTGCGCCCCGGGCCTGGGACTTGGGGATCGGCGGCGACCATGTTGTTGTGGGCGGCGTTGGCCTACGCACTTGCACCTTCGTCGCGCACGCCGGTTGCAGTCGCCTTGGCTGTGCTGGTCACTCTGATCGCGATTCCTGCGGCTACGCGGGTCGCGCGCGGCTCCGGGACAAAAGATCCGCAGTTTGTGGTGATTGATGAGGTAGCGGGTCAACTTGTGGCACTGATCGCGGTGCCGCTGGCGTGGAAATCTTTTCTGGCGGGCTTTATACTTTTTCGTGCCTTCGATATCGTCAAGCCGCCGCCGGTGCGACAATTAGAGGCGCTTCCGGAAGGCGCCGGGATCGTACTGGACGACGTGGCCGCTGGTCTGTTCGCTCTAGGAACAATGCATCTCTTGTTGCACTTTGGTCTTCTAAGATAGTGTCTTCTAAAGTCGTGCGAGTGCTTTCCTCATGGGATTCTCCGATCGCATCCTGGGCAAGAAGAACGTGAACGGCGGACCGCATATCGAGTCCGTGTCGCCGGTGCTGGCGCTGGCGGGAGGCGAAGTCCGTATCTCAGGCTCGGGATTGCGGGCGCAGCAGTGGCAGCGTCCGCGTGTGCAGTTTGGCGAAGTCGAGGGCGGCGTCGTTATCAGTTCGGATTCGTTTCTGGTCGCCCGCGTTCCCGAGGGAGCAACTTCGGGCCCGGTGGTGGTGGCCGCCGATGGGCATGTCAGCAACGCGCACACCGTCAAGGTCGCCGTCCCTATCGCCGAGAATCTGCATCCCGTGACCAATCCGGCGCTCGATGCTCAGGGCAATATCTACGCGACTTTTTCTGGCTCACGAGGCCAAAAGGTTCCGGTCGCAATCTTCAAAATCGATACCAATTACACCGTGAAACCGTTCGTCGCGGAGATGATGAACGCGACCTCCATCGCTTTCGACCGCCAGGGACAGATGTATGTTTCCTCGCGCCATGACGGTGCGGTTTATCGCGTCGCGCCCAACGGAACCATGACCACGTATGCCGAGGGCATGGGAGTCGCCACGGGTATCGCGTTTGATCGGAATCAAAGCCTCTATGTGGGCGACCGCAGCGGGACAATCTTCAAGATTGGCCGCGACCAGCAGGTGTTCGTGTTCGCCACTCTGGAGCCGAGCGTTTCGGCTTACCACCTCGCCTTCGGTCCGCAGGGCGATTTATTTGTGACCGGGCCTACAACCTCGAGCTTTGATTGCGTGCACAGAATTGATCCCCAGGGGACGGTACATACGTTTTTCCGCGGGCTGGGACGGCCGCAGGGGTTGGCTTTTGACGCAGTGGGCAACCTGTATGTAGCGGCATCGCTCTCCGGCAGGCGCGGCGTTGTGAAGATCACATCGGACGGAAAGGCCGGCCTGGAAATCGCCGGCCATGGACTGGTGGGACTCGCCTTTGCGCCAGGACGCAGTGTGATTCTGGCGACCACGGACGCGGTGCATCATCTTTCATGGAACATTCAAGGCCTGTCGCTGCTGCCGGAGTAGTGAAGAACAGTTCTTAGTTCTCCGTTCTCAGTTCTCAGAAAAATCCGGGCCCGCGTTACTGAGAACTGAGTACTGAGAACTGAGAACTGGTATTTTCATTTACACTTCTAGCCGTGAACGCCGAGATCATCGCGGTTGGCTCCGAGCTACTGACACCCTTCCGCACCGATACGAATTCCCTCTATCTCACCGAGCAGATCAACAGGTTGGGCGTTGAAGTAGTTTTCAAGAGCGTGGTGGGCGACGATCTTAGACGTCTGGTTGAGGCCGCGCAACACGCGCTGTTTCGTTCGGAGATCGTGATTTTCAGCGGCGGTCTGGGCCCCACCGAAGATGACCTTACCCGCGAGGCCGTGGCCGAAGCATTGGGCGTTTCCTTGCGCCGTGATGAAGACGTTCTTGCCGGTATCGAACAGCGTTTCGCGGCGCGGGGCTGGAAAATGTCCCCCAACAATGCCAAGCAGGCGGATGTTCTTGAGGGAGCGGCGGTGCTGCCCAACGCCAATGGCACTGCGCCGGGACAATGGCTGAGTGGCAAGTTCGACGGACGCGAGCGCATCGTGATACTGCTGCCCGGACCTCCGCATGAGCTGAAGGCTTTGTTCGATGCGGAGTGCCGTGAGCGGCTGCGGGCAAAGTTGCCCCGGGCATTTCTGGCAACACGCGTACTGAAGGTGGCCATGCTGGGCGAATCTCACGTGGATGCGCGCGTGGCGCCCATCTACAAGCGATTTGGCGACGTGCAGACCACCATTCTGGCTGGAGCGGGAGAAATCCAGTTGCATTTCAAATCCCGCGCCGAGACCGCGGAGGCAGCGCAGGCGCGTGTGGACGAAGCAGCCGATGCGGTTGAGGAAGAGCTGGATGATGCCGTGTACTCGCGGAACGGCGAGTCGCTCGAGCAAATCGTTGGCTACTGGCTGCAGATGCGCAACGCCACGCTGGCCGTGGCGGAATCTTGCACCGGCGGCTTGCTGGGTGAGCGGATTACATCTGTCAGTGGGAGTTCCCGTTACTTCGCCGGAGGCGCGATTGTCTACTCCAACGCTGTTAAGACCGACCTGGCGGGAGTGCCGGCCGACATGATTGAGCGTCACGGGGCGGTGAGCCGCGAAGTGGCGGCCGCGCTGGCAGAGGGTATCCGTTATCGTTGCGAGACAACTCTAGGGATTGGCATCACGGGTGTCGCCGGGCCCACCGGAGGTACGCCGGAAAAGCCCGTGGGACTAGTGTTCCATGCTTTGGCGAGTGACAGCGGAACAGAGGTGACTGAGCGACACTTTCCGGGCGATCGCAAACGAATCCGCTGGTTCGCGACCACGCTGGCGCTCGATATGGTGCGAAGGAAATTAATGTGAAATAGCGTTTGGCGATTAGCAATTGGCAGTTCGCTGGCCGTTTCATCCTCGCCAGAATCCGGGGTAGCCAAATGCCAATTGCTAACTGCCAAATGCGAGTCTTCGTTGCTGTTGATATCGACGACAACATCCGCGGCCGCATGGCCCGCTTCCTCGACGGCGTGCGCGAATTTGCTCCGGACGCGCGCTGGGTGCGACCCGAATCGCTGCACGTCACGCTGAAGTTCATCGGAGAAAAGTCCGAGGAGGATGGCGAGACAGTCAAACAGGCGCTGGCGGCTATTGCGGCTGAGACGTTCGAGCTAAACGTTCGCGGCTATGGATTCTTTCCGGGCGCTCGCGCGCCGCGGGTGTTCTGGGTTGGCGTTGAGGGAGGGTCGAAGCTGACTTCTCTGGCAGCAACGGTGGATGAAACGCTGGCGCGTCTCGACATCCCGAAGGAGGAGCATGCCTTCAACGCGCACCTGACACTGGCGCGGGGCGGGGGAGGCTCAGGTTCGCCACGCTGGCGCAAGGGAGATGCTGCAAACCGCAGCTTTCAGCACCTGCAGGAAAAGCTGGCGGCCTTGCCGGCGCCAGAGTTTGGTACGATGACGGCCCGTGAGTTTTTTCTGTACCAGAGCCAGCTCTCGCCCGGAGGCTCAAAGTACACGAAGCTGGCGCGGTTTAGTTTGCACTAGTAGCGAGTTGCCTCGATGTCCACAACGCTCCTGATCACTCTGATCGCCGTTGGCAGCTACCTGCTCGGATCGATCCCCTTCGGATACCTGCTGGTACGCATCTTCCGCGGCGAAGACGTGCGGCAAAGCGGCAGCGGAAATATCGGGGCAACCAATGTTTCACGTAAGTCGCCGGTGCTGGGAATAGCGACGCTCCTGTTCGATGCTGTGAAAGGAACTGCCGCAGTGTGGATGGCGTATGTTATTGCTCCAACCTATCCATTAATGTCCCTGGCAGCGTTGTGTGCTGTTCTCGGCCACATATTTCCCGTGTGGCTTAAATTTCGCGGCGGTAAGGGTGTCGCAACCGGATTGGGCTCGTTCGTGGTGATCGCACCGAAGCCCGCTCTGATAGCCATGGGCATTTTCGTCATAGTCGTTATCACTTTTCGCTACGTCTCGCTGGGTTCAGTCATTGCGGTCGCATCCTTTCCGCTGCTCGTTTACCAAATGCATTCGTTTGAGGGTCCGCCGGCTACCCTCGAGTTGATGGCAGCCACTTCCCTGCTCATCATCGCGAAACATCACGAAAACATCCGGCGTCTGCTCGCCGGCACGGAAAGTCGCATCGGAGCAAAGCGCGCATGAGCAACATCGCGATCATCGGCGCGGGGGCCTGGGGAACGGCGCTGTCAATCGTTCTGGGGCGCAAAGAGACTCACCGGATTCGGCTGTGGGCTCACGAAAGAGAAGTTTGTGAGACTATCGCACGGTTGCGCGTCAACGAGAAGTTTCTCCCCGGCCAGCCCATTCCGGCCTGCGTCACGCCGTGCAACGATCTCGCGGAGGCGCTTAACAGTGCGGCCATCGTGGTCAGCGTGATGCCCTCGCAACATTGCCGCGGCCTGTTTAAGCAGATGCGGCCGCACCTGCGGGCGGAAACCAGGATCGTCAGTGCGACCAAGGGTCTGGAAGAGAACTCCCTGCTGCGCATGAGCGAAGTGATCGCGCTGATCGTCAAGGGCGACGACATACCCGCGCCACGGATCGGCGCGCTCAGCGGCCCGTCGTTCGCGCTGGAAGCCGCACGGGGAGATCCGACGGCAATCACCATCGCGTCGCAGGATAAGGAACTCTCACGCTCAGTCCAAGAGGAGTTCAGTCACGCCAGCTTTCGCATTTATACCAATGAAGACCCCATCGGCGTGGAGCTTGGCGGTGCGCTGAAAAATACAATCGCGATTGCCGCCGGCGTTTGTGCGGGCCTGGGCCTGGGACACAATTCCGTGGCGGCCCTCATTACCCGGGGTTTGGCCGAGATGACGCGGCTGGTGGTGGCCTGTGGCGGCAAAGCGGAAACCATGGCAGGCCTTGCGGGCCTTGGCGACCTGGTACTGACTTGCACGGGCGGTCTTTCCCGCAATCGCAGCGCGGGCGTGGAACTCGGCCGCGGCAGAAAATTGCCGGAGATTCTCGCCGGGATGCACGGCATGGTGGCTGAAGGAATCTTCACCACGACCGCGGCGGTAGGACTGGCCCGCGCTCGCCGTGTCGAGATGCCTATCACTGAGCAAATGCACGCCATTCTGCACGAGGGTAAAGCTCCGCGGGAAGCGATTTATGAACTGATGACCCGTAGCAGTAAGAGCGAAATGTTGAAGATATAGGTGCCTTCGGCGTATCCCGCGCGTTTCCTCGCCAAACCCGCGCCAGACGCCTGTTTTAACCAGTACTTTGGTAACGGTAAATACCACGGTTTTCGCCTCCGGACACTTCTTCCACATTAAAATTCTATAGATACCCGTGAAATTCGCCGCCACTTCGATCGACGGCGCTTCCGAATTAAGCCAGGGGAGCGACTTGTCTACCACAGCGCCGAACCCGGCGCGCATTCCCATCTTGTATGTAATCCTCGGCGTGCTTCTGGTGATCAGCATCGTTCCTATGTACTTCTACTCCGCGCAAGTGGAGGCCATTAACCGGGACCGCCTGAAGACCAACGAAATGCTGCTGCAGAACACCGTGACGCGGTCGTTGGCCGACGATCTTTCGCAGCACGAACGTTCGCTGCGGATGATGCTGGCCAACCTTTCATCGGCGATTCAGGTGGCGAGCGGCGGCGATATCGGCACCAAAAACATCGAAGCGCCGGAGTTGCGCGCACTGTTGGAAAATTTTGTTTCATCCTCCGATGAAGTTGCTTACGCCACCCTGCTTAACTCCGACGCGAAGGGAATCTCTGCCGGGCGCATCGCACCCGACGCCTTCCTGCAGCGAGAGTTGCAACATGCCTATGACGCAGCCCGCGACGGACGGGCCTACAACGGGCAGGCGCTCCAGGTCGAAGACGGCAAGTCGGCGCGAACCGTTGTGCTGGTGAGCAGTCCGGTCAGCTATGGCGGGCGCTTTCTGGGCATGGTAGGCGCAGTCGTGGATCTACAATTTCTGATTCGCCGCCTGCAGGAAGTCAGCGGCGGCGGACTTATTCCCTACGTGGTGGACGCCCAAGGCCGACTGGTGGCTGCGGGCACTCCGCAATATGCGACCGGCCAGGACATGAAGAGCCTGGAGATTGTCCGCAATTTTGTGGACGAGGGCAACAAGGCCCAGTTGGCTGCCACCAAGGAATTCGCCGTCCACGAGGGCAAGAACGGTATTGAGATGCTCGGTACCTACAGCCCGGTCGCTCCGCTCGATTGGGCAGTGGTGGTCCAGAAGCCGCAGTTTGAAGCTTACCGCGGAGTCATCGAGATGCAGCGCACGGCGCGCCTGCTGGCACTGCTGGCCGTGCTGCTGAGTATTGGCGTAAGTATTTTCGCGGCCCGCAGGATTACGAACCCCCTGCAGATCCTTACCCAGTCCGGCCGTGCTCTGGCGCGTGGCGACTTTTCGCAACGGGTGCACTTGCGGAGTCGCACCGAGATCGGCGAACTGGCCGAAACCTTCAACACCATGTCGCAGGAACTCGAGCAGTTCGTCGAAGACCTGAAGCGGGCTGCGGACGAGAACCGCGCTCTGTTTCTGGGGTCGATCCAGATGCTGGCGGGCGCGGTTGACGAGAAGGACCCCTACACCCGCGGCCACTCCGACCGCGTCACCCGTTACTCGCTGATGATCGGCAAGGAGCTGAATCTGGACGCGGCCTTTATGGAAACGCTTCAGATTTCGGCGCAGCTCCATGATGTGGGCAAAATCGGCATTGAAGACCGAATCCTCAAGAAGCCGGGCGCATTGACCGCGGAAGAATTTGAGGTCATGAAGACCCACACCACGAAGGGCGCCAATATCCTGCGCCCGGTAACCCAACTCGCGGAGATGCTCCCCGGCATTGAACTTCATCACGAGGCTCTCGATGGCCGCGGCTATCCTTACGGCCTTACGGGAGATCAGATTCCTCTGCTGGCACGCGTGATCGCGGTGGCCGATACCTTCGATGCTTTGACCACGAATCGTCCTTACCAGCACGCCCACACTCCGGAAGAGGCGTTGAAAATCATCCAGAATCTTGCCGGCAAACGGCTTGATCCCGAGACGGTGGCGGCGCTGATGTCGGTTTACGGACGTGGCGAGATTCGCATCCAGCGTATCGCGATCAAGAGGGCGGTGGCCGCCGCGGAAACGGTCGCTGATGTTCCGCCGCCTGCTCCTGGTCCGGCGCTGCCTGCTGTGGAAACTACCAACCTCGAAAGAACCCGCGTCTAAGCGCATTTCTCACCCATCCTGTGCCCGCGCGCCGCAGGCTGACTTGCTGCCCGCTATAATTAAGTTTCTGGATTCTTCATGATTCAAACTCTGTTCGGCAGTACCGAAGAAAAGAAAACTGGACTCTTCGAGCGCATGAAGCAGGCCGTCACGCGCACGCGCGAGAATCTCGCCGAGCGGATCGAAGAGGTCGTTGCCTTCGGCAAGGAAATCGACCGCAACACGCTTGACGATCTTGAGGCGACGTTGATTGCGGCCGACCTTGGAAACACGACCACCCAGGAAGTGCTGGGCAAGCTCCGGGACAAGGCTGACCGTAAACAGATCAAGGATGTGCAGGAGCTGAAACGGCTGCTGAAAGAGGAGTTGCTCGCAATTCTGAATGCGGCGAACACCCAGCCAGTCCAAAGAGTGGACGGCACGCCTGAAGTGATTCTCGTAGTCGGCGTGAACGGCACTGGCAAGACCACAACCATCGGCAAGTTGTCACAGGTATTTCGGTCAGACGGCAAAAGTGTGCTGCTGTGCGCGGCAGATACCTTCCGCGCTGCGGCCATCGATCAACTGGAAATCTGGGGGCAGCGCACTGGGACGGAAGTGATCAAGACCAAGCCCGGCGGCGATCCCGCGGCTGTGTTGTTCGATGCGTTGCAGGCCGCAACCGCGCGGAAGACGGATTACGTTATTGTCGACACAGCCGGCCGCCTGCACACCAAGACCAGCCTGATGTCCGAGTTGGAGAAAATGCGCCGCACCGCCCAACGCATTATTCCCGGGGCTCCGCACGAGACGCTGCTGGTGATGGATGCAACCACTGGCCAGAATGGCTTGCAGCAGGCGCGCCAGTTTACCGAGTCGGCGGGCGTCACGGGCATCGTGCTCACCAAGCTTGACGGCACCGCCAAGGGCGGCGTGGTGGTCGCCATCTCCCGCGAGTTGGGGCTGCCGGTGCGGTTCGTCGGAGTGGGCGAGAAAGTGGGCGATCTGCTGCCGTTCGACCCGAGAGAATTTGTGGATTCGCTGTTCGAATAAGAACCTTTTTCACCACGGAGACACAGAGGCACGGAGAGGATTTTGGGATGACCACCTTTCTCGAAGTTCTGACAGCCATTGCAGCCCTTGTCCTGGCATGGTGGTTTTTAAGCAGGCTTCTTCGCCCGAAAGCCCCGGCCGATCCTGCTGAGGACCCGTTTTCGTTGGTTCGAGCCCCACGCGGAATGGGGCCAAAGGGAAAATCCGGTGCGGTCGCACTCGAAGAACCGGGGGAAGACAATCCAGCTGACGCCTTCCCACCACGCGAGTTGTAGGCTGTCGCTGCATTCACTTGTATTCCTCCGTGACTCCGTGTCTCCGTGGTGGATTCTCTTGATCCCCATACAGAATGGCCGACCATTCCACTGACGAGCAGTTTCTGCACCGCGCGCTTGACTTGGCTCGCCAGGGCATTGGGCTGGCTTCTCCCAATCCCTGCGTCGGCGCGATCATCGTCGACACGAACGGCAGCATCGTGGGCACGGGGGTTTATACCTATGAAGGTGTGAAACACGCAGAGGCGAGCGCCCTCGAGCATGCTGGCGACAAGGCCCGCGGCGGCACGCTCTACATTAATCTCGAACCCCACTCCCACCACGGCCGCACGCCCCCGTGTACTGACGCCCTGATCGCCGCCGGAATTCGTCGCGTGGTTGCATCCATGCCCGATCCCAACCCCAAGGTGAGCGGACGGGGCTTTGAGAAGTTGCGCGCGGCGGACGTTCACGTGGAAGTTGGACTGCTCGAAGCGGAAGCTCGACGTCTAAACGAGGCCTTCGCCCGCTACATTCGCCACGGCGTCCCCTTGGTGACGCTGAAGTCCGCGATGACGCTTGATGGCAAGATCGCTCCACCACCTGCGGCGCAATTAAACCACGCGGCAGGCACTCCTGCCGGAAGATGGATTACGGGCGAAGCCGCCCGTGCCCACGTGCAGCAGCAGCGCCACCAGAGCGATGCCATTTTGGTTGGCGTGGGAACTATCCTAACCGATGATCCATTGCTCACCGATCGCAGCGGTAATCCGCGCCGGCGCCCGTTGTTGCGTGTGATTCTGGACTCGCACCTGAGACTGCCCTTGGAGTCGCGCCTGGTGAAGAGCGTCGCGAAAGACGTGCTGGTCTTCTGTTCCTCGGGTGAGGAAAAGAAGAAGCGTGAACTGGAGGCACGCGGGGTCCAGGTCGAGCAGCTTACCCCGGACGCGTGCGAACGTCCAGACATTCACGCAGTTCTCCGCCGCCTGGGACAACTTGAAATCACCAGCGTGATGATCGAAGGTGGAGCGACGGTAAACGGGACGGCGCTCGCGTTCGGAGTGGGTGACAAGGTTTTCCTGTATTACGCACCGAAGATCATGGGCTGCGCGGGATCGGTTCCATTCGCCACCGCCGTGGCCTTCCCGCGGATCGACGATCCTCCGCAAGTAAAGCATTTCCACCTGCATCGCTTTGGCGAAGATTTCGCGGTGGAAGGATACTTGCGCGATCCATACGAGGAATGACCCTCTTCACCACGGAGGCACGGAGTCACGGAGAGAATCCTTCTGGAATTAGTTTTCTCCACGCCTCCGCGCCTCCGTGGCGGGTTTATGATGTTTCGTTGCAGATCGAGGTAACCTCATGTTTACCGGCATCGTTGAGGAAGTAGGACGCGTCGCAAGCATCGAAGAACGCGGCGAAAATCGCCGCATCACCATTGCGGCAGAAAACGCGCCCAAGGAATTGAGAAGCGGCGACAGTGTCGCGGTCAGTGGCGTCTGCCTCACCGCACTCGACATCAAGCCGGGCTCGTTCTGCGCCGACTTGGCGCCAGAAACCTGGGAGCGCACGTCTCTCTCGCGCATCCATGAGGGCGCGCTGGTCAATCTGGAGCTTCCCATGAAAGCCGATGGCCGCTTCGGCGGGCACATTGTGCAAGGCCACGTGGATGGCGTTGGCAAGCTCATCGCCCTGGAGCGCATCGCCGACTCGGAGAACTGGTGGCTGATAATTGAGTTGCCCCGCGATGTAGAGAAGTACGTGGTGTACAAAGGCTCCCTCTGTATCGAGGGCATCAGTCTCACCGTGGCAAAGATCGAGGGCAGAGCCTGCACTGTTGCCATCATTCCTCACACCGTGGAGATGACGAACCTCAAATCACTCAAGCCCGGCGATCCCGTGAATCTCGAAGCTGATCTGGTTGCGAAGTACGTGGAGAAGATGATGACCACTGAATCGGCAGAGAATGCGCTCACCGTGGAGGAGTTGGTGCGGCAGGGATTCTAAGAACGGTAGTCAGTGTTCAGTGGCTAGTGGTCGGTGATTCAACGGTGATTCGTCAGGACCTACCTTCGTGACCATGCAGGACTGCAGGGTGCCACCACCTCTCCGGCCAACCCCTGCACACAATGCCGGCCTTTGCGGCGATTGCATACATGCCCGGCTGGTAACATCCGACCGCGCCTCGACGTTCCTACAATGCCAACTTTCGTTTACCGACCCGCGCTTTGCAAAATATCCGCGCCTTCCGGTTCTCACCTGCAGCGGCTACGCGAAACGTGAATCGCCGTAGAGGCGTTGCTTGCAACGTCTTCAGATGTTGCCGGCAAGAAGTAGCAAGCTACGTCTCCACGGAAAAGACCTGGGATGGTTCAAGCCTCAATCTTCAGCTCATCCAACTCCAGGAACTCCTGCACGATGGGTTCCTTGGATTTTTCCATCTCCGCCGAGGCGCCGAAGAAAATTGCCTTGCCTTCATACAAGAAGACAACCCGGTCGGCCAACTTTTTTGCCAGGCGCATATCGTGCGTGACCACGATGCTGGTCAGGTTCAGTTGAAGCTTGAGCCGCTTGATCAGATCGCCGAGCAGTTGCGCCATCAGCGGATCCACCATGGTCGTCGGTTCGTCGTAGAGAACGCATTCCGGCCGCGCCGCCAGCGCCCGGGCAATGGCCACGGAGCGTTTCATGCCGGTCGAGAGATCCGAGGGCAGCAAGTCGCGCATCTCCTGCACGCCTACCATCTTCAGCAGTCCGTCGACGATCTCGTAGATCTGCTCTTCGTTCAAGTCCCGGGTTTCGCGCAAGGGAAACGCCACATTCTCGCCGACCGGGAGGGAATCAAACAGCGCTCCGTTCTGAAAGACCATGGTGACTTTCTTTCGGATGGCTTCCATTTGCACTTCAGAAAAATCGGTGACATCTTCACCAGCGACGATCACCCGGCCGGAGTCCGCTTTGAGAAAACCCATAAGAAGCTGCAGTGAAACCGATTTGCCCACTCCGCTGCGCCCCAGGATGCAGACGGTCTCTCCGGGCATAACGTCGAAGCTGACGCGATCAAGCACGACGTTCTCGCCGAAGGCTTTGGAGACCTTGCGGAACTCAATGTAGGGGCGCTGGGTATCGGGCATCGGTCGACTCTCGGAGATCAGGCTTCGTTACAAGGGGCCGTCAGGCCATCCGCTTCTCCGCCTCCAATTCCTCGGGCGTGTTCAAGTTGCGGAAGATGGCGGGCGAGAATCCGGCGTCTTGCAACTCTTGTTCTTCGATCACGCGGGTGCGAACCACCTCAAACACTGGATCTATTCTATTTCGTCCGGCAAGCAAGGCGGTCTCCGCCGCGCCGGCGAATTCCCGGTGGTAAATGGCGCACAGCGGTTGCCAGCCCCCGTCACCGTGTGGGACCACCACGGTCGCATCGGGCGCGGCCCGCGCCTGGCTGATCAAGTACTGCAAAAACGCCCACGAGACAAATGGGGTGTCCACTGCCAGCACCACGTTGAGTTCTGTCGGCGATGCCCGCAACGCAGCATGAATTCCGGCCAAGGGTCCGCAGTCGCGGAATACATCCTCCACCACAGGAGCAAACGCCGCAAACTTCTCCTCACTTCCCACGATTCGCACATCGGAGGTGACCGAGCGGGCCAAGTCAAGCGCCCGGGCTAGCAGCGTGCGCCCGTCGTAGTCCACAAATGCCTTGTCCACGCCCATGCGCGTGCTCTTGCCGCCAGCCAGGATAAAGGCCGTCACATCGCGGGCAGGAGCGTTTTCCATGCCGCGATCATACACTTTGCCCGCACCTGGGCGGACCTCCGGTAACCCTGTCTTCCGGTCCACAGGAAAGTTTCCACAACCTAAGTGCCTCCATCTACTCGGTTTGTGTCCGAGTTCACTCCACAACCGACACGAAAGTAACCTACCCAAGAACCTTGCTCCGGGAGATGATGAGACCTCCGGAGCTCCCTTTAGGTCCGGAAGTAACCTCATGCCGCAGAAAATCATGGATGTTCTTATGCTTGGGCGCTGCTCCCACGAGTTCTCCTGGCCACGGCGCGGCGCTGACGGAGACTACTATCAGGTTTGCCTGTTGTGCGCGGCCGAATACAAGTATGACTGGACCACCATGCGCCGCACCCAGCGCGTGGAGCATGCCAAGCCCGACACCGTCATCCGCCGCAGTCACACGCGGGAGAAACGGCCGTCCTGGACACCGCGCGCTCGCCGCCTGAAACTGGACGTGGCGCTTCGCTACCGCGTAAATAACACCAGCACGTGGTATGAGGGCACCATCCAAAACCTCAGCCAGACCGGCCTGCTGTTCCACGGACCGCAGCCGTTGCCCGTGAACGCTTTGATTGAGATGGTGTTTGAGATGCCAGAAGAAATCTCCGGCCAGAAGAACCGCAATGTGCTCTGTCAGGGTCGCGTGATCCGCTCCAAAGACAAGCAAGGTAAAGAGGTACAAGACCAGAATCGAGATGCGGAGGCCGGCACCGGCCTTTTGGCCGCCTCGATCGTCGACTATAAGTTCATCCACTAGAACATCTGCGACGGACCCTTCTCTCACCCACCGGCGCCCGACCCCGCCCTTCCGGTCAACCAGTTCACCAATTGGTACGTCCTCTCGGCTAAATAACCCGCACGAATCCCGTCGACAGCATCTACACTGTAGACGGGCAATGTGACCCTCATCCCCAGTAAATCTCAGGAGTCCGGTCATGAACAAAGTCTCCCTAGCTCTCGTGTTTCTTCTCGCGGCAATCCTGGCCTCGAGCCTTGGCTGCGCCAGAAAGCTGGATGACGCGAAGATTTCCACGAGTATACAAAGCAAATTCAGCCAGGACTCTGGACTCTCAACCAAACAACTCACTGTGCAGGCCAGTAACGGAGTGGTGACGCTGGCGGGATTCGTCGACAACGACGCGCAGCGCGCAGCCGCGGCCCGGCAGGCTGCGTCCGTCGAGGGCGTGAAGGAAGTCATCAATAACCTGCAAGTTGGTGACGCCACCACCGCTGCTGCACCCATGCCAGCATCTACGACTAAGACGGTCGAAGACACGATGGCGAAAAATCCACCGTCACCGAAGCAAACCAACAAGCCGGCACCCGGCAAGAGATCCCGCCGATCAAACGCCTCGAAACGCGACGCCTGGAGCGAAGGTGCGTCCGCTCCTACAAGCGACGACGCCATGGCTGAGAATTCTCAGCCGCAAGACACCACACCGCAAGACGCCCCAGCCGCCGATACGACGCCATCCACCCCTTCTCTCCCACCGCTGCCGCAAAAGGTAACGATAGAGCAGGGCACGCAAATGTCGATCCGCCTGATCGACAGCATCGACAGCGAAAAGAATCAAACCGGGGACACTTTTCACGCCACGCTGAACGCTCCGCTCTCCGCTGAGGGCGTCGAAGCCATTCCGGCGGGCACCGACGTTACCGGACACATTGTCGACCTCAAGAGCGCGGGCAAGTTCAAAGGTCAGTCCATGGTCGCGCTGCAGCTCGATAGCATCACAGCGAACGGCAGAAGCTACAGCCTCCAGACCGACCAGTACAGAAAAGAAGGCAGTTCGCGCGGCAAGAATACAGCCGAGAAGGTCGGTGGCGGCGCGATCATTGGCGCCGTCATCGGCGCGATCGCGGGCGGCGGCAAAGGCGCCGCCATCGGCACCGCGGCGGGTGCTGGCGTTGGCGGCGGGGTCCAGGCCGCCGGCAAGGGCCAGCAGATCAAGCTGCCGTCGGAAACCGTGCTGAACTTTACCCTGCAAGCACCCGTTACGGTGATCAAGCCATCGAACCCGAACGCCAGCCGTCAAAAGCTGGGTGACTCGCAGTAGGACGAATTCCTCGTCTCAGTTTCGGATTTCAGAACACGCGAGCCACTTCTTCGTGTTCGTTCCCGCTGAAAGAAGGTCTCTTGGAATCAAGTCGTATCCGCAAGAAAAAGCTAATGATGCCGCCTCACGCCGGGAGTGGTCTGTTCTAACTCCGTAACGTTCAACGATTTTTTTTCGTGCCGGAACGAATTTGCGCTACAAACCCCAGCACTGACTTCGGACGCCCCTGCACCTTCACCGTCCGGACTCAGCGACACATCTGCGCGCCATCTACGTCTTTTGCCTAACCCAATTCTCTAAAAGGGAGACGCTCGTGCTCCGCTTAAGGAGTTCCCCGCCCCGCGTAGGAAAACGACCTCGCGTTAAAACCAGGACCCCGAAGTGTGGATCCCAGGCGCACCAATTGAGGACACGTTACAAGGAGGAGTCGTGATCAAGACAGCTAGGCTAGCGTCAGTTATAACTTTGGCGGTGCTGTTCCTCGCTGGAATGGCATTTGCTCAAACCGATCCTGGAGTTCAGAGTGGCAACCGCGGCACCGGCGCACCACTCTCTTCGGTTTCGTCAAACAGTCCGTCCGGGATTCTTGCTTTTTTCACTGACGGTCAAAATCGCTTCCAGGATGTGGAGTCCGTTTCCAACAGCCCGACCGGGAACAACGGCCTGGGACCGCGCTTTAACTCAAACAGTTGCGTTTCATGCCACGCACAACCTGCGGTTGGCGGGACCGGCGCCGCTATGAATCCCGAGTTCAGTTTCACCAGCAACGGCACTGCGCCCAGGGACACCACCCCCTATTTCCTTACAGCGACTGGCCCTACCGTTGAAGCCCGTTTCCCGTTCTTCTTCAACAGTGACGGTTCACCCAACTACAACAGTCCCAATGGCGGAGTAGAAGACCTGTTCACCGTTAGCGGCCGCTCCGATGCCGGGACATGCAGTCTGCCGCAGCCCAGCTTCAGTACTGCGGGGGCATACGGCAACATCATCTTCCGAATCCCCACGCCAACCTTCGGCGCCGGACTGATCGAGAACCTGGACGACTCAACTCTGTTGAGCAACACGTTGACTAACAACAACAACTATTTGGGCATTTCCGGCACCCTCAATCACAACGGCAACGACGGCACCGTCACCCGCTTCGGCTGGAAGGCACAGAACAAGTCGCTCCACATCTTTGCCGGCGAGGCTTACAACGTGGAGATGGGCATCAGCAACCTTCTCTTTACCCAGGATCGTCCGCTGCCTGGGGAAGACGGGGGCGGCGGTACTGGCCTCACGGGGCTGCCGTCGAACTGCCTGAACCTTTCCGGAACCGGTTATCCGGAAGATTCATCCAACCCGGCCGCGACGCCGAACTCAGCAGTTCTGGATGACGTCTCGGCGTTTGCCAATTTCATGCGAGCCCTGGCTCCGCCTCCAACCGGCAGTGTGGTGCTGAACGGATCGACGGTCAGCTCAAGTACCATCGCCGCAGGCGCCTCGTTGTTTAGTTCGATTGGCTGCGCAACTTGTCACAATCCAACCGTAGGCACAACGCAGGTGTCCAACTTCACTTCATCTTTAAGCAGGGCGCCGGTGAATGCCTACTCTGATATTGAGATCCATCACATGGGCTCGGGCCTGGCGGATAACGTCTCGCAAGGCGGCGCAGGCGGTGACCAGTTCCGCACCGCCCCCTTGTGGGGCCTGGGGCAGCGCATCTTCCTGCTGCACGATGGCCGCACTACGAACCTGATCACGGCAATCGAGAATCACTCGAGCAACGGCAGTGAAGCCAATACCGTGGAGTACAACTTCGACAACCTCACAACCACGCAGCAGCAGCAGATATTGGACTTCCTGCGCTCGCTGTAGCCACTTTACCGTTCTGGCGAGACACGAACGTGTCTCGCCAGGTTTCCAGGTTAAGAAAGTAGTCCGCGACGGATTCGCCGCAGTCGCCGAGACTTGCATGCGAGGAGATCTATGTACTCGGGATTCACACGTTTCTTGATTGTTCTCGCCTTATCCACATCTGCACCGGCTTGGGGCCAAGGCGCCAAACCAAAAAGCGCTCCCAGTAACGGAGGTGATTTTTCCAACAACATTCAGCCCGGGGCGAAAGTGCCGAAAGGAGTCATTCTGGTAAAGGGCGCTTGGTCTAGCGCGAGTGATTCTGTGACGCCCGTGCCGGGCGGGAACGTCGCCGATAATATCTTCAGCGATCCGTATTTTGGCATGACCTACACGTTACCACCGGATTGGATCGAGAAATACAAAGGCCCGCCTCCCTCGGATAGCGGCCGCTACGTGCTTGCGCAGATCAGGCCGGCGGAAACGTTCAAAGGACCGGCTCGAGGCACTATCTTGATCACCGCCCAGGACATGTTCTTTACCCCATTCCCTGCGGCCAATGCGCTGGATCTAGTCAGCTACTCGAAGGACCATCTGCAGGCTGACTACAAAGTGGAAATGCCGCCTACCCCCACCAAGATCGCTGATCGTTCCTTTACCTTCTTCGCATACTGGTCTCCCGTGGCACAGCTGCACTGGTATGTTCTGAGTACTGAAATCCGTTGTCACGCGGTAGAAATAGTGCTAACCAGCCGTGACACCAAATTGCTGGAAAGCCTGACCCTGGACTTGAACAAGATGAAGTTGCCCGCTGAAGCCAGTCCCACAGCAGGCATGGGAGGGGGCGTTGTCCCGGTGTGCATCAAGGACTACGCGAAGGACGAAAATGTGATAACCCGTGTCGACCCCATCTTTACCGAGCACAGGTTCAACCCGGTTCCGATCCGAATCATCATCGATAGGGAAGGCAAGGTAAAACACATTCACTTTCTCAGCGCATTCCCCGATCAAGCAAAAGTCATCACCGATGCTCTCGGGCAATGGAAGTTTAAGGCGTACCGGAGGAACGGGCAGCCGGTTGAGGTGGAAACTGGCCTTATGTTTGGCCGCGCGCTGCATAGGACGGCATCTCCAGGGACGAATCCATCGACGGAATGATCGCGGCCTTTCGCAGGCTTCTTTATCCACCATTCGCCGCCACGATCCACCTCGTCGTACACTCTTGAGGCACGGTGATCCTTCCCCATGCCTCCAATCACGGCGTTGCTGCATACGACGAATGATGCTTTACGCCTGGGGCGCGCGCTCGAGATGCTTCTTCCCTGCAGCGAAATCCTGATTGTGGACCATCACTCCGCCGACGCCACCCTGCGCATCGCTCGTGAATATGGAGCGCGCATCGTGGCGGCAGACAGCCGTGCCACGGCGAATCACTATCTCGACATGGCCAGTCACGACTGGATTCTCTGTATGGAGCCAACGGAGTCCATCACCGAAGGTCTGCAGGCAAGTTTGTTTGAATGGAGCGCGTTGCCGGGCCATAGTGTTGTAGGCGGCGCCACCGCGCCCGCGTTTTCCGTTTTCCTGCGAGCGCAGGCCGGCGAAGCTTGGCTGGAGTCGCCTGCGCCTGAAACGCGTCTTATCCCGCGTAACTGGACGCGATGGCACGGACAGCTCCCCGCTCACGAGCCTTCCGCCATCCCCCTCGAAGGGGAGTTGTTGCGTTTTGCCTTGCCCTGACATGCTTCGTTGCCTCGTCGTACCTCTCTCTGATTCCGATCAGCTTCCCACCCATTGTCCGTTCGGACAGTGACTTCAGTACCTTAGTCCTCCCTGCCTCGGAGCCTTATAATCCACTCAAGAATCAGGAACATCCGCGTTCTCAGGAAGATGTGCGCGTGGCAGCACGATTCGCACTTTCCGGAAGAACGCCACGAGACTCCGTGGACCCGCTTTACGCATCGGCGATTTTTCTCCTCGGGCTGGCCTTTGGCAGCTTTCTGAACGTGTGTATCTATCGCCTGCCCTTGGATTTATCGGTGGCTACGCCGCGTTCGGCGTGCCCCGGCTGTAAGCGGCCGATCGCTTTCTATGACAACGTTCCCGTCGTCAGTTGGCTGTTTCTTCGCGGCCGCTGCCGCCACTGCAATGCCAGGATTTCGGCGCGCTACCTGTTCGTCGAGGTGCTCACCGCCGCGCTTTTTCTCGGGTGCTACGCGTATTTCGGATTCACCGTGGCGACCCTGAAATACTGCGTCTTCGGATTTCTGCTGCTCGGCCTCATCTTCACCGACGCCGAAACCAAGCTCTTGCCTGACCAGTTGACGCTCCCCGGTCTTGCTCTCGGTGTGCTCTTCAGTTTGCTGGTGCCGGTGCATGACATGGCTTCGCAGTTTCTGCCGGGAATGTTGAATCTGCCGTTCAGCGCCGACCTCGCCGCTCGCTTGTTTTCCCTGCTCGATTCCGTGCTGGGTGCGGCCTTGGGTGCATCGTTCATTTACGGCGCGGGAGCCATCTACTTGCGCTGGCGCGGAGCCGAAGGCATGGGCTTCGGGGACGTGAAGCTGATGGCCATGGTGGGCGCCTTTCTCGGCATAAAACTCACCATTTTTACGATCTTTGCCGCTTCGCTCGCCGGATCGCTGTTTGGCCTGACTACCGTGCTCGTGGTGTGGATCAAGCGCACCCACCGCTTTATGCGACGGCTGGCTAACCTGCAGGCGGCGCGCCGCCGCGGATGGCAGTCCGCGCAGATGGTCTACCGCCATTATCAAATGCCCTTCGGGGTCTTCCTGGGCAGCATGGCCCTCATCGCCTTGTTCGTTGGCAACCAGTTCTTGAGTTGGTACGGGAGGCTATGGTGGTAACGCTGCTGACCAATCCGGTGGTTCTGCGCGCCGCCCTGGTGCTGTTCGCGGCGGGCGGAGCTTTCGTATTTGCCGTCTGGCTGATGCGCAGCCTGCGCCGGAACATTGCCGCCGAGGCCGATCTCGAATCCGGGGCCGCCCCCAAGCTGGAAGCTCTGCCCTTGCATCTCTACAACACCGTAATCCAGCAACTGAAGCAGCAGAAGCATGAGTTGCAGGTGCAGACCCAGACCGAGCAACGTCGGGCCCGCACTACAGAAAATTTCAGCCAGGCCGTGCTCTCTAATCTTTCCTCCGGCGTGCTGGTGTTCGGCCTCAATGGACTGGTGAAACAGGCCAACCCCGCCGCCAAGGAAATCCTCGGTTTCCATTCACCCTCGGGCATGAGCGCCGAGGACATCTTTCGCGGTGCCGTAGTCTGCTCCCCAGACTCTTCCGCCGTGTATTCCGATGGACTGGGAGACTTGCCCGGGCACCTCACCGAAGAGGTCCATGCCGTGCTGCGCGAGGGCAGCAAATGCCGCCAAGTCGAAGCCGACTACACCACCCCAGTGGGTAAGAAACTTCGGGTCGCCGTGACGGTTTCGCCGGTACCCGCCGTCGATGGCGGCCTGCTCGGAGCTGCTTGTCTGATCAGCGACCGCAGTGAATTCGAACGGATCCGCCATCAGCAACAATTGCATGGTGAGATTTCCGCCGAGATGGCGCTGGAATTGCGCACGTCTCTGACCACGATTGCAGGCTATGCCCAGCAGTTGGCGCGGAACCGCGATCCCGAAATGGCTCCGCAATTGGCCGCCGACATCGCCAGCGAAGCCGCGCGTCTCGACCGCCACATTGGAGGATTTCTGGCAGCCAAGCGCGCCCCGACAGATGCGAAGGCCCGTGCCAGCGCGGCAGGCCACGATATTTGAGATCGATGCTGATGAGATCGGTGTTAAAGATCGAGCGTAGCAAAGTACAAGTAGAGGATGAACTTATGAAACATATGAAACACATTGGACTAAGCTTAGCGATCGTGCTATCTGCAGGCTTTCTGGCTTCTCTGGCGGGAGCGCAGACCCCATCGCCGGCACCGGATCAGCCGCCGCTCGGTGACTATGCCCGCAAGATTCGCAAAGACCCCGGCGTCCCCAAGGCCAAGCCGAAGGTCTTTGACAACGACAACCTTCCGAAGGAAGACAAGCTCTCCATCGTCGGCGAGCAGCCATCCGCAAATGCCGGCGTTGCCCCTCCTGCGGATGCCGACAAAGCAGCTGCCGAGGTCAAGCCCGAAGACGATCAGGCCAAGAAGCAAGCCGCCTGGAAGGCTTGGCAGGAAAAGCTGACCGCGCAGAAGGACGCGATTGACCTGGCCAGCCGCGAACTCGACGTGCTGCAGCGCGAGTACCAGCTGCGTGCCGCCGCCATGTACGCCGACGCCGGCAACCGCATCCGCAACGCGGGCCAGTGGGACAAGCAGGATACGGAATACAAACAGAAGATCGCCGACAAGCAGAAGGCGGTCGAGGATGCTAAGCAGAAACTCGAAGACATGCAGGAAGAGGCCCGCAAAGCCGGCGTTCCGGCCGCCATGCGCGAGCCCTGATGATCGAGTAACTGCCTCGCTTCAGTCCATCTGCCTCATGCCTTCGCGCAACCGGAGAAGCTGTTTCGCGTGATGCATCCCATGCACCAGATGAAACTTTCTCCACTGGGTCGCGGTCAACGGGCCCAGAATCGGGTGGTCAAGCAGATCGACGCCGCGTCCGAAGCGGGTTTCACACTGCGCGATGATCGCATCCATCGCCACAATCTTCAGCCCGACCTCGTTGCGCACCTTCTCCGCCGGCAAGCCTCGCGGTCGCGTTGTTGCCGGCGCGGTGCGCCCAGAGGGCATGTGGTTAAACCCCACGACCACCAAAGTCCGCAAGCGCTGCGCCATGGAGGCTCGGGTCGCCAGCGGCTTGCCCGCTTCCATCACTCTCTCGAATCCCTTGATGGTTCCCGAGTAAGTCAGGTACAGATGTTCCAACACCTCGGCCGCGCACCACTTGCCCGCAGGATGCCAGCTCAATTGCTCGCTCGACATGCCTTCTATCGCCAATTCCACAGCATGCTTCAACTTTTCCATCCGGGAATCCATCGCACTACTCTCACGTTTCCGCGCGCTTCAGGTAGAATGTTGCGCGACATCAAAACACCCCAGTTATAACAGGAAGGTTGCCATGAAAATGCGGGACTTTGTGCCGCCAGAGACCGCTGTTGTCTCCGCCGTCATTGAAGACAAGACCACGAGAGAAGGAAAGCCTCTGAGTAGGTTTGCGCCCGATGGGCGTGCCGTAGGTACGATGACTTTCGCGGCCGCCCTCCTCGTGATTCTCGCGCTGTTGGCGGGATGCGATTCCAATACCGCAAAGCCGCCCCAGGCCAAGCCGGAGCCCAAGCCTCCGGAACTGCTTACGGGACGCGCGGCCTTTCAGAAGGTCTTCGTCGCCGCTCACACTTACGCTGCCGACGTAAAGCCTTTCCGCATCCAGTCCGTCCCCACCACCGACGGCAACGGCCAGGATGGCAAGTCCGCGATCTGGCGCGCCAGCTTCGCCTCTGCCACACAACGCGGCGTGAAGCCCTTCATCTGGTCCGGCAGCAACGCACCCGACGCTCCCTCCCGCGGCGTCTCGCCCGGCAATGAAGACAACTATAACCCCAACAACGCATCCACCCAGATTTTTGACGTGGCCTTCATCAAGGTGGACTCCGATCAGGCTTTTGCCGAGGCCCAAAAACACGGTGGTGACAAAGTTCTGGAAAAGGATCCCGCCACCCCCGTGCTCTATGTCTGCGACTGGAACCACAACACCAATGAACTGACTTGGCACGTTATTTACGGCGCCTCCCGCGAAACCGCCAAGCTGACGGTCGCCGTCAACGCGTCGACCGGCGTATTTATCCGCGTGGAGAAATAAACTGGGGTCGTTCCTGGGATGGTCGCGAAAAGAAAACCCCGTTCGGATGTTTGATCGGCGTGTGCCTGCCGGAGCCACTTTGATTGGGGAGGGCTGTAACTCAATAACCCTGATGGCTCCGGCAGGACACAGCCTGCGGATTAACGCTGTTGCTAGTGTGGATAAATTGTACAATGTCAGTTAGACATAGTCAAAGCATTGGGGCCCTGCAGTAATCCTGGCGGTACGGAGGCGGGCCTTGCCCAGACAAGCCGATCCTGAACTGGAACAGCGCATCCTGGACGCCGCCAGCCGGCTATGGTCCCGGGGCGGCGAAAAAGCCCTCACCATGCGCGGAGTCGCCAAGGCGGCCGGCACCACCACTCCTACAATCTATGAGCGTTACCACGACCGCGACGATATTCTCCGCGCTCTGCGCCTCCAGACCCGCGTCGAACTCTTTGCCGCTCTCACCCGCACCCGATCGCTCATTCAAGCCTGCCAGCGTTATCTCCAGTATGCTCTGGATCATCCTCACGCCTACGAAGTTCTCTTTGACGGATTCGCACAGCCTCCGTCCCTGCACGAACCCTGGCCCTCGTTCAATCTCATGCGCCTGCGTCTGGCACAGCGCCTGGGGGGCGATCCCCGCAAGCAAACGCGCCTCATGCTCTCGCTGTGGTCGCTGATGCATGGCAGCGCGATGCTCATGATCCGGGGAGGAGTTGCGGGTCCGCTGCGCACACAAATGATCCACGCTTGTCTGGATGCTGTCGAAGCCATCGTCGCTCAGGCTGCTCGTTCCAAGGGCAAGGCACACTCCGGCCCGGCGTGGCCTGCGAGTCTAATTCTTGGAGAAGCCGCCCACAGCAAGGTGGGCAATGGCGAGACTGATTCCAGCCCGAAGTCCCCTGTCAGAAGACCCACCAACTCGAAGCCCGCACCCCGGATGCGTGCCTTCCGCTCCGCAGGATGATCCCGCCAGCCTCGACTACTGCGGTAGTTTCGCCCCAATCGTCTGTGCTTTCAACCGGTCAATCGCCTTCTGCGCTTCCACGGACTGTGGGCCATGCGGCAGAATCTTCAAATAGCTCTCGTACTCGGCGCGCGCATCGTCCAATATTCCCAGCTTTTCCAGACACACCGCCAGCCGGATCGTCGCCATCGCATCGTTGTCTTTGTAGCGCAACGCTTCCCGGTAGCGGTCCTCGGCGGCGCGGTAGTTCTTGCGCTTGAAATAGTAGTCGCCCACCTCGACGCTTTTCGCGGCCTTGTGCGGATCCCATACATGCACCTCGCTGATTCCGCCGCTGCCCAGGGCTTCAGCCTCGGCCTCAGCCACGGCTGCCGAACTCTGCGGGTGCGCCTTGGCATCGTCGGCAGGAGGGCTCAAATCCACCTGCGTATCTTTGCTCGAACTCTCACCAACGCCCGGGCCCAGATCGTCAACCTGCACACGATCCGAGCGCGGCGGCGCCATGCTGGGACCGCGCTTCTTCGCGGAGTCCGGGCTCGCCGGGGGCGATTTCGCAGGACGATCCCCTGGGAAAGTATTGTCCCGACTTAATCCAGAAGCATCCTGACCATCGGAAGAAGAAGACGGCGGATTCTGCTGCGCCGACAAAACAGTACTCAATCCCAGACACAAACACAAATACAGCCAACGTTGCATAGCCATATTCTACCGCCTCACGACGCCGCGCCGTGAAGAGTCTGCTTGTTCTTACTTTGTCCCAAGCAAAGAAAAAAATACAGGCCGCTCAGGGGGAGGCTTTGAGCGGCCTGTTTGGCGAAATCCTCCGGGGAGGAGGTAAAACTTATTCCACTCGATTACATCGACGACGGATTGTTCTGCCCAGTCGTCGTTGGCGTCGTTGTGGGCTGGGTCGTGTCGCCCACCGTGTTGGTCATCAGGCGGACATCCACCCGGCGGTTGTCGGCACGCCCTTCTCGGGTCTTGTTCGTCTCCATCGGCTTGTCCTTGCCCAGCCCGATTACGTAAATCTTGTGAGCCGGCACGTTGTACTTCGACGCGAGGTACTGGATCACGGCATTCGCGCGGCGTTGGCTCAGATCATAGTTGTAGTCGGCCGGACCCACGGAATCCGTGCTGCCTTCCAACGCGATGATGTAGCCTTTCGTGCTCGAAATAGTCCCCGCCAACTGGTCAAGCGCCTCTTTGGCCTTGGGCGTCAGATTATCCTTGTTGAAGCCGAACTTCACCGACGTCTCGGCGACCGGGCGATAGTTATCCAGGTTTGCTACCGTGTTGGTCAGCACACCCACGCGGCTATTCGCTGCGTCAGCCAATTGCTGCGCTGTGGCCGCGGACTGGCCGGCGGCCTGCGCTTTCTGTTCCACATCTGCCGTCTTGACGTTCACGGCTTGGATGCCGGCCTGCGCTCGGGCATCGACGTCCTTGATGTCCTTGCTGTTCTTCGCCGTCATGTCATCCAGTTCGTTGGTCTTGTTGATCAGCGGCGTGGTCTGTTGCTTCACGTAGTTCTTGCTGGTGCAGCCGACCGTTGCCGCCATGCTGACTGCGAGGAAAATCACTAACGAAGTGCGGGTCATATGGAAAGGCTCCTTAGATTTCTTGTCTCATCGCGATCGGGTTTCTCCCGCGCGCGGAATTTTGCTGATCTTGCAGGCCCTGAGAAACTTGAGTGCTTACTAGTCCCGCTCATTACTTTTGCACGGGACGTGCCAGTTTGCCATACAGGAAACTACCGAGATAAGTATATACGTTTTCAAGCAGTTGCGGGTCTAGTAATGCAGGCCCCCCCGAAACGGTGCGGGCCCGGGCAACGCAAAGCCCACATGGGTCATGGAAATTTTATACAGTTAGGGCTTGCCAAGGAGTTGAGACCGCCTTTATCTGCGGGAGAAGCCCTTACGGGACGATAGATCGGGAGGCCCACCACGGATCGCACCCAGCTGGCGCATGAATCGCTGCTTCCCTTCGGTGGACCTAGCGCCCTCTAGGTGCTCGCGGATCAGGCGTCCCACAGACAGACCAGTCCGGCGCGAGCTTTCCTTGAGCCAGGCAAGAAGCTCGTCTGTAAGACGAATTGTCAGCGTGGAACTCATCTGTAGTCTTTGTATCACAGGCCGTGACGAGTCTGACTCCGCTTGCCTCCATCGCTCTCCTTAGCGTCCCTCGCGGACTCTCCTTTGTGGCCTTTGCGGTCAAAGGCTTTGGGTGCCTCACCAAGGACCAGAACCGTTCCTCTTGCGAGCAAATATGCGGGAGAACGTAAAATGGAAGGCTGACTCTCGTGATGGACCTCCTCGCCAAAATCCGCACCATTCCCACCGAGCCCGGAGTGTATCTCTACAAGAACGCCGAGGGCGAAGTCATCTACGTGGGCAAGGCGAAGAACCTGCGCAGCCGCGTCGCCAGCTACTTCCACGAAGGTCGATGGGAGGACTCCAAAACTGGCACTTTGGTCCGCGAGGCCGTCGATGTCGACTACATCGTCGTCGGCAACAACAAAGAGGCGCTGGCGCTCGAAAATAATCTCATCAAGCAGCGCAAACCGCGATTCAACATCCTGCTGCGCGATGACAAGACGTATCCATACGTGAAGCTCACCCTGGGCGAGCGCTGGCCGCGGGTTTACGTCACCCGCCGCCTGCGCAAGGATGGCAGCGCTTACTACGGCCCTTACTTCCCTGCCAATCTCGCCTACCGCATCGTCGATCTGATCCACCGTAATTTTCTGATTCCCTCCTGCAAGGTTGATCTCACACGCTTTCACCCGCGTCCCTGCTTGCAGTACTACATCAAGCGCTGCCTGGGACCGTGCGTGAAGGATTTGACCACGCCGGACGCTTATCAGGAAGCCGTCCGCGACGTGAAGCTGTTTCTGGAAGGTCGTCCCACCGATCTGAGCAAGTCGTTAAACCAGCGTATGGAGCAGGCAGCCGCGGCCGAGGAGTATGAGCGCGCAGCAAGATACCGCGATTTGATTTCCACGGTCGAGCAGTTGCAGGAGCGCCAGCGCATCGCCGCCGCTGAAGGCGATGACGCCGACGTCTTCGGCTATCACTATGAAAATGGCATGCTGGCGGTAAATCTGTTTCACATGCGCGGCGGCCGCGTCGTCGACCGCCGTGAATTCTTCTGGGAAGATCTGCCGGAAATCGCGTCACCGCACTCCGGCGGGGAAACTAGAGCTGCTGTGGCGGATTCACAGTCTTGTCATCCTGAGGCGCCGCCTTTTGGCGCCGAAGGACCTATGCACCTTGCCGGCAGCGCCACGTCTGCAGGCACCAGCCTCGATGCCGACAACTCCATAGGTCCTTCGGCCCGCAAAAGACGCGGACCTCAGGATGACAGAACGATTGATGACGAAGCAGCCTTCCACCCCGGCGAATTCTTCTCCGCCCTGCTCAAGCAGCTCTACATCGGACAGCCCTACGTCCCGCGGAATCTCTACGTCCCGGTCGACTTTGAAGACCGTGAAGCCCTCGAAGACCTGCTCTCCGAGCAAGTCGCGGGAGACGCCGCCCGCGCCGCACGTGTCCACATCCTGGTTCCGCAGCGCGGCGACAAGCGCGCGCTCATCGATCTTGCCGGCACCAACGCCAAGCAATCCTACGATCAGCGCTTTCGCGTGCTCAAGCCCAATCCCAGGGCCATCCAAGAAGAGCTGCAGGAGGCACTCAGCCTTCCCGAGCTCCCCAAGCGCATCGAGTGCTTCGACGTCTCACACATTCAAGGCGCCGAGACGGTTGCCTCCATGGTCGTGTGGGAAGACGGCAAGGTGAAGAAATCGGATTACCGTAAGTTCATCATCCGCACCGTCGAGGGCGTCGACGATTTCGCTTCTATGCGCGAGGTAGTCACGCGCCGCTACAAACGCCTGCAGCAGGAAGAAAAGCCCATGCCCAGCCTGGTGCTGATAGACGGCGGACTAGGACAGTTGCACGCGGCAGCCGAGGCGCTCGAATCGCTTGAGATCATCAATCAACCGCTCGCCGCCATTGCCAAGCGCGAGGAGATTCTCTATGTCTACGGGCAGGAGAAAGATCCGATCGTGCTCGATCATCATTCGCCGGTGCTGCACTTGATTCAACTCATTCGCGACGAAGCCCACCGCTTCGCCGTGACCTTCCATCGCAAGCGCCGCCAGATGCGCGACCGCTCCACCGAACTACTGGAGATCCCCGGCGTAGGCGAGAGCACAACTCGACGCCTTCTCGAACACTTTGGCAGCCTACAGGCTGTGAAACAGGCGGACCCGGCGGCGCTTTCGGCGGTCGTGACCCGGGTTCAAGCAGAAGCGATCAGCAATCACTTTCGGAAATAATTGATTCTTGGCGACGTTGGCTGCCCCTCTTCGCGAACTCTGCGGTTAAGCGCTTTTCTACTGTCCCGGCTCCGCGCTTGCATTCCCCATGTCGAGAACCACCTTCCAGCTCCCATCCTTCTGCTTCTTCCAGATGCTGGTGTACTTGCCATGGTCCACGGTGGGTTTGCCGTCTTTCGACCGGAACTCGTAAGTGCCATAGGTGTAGCCCAAGTCGCCCGAAGAGGATATGTCAGCACCCACCGGCGTCCACGTCAGATGATTGTCTTTCTGATCGAGGAATCCCATGGTCTTGGCTATGTTTACTTTCCCTTGGATGATCGGCGCGCCGTTGGGCACTTCGACGGCATCGTCGGCATAGTAGGAAAGGTATCCCTGCGAGCCGTGTTCCGCCGCAGCCTTCATGAAGTCTGCTTCCAGTTGGCGCAGTGTGTCCGCAGTGTCGTTTTGGGCGCGGGAGGATTGCGCGTAAGCAAAAGAGACAGACGGCCCGTGGTGATTCGCCGGATTCGCAGCCGACACCCATAGAGCCGCGATCGCAACACATGTAAGGCACACGAGAAGCAGTACCTTGAGGAATCGTCCACGGATCCCACTGCTTCGGGGCGCGCTTGAGGCGGAACGTCGAGCACCCATGTAGTACGCGACGATCAGAGCTGGGACAACGATAACGATTACGCCTGGGTACAGTAGCGGATACAGTCTCATAAAACCCTCCGCGACACGGTGCGCATATTCTACGCCCGCGAAAAAAGCTTTACTGGAAAGCCGGGACCGACGGGACATTTCAATTCCTACGCGCGCGGGAGCTGGGGCAGCGCGTCGAAATGCGCGTCGCGGGCACACAGGACGAGCGAATGCTGCAGGACGAGGGCCGCGATCCACATATCGTTGGTCGGGATGGGAGTGCCTTGCTTCCGTAGTTGCCGGTAAACAGCGCCGTAATGATGAGTGGTTTGCTCATCGGCATAGAGCACACCGACGCCGGACTTCAGCAGAAAACGGCGCAGGACAGCCTCGTTGCGCGGTCCTTGACTACCCACAGCGAAACCGGCACGCAATTCTCCCAGCACGATGAATGGCAGCCAGACTTCATCGGCGAGTTCGACCGCTTCGACAACCGACGCGTTGCCCCGGCAAAGGTCGGTATAGCGGTTCGTGTCGAGCGCCAGCCTCACCGCCACATCTCTTCATCAATGGTGTCCTGCGCGGCCAAGGCGCTGTCGAAAGCGGGATCTTTGCGCCAGGTGCCTGCGATGTCGGCTAGATCGCGTTGCCGGTCGCGCTCTGCGGTAACGCCAGCGCCCCGGGCGAGGGCTTCAATCGCTACCTCATTCAGGCTCTTGCCCCGCTCACGGGCGGCCCTGCGGAGGGCTTCGTCCAAACTAACGGGCACCTTGCGAATCGTGTATTGCATGCATTAATTGTAGGCATTGTAGGCACCAAATGCAAGCGTAACTTTCCGGCGCGAAGAATGCCCGTTGGGTTAACGCAGGCCTGAAGCTCTCCTCCACCGTTTTGCTACACTATCGATCATCCGCATGAATCGAATCTACGTAGTTCTTGTAGCCGGACTCGCCCTTCTGCCCACGTTTTCGGCTCAGACCGCGAGCCCTCCCGACCTGGCCACGCCCCAGGAGAAGCACTCGCGCAATGTTCGCCGAAGCTTATTTCTCCGCGGACGGCGCCAAACTGATCTTCCAGTCGTCCCACAGCGACGTGAAGTGCGACCAGATCTTCACCATGAATCTCGACGGCGGCGATCAGCACATGGTCTCGACCGGCAAGGGACGCACCACCTGCAGCTATTTCTATCCCGACGGAAAAAAGATCTTGTTTTCTTCCACTCACCTCGCCAACCCAGAGTGTCCTCCCCGGCCCGATTTTTCCAAGGGCTATGTGTGGGCAGTCTATGCGGGATACGACATCTTTACCGCAAACCCGGATGGCTCCAACCTTAAACAACTCACCGACACGCCAGGCTACGACGCCGAGGCGACGATTTCGATTGACGGGAAAAAGATCGTCTTCACTTCCCTGCGCCATGGCGACCTCGACATCTATTCCATGGACGCCGACGGCAAGCGCGTCAAGCAACTCACCCATGAGTTGGGCTATGACGGCGGCCCGTTCTACTCTCCCGACCGCAAGTGGATCGTCTATCGCGCATATCATCCCCAGACCGAAAAAGAAATCAGCGACTACAAAGAGTTGCTGACGCAGAATCTGATTCGGCCAACGTCACTGGAACTGTGGATCATGAAGGCTGACGGCAGCGGCAAGCGCCAGATCACGAATCTGGGCGCGGCCAGCTTCGGCCCGTCATTCCTCAACGACGGCAAGCGAATCATCTTTTCTTCAAACTACGACCCCGTGACGCATGCAACAGGCGGCATGGGCAACTTCGAACTGTGGCTGATCAACTCCGATGGCAGCGGCTTGGAGCGCGTCACCTACAGCGACGGCTTCGACGGCTTCCCTATGTTCAGCCCGGATGGCAAGAAGCTGGTATGGGCCTCGAACCGCAACGCCAAGGCCCCGCACGAGACTAATATTTTCATAGCGGATTGGGTACCCTAAGGAGGATTACTGATTGTTGCAGCCGATTGTTAGTTGTTCAATACGATTGTCAGTATCCGATTTCCGATTCTTATGAAGCTTCGAAATTGGATAACCGGGGTCGTCCTGCTCCTGCTGATGGCTTTGGCCGTCGCGGGATTTCTGCGCACACGCGAATCGAAACCGGCTGGTGAAAGCGAAGGCGTGGGAAAGAGGCCAGCCAAGGCGCTTGGGGCTCGAAACGCGCCGGCAACTCCCCATCCGCTGGTGGACCAGCGACCGCTACAGACGGCGCGGCGAGATGGAACCCTGGCGTATACCCAGGAAGAAAGGGATCTGGCGCGCCAGGCCGAGAAGATTGCGGACCACGAGGTCGACCTGGCATTCTTCGATGCCTTCCGCGCAGCGCAGGAAAGTCCGCAAGCACTCACGCCCGCCCTCAAGCAAATGGCCGACACGAAAAATCGGCTACAGCAAGCGGTTCAGGAGGATCAGGACAACGTCGACCAGCTGAAGCGAAAGATGTCTACAGCCTCGGAGTCGCAGAAGGATAATCTGCAGGACCAACTCGGCGTGGCGCAGGCGCAACTGGAACTCGACCAGGACGAACGGGACGACGCCGCGGATGCGTTGGAGCAAGCGGGCGGCGATCCGCAGGCTGAAGTGCAGCGCCAGAAACAGCAACACGACGACGAGGAAGCTTACCTATCGACGCACGCGAGCGCGGGACCCGATCCTGTGGAGGGTGACTACCAGGCACACACGCTGCTGCCGGTCTTCCGTGCCTGGAAGGCGCTGCGCGAGAAAAGAGCGAAACTCGAGCAGGCACTCCAGGAGTCAGTCGCGGCCCAGGCAAGCCTGAACCTGCAGCACAGCATCCTCACCACTGAGACCCAAAAACAGAACGAGGGGCGGCAGTCTGCCAAGCAGCAAGCCAAGGGATTCGCGCTGAGCAGTAAAGTGTCGAACCGCGAAGACTCGAAGGCGGCGGCGCAGGCAGCGCTCGACTCCCTCAAACACCATCAGCTGGACCAGAAGAACCTGACCGACCTGGGCCGACGCCTCCAGGACGAGCAGGAACTGAGCCAAGTCTACAGCCGCTGGATCGCGCTGGTCGAAAACCACGAACGAGCTGCCCTGCACAGTCTGATTGAAATCCTGCTCTGGATTCTTCTGGTGGCGCTGGTCGTGTATCTGGCACACCGCGTGATTGACCAGCTTTTCGGCGGCATGACCGCCGAGAACAAACGCATCGAAACGTTGCGCACAGTGATTAAGTTCGGGGCAGAAGTGCTGGGCGCGATCGTGATCCTGTTTATCGTGTTCGGCATGCCCAGCCAGACGACCACAGTCCTGGGCCTTGCCGGCGCCGGACTTACGGTCGCCTGCAAAGATGTGATCATGGCTTTCTTCGGATGGTTTCTGCTCATGGGGCGCAATGGCATCCGCGTGGGAGACTGGGTGGAAATCAACGGTGTTGGTGGAGAGGTGATTGAGATCGGCCTGCTGAAGACGGTTCTGCTGGAGACCGGCAACTGGACCGATGCCGGCCATCCCACGGGCCGGCGCGTCTCGTTCGTGAACAGCTTCGCCATCGAAGGCCATTACTTCAACTTCTCGACTTCAGGTCAGTGGATGTGGGACGAGCTTCAGCTCTCGCTTCCGGCGGACCAGGATCCCTACACCGTGATCGACGGATTGCAGAAGCTGGTAGCCAAGGATACCGAAGCGAACGCGAAAAAAGCCGAGCAGGAATGGCAACACACCACCACGCGGTATCACGTGCAGGCCTTCTCCGCCGAGCCGGCTATTAACGTGCGTCCGAGCGGGTCAGGCGTGGAAGTGCGCGTGCGCTATATCACCCGCGCCTACGAGCGCCACGAGACCCGCAAGCGCCTCTATGAAGCGGTGGTGGCGATGTTGCGCGGCAAGGGAACGGAAGTGAAGCCTGGCGATGCTACCGCACAAGGTCGATGACAAAGCAGGAACCACATGGGACACTGATCGTGACCGGTGCGAGTCGCGGGATCGGCGCGGCCATAGCGAAACTGGCAAGCGAGCGCGGATTTTCCGTTGCCGTGAACTTTGCAAGCGGAAAGGCCGAGGCTACGGCGATCGTTGAACAAATTGTTTCTTCTGGCGGGCACGCACGTGCGATTCAAGCGGATGTTGCCCGTGAAGAAGATGTCCTCAGGCTATGTGAGACCGCCGAAGGCGAACTGGGGCCGATCAAAGCGTTGGTCAATAACGCCGCCATCACTGGCGGGTTTGCGCGAGTGGAGTCGGTGAGCGCGGCCACCCTCGCACACGTCATGGCGGTGAACGTCACAGGCGCGATTTTGTGCGCGCGCGAGGCTGTGCGCCGCATGTCAACTCGTCACGGCGGAACTGGGGGCGCTATCGTAAATATTTCTTCCCGTGCCGCGCGTATAGGTTCAGCCGGAGAGTGGGTGCATTACGCAGCGTCGAAGGGAGCGATTGATAGCTTCACCATCGGCTTGGCGCGTGAGGTCGCGACCGAAGGAATCCGCGTGAACGCGGTTGCTCCCGGACTGATCGAGACGGAGTTGCACGCCGCCAACGGCGCGCCCGATCGGCTGGAACGGCTCGCAGCAAGCATTCCCATGCAGAGGCCGGGCACTCCTTTAGAAGTTGCCGAAGCAGTGTTATGGCTGCTCTCCCCTGCTGCGTCTTACACGACTGGAGCTATTTTGGAAGTTGGCGGCGGACGCTGATTTCCGGCGGTCCTGCATCGAATCCGAAGACCCGATCCATTCTTACTTCGCTTTGGTCGCGGGGCCCCGGCGCGCCATTTGCAATGCCCCAGCGACCGGTTCTACGACCTGCGGCTTCACCTCAAGGCGCGAATCAAGCTTGCGAACCTGCTCGCAGAAGACCTCGCGTACCACGGGGGCGTGGCGAAAGACGCCGCCGGCCATAGCCACGGTAACAACGGGCACCCTCGCGCTGTCTACTGCGAAGAGCTGTCGGACGACGATTCCGGCGAGTTGCGCGAGTTCCCCACCCGCCTGCGCGAGGACGCGCAGGGCCAGGGCGTCCCCGGCCTCAGCCGTCCTCAGTATCGCGGGAAACAACGCCGCGAAATCCGGGCTGGAGTTCGCGTTGCGCACGAACTCGCCGAGAGAGTGCAGGCTCCAGGCCGCTTTGAGTTCGCGGAAGAGGGGCAAGACTTCGGCTTGATTTTCCTTCTCTTCGTCCACCGAGCGTAGCAAACTCGTCACCGCGGTGCGGCCGATCCAGTGCGCAGAGCCTTCATCGGAAATGGCAAAGCCCCAGCCTCCGGCGCGCGCTGTTCTTCCGTGGGCATCGCGACCGTAGGCAATCGAACCAGTCCCCGCGATCACGATCACGCCCGGCCCCGCACCAAAAGCCGCCGCCATCGCGATCTGCATGTCGCCGACGACTTCGATTTCGCCGGCAACGATCACGGCGGCGATTTCGCGTATGGTGTCCGCAATTTCTTTGCGGCCTGCTCCCGCGATCCCGATGCAAACCCTTTGCACTTGACTTGGCGTGATTCCCGCAGCAGCGCACGCCTCGCGGATAACCTGATGCAGCGATTCGCGGGCACGAACTTCTCCCACGCGCGTGATGTTGCTGGGGCCACCGGTGACGGTGGCCAGCAGCGAAACCTCGTCACCCACAGCGCAAGTTGTCTTGCTCCCGCCGCCGTCAATGCCGAGATAGTAGGCCACGGGTTAGTTCTACCACAGCATTCGCTGGAGAGACGTAGCTTGCACCGCCTCCAGCCCCGGTCCATAAAGACTCACTCGCGCCGGTTGCGGATTGCCGCCATAATTGAAACGGATAGGCATGAGCATTCAAATATCGGAACTCGCCAACACGGGCGACATACGCGGTTTCAGCTTCACGGCGCCGTCCGGGGCGCTCGCCTTCCTAGGGCGCGTTGCGGACATGCACTTGGCTTCCACGGCGCCGGGAGCGGTGCGCGGGAATCACTATCACTTGCTCAGGCGCGAGGCCATCGTCATCTTGCCGGGCCCTGCCTGGTCGCTGCACTGGGACGAAGGCGAAGGCACGGCGGCGCAGCACCGCGCCTTTGAGGGCAAAAGCGCCGTACTCGTGTTGGTTTCGCCCGGCAGTTCGCATGCAGTGCGCAATGACGGCACAACTCCCTTGTGGCTCGTAGCCAGTTCGTCCGAGCCCTACGACCCGACGGAAACTGCGGTGAGGAAAGTGGTGTAGGTGGATATTGGCTTTTTCTTCGCGAACTTCGCGGAGTTCTTCGCGTTCTTTGCGGTTAAGCGCTTTTCTCTGGAAGCGTACGAGCCTTTAACCGCAAAGAGCGCAAAGAAGGGCCGCAAAGGACGCGAAGATACGTCAAGACTTTTCTAGATCGCATATGGGCCTCGACAGACTCGATCTCGCGATCATCGCTCTGTATCTGATAGGAATCACCCTGTTCGGGCTGCGCTTCCGCAAGCGGCAGCGCTCGTTGCGTGACTATTTTCTGGCTGGGCGCGATATTCCCTGGTGGGCGATTGCGCTTTCCATCGTCGCCGCCGAAACCAGCACGCTCACCATCATCAGCATTCCAGGACTTGCCTATGACACCAACCTAACCTTCCTGCAGGTGGTGATGGGATACTTGGTGGGGCGGGTGGTCATCAGCTTTGTGCTGCTGCCGCATTATTTTCGCGGCGATCTTTACACCGCCTACGAGCTGATCGAACGCCGCTTTGGGCGCGGGTTGCGCTCGCTCACCGCCGGACTGTTCCTCTTGACGCGCGCGGCTGCCGAGGGCGTGCGAGTCTATGCGGTCTCGATTGTTGTGGCAATTGCGCTGGGAACGGGTGAGGTGGCGTCCATCGCCATTATCACTGCATTGACGCTCATCTATACGTTTGAAGGCGGGCTGGCGGCCGTGATCTGGACCGACGTGGTACAGACCGCGATCTACGTCGGCGGAACCCTGGTTGGTTTGGTGACGATCTTGCACCTGGTTCCCGGGGGATGGAGCGCAATTCATGCCGCGGCCGCGACCGCGGGCAAGCTTCAAGTGTTCGACTTCACGCTGAAATTCGGGCTTCCCTATACCTTCTGGGCGGGCGTGATCGGCGGCGCGTTCTTCTTGACGGCCAGTCATGGCACCGATCAACTTATCGTGCAACGGCTGCTGGCGGCTCGCAGCCAAAAGCAATCGGTGACGGCGCTGCTTTCGAGCGGCGTGGCCATCTTCTTTCAGTTTGCGCTGTTCCTCATGGTGGGAGTGATGCTTTGGGTTTATTACGGTGTGCCGTCGGCAACTTTTGGGAGGCCGGACCGGATCTATCCTACGTTCATCGTGACCCGGATGCCGCACGGAATCTCCGGGCTGCTGATTGCCGCGATCCTGGCCGCGGCCATGTCGAACCTGAGCGCTGCCCTCAATTCCCTGTCTTCCACTTCCATGATGGATTTCTATGTGCGCTTCCGTCCGCAATCCGACGAGCGGACAAGAATGCGCCTGTCGAGGCTTTCGACCATTCTGTGGGCGCTGCTGCTGTTTGCACTGGCGGTGCTCTCACTGCGCGGTGTGGGTCGGGTCGTCGAGGTGGGACTGCAGATCGCATCCGTAGCCTACGGCGCGCTGCTTGGAGTTTTCCTGCTGGGCGTCTTGACGCGGAAGGCCAACCAGCGCGGCGCTATGGTAGGAATGCTGTTTGGGTTCAGCACAGAGCTGTATTTGTGGGGAACGCACGTCCCGTGGACATGGTGGGTAATGATCGGGACGGCGGTAACGTTCGCCGTGGGATATGCAGCAAGCTTCGCGAGTATACTGACTCACTCCGACCATGCCTGACGTAACGACCACACATCCCGAGCTTGCCCGCGATCTCGGCGTCAGCCACGCGTCTGCGGTGGTCGTGGGAACGATCATTGGCAGCGGCATCTTTCTGGTTCCCGCCGAGATGATGCAGGCGGTGGGTTCGGCCAAGCTGGTGTATCTGGCATGGCTGGTGGGTGGGCTGCTGTCCTTCTTTGGCGCACTCACCTACGCCGAACTCGGCGCCATGAAGCCGCAAGCCGGCGGCGAATACGTTTATGTCCGCGACGCCTACGGGCCGCTCGGAGGCTTCCTCTACGCCTGGACGTGGTTCGTCATCGCCAAACCCGCGTCCATAGCCACGGTCGCAACCGGACTGGTTCGCATCCTGGGCACGTTCCCAATCTTCTCCTTCTTCCCTACCAACGTCATCTCGGTCCCGTTCGCCGTCACCTGGGGGCAGCTTGTCGCGATCGCCGCGGCCATTCTCATTTCCGCGTTGAACTACCTCGGCGTAAAGAAGGCCGGGGAGTTTCAGCTCGTGTTCACGGTGCTGAAAGTGGCGATCATTCTCGGCATCGTAGTCGTTTGCTTCAGCGGGGCCGGGAGCGCCACTGGACGCGGCTGGAGCAACTTTGCCAGCACATTCACCGGAGCGAAAGGCGGCGTCGCCGGCTTCATGGCGGCGCTGGTCGCGGCTCTGTGGGCCTATGACGGATGGAACGACCTGAACATGGTGGCTGGCGAGGTGAAGAAGCCGGAGCGCAACATTCCGATTGCGCTGATTGCGGGCGTGGCCACGGTCGGACTGCTGTACGTGCTGGTGAATGCCGGTGTGCAGTACGTGTTGCCGGCAAACGTGATTGCCGCCTCGCCGCGGCCCGCATCCGACGCGGTCGCCCTGGTCATGGGACGCATGGGCGCGAGCATCGTCTCTGCGGGCATGGCCATCTCGATGCTGGTCACGCTGAACGGCACGATCATGAGCGGCGCTCGCGTTCCCTTTGCCGTGGCTCGCGACGGCTATTTCTTCTCGGCTCTGGCCGAGGTCCATCCCCGCTTTCACACCCCGTCCGCTGCCATCGTGATGCAGGCGGTGTTGTCGATCATCCTTCTGCTGCTGGGAGGAAATTTCCGGCAGCTCTTTTCGCTGGCCATCTTCGCCGAGTGGCTGTTCTACATGATTGCCGGCAGCACCGTGTTCGTCTTTCGCTGGCGCGATCCGGAAGCTGTCCGGCCTTATCGGATGTTCGGCTACCCTTTCGTCCCCGCCGTGTTCATTGCCGTAGCCGCCGCTCTCCTCTATTACACCTTCCGCAACGACTGGCCGAACTCCTTCTATGGATTGCTGGTGATCCTGGCGGGAGTGCCGGTGTTCGGGTGGTTCCGATCAAAAAAATCACGGACCGAATCGGCTTAAATCTCTAGAATCAATGACTTACGGAGGGTCGGCTTGGGGCGATATGGGTAAAATATTGATTCTAAACAACTTGCCCGTAAAATATTGCGGACAAAGGAGTTAGGAGCGTCGGTCTCCCGTAAGTCCTATAGAATCAGCGCGGAGATTTCTGTGCAGACTGAAAACAGCCGAACTTGGGAGCCAAAATCTTGAGAGGAAAGGACTTAGCCATGCGATATTAAATTGTCAATGAACTGTTCCTACGAAAATAGTATGTTCTGATTGTGGGATGAGGTCAAGGAAAATCGGGACTTGCCGGCACCCAATCCGCTGGTCGGGACCTCAGTTTCGTTAGCGCTGGATATGCTGCCTTGCTGGGAGAATTCTGAAACTAAGTAGGGCTGTCCGCAAAGTCAGATGTCACAAGGGGTTTTGGAAAAAATCGAGCCCTCGCGAGTGCGTTCGGTGGACGAGAGACGCCATAAGAGCACGCAGCGCAATCCCTTAGCTATCGGCTGACGAGTGCGGCACCTTTCGAAAACCGCGAAAGGTGCGGCAGCCTCAGTTGTGGTGGTGCCAGCAAGAGAAATCAAAGGTGCGCCAGCCCCCAATGTAATGTTAGAACGGGCTAACGGAAAAACGGCGGGGCACCGCTAGGTCGCTATTTTCCCTTAAACGCTTTCCGAAGCTCATTTATGTGTGTTGGTTCTTTGGGCATGGTGAACACCGGAGGGGGCTGCGGCGTCCGTGCAATTTCATTCATCAACATGACACGCGCTATAAACCGGAGCAAGGAAATCCACTTGTTTACTTCGCTTGCGTTTTCGCGTGAGTCTGGCGACAGCGATAAGTCGCCGGACGGTTCGCTAATCATGTGCGCAATCTTGTTTCGGAGCGGTTCCAGCCTTTGTTCTCGCACTCGATTGAATTTCCAGTTTCTTACTTCGGCGGGAACGAGGTCGTCCCAAGCCGCGTCAGTTGCCCCGCACAGCTTGATGAATGGAAAAGCTTCTTCCAGTCGCTTGCGTTGTTCAATATTGTCTCCCTCTAATCGCTCGGGATATTTCAGGGGCAGCGGTCCTTTCAACTGCGCCGATTCCGGCTCCCTCTTTGCGTTGATGCCTTCCACGATTTTGTACCAGCACAAGAATTGATAATTCGGGCTGTAGCTATTGATTCCCTCACGATAAAGAGACAAGAGCGATTGGATGTAGGGACTGTTGAAATACTCTCCCCCACTCGGAACCACTTCCGTGTAAGGGCAGGCATAGGTCATCGAGGAGTTACGTGTAGACAATTGCATTACGTCCATTTGCGCCAGACGTAAAGGAATATCCAGGTTGAAAGCGAGCGAGCTTAGGAACGGGAACGCGGCATCCAGTGCGATGGTTTCAGCCTCATGAAAGCTTGCGGCGGGCACCTCAACACATACCTTGCCCAATCTTCCGTGCTCGTTGGCAACGCCTCTTAGTTCAACCTTCCGGCCCCCATGCGCACAGAAAATGACCATTTCATCCGCGTCCGCGTCAGTGCGTTCACTCTTGGGCTTGGCGAAGTGGACATAAGAATCGCCCATCAAACCAGCTTCAAAGGTGAAGCCTGGACTTTCCACCACTGCGCGAGTCAACGTCAATACGACGCGGTAGTTGTCTTGCAGAACAACTGTGAGAGTCGGGGCTGTCTGCCCTTTCTTGCCGCCGTGTACGTGAAGTTGGTACGAGGCTCCGGGTAATCCCAATTTCGTTTTTGGAATAGTCATGCTCGCGCTAGGCTGTTGTTCCACTTTTTTGCCTCGTGCGGCCACAGGCGCAGAGCCAGCAGTTCCGTGGCAGCGCTTGAACTTCTTACCGCTGCCACATGGACACGGGGCGTTGCGACCGATTTTCTGACTCATACCTACAACATGTTGCAAAAGAGCAATAACGAAATCTCAGAGCTGACCAAGAATAGGTCTTTGTCGCAGACGGTCCAAAACATCGTCGGCGAACAGCGGATACACAGGTTCGGCCTTCGTGAGCCCTTGTACCGCGTGACCCGTCGCCGGATGCATGGCACCGCCTTGCAGGACTCCAAATACCTTGCCTGTATGCAGAGAAAACACCGGCCCGCCGCTATTGCCGTTTGTCGCCGTCAAGTCTAGCTGGAAGCCTTGCAGATGTTGGACGCTGACACCTTGTGCCGGAATAATTGAGCTAATCATGCCCTTGGTGAAAGAGCTTGTTACCGTACCGAGTTGGTCTTGCAGTATCTCGCCCAGCGGATAGCCGCATGTCGCAATCTCCATCATCTCGTGCAGCTCCCCATAGTCGGCTATGGGCAGCACAGGGTAACCGTCAGGGAAAGCCTCATGCTTGCTCAGTTTCGCCGCGCACAGGTCAAAGCCGTTAATGGTGACCGCATTGTGAATGCCCGCCGAGTGCATAACAATTTCCTTGCCCTCGACGCCGCCAAAAAACATAGCGGCAGGAGCCATCATTCTGAATGGGCCGCCACGGGTTGCATTGCCCTGGCCGGGATAGAAGAACCCCTTGAACACGTGGTCACAGGTAATGATGATGCCCTCTGCATCAATGCAGAACCCGGAGCCGAGAATCGTGAATGGCCTTTGTGGTAGCGCGTTCTGATAGGTCGCAATAACAGCGACCGTTGCTTTTTTCACCGCTTCATAAATATCACTAGTGGGCATTGGCGCTATTGTAGGCCACTTCTGTTAGGCCGTAGACCCGTTCGCCAGAGCCGGTAGCACAGGGGATGGGAAAGACCGTCGGTTAGGCTGCATCGTGAGAACTCCTTGCGACGCCCGTTGCGGCTGCAAAGAGTGCAGGGGTCCTTCGGCCCGCAAAGGACGCGGGCCTCAGGATGACAAATCTGCAACAAACGCAAGGATGGGGCACCCCTCTGTGGGAATGGTGCAGGCAAACGTCGTCAAAGGCGGGCTACCCGGCAAGGAACTAGGAAGGATAGCAAGCGGATGAACTCTCACATAACTCCAATTTGTTTCAGCAATCCGACCAAGTCATAAAAGAGTTTCTCTTCGACGATCTCGCCGTTCTTCCAGTGTGCGACAGTGCAAAACTCGATATGAAACTTCTTGTTGGTGGGCGCGATCAGCTTGCCGTCGGGACCCTTCATCGGTCCGCGCATCGTGCCCGTAAAATCCGCAACGGTACACGTCCATTCGCCCTGAGCAATCTCCACTTTATAGGGATGATTGATCAGATGATTGTCGGGGAACGTCTTGAAAAAGTCGATGGACTCCGCTTTGTGATTGTCGCGCCCTCTTGTCGGCTCGGCCTGACCCGGCCAAAATACAGCAGTGTCCTTGGAATGCCGCTTTTCAAACGTCTCCCAGTCCTGTGCGTTCCACGAATCGTCGAGTGTGCGCATAAGTTCAAGATTATTCTGTGACATGTGATCCTCCCAAAGTACGCGGCAGCACAGGTTCGCTTAAACCCGCGCTGCTCGTAAGCCTTTCGGCGCTCATTCTATATCTTGGGGGGCTGGCTCACCTTTGGTTCTTACGCCAGCACAACCACAACTGAGGCTGTCGCACCTTTCGCGGTTTTCGAAAGAGCCTGACCTGAGCTTAGCCGAAAGGTGCGCATTCCAGTTGCGGGGGTCGTGGGAATTCGTGTCGAGCGCAAACCCAGCGCTGACGTGGCTACCCTGCTGAGAAACGCCAAGAAAAAAGATTACTTCGCTGCGGGCGCGTAGGTACCCATGCAGTCGAACGACGTGGACCCGTCGGCGTTGCCCTTTGCGGTACAAGTACCGCTGGCTTTCCCGCCCTTCATCTTTCCGCCACCTTCCGTCATGGACCACTTGTTGCTCCCGGACTCGAAAGCGCCGTTCTTTGATGTGCCCGTGAATTCATACTTGTAGTAGTTCTTGTCACCGTTCTCCATGCTTTCCACGAATTCGCCGTGGCCGGTTGTCTTGTCGCCTTTGACATCGGCAAACTCAGTTCCGGTTCCCGACTTGATTTTTACCCCGGCGATTTCGCCCTTGACTGCGGTGCAGTTGATCTGGTCGATGGCGTAAGCATGGCCCGGCTTATCGCCGACGTCGATGTTGTGCTGCACTGCTGGCTTATCGCACTTCCACTGGACGTTTGCTTTTCCTTGCGCCAGGGCGATACCTGAGACTACACACAAACCGCACAGAAACACGCAGAATCTCTTCATTCCTTCCTCCTCGTACTTGAAATCGATGAACTTTGGCCCCTGGGCCGCGGGCCAAGAAATGCCCGCAAGCAGCGCGGACCAGTTTCGCGGACGATCCTACGCTCCGCAAGCCGAACGCGCAAGAAATGTAATAGTCGGCCCTGACTTTAACCGACTGGGGGCTGGCTCACCTTTGATTCTTGTGCCGGCACGACCACAACTGAGGCTGCCGCAGGTTGCGTACCGGTTTTCGCCTGGTTTCGAAGGCTATGTCAGGCTCGGATGCGGTCTTATCCCGAAGTTGCACCCGGTGCTGGCCCGCGCCGGTAGCCTATTCTGGACCGAGTCCCGTAACCGCTCCTTACTGGTTACTTTCGGTCAAGAGCCGTGGACACGTTTACCCCCTGTCCTTTTTCCCCTATCTTGAGAACTCCAGTCCCGGTCCGCTCCCTCGGCCAGGATCCCCTTGGAGTTAATACATGGCTACGTATCAACGCGGGTTTCAACTCGGAATTCTCCCGGAGCGCAAGATTGACAGGCGCGCGGTGGCCACTGGCTACACGTTCCTGGTGGTGGTGACTTTGCTCCTGATTAACGTGGGGCTTCTGTTTCCGGACCGGATCCAGTTCAAGGCGTATCGCGTCACCTCACTAATTCCGCTTCCCTCGCTCAGGCCGGAGCCGGAGCCCGTCAAGGTGAAGCCGGTGGTGAAGGCGAAGCTGCTTCCTCCGGCGCCGGTTTTCGAGCGCCCGAAATTGATTGTTCCGCATGAAGTTCGTCACACGACCGCTCCCGAGCCGGTAGAAGCACCCAAGGTGGTGATGAACCAGTTCGCCGCTCCCCAGTTGAAGTTGACCGCGGGTGGAGCGCGTCCACAACTTTTACATACCGGAGACTTCTCGGGCAGTTCGGTCGCCCCCACGGTGAATGCCGCAGTGCAGAAAGTGCAGACCGGTGGCTTTGGAGATCCCAACGGTTTGAAGGGTACCGGTAAGGAAGGCGCCAAGCTCTATGCGGCGCAGGCGGGCGGCTTCGACATGCCCGTGGGTCCAGGGCAAGGCAACGGATCGGGCGGCGCGAAAGGCATCAAGGGGACCATCGCCAGCGCCGACTTCGGCAACGGCATCGCGACCGGAGGCAATGGAGACGGCCGCAGCAGCGGGCGGGGCAGCGGTGTCGCGACCGGCGGATTCGGATCGGAACAAGTGGTTCATGCTGGGCCGAAGATCGCGCAGGCCGATTCCGGGCCGGCAACCACTCCCGTAGAGATCACGTTCAAGCCGCAGCCGATTTATACCGACGAAGCGCGCAGCCTTAAGCTGGAAGGCGAGGTCTTGTTGGAAGTGATGTTCAGCGCCAGCGGGACGCTGCATGTGAATCGCGTGGTCCGGGGCCTGGGTCACGGGCTGGATGAAGCAGCCATTGCAGCCGCCAACAAGATGCGCTTCAAGCCGGCACTGCGTCTGGGACAGCCGGTGGATTCGACGGCAATCGTGCACGTCACGTTTCAGATCGCGTACTAAAAGTTTGGCTGGTCGGAAAACTTTAGGTCAGACGATTCGTTTCATGGCCCAGGATGTGCGAAGCGAGTTGAGGCAATCGGTTCACGGAACTACTTAGATTCGAAGAAACTTGGAGAGAAGAGTCATGCGCACTTGGAAATGGATGTTCACAGCCGCACTGCTGGTCTCGGTGAGCGCCGCCGCACAGCAACCTGCGGAGTCACAAACCTCGGGCCCTGCCGCTAACGGCCCCATGCCCACCGACTCGCAACCTTTGAGCGTTGGCACCGTGCCGCCGCTACCGGCCGATTCCGCGCAGGCGCCAGCGGCTTCGGCGTCGCAGCCAGCAGCGTCTCAAACGGCAACCGCCCCGGCGCCTACGCCCTCGGCCATGCCCCAACCCACCACCATGGATCAGGTCGTGGATCGCTTCATCGAGCGCGAACACGGGCTCATGAAGGCGCTCTCCAACCGCACCCCGGTGGTCGAGACCTACCTGCAGAACCTGAGCGCCGATCCGCAACTCGGCCCCGTGCCCAGCGAGGACCATTACTTCCTTGGCCGCATGGATATGGGCGTCTCGGTCGACCGCAAGGACTATCTGAAGGAGCAGGACAAGGGCGGCATGGGGGGCATGGAGACCCGCCTGTTGGGCGGCTTCCACAAGCTCTACAAGGTTCAGTATCAGCCCACGGGCTTCTCCTGGATGGTCTACGCCGACCGCGCCGACTTTGACCGCTCACACTATGAGTTCCATTACATCCGGCGCGAATTTCTGGGCGACGTCCGCTGCCTGGTATTCGACGTCACGCCCAAGAAAGGCTCCGGCAGGGGACGCTTCCTCGGCCGCGTCTGGGTCGAAGACCAGGACTACAACATTGTCCGCCTCAACGGCACCTACGTTCCGTCGCCGCGTAATTCTTATTTCTTCCACATGGATAGCTGGCGCCTGAACCTGATTCCGGGTTACTGGGTGCCCGCCTATATCTACAGCGAAGAAGGCGACTTCAGCGCTGGCGTGAAGAACAAGTTGGCCTTCAAGGCCCAGACCCGCATCTGGGGCTACGACCTGAAGAAAGGCGACAAGGACGACGAACTCACGCAGATTCGCGTGGATAGCGTGAAGGATGAAACCGCCACAACGCAGGACGCGTCTCCGCTGCAGGCCGAGCGTCAATGGCAGCAGCAGGCGGAAGACAACGTCATTGAGCGCCTCACCCGCGCGGGCTTGCTCGCACCTGAAGGCGATGTGGACCACATTCTCCAGACCGTGGTCAACAACCTGGAGGTCACCAACAACATCGACCTGCCGCGTCCGGTACGCACCCGCGTGCTGCTCACGGCTCCGCTCGAAACTTTCAGCGTGGGCAACACCATCGTCATCAGCCGGGGATTGATCGACGTGCTTCCCGACGAGGCCAGCCTGGCCGCTGTGCTCTCGCATGAACTGGCGCACATCGTGCTCGGCCACAATCTCGGCAGCAAGTATGCGTTCAACGACCGCATGCTGTTCTCCGACGATTCCACCTACGCCAACCTGGGGTTCAAGCACATTCCAGAAGAAGAAACCGCGGCCGACAAGAAGGCTGTGGATTTGCTCAACAACTCGCCCTACGCGCAGAAGCTCGATAACGTCGGCTTGTTCCTGAAGGCGCTGCAAACCCGCGCTCCTCAGCTCAACGCCCTTCTGACCACGCACCTGGGCAATCCGCTGGCGGAGAATGGAACTGTCAACCGGCTGACCGCTCTGGCCACGAAAGGTCCGGCGCTGGACAACAACAAACTGGATCAGGTCGCGGCTCTCCCGTTGGGCGGACGCGTCAAGATCAATCCCTGGGACGACAAGGCAGAAATGGTGAAGACGGCTCCGGTCGCCATCACCTCGGCGCGTGACAAAATGCCGTTTGAAGTCACGCCCTTCTATCCGCGGTTGGCACGCTACGGCGCCTCGACAACACCGAGCGCCACGCCGGCCACCGCCGCAGCTAACTCAACTCCAGGCACAAACTAAAACTTCACTCCAAGTTGCAATAAGACGAGGGCCGGGATCCGGAATCACCTTCCGGGATACCCGGCCTTCGTTTTTTCTGAGCGCGATCCCGCTCCGTGAACTGGAACTTTGCCCAGCCGAGGCCCGTATCTGGAAGCGGGAGGATACATGAGAAACCTATTTCTGTTTCTGGGATTACTCGCGGCATCGACCGCTGCTTGGGCTCAATCAGACGCCCGCCCGGAGATTCTGGTGCTCGGGACATACCACATGGCAAACCGGGGACGCGATATCTTTAACGTGCAGGCTGACGATGTCCTCTCGCCAAAACGCCAGCAGGAAATGGCGCAGGTGATCGAAGCCTTAAAGAAATTTCATCCCACCAAGATCGCGATTGAAGCTGATATCGAGAGCCAGGCCGCAGGGCAAAAGTATTCCGACTACCTCGCAGGAAAATACACCTTGTCGCGGGACGAGACCGATCAAATCGGATACCGGCTCGCGAAGGAGCTCGACCTTCACGCGGTCTACCCTGTGAATGTGGATGGTGAATTCCCGGTTCAACGGGCTTCCAACTATGCCAAAGCCAATGGCCGAGCCGAGAAGTTCGACGCAATCATGGCGACCGCGGGCGCCAGGGTGAAGGAGCAGGACGAATTCCTGCGATCGCACACCGTGCTTGAGATGCTGGAGTTCATAAATTCCGATGCCATGGTCGCAAAGGACGTCGCGATCTATTACGCCAGCGTCCCCTTCGGAGAACCCGGCGACTATGCCGGACCTGACCTGCTCGCGCTGTGGTATCAGAGAAACATTCGCATCTATCACAATATCGTCGCGCTGATCGACTCTCCGAGTGACAGGATTCTCGTGATCTATGGGGCCGGGCATCTCGGATGGTTACAGCAGGACATCGCCAACGACGCAACCGTGAAGCTACGGAAGCTGGCCGAGTTGACTGGGCGGCGGTGAGGCAGAGCAGGTCTCTCCGATTAGGGTAGTATAGTTGCCAGTTCGACCGATATGTCTGCTTTTATAGCCGGACCAGTCCTTCCGTAATCTGTAATTCTCCGGGAATCGGCCACATACTTGATGCAATTTCCATGACGTACTCCCCCCTACCGCAGGCCTCACGGCGTGCTCCGCGGACATGCTTCCCAGAAACCACTCCAGCTGTCCTTCGATGTCAGGACGGTCGCCACGTACCGGGCAAATTGCAGGTGATCTCTCTCACTGGCGGCTTGCTCTGCTTGCCTAAACCTCTGGATCAGGGCTGCCAGGTGAAGTTGATGTTTCTGACCTCCGGCGGGTCGGTGCTGGGCGCGGCGGAAATGTTGAGTCCCGTGTCCTGGAGGCTTCAGCCCTTCAAGTTCGTCGGCCTCCGTGACGACGATCAGCGCAGGCTGCAAGCGGCGATTCAGTCGTCCCTGGATCAGAACCGTCGTGACCACGGTCAGATGGAACGGTTCCGGGCCTGGTGATCCTCAACCGTCACGATCTGGAGACACAACGCGCTGGCTAACGCCAAAGGCAAAGATCGTTCAGTCGGGTTTCGTCTTCCCCTTGCCGGGCAGGCCTGCCGGGTTTTCGTGGGTGCGTTCGCGGAAGGTTCCTCTCATTCCCGCGGCCAGCTTGACGCTCGACTCGCCGAACTTATCGCGCAGGCGATCGGCGGCGGCCAGCGCATCTTTCCAGCGCTGCTGCAAGCCACCTTCGAGCAGACTCATCTGATCCGCCTGCTGCTCGAATGACGAAGCCTGCACTCCCAGCAGCCGCACTTCCCTGCCCGCCTTCCAGTTCTTGCGAAACAGCGCGAGCACCTGCTGGAAGATTTCACCGTCGAGTTGGGTCGGCGCCGGCAAAGTATGAGCCCGCGTGATGGTGGTGAAGTCTGCGTAGCGCAACTTGAGTTGAATGGTGCGCGCATGCAGGTTCGCTTCCCTCAATCGCCGTCCCACCATCTCGGAGAGCCGCATCAGTGTAGCCCCAAGCTGGTTCGCATCCGCCGTGTCTTCGTTAAAAGTATGTTCGTGGCTGATGGATTTGGCGGCGGTATCGGCGCCGACTTCGGTGTCGAACCAGCCTCCCGCGTCTTCTCCACGCGCCTTACCCGCCAGCGCCAGCCCCCATTTGCCGAAGCGTTCTTCGAGTTCAGATTCTTCCAGCCGCGCCAGGTCGCCAACTTTCTCGATTCCAAGCTGGTGCAGATGGCTCTCCATCACCTTGCCCACGCCGGGAATCGCCCGCACATCCAGTGGCGCAAGGAACTTCGCCTCTTCTCCGGGGACAATCCACAGCACGCCGTTGGGCTTGGCTTGCGCAGATGAAACCTTAGCAATCAGACGCGACGAACCGATACCGATCGAGCAATTCAACTGCGTTTCTTCCTTCATCCGTTGATGCAATTTGTGCGCGGCCTTCAGCGGCGGACCGTGCAATCGCGCCGTGCCCGTCATATCGAGGTAAGCTTCGTCGATCGAAGCCATCTCCACCTGCGGAGAAAATGCTTGCAGTACTCTGTAAACTTTTTCCGAGCACTCGCGGTAACGCTCCGGATGTCCGTCGACAAAGATGGCGTGGGGGCAAAGTTTGGCTGCGGTGCGAAGCGGCAGCGCCGAATGCACTCCGAATTTGCGCGCTTCGTAGGAAGCCGCCGACACCACCCCGCGCTCGTTGCGTTGTCCGCCGACTACTACAGCTTTGCCCTTCAGCGTGGGATCGTACAACTCTTCCACTGAGACAAAGAAGGCATCCATGTCGACGTGGAAGATGGTGCGGGCGAAAGCCGGCAACTGGGATGTCGCAGCCACGATGGGCAAATTCTAGCAGCCGATAGCTTTCGAGCCTAACGGAGCTGATTCAAAAATCGGGGGTGGACGGATGAACAGGGCCGCGGTATCCTCCTGTCATGTCAAAGGACCGTGCCTCGCTGGAGAGGAACTATTGGCTCCAGACTAAAGCGAGGGGAAAAAGCCGATTCATATGGCGGGAAGTGCTGGGCAGCCTTGTGATTTGTCTGCTTGTAGTGCTAGGCTTGGAAACCATCGGCGATAGACGCCACTCATTCTCTGTGCGATCTGCCGTCCTGGCAGGCCTCATCATTCTTCCCATCTCTCTACTTGGCGGGTACCTGACTGGTGTTTGGAAATGGAAGGATCTTGAGAAGAAGTATCCCGAGAACAGTCTCCCGCCCTTGGAGTAGCTCCTAACCCGGATCACTTCGGACACGAGGTCACACCAACACTTTCTCCTGCACCGGCGCCGCCCCACGCACCTGCTTCACTCGCTCATAAATCTTCCCGTACTCGCGCGCCGAGGCGTTCCAGGAAAGATCCTTGTTCATGCCGTTGCGCATCAACACCTGCCAGGAAGTCCGGTCCTGGAACGCCACCAGCGCCTGCTTGATCGTGAGGAGCAAAGATTCGCAGTTGGGTTTCCGTTCTTGGAACGGGTTACCGCCCTGACGCAGATCCAAGGTAATAGCCTAAAGTGTGGTCGATCAGCTCGGGGCTGAGGTCAGGTTGTACGGCTACAACTTTGCCATCGGGACCCACGAGAACGAGTCGAGGCAAACCGATCCTGTCAACCTCGTAGTCCTTTGCGGTTTGACTGCTAGTGCCCTGGGCCAGAAATGCATGCTGCCACGGCATACTCCAGCGACTTTTTCGATAGCTGACGACCTTGTCCGGAGTCTCATCGAGCGAGATGCTAACGATGGTGAAGCTCTTGCTCTTGAATTTGTTATAGGCTTCCTGTAAAGCAGCGCGTTCTCCCAGACAGGGGCCGCACCAGGTCGCCCAAAAGTCAAGCAGGTACCACTTCCCCGATAAGTTCAGGTTCGTGATCTCACCGCTGTCGCCTATCGCGGGCAGATGGAAGATGGGCGCTGCCTTTCCCGGCACGATCTTGCCCTGTGGATTAAGCAGCAAGATATCGACCTTCGTCTCCTTCAAATCCTTGTACTGCTCCAAATTCGAGTAAGCAAGCTGGTAGGCGTGCGGATCGTGCTGGCGCGACGCCAGTTTTACGAGGGCCGTTAGTGCACATGCCTGAACTCGGCGGTTCGGATTATGGCTAACGATTTCCTGGAGGAATGTCTTTGCGTCCTCGGGGTCGAGACCTTCGGACTCATACTGAACGGCCTCGTCTTCTTTGCTCCACGACTCAGAGTCAGGGGGAACGATGTGCCAGATTTGCTTGTATAGAGATGGGGAGAGGGGATCCCCATAACCGGCCAGCTCGGCCAAAAAAACGGCTGCCGTCTGTCGAGCGGCGGGATCACTGGCAGACGTCATTTGCGTTTGGAGGAACTCGTGCAGGATCGACAAATCATAGTGGAACGGCTGATCGAGAGCCATGCTCTTTTGGAAATCGTCGAATGCCTTGTCGTACTTGCCGGTCTCCTCCTTGAAACGAGTCTCAATCATTGCGACGGCATCATTCTCCGCAGGCCGCTCGCCCTCGTGCGTCTGGATCTTTAAGGAGTGGCAAGCTGCTGCGTCAGGCAAGGCGCCCAAAACCACTACCGCAATCAGAGCGAGTGGAAGTTGCGGCAAAGTGACAGAGCGGGGAACTCGATCGAATTGTCGCCGCACCCTGCGGAAGACCCCGATGAGTTGCATACAATTCCTCTTTGTGAGTCTAGTCCGATGGTTGGCGAAGAATCGCCATTCCACTCATCCACACCCGCAGGAGAGATCTACACTAAGACTTTTTCTGCCGTGGTTTGTGTGGCGCCACGCACCTGCTTCACGCGTTCATAAATCTTCCCGTACTCCCGCGCCGATGCATTCCACGAAAAATCCTTGTTCATGCCATTGCGCATCAGCACCTGCCACGAAGTCTGATCGCGGAAAGCCTGCAGCGCCTGCTTGATGGTCAGCAGCAAGGACTCGCCGTTGTACTCTGTGAACTTGAAGCCTGTGCCTTTGCCGGTGCGTGCATCCCAAGGCTCGATCGTATCGTCGAGGCCCCCTGTGGCGCGAACGACGGGCACCGTGCCGTACTTCAAGCTGTAGATCTGGTTCAGCCCGCAGGGCTCATACTTCGAAGGCATTAGGAACATGTCACTCCCGGCTTCGATCTTGTGTGCGATGGCGTTGTCGTAAGCCACCTTCACCGCAATCTTGTTGGGGAACTGCTTATTGAGACGGACAAACATTTCTTCATACTGCTTGTCGCCTGCGCCGAGCGCGACCACGATCATCTCTTCGCGCGCCAGCCGGTCCATGATCTGCGCGATCAGGTCGAAGCCTTTCTGCGCGGCAAAGCGCGACACAATGCCGATCACCGGAATCTTTGCGTCAGCATTCTTTACTCCAAACGCCGTAAGAAGGTCCTGCTTGCACAGGGCCTTGCCGGAAAGATCCTGTGGCGAGTATTTCGCCGCGATGAACTTGTCCGCCTGCGGGCTCCACTCGTCGTAGTCCACGCCATTCAGAATGCCAGTGACGGTCGCCGCACGGTCACGCAGCACGCCCTCCAGTCCAAATCCATACTCGGCGGTTTGAATTTCCTGGCTGTATTTCCGGCTCACCGTAGTCACATAGTCGGAATAGGTGAGCGCACCCTTCAGAAAATTTACCTGCCCAAAGAATTCCATTTTCGACATGGTGAACAGGTCCCAGGGCAACATCAGCAGCGGCAAAGTCTCCGGCGGGAACAGGCCCTGATAGCCCATATTGTGAATGGTGAACACCGTGCCCACGTCGCGGAAGGCCGGGTCCTCCGCATACACCGTACGCAGCAGCACGGGCACCAGAGCCGACTGCCAGTCGTGACAATGGAAAACCTGTGGCACCCCCAGAATCTTTGTCGCTTCCAGCACGGCGCGCGAGAACAGCGCAAAGCGCTCCGCATTATCGGGATAATCCCCCGCGGGCGTGCCGTAGAGCGCATCGCGATCGAAGTATTCCGGACAGTCGATAAAATAAAATCGCACCCCCGATGAGCTTCCCCCCGTCACCACCGAGGCAAAACGGTATTTGTCGTCGAAAGGTATGGTGATGCTGCGCACCACGGTCGTCGCATCGGCCAGCTTGGTCTGCCGATAGCGGGGCAGATACACGCTAACCTGATGCCCCAGTGCCGCCAGGGCGCGCGGCAATGCGCCCACTACGTCCGCCAATCCACCAGTCTTTGAAAACGGCACACCTTCCGAAGCCACGAACGCAATATGCATGAACCCCTCCCGGGCATGACCCGCCTTTCGCGGGCGCGTTATGATGGATATCTGTTGCGGGACCCAACCCTCCCGCGCGCAATGCACACGGGCCGAATAGTCAGTCTATATGGCCGAGGAAAAGAGGGTCAACGTGCCGAAGGTCGTGTCTGCCCGCCGTCCTCAACATAAGCCCAAGTTGGGACAACATTTCCTGGCCAGCGACAGTTTTGCCGCGCAGATTGTCGACGCCCTCGGCGACGTCTCGCAAAATACTGTGCTCGAAATCGGCCCCGGGCGCGGCGTCCTCACTTCCCTGCTGGCCAAACGCGTCCGCCGCCTGATCGCCATCGAACTCGACCGCGTGTTGGCCGCGCAGCTTCGCCTGCGCTTCGGCATGTTCCCTAATGTCGAGGTCATCGAGGCCGACATTCTCTCCGTCGACTTCGATTCCCTGTTCGGCCCCAAGCCCGGCCTGCGCCGTCCCGGCATCGAATTCCGGCCCCAGCCGGCCAAGGTGGTCGGCAATCTTCCCTACTACATCACCTCCGACATCCTGCTGCGCCTGTTTGAGTACTCCAAATACTTTGAGGCCATAGTGATCCTGGTGCAACGCGAAGTTGCAGATCGCATTGCCGCTGAACCTGGCACCCGGGATTATGGACTGCTTTCCGCCACCGCGCAGCTTCATGCCCGCGTCGAGAAACTTTTCACCTTGCCGCCCGGAGCCTTCGCCCCGCCGCCTAAGGTCCACTCCACTGCACTTCGGCTCACCATGGTTCCGCGACAGCAGGAGTTGGCCCTCGATGGAGATGATCGCATCAAAGACGGTTTCATCGACTTCCTCAAACTCTCCTTCGGCCAGAAGCGCAAAACCCTGTGGAACAATCTCAAGTCCAACTATCCCGAGCCTCATCTGCGCGCCGCCCTGGCCCAGGCCGGAGTGAAACCCGCCGCCCGCGCTGAGACCTTGAGTCTGGAAAAAAGCGCTGCGCTGTTTCATGCCTTGCGCGACCACCACGACGGCTCGTAGCATTATTGCTACGACAGGAGAGCCATGACCGCGACCCCAGTTCGTCATCCCGCGGTCGCCGGACGATTCTATCCCCGCGATGGAGAATCTCTGCGCGAAGAAGTTCACTCCTACCTCTCCCAGACTCCCCATCAAAAGCCAGTCCGCGCTCTGGGCTGCATCGCGCCCCACGCGGGCTACATGTACTCCGGCCACGTGGCCGGCGCCGTCTTTGCGGGATTGGAGATTCCCCAGCTTTGTCTCGTGATGTGTCCCAACCACACGGGCACGGGCCGGGCCCTGGCAATCGTCAGTGAAGGCGCCTGGCAGACGCCCCTGGGCGACGTCCCAATCGACAGCGCGTTCGCCGCCGCCCTCAAGCAGCGCTGCCCGCTGCTGCACGAAGACTCATCCGCCCACCGCAGTGAGCATGCCGCTGAAGTTGAGTTGCCTTTCCTGCAAATGCGGCAGCCCCAGCTCAAGTTCGTTCCCATCGCGCTGGGCACCGGGCAGTTCGACGCCCTCGAGCAACTCGGGAATGCGATTGCGGATGTGATTGCGGCACGCAACGATCACATCCTGATCATCGCATCCAGCGACATGAATCATTACGAATCCGACGCCATCACCCGCCTGAAAGACCAGGAAGCCATTGCACCAATTCTCCGTCTCGACGCCCGCGCCCTCTTCGACGTTGTCACCCAGCAGCACATCAGCATGTGCGGTTTCGGGCCGGCCGTGGCCATGCTGACCGCAGCAAAAAAGCTCGGCGCAACCTCCGCCGAGCTGGTGAAATATGCAACCTCGGGTGACGTCTCCGGCGTCCGCGATCTGGTCGTGGGCTACGCCGGCGTCATCGTCCCCGCGCTCTAGTGATGCTCGTGTTCCTCGTGTTGTTCGTGCTCGTGCCGCCACTTCCAGTATTCCCGCTGTTCCTTGTGCTTCAGCCGGCTGTATTCGCGGTATGCCTCGTGCCTCTCTTCCAGCCAGTGTCGGTAAACGCCGTCTTCGCGGTCATCCCAGTCATGGTAGTCGCGGTGGTCTGGATCGTAGACCCTCCGGTGGTCACGATCTCGATCGTGTTCGTCATGTTCTTGATTTCCAATAAGGGGCCTGGCGTTCGCGAGCGGGCTTGCCAGCGCTGCCGTCAATAAAACGGTGCCCAAATATCGATACCCTCGATGCATGATTCCCCTCCGTCTTCGTACTCTCTGATGCCAAGCAAACCGGCCACGGGAGCTCAAACTTGCATTCCAGCAGCTCCCGTGAGAATCGTCCCGGGGTTACACTATCGAGCCGCTGAGGAAGGTCGTATCCAGCAGAAACTGTATTTCCCGCTGTCCGATCCTCCATAACGCCCTGTCCGCGCTAAACGAGAACAACCAGACGACGCTTGAAACGATGACATCTGCGCACCGTCGGGTTGCGGACTCCACACAAAAAATCCGGGGCGACCCAAAGGCCGCCCCGTTCGTTCTTTATGCTTTATGAAGAAACCGGTCAGTGTCCCGTATGCCCGCCCCCACCCGAGGCATGTCCCGACGATGCAGCACTCGCGTGGCGGACTGCGCTTGCGCTGCTCGCGGGATGCGCTCCGCTGTACCCATACCCGCCGGCATGCCCGGAACTCGCCGCGAACGCCGGCGCCGCGTGCAGTTCCACCGATCCCGTTCTTGCAACCTGCGTATTCAAATGGTGGAGGTTCCCGTACGATCCTCGTGGAATGCCCAAGCCCGCCGACCCGGCGCTCACCACCGTCCGCATCGGAGGCGCCTTCGTTACCACCGGTCCACCCTTGCCCACCGCGACCGTGCTAACCGTGCCCACAGGCATCACCGGAGGATGGAAGCCGACGGCCCCCGCTCCTACATAGTGAATACCGCCTCGCCACGTGTTCCAACCGCCAGGCTGCCATCCCCAGCCAAACCCCGGCACATACATCCAGTTCCCATAGTAGTAAGGCATCCAGCCCCACGGATACGCCGACGCCCACATAAATCCAAAACCCGGATACCACGACCACGCGCCATCCATGAACGGATTCCAGCCCACTCCCGCAAAGTAGGGCTGCCACAACGTGCCGTAGCCGGCAATGTTGCTATATCCGCCGTAATAGCCCAGATCGCTGTAGCCGTAGCCATACGGGGTCGAGTTATTCCTCGAGTACTGGTCGTGATACTCGACCGATTGCTTGTCCCATTGGTCGTAGGTATCCTCTTCAAAATTCTTCGCCAGCATCGTCTTATCGTTGTCATTCACGTCGAAGGTGACCATCTTCTTCTTGTCCACCTTCACCGTGCCCGACGGACCCATCACTTCCAGATCGTTCTTGAAACTGGCAATCTCTGCCATGCCGGAAGAGCGTGCCACTCGGAAGTGCGCCGCTCGCCCCAAGTCCACTTTCTCCTGCGAGAAATTCAGCGTAAACTCGTCCCCGCTCTTCCCCAGCCAGTTGACGTAGGCCTTGCCTTCCACCAGATCCACTGAGGAGATGCGCTTGCCCGCATCATTCAATCCCAGCGTGCTGAACTGCACCGTTGTATTCGGAGTCACGCGCAGCGTGCTGCCGTCTTCGAACTCAATCTCGGCGCGACCGTTCTCCCGCGTGCGTAGTTGTGTCCCCTGCGTGATGGGAAGATTGGCAAAGGCGTTCTCGAACCCCAATCCCGCATTCTTATCGATCTGCACCGTACCCCGCACGTCGCTCAGGCGAACGATGCGTGCCTGCGAATCAGCCGCAGCGGGCAGCGCCAAAAGCGCGCCGGCCAAGGCCGTAAATACGATCGAGAGATGTCGTGGCTTGTACATAGAGCCCCCTGATGCTTTCCTAGCCTATTAGAACACGCCTTCACGCCTGTAGTTGTCTCCAAATCCACATAAGACCGGTCAATGCCCAGGCCCACCTCTGCTCCCCATCTGCATCAACTCCTGCGCCCGCGCCCTCACCACATTGATGACTGAAGTGTCCTCAAAGATCTCCCGCAGAACCGGCGCCACGCCTTGGATCTCACTCAGTTCGCTGTTCCTGGCTTGCGCTTCCATGCGCTTCAACTCATCGTCCAGCGCCAGCTTCTGGTAGCGGTGGTAGTAAGCCAGCCGGCGTCCATATTCCAGCGTCCCCGCCATGTTCTGGAACAGAGCCGTCAACTGCCGCACCGGCTCCAGGTTCGAATAGTTATACCGTGCCGTGTTCGATCGCTGCCCATCTTGATAGCTCAGGACTTTGGCACCAGTGAAAGCCAGCTTGCGATTCCCCGAGTCAATCGTTCCGGCGAAATATCGCGCCTGTCTCGTCCAGTCGAAAATCCGCTCCCGATTCCCCTGCGACAGGGCAAATTCCGCCCGGAAGCTTTGCTCCTCGGAATCCTCCGCTACTTTTCCAGTGCACTCATAGGTCGCATGTCCGTTCGCGTCGACTGCGATCGAATAGTGCTCAGGACTGGACTGCGGAAAGTCCAGCGTAAACACAACTATCGCGGTCGAAGCGGCGCTGCCGCCCGCCATCTGCTGTGACATCAACGGCGCGGACACTGCCGCGACCGCCAGCGTTCCCATCGCAACCACCAGCCCGCGGCCCATGCGTCGAAACAGAGAAGCCCGTATAAGAAAAGCCCGAGTCATCACCGCGCCGCAGCCCTCTGCCTTTCCAGCGTGCCCGCGGTATGCAGATGGCAGATGGCGATGGCCAGCGCGTCCGACGCGTCCATCGGCTCTGGAGCCTCGGCCAACCCCAGCAACCGCGTCACCATGTGCTGCACCTGCTGCTTCTCCGCCCGCCCATATCCCACCACCGACAACTTGATCGTCAGCGGCGAATACTCGGCCACCTCAAGCCCCGCCGCAGCCGCAGCCAGCATGGCCACGCCCCGCACCTGTCCCAGCTTCAGCGCCGACTTCACATTCAACGCATAGAAGATCCCTTCAATCGCCACCTCATCCGGACGGTGCTCGGTAATAAGTTCGCCAAGCTCGTCATAAATGTGCGCCAGCCGCCGCGCCAGCGGTTCGCGCAACGAGAGCTTGATCGCCCCACAGGTCAGGCACACCAACCGTCCCCCGGAATCCATCTCGACCACACCGTACCCGGTATACTCCCCGCCGCAATCGATGCCCAGAACTCGCATGTGATTGCAGTTTATCGCGGAAGGAGCGCAGATCCTAGCAAGGTCACAGTACAAACTGGGTTCGTAAAGGACCATGTTTTCAGCCGGGCGATCAGAAGAGCCAGGGTTTGAACTGCAGCCCTAGTTCGTCGGCGTTAACAGAAATGCGTGGTTAGCGTCGTTGCCATTGATGAGCACAGGTCCCGACCCCGTAATCTGCCCGGCGGCGTTGAGGGCGTTCGCCACCCCCAAAATCCACCCGGAATTCTTGGGAATCAACAAATTCAGATCGCGCATGCCCTGCTTCGTGGTCCACAGAAAGGCAACTGTTGACGAGGTCCCCACGACCGCTCCGTGGTCGTTGATAGCGTAGGCGATGCTGTCGCCGCCCAGCGTTCCCAAGTCCCGAACGGCACCTGCCTCAGTCTGGAGGGTCGCGTGTGAAACACCAACATAGGCGAACCCCTGGCCCACGACCTGGCCCAAGCCATTGATCCCATATGCCAAACTGGGGTCGAATTTCTTCGTCCCGAGATCCTTCATGCCCTTGCTCATGTCCCAGAAAAAGGCATCGACATCGCCGTTGCCCGTTGAATAAGAGGCCCCCACAACTCCTCCGTAGTTGTTGATAGCGTAGGCCTCGCTGCTGTTGCCACCCAGCGTTCCTAAATCCAACATGCCGTCTTTTTTGGTCCAGAGGAAGGCATGAGCAAGGCCGGTCGCGGTACTCGCCTGACCCACCACCTGCCCATAATTGTTCGTCGCGAAAGCCGAGCTGTAGGTGCCGCCGAGTGTTCCCAAATCCTGCATGCCCCCGGATTTGGTCCAGGAGAAAGCATGATACTCACCGCTCGCCAACTGGGACTCGCCGACCACCGTCCCAAAATCGTCAATCGCATAGGCAAAGCTGTTGCTGCCGCCAAATGTCCCTAAATCGTGGATACCGTCTTTCTTCGTCCAGATGTAGGCATGCTGCGAGTAAAGTGTGGCCGTATATGAGGATCCGACAACTTCGCCGAAGCTGTTGATCCCATACGCGAAGCTTACGTCCCCCAAGCCTCCCGGGTCCAACGATCCCACATCCGTCACGGCAAACTGCTGGCCAGTCGCCAGCGGTACCAGCAATAGCACGAACGACCACGTAAGAAATCGGCTTGCTGTATTCATACTTCCTCCTGCCTCGGATAGAGGAGCCTCTGACTCTCCCACCACCCAAAAGCAATCGTGTTGAACAGTATCTTGCCCCACCCTAGCTCAGTCAACGTGAAGTTTCTTGCACACACGCCTGTGCGATCCGCACAGGGCATCGCCTAAGCGATTCCGTAGCGATTCAGCAGATGGGATCGTTCGGAAACCCGAACCATGCGCCTCCAGCCGAAACACACGGCCCTCCGAATAACCAACCCTGATACGAAAACTATGCCCCCGGACGTGAATCCTGAGTTACAGTATCTACGGCTCTCCCCAGAGTTCCCAGAAGTCCGTGAATTGCAGGCTGAGGCTCGACGGAGGCGCTCCATGACATCCCGCCAATCGATTCTTCTTCTTCTGATCGGTTTGACCATGATCGCCGCCCTGCTGGCCTGCGGCGGCAGTTCCAGCAAACTCACCACCACTACTGCGACGCTGCCCGCCGGCAACTACGTCTTCTCCCTCGCTGGAAAAGACAATGCCGATAAGAGCCCTTACTATGTCGCCGGAGTCTTCACCGTCGCCAACGGCTTGATCACCGGCGGCGAGCAGGACTTCGTCGACTCTGCTCAATACGGAACTGACGACCAGATCAACCCCACTGGCAGCAGCATCGCAAAAACCCCCGACGGCAATCTGCTGATCACTCTGACCACCTGCCTCGCGACGAACTGCACCACCACAGACAACTTTGTGGGCGTAAAAGGCGTCGAGACTCTCAACGTCTCATTTCTTCCGCTCAACCCTTCCAAAGCCTTTATCACCGAGTTCGACACTTCGGCTTCGGCCAGCGGAGAGTTAGACCTGCAAACCAGCACGGCCGCTCTGGCTCATCCCATCGGCTACGCCTTCGGCCTTAGCGGCCTGGACAAGACTCTTAATCCGCTGGCCATCGGCGGCGTTCTCAATGTCGACGCCCCCGGCGCAATCTCTGGAACGGGCAGCGTCTTCGACATAAACGACAACGGCTTCTCCGGCCTCTCTTCCAACCAGGCCTTCACTCTCAGCACTGTTTCTGCTCCCGACTCCCTCGGCCGCCTCACCTTCACACTCAACCCCGCCGCTGTGAATACGTTCCCCCGCATCATTCTGATTGGCTATATCGTCGACGCCAATCACATCCGCCTGGTGGAAACCCACGATCCGTTTGTGGGCACCCTCGGAGGCAGCGCCCTCAGCCAGGGCACCAACACCGGAAAGTTCAATAGCACTTCCTTCTCTGGAAACAGCTTCGTGGTCGGCTTGACCGGTTCCGACCACAGCGCACCGTTCCAGCTTGCTGGACTACTCAACGCCAACTCCGACCTCACTGTAAGCGGCTTCCTTAACTACAATTCGCTCCCCAACACCACAGGAACGCAGACACCGCGTCCAATCACTGGAGGAACCTACAAGGTGGATGCCACCGGGCGGGTAACCCTGACCGGCGTGAGCGATGGCACCCACGCCTCCAACCTCCAGCTCTATTTGGACGGGAACGCAAACGGCCATGCAACGGCAATTTCCATGGACAGTACCGACACCCTTTCCGGTCTCGGCTTCCAGCAATCCGGAGGCGGCTCCTTCACCGCCGCCTCTTTCAGCGGTGCTTACGTCATGGATTCCATCGGTGCGGACTTTAAAAACAAAGACGAACTCGACGCCGTAGGCCCGGTCACCGGAGCCGGCACTGCCGGAACCTTCTCGGGGACAGCCGATCTCAACTGGCTCTTCAGCAGCTTCCCCGGCCCAACGTTTCCGAAGTCTCCCGTCTCCGGCACCTTCACCGCTACCGCGAACGGCGTCTTTACCGGCACCATCACCGGCCTCGACGTCACAACCTGTACCGTGTACACCACAACCGGCCCCGGCTGCACCGCCGACGTCTTCACCTTCTACCTGATCGACTCCGCCGGAGACTCCATAGCTATCGAAACCGACCCCAACCAGCTAACCCTCGGCTTCCTCAGTCAAAAATAGCGGAGATGGTCATGTGGAGACAGAGATGCTTCATGTGGGGACAGCCGCCCTCGGCTGTCCGTCGAGCGCAGCTCGACGTTTCATCACGCCGGCACATGCGACACTACCGTCCCCCATTATCTCTTGCCCGGGGAGAAGCCGAAGAGTACGATTCGGCACGCCACACTTTCCCATCGAAAATTCAGGATCAAAACTTAACTTGGAGGCAGCAAATGTTGAACCAGCTATCCGCGGGGATGCTGATCGCCCTGCTTTTCGCGATCTTCACCATTCAACCCACTGCTCAGACTACGCCAGACTCCCGCGCCCAGCATCCCTTGACCTTTGGCTACGACAAGGCTCATGAAATCACGCTCAACGGGACCGTCCAGGAAGTTGTCGCCAAACGCATTCCCGGCAATCCGGCCGGTCTGCATCTTTTGGTGGCGGGGCCGCAAGGTACCGTGGACGCTCATCTCGGTCCGTACTTAACCAAGGACACGCAGGAAGCCCTGCATGGCGGTATCCCTGTGCAGGTCGTCGGAGCCATGAAGACGATTAACGGGAAAGATTACCTGCTGGCTCGCCAACTGGTCTTCGGCGGCCGCATGGTCACGGTGAGAAGCGAAAATGGATTTCTAGCGCGCGCCCACGGTCCTCGGGCGGCGCGACCCAAACCGGGCGACAAGACCACGCAGAATGGGAGGGAGCTATGAGCCGGAAAGCGTACGCTAGCATCCTCGCTTCGATTTTATTGACCTTGAGTTTCTTGACGAGCTGTAGTTCGAGTTCGCATTCGACCCCCCCTCCTCCCACCGTAACGATCGCGGCGACGAGCGGAACCCCGCAAAACACGATGGTGGGCACGGCATTTGCAGCGCCGCTGGTAGCTACCGTGATGACTGGCGGATCGCCAACCAGCGGCGTGGTAGTGACGTTTACGGCTCCCGCCTCGGGAGCGAGCGGCACGTTCGCCGACACTACCACCAACACCACCACGGCAACGACCAACGCCAGCGGCATGGCCACCTCGGCGGTGTTCACCGCAAACGCGACCGCTGGGGGACCTTACTCGGTGACCGCCACTGCCCCAGCAGCCACTGGCTCAGCCAACTTCAGTCTGACCAACAACTCCACGGCCACAACCTTGGCTCCGGGCAACTACGTGTTTTCGCTGACGGGAGGGGACGCCAACGGGTTTTATACCCTCGCTGGGGTCTTCACCGTCGCCAGTAGTGGGGTAATCAGCGGCGGCGAGCAGGACTTCTCCGACTTTAACAATTTCGCGCATGACGCGATTTCGAGTGGCAGTGTCGTCGCCAGCACCGACGGCAACCTGTTAATTACCCTCAATACCGGAGACATCGTTATCGGTCCGGGAGGCAATGGCACCGAGACACTGAACGCTACGCTGGTTTCAACCTCGAAGGCCCTGCTCACCGAATTCGATTCTTCGGCAAGCTCCAGCGGAGAGTTGGATCTCCAGGCGACTGGCCTGTCTGGACCCTCGGGAAGCTACGCGTTCTTCACCACAGGCTTGGACGCTGCTAACGGCTTTCCGATCGCGATTGGAGGCGTAATCAACGTCGACAGTGCGGGCGGTATCTCAGGTGCCGGTAGCGTTTACGACGTGAACGACGCCGGCATGCTGTCGCCAGGCCAGTTATTCACGGCGAGCACGGTGAGCACCACACCGGACAGCTTCGGCATGGTGACCTTTACCCTAAACACCAGTTCGTTAACGAGCCCAGGGGTAATCGTGGACGGCTACATGGTCGACGCCAGCCACATTCGCTTGGTCGAGAATTGGCGCTCCGATAACCTCAGGGCCACGACGGGAGGGACTGCGCTTGGTCAAACCGGCGCCGGGAGCTTCAGCACCAGTTCCATCTCAGGTTTCAGCTATGTGTTCGGCACGGCTGGCGGGGACATCGTCAGTGGCGCACAGCAGGCTGCCGGCATACTCACCTTCAACTCTAACGGCACCGTGAGCGGTACTCTAAGTTTCAACGACCTAACCACACAAAATGTGCAAGGCGGGAGCACCCTCGCCGCCGGCACCTATACCGTCGATTCAACCGGACGGGTCACATTGACCGGCCTGACCGACAGCACCATCAGTCCCACCTTCAACTACAACCTCCAACTTTACTTGAAGGGAGACGGCAACGCACTAGTGATCTCCATGGATAGCGCGGACGTACTCGCCGGTGTGGGCGACCAGCAAGCCATCTCATTGACAGCCGGTTCCTTCAGCGGCAACTACGCATTGGACGTCGGACAGACCGTTCCATCCGGGGTTTCGTTGTTCGAGCAGGATGGCGTGGGTACGATTACAGCCAATGGAGGATCTCTGACGGGATTCCTCGATGTGAACGAAAGCGGAATCCCCGCATCCGATCTCGCGCTCTCGGGCACCTTCGCCATCGGATCGACGAACGGACTCCTGACGGGCACAATCACGGATCCCGTTTCCGGCATCTCGGATACCTTCACCTACTACATCGTAGACACTACCAAGGTGGTGGCAATTGAAAATGACGCCAACCAACTAACCCTCGGCTTCTTTGAGCTTCAGCACTAGCCAAAGAACGGACTTACCAACTCGCGTTCTTCACCTATGGCGCACTTCGGTGCGCCACTTTTTTCTCCCGCCAATTCAGCAGCCCCGCGAGGCCAACCATCCTTTAGCGACAAACTTAGTCACACGCAAGCCCCGCACTCCGCCAGGAACGACACCGAGAAATGATTCGAGGGACAAATAGAAGAGGGACCAACATAAGATGTGCCGGGGATAAGAACAATCCGGTTGCCGGTGCAGTTTCAAACCTAATCGGCGGCTGGAGTGGCAGGAGGATTGTGCGCTGCATTCATGATCTGTTCTGCGTAGCAGGTCTCGTGAACGGCTTCACCGTTTTCGTCGGTAGTCGTGTCCGTTCCAAGTTCTAAGGGCTTGTTGCAGATGCGACAGGTCACTCGAAAATCGTCGCCACCAGCCATAGGCGGGCCTCTTACAACAGAGGAGGGCTGGTAGCCAAAATGTATACCACATGCGATGCTTCCGCAAGCAATTGGTTCTATTGTGCGGTAGCGCACACACCCGGCATCCACGCGCCTAGCAACACTTCGGCCGCCGCACTTTAGCCTCTTCGAATTCCCGCCGGAACGCCGCATAAGCCTCGCTCGACGACGCCATCCCAGCCCGATCCAGAAACCGCGCATACGCAGCTTCATCAAAAATCTCCCGCAGTGCCGCAAGCGTAGTCGCCGCGAAATCGCGGATCGTCTCTCGCACCCGTTTCATCCCTGCTCCTCCACCAGCCGCGTTCTCACGAACGGCGATTCCTTCACCCGCGCTTCTCGCGCTCCACTCAGAATTCCCCACCACTGCCGCAAGGATTCCACCAGCACCAGCGTCACCATCACCACCAGCACACCCGTGACGGCAGCATCCAGCCGGTTGTTGAAGATCAGCCGCGCGGTCGCACTCGGCATTGGGACCGGACCCGCAGCCAGCACCCGCGCCTGCGCCAGAAATCCCACTCGCGGATTCGCATCGAACATCTTGTGCCACGACGCCGTAAACGTCACCGCCACCAGCCAAACCAGAGGAACCAGCGTCACCGCCGCATACTTCGCCCGATGCGTCTTAATGATGATCGTCGTAGCCACGCACAGCGCCACCGTCGCCAGCAGTTGATTCGAGATGCCGAACAGCGGCCACAACGAGTTAATCCCGCCCAGCGGATCCTTTACTCCCTGCCACAAGAAATATCCCCAAGCCGCAACAATCAGCCCGCTGGTCCCGAGAATCGAGGGATACCAACTCGTCCGCCCCAGCGGCTTGTACACATGCCCGAGCGCATCCTGCACCATAAAGCGTGCCACCCGCGTGCCCGCATCGAGCACGGTCAATATAAAGAGCGCCTCGAACATCAGAGCGAAGTGATACCACAGCGCCATCACCCGCTCGCCCCCCAGGCTGTGCGAGAAAATGCTCGCCATCCCCACAGCGAACGCGGGCGCGCCGCCGGTCCGGTTGTAGAGCGTTTGTTCGCCCACCGCGTGCGCCAGCGCCTGCATGTCGGCCGCGGTGACCGGAAAGCCCCAGGCGGAAATGGCCGCCGCCGCTGCCGCAGGCGCCTGCCCCACGATTCCCGCTGGACTGTTGATCGCGAAATAGACCCCCGGTTGCATCACGCAGGCGGCGATGATCGCCATCACCGCGACCGCCGACTCGCACATCATCGCGCCATATCCCACCATGCGCGTCTCAGTCTCCCGCGCAATCAGCTTCGGCGTGGTCCCGCTTGAGATCAGAGCGTGAAATCCGCTGATCGCTCCGCAGGCAATGGTGATGAAGGCGAAAGGAAATATCTTCCCCGCAAACACCGGCCCCGTGCCATCGATAAACCGTGTCAGCGCCGGCATGTGCAGCGTAGGATGCAGCGCCACGATCCCCACACCCAAAAGCGCAATCGTCCCCAGCTTCACGAACGTGCTCAAATAGTCGCGCGGCGCCAGCAGCAGCCACACCGGCAACGCCGACGCGGCAAACCCATAAACCATAATCAGAATCGCCAGCGCCGGCGCGCTCAGCGTAAACACCCGCGCCAGCGCCGCATTCTGCGATACATACTGTCCGCCCCAAATCGCCGCCAGCACCAGCACAAATCCCAGCGCTGACACCTCCAGCACTTTCCCCGGACGAATCCGCCGCAGATAGACGCCCATCAATACTGCGATCGGCATGGTCATCGAAATCGTGAACGTGCCCCACGGACTCGCCTTCAGCGCGTTCACCACGATCAGCGCTGCCACCGCCAGCAGGATAATCAGAATCGAGATCACCGCCGCATAAGCGACGAAACCTCCGACGCGCCCAATCTCGTCCTTGGCCATCTCCGTCAGCGACTTGCCGTCGCGCCGCACCGAGAACAGCAGGATCACGAAGTCCTGCACGCATCCCGCAAACACCGCTCCGGCCAGCACCCACATCGTCCCCGGAAGATACCCAAACTGCGCCGCCAGCACCGGCCCCAC
>Ga0210404_10000045_pt1 | contig 109855 bp, 91 predicted proteins | sample IncBWH28MmetaG_FD_155455 | JGI IMG/M metagenome (GOLD analysis project Ga0210404, IMG submission 155455) | Forest soil microbial communities from Barre Woods Harvard Forest LTER site, Petersham, Massachusetts, United States - Inc-BW-H-28-M | ecosystem: Environmental > Terrestrial > Soil >... | reverse complement strand
CTAATTGTTGTTTAGGGAGCCTAGTATAACCAAAAGTGTAAAGCTATTACAGGATTAAAATAAAGTGTAAATTCACAACAGGATTATTAACAAAAAGTGTAAACTTTTTTTAGGACGACACACAGGTTGGCGCACTGTCGCAGTGCGACACTGCTAAAAAAGCAGCATCTTTTATTCATCCAAAATTCCGGTTCATCTAAAAAATCTGCACATTTGCACATCTGAAATCTGCACATTAACAAAAATGTCCTTATCTGATTTTTTTACACCTGTTGATCTCAAAAAGATAATCCCCGCAAGGGGCTATTACACCAGTCAGCTGGGCAGTAAGATCAGTACTTTCTTTGACGGCTTTCCCGATCTCGATCAGCAAACAGATATTGCGCTGATCGGCGTACAGGAGGACCGCAATGCCACCGACAATCCGGGCTGTGCATTAGGGCCCGATTATATACGCGAAAAACTTTACCAATTAAACGAAGGTAACTATCCCACCAGGATCGCTGACCTGGGGAATATCAGGCAGGGCGAAACGGTGACCGACACCTATATCGCGTTGAAAACGGTTGTAAATGAGCTAATTAGAAAAAACATTATCCCCGTTATTTTAGGCGGCGGGCAGGACCTCACCTACGCCCAGTACATGGCCTACGAAACGCTCGAGCAAAAGGTTGACCTGGTGGTGATCGATTCGCATTTTGACCTGGATGACAGTGAAGACGGCGAAAGCATTGAAACCACTTCCGGCTCATACCTCAATAAAATATTCCTACACCAGCCCAATTACCTGTTCAATTACAGCAACCTGGGTTACCAGGTATATTTTGCCAGCCAGGACAGCATGCGGGTAATGGAAAAGCTTTATTTTGACATACACCGCCTGGGCGAGATCAGCGGGAATATTGCTGTGAGTGAACCGATCATACGTAATGCCAATATGATCAGCTTTGATATTGGCGCCATCCGCTCGGCCGACGCGATGGGCAACGCCAATGCCAGCCCGAATGGCTTTACCGGCGCTGAAGCTTGCCAGCTGGCCAGGTATGCCGGCTTTAACGACAAGCTGAGCTCCATCGGGTTTTATGAATTTAACCCGGCGTACGATAGCAACGGGCAAACAGCCTTGCTTATAGCCCAGATGGTTTGGTATTTTATCGATGGCGTGTATAACCGTAAACGCGATTTCCCACTAACGCCCAAATCGCAATTCCTGATCTATAAAACCAGTTTGAAGCACGAGGGGCACGACCTGGTATTTGTAAAAAGCAAAAAATCTGATAGGTGGTGGATGCAGGTGCCATACCCTACGGGGGGTTCGCGTAATGAGCGTTTTCACCTGGTTTCGTGCCAATACGAGGATTATAAGACGGCTGTCTCGGGTGAAATGCCCGACCTTTGGTGGCGCACCTATCAAAAATTAAACTGATACGGAATAATTGATTTGCAATTTTAACGTTATCACACCTTACTGTTTGAATAATAAATGAAGAAAATATTTTTTTATATCATTGGGTTTTTACCGCTTATAGCCATTGCCCAAACACCTGAAACATTTGTAATAAAAAGCAAAGTCGGCAATTTAAACACCCCGGCTAAAGCATATTTGATTTATCAGCTGGGCGCAAACCGGGTGATCGACTCGGCGCAAATTACCAATGGCAATTTTGATTTTAGCGGCCAGGTGATGAGCCCGACCAACGCGTTTTTGGTTGTTGACCCTAAGGGTGTTGGATTTACTAAGCTCGACAGCACAACCGATGTGTTAAGTTTTTATATCGACAAAGGCGAGTTCTCGGTGAGCAGCCCCAACCGGGTGTCAAATGCGCAGATCACCGGGTCGAAGATCAACGACGATAACAAAAAACTAATGGCGCAGCTAAAGCCCGTGATCGACCAGGCTAAATCCTTGCAGGCACAGGCGAAAACGGCTTCGCCTGCGCAGCAAAATACGGTTGAGTTTCAAAACGCCATGCAGGCCAAATACAAGGCATTGCAGTTGGCGCAAAAAAATACCCTGAAAAGCTTTATTCTAGCAAACCCTGACAGCTATTTGAGCTTGCTGGCGCTAAGCTCGGTCGGCGGCCCTTCGCCCGACCCGGCTGAACTGGAACCGCTGTACAATTCGTTATCACAAAATGTTAAGAATACCGAAACAGCCAAACTTTTAAAGAAATCACTCGATGGGTTACGAACCACTTCGGTTGGAGCCACAGCGCCCGATTTTACACAAAACGATGTAAACGGGCTGCCTGTTAAGCTATCATCATTTCGGGGGAAATATGTACTGATCGATTTTTGGGCGTCGTGGTGCGGCCCATGCCGCCAGGAAAATCCGAATGTGGTAAAAGCATATAATAAATTTAAAGACAGAAATTTTACCATACTTGGGGTGTCGCTTGACCGGACAGGCGCAAAAGCCGATTGGCTGGCGGCCATAAAAAGAGACGGCCTTGTATGGACGCAAGTATCCGACCTTAAATTCTGGCAAAACGAGGTTGCGGTTCTATATGATGTCAAATCCATTCCGGCCAACTTCCTGGTAGACCCTAATGGTAAGATCATTGCCAGGGACCTGCGCGGTGACGACCTCGAAAATAAACTTGAACAGGTTTTGGGAAAAGCACATTAATCCTTCAGCCGTCCTAAAATTATTGATAATTTAATCATAACATTCTATATTGCAGGATAATTAACCGCAATGAAAAGGATCGTTTTAATTGTGCTGGCCTGTTTACCGGCAATTGTTTTCGCCCAGGACGGTAAGTACATAGTAAAAGGTACCATCGGCACTTACAATGCCCCTGCCAAAGTATATCTGCGATACAGCCGCGACGGCAAAACCGCCATTACCGATTCAACTACGCTAAAAAACGGCGCGTTCGAGTTTAGCGGTAAAGTTGGCGCGGTGCCATCAAGCGCGTACCTATTGTTCAGCGAAAAAGGCACCGGGCCGTCTTACAAAGACTACCGGATGATCTACCTTGAGCCAGGAATCATTACCATTACTTCATCGGCCAGTGATTTAAGGGCAAACGCCATGGTTAAAGGTCCAAAAACCAATACAGATAACGAGAAATTCCAGCTGGCTTACAAGCCGATCAACGACGCGCAAAAAATAATCGACGATAAAGAGAAGGCGGCTACGCCCGAGCAGAAGAACTCGCCCGAATGGATCAAACAGGATAAACTCGAGCAAAAAGAACTGGATAACCGGGAAATTGCCATGAACAAAAAGTTCATCCAGGAAAATCCCGATTCATACATTAGCCTCAACGCCCTGGAAAACTACGCCTACAGCGCCGACTATGTAGATATCGCGCCATTATTTGAAGGCTTAACCCCGGCGATAAAACAATCGGAAAACGGCAAAAAGTTTGCAGAAAGATTGCCTAAAATTAAGGCGGTTGCTTTAGGTGCTACCGCGCCCGAATTTGCTGAAGCAGATACCAGCGGCAAAATGATCAGCCTGTCATCGTTCAGGGGCAAATATGTGCTGGTTGATTTCTGGGCATCGTGGTGCGGCCCCTGCCGTCATGAAAACCCGAATGTGGTTAAAGTATTTAATCGTTATAAAAACCAAAAATTTACCATACTTGGGGTATCGCTCGACCGGCCGGGTGCAAAGGAAAAATGGCTGAAAGCCATTCATACAGATGGGTTGGCCTGGACACAGGTATCTGACCTGCAATTCTGGAACAGCAAAGCAGCCGGCTTGTACGCCGTACGCGGCATCCCGCAAAACTTTTTGCTCGACCCGAACGGAAAAATCATCGGCAAAAATCTAAGGGGCGATGACCTTGAGGATAAATTGGCGGAGATTTTCGGGAAGTCTGAAGGTGTGGACCCTGGTAAATCGAGATAATATTCTCCTAAGGGCATATTCAACTAAACCTTAACCATTCCATGAAAAAAATTGCATTTGCGGCTTTATTGTTTTCGCACGTTATTGTATTCGCACAATCAGGCAATTTTGTTGTGAAAGGTAAGATAGGCGATTTGAATAAACCTGCCACATTATTCCTGCTGTATAATCTCAGGATCGCAGACTCGGCCGTGTTAAAAAATGGTGAGTTTATTTTCAATGGCACAGTAACCCAACCAACCGAAGCATATCTCACCCTCAACAAAAAGGGAAATGGCTTCACGTACGACAATTATGTGAAGCTGTATTTGGAAACAGGTGGGGTTATTAATGTTTCATCTTCCGATTCCCTGGCAAAGGCTAAAATAACAGGCACGAAAAACAATAATGATTTTGAACATTATAAAGCCGTTATGGCGCCGATAGAGCGTCGCGACGGAGAGCTCGAAACACGGGATACCAGTGCTTCAGAAGAGCAAAAAAGCTCGCCGAAGTTTTTAAAAGAACTCGAATTATTGAACAAGCAGCTCGAAAAAGAAAGAAAGGCACTAAATAAAAAATTTATCATCGAAAATCCTTCCTCGCTGGTAAGTTTGGACGCCTTATACTCATTTGCTGCATATAGCGACTATTACGATATTTCTTTATTGTTCGATAAGCTATCTCCGGCAGTAAAAAACAGCCCCGGCGGTAGATCTTATGCCCAATCGCTGGAAAAAATGCACGATGTGGGTATAGGTAGTATAGCGCCCGATTTTGAACTGCCCGACACCGCCAGTCGAATGATAAGCTTGTCCTCGTTCAGGGGAAAATACCTGTTGCTGGATTTTTGGGCCTCGTGGTGCCCGGTATGCCGGGAGTCAAGCCCGGGTGTTCTCAAAGCCTACAATAACTATAAAAACAAAGATTTTAATATTCTGAGCGTATCGTTTGATAAGCCTGGCGATAAGCAAAAATGGCTGCAGGCTATACATCACGACGGACTGCTATGGACACAGGTATCGGATTTAAAATTTTGGCAAAGCCCGATAGTTAATTTATATAAGCTTACAGCCCTACCGCAAAATTTTTTAATCGACCCAAATGGTAAGATCATTGCCCGTGACCTTGATGGTGATGAACTATCTGCTAAATTGGCTTCGATTTTTGGAACGAAATAAACCAGGAAGGACCGTATAAAATACGCGATCTATTCTTTTATTGAGAAATTGCTTCTTTACTGCCTTTCCCGACTTCTTCCTTACAACAAATCAAACCCAATATCTTTCCTAAAATACATACCGTCATAATAAATACGGCTGGCGTCGGCGGTAGCTTGCTGCAGGGCGGTAAACAGGTCATCCTGTAAAGATGTAACGGCCAGCACGCGGCCGCCCGATGTTTTTACCAGCTCACCCTCGTGGTAGGTGCCAGCATGAAAAACCTGCGAACCACGGACGTTTTCTATCCCGGTAATGGTTTTGTCCTTTAAATATTCTCCGGGGTAACCGCCTGCAACCATTACCACTGTGGCGGCAACCTGCGGCGATATGCTTAACTCCCTTTTATCCAGGTTCCCTTCGGCAACGCCCGAGAGCAGGTCGACAAAGTCTGACGTTATCCTTGGCATCACGCTTTCAGTTTCAGGGTCGCCCATGCGGCAATTGTATTCGATCACGTAAGGCTCGCCCTCGCAGTTCATGAGGCCAATAAAAATGAAGCCCTTGTAAGGAATATTTTCTTTTTTTAAACCTTCAACGGTTGGGATGATCACGCGCTCCTCCACCTTTTTCATAAATTCAGCATCGGCAAACGGCACCGGCGAAACCGAGCCCATGCCACCGGTATTTAACCCGGTATCGCCTTCGCCTATCCGTTTATAATCTTTTGCTTCGGGCAAAATTTTATAGTGGGTGCCGTCGGTCATCACAAATACCGAAAGCTCTATCCCCTGCAAAAATTGCTCAACCACAACCTTCGAGCTGGCCTCGCCGAATTTTGCTTCGGTTAGCATTTCCAGGAATTCCTGCTGGGCCTCCTGCAGATTCATGCAAATCAATACACCTTTCCCGGCGGCCAGGCCGTCGGCTTTTAAAACCACCGGCAATCCTGTTGTGGCCAGGTATTCAAAGCCTTCCTGTAATGTCTCTCCTGTAAAAGTTTTTGAGGCTGCGGCAGGGATGTTATGCCGAACCATAAATTTCTTCGAAAAATCCTTGCTGCCTTCCAGCTGCGCAGCTTCGCGCTGCGGCCCAATAACCGGGATGCTTTTCAGCTGTTCGTCCGCCAGGAAAAAATCGTGTATGCCTTTAACCAGCGGCTCCTCGGGGCCAACCAAAACCAGGTGAATGCCATTGTTCAGCACAAAGCGTTTGATGGCTTCAAAATCGGTAACCTTGATGTTCACATTGGTACCATACTGGCCGGTGCCTGCGTTTCCGGGCGCAATAAAAAGCTGTTCGCATTTTGGGCTTTGTGATAGTTTCCAGGCAAAGGCGCTTTCCCTTCCGCCTGAACCGAGTAGCAGGATATTCATGCGCCAAAGATAGTTTTTTTGTTTAGTAGCAAGTATCAAGTCGTTAGTATCAAGATTAATTGTGAAGAGAAATAGAAATTATTAACACTCCATGTCCTGATACTTGATACTATTTTTTGTTTAGTAGCAAGTATCAAGTCGTTAGTATCAAGCCTAATTTTCCGAGAGAATTCAGTTATATATTATCTTACTACTTGATACTTGATACTCACTACTATCTCAAAATTCTGTAACTTTGCCTGTCATAATGGCTCATAATTGCTGATGGCGCAATTGTTGAGTTTGTAGCACCATATAAATACAATATGTTAGATTTTATAAGTAAGCTTTTTGGAAACAAGTCGGAACGGGATGTTAAGAGTCTATTGCCGTTGGTTGAAAAAGTAAAAGCTGAATTTGCAAAGCTGGATCAGATAAGCAACGATGAGTTAAGGGCCAAAACGATAGGTTTTAAAGAAACCATCGCCGAAGGTTTAGCTGCTATCGATAGCGAGATACAAACCATTAAGGAGCGTACCGAGAACAATCCCGACCTCGAGGTTAGCGAAAAGGTTGCACTTTACACACAGCTGGATAAGCTTGAAAAGGATCGCAACAAAGAGCTGGAAGTTATCCTGCTGAACATACTTCCCGAGGCTTTCGCGGTGGTAAAGGAAACTGCGCGACGCTTTAAGGAAAATAAAACGATCGAAGTTACCGCTACACAATTTGACCGCGACCTCGCAGCCCGTAAATCAAATGTATTGATAAAAGGCGACAAGGCTATTCACCATAATACATGGCTGGCAGCCGGCAACGAGGTGACCTGGGATATGGTACATTACGATGTGCAGCTTATAGGCGGTATTGTATTGCACCAGGGTAAAATTGCCGAGATGGCTACAGGTGAAGGTAAAACGCTGGTAGCAACGCTTCCTGCTTACCTTAACGCGCTGGCCGGACAAGGCGTACATATTGTAACCGTGAACGATTACCTGGCACGACGCGACTCCGAATGGATGGGCCCGCTGTATGAGTTCCACGGTTTATCGGTTGATTGTATTGATAAGCATGAGCCGAATTCGGAAGAACGCCGGGCAGCTTATATGTCTGATATTATTTTTGGTACCAATAACGAGTTTGGTTTCGATTACCTGCGTGACAATATGACACGCAGCCCCGAGGAGCTGGTACAGCGCAAGCTGCATTATGCCATGGTGGATGAGGTTGACTCGGTGTTGATCGATGATGCCCGTACACCGCTGATCATATCCGGCCCGATACCACGTGGCGACGAGCATGAGTTTTACGAGTTAAAACCACGTATCGAACGCCTGGTAAACGCGCAAAAGACGTACGTAAATACCGTTTTAAACGATGCAAAAAAATTGATCGCCGAAGGCAAAACTGGTCCTGATGAGGGTGGTTTGGCATTGCTGCGTGCCTTCAGGGGTTTGCCGAAAAGCAAAGCCCTGATCAAATATTTGAGCGAAGGCGCCAACAGGCAGCTTCTGCAAAAAACAGAAAACTTTTACATGCAGGACCAAAGCAAGGAAATGCATAAGGTGGATGCCGAGCTGTTTTTTATTATCGATGAAAAAAACAACCAGGTTGAACTGGCTGAAAAAGGTATTGAGCTGATCACAGCATCCGGTGAAGACCCAGGCTTTTTCGTGATGCCTGATGTAGGTACCGAAATTTCGGAAATTGAGAAATCAAGTCTTCCGGCAGAGGATAAGATCGCCCAAAAGGATGAGCTGATGCGCGATTTTTCGATCAAGTCGGAACGCATCCACTCGGTAAACCAATTGCTGAAAGCTTACACCCTGTTTGAAAAAGACACCGAATATATTTTAGATGACGGGAAGGTAAAGATCGTTGATGAACAAACCGGCCGTGTGCTGGATGGCAGGCGTTATTCCGATGGCTTGCACCAGGCTATTGAGGCCAAGGAGAATGTGACTGTTGAAGATGCTACGCAAACCTTCGCCACTATTACCCTGCAAAATTATTTCAGGATGTACCACAAGCTTTGCGGTATGACCGGTACGGCTGTTACGGAAGCAGGTGAGTTCTGGGAAATATACAAATTGGACGTGGTAGAGATACCAACCAATACCCCGGCCAGCCGCGATGACAGGCAGGATTTGGTTTACCGCACCGTGCGCGAAAAGTATAATGCGGTAGCCGAAGAAATTGTAAAGCTGACCCAGGCGGGAAGGCCGGTGCTGGTAGGTACCACCTCGGTGGAAATTTCGGAATTAATCAGCCGGATGCTTAAGCTGCGTGGCATTAAACACAATGTATTGAACGCCAAACTGCACCAGAAGGAGGCCGACATTGTGGCTGAGGCCGGGCAAAGCGGCACGGTAACCATTGCCACCAACATGGCAGGCCGTGGTACGGATATAAAATTAGGGCCGAATGTGAAAGAGGCCGGAGGTTTAGCCATTGTGGGTACCGAGCGGCACGAGTCGCGCCGTGTTGACCGCCAGCTGCGCGGACGGGCGGGCAGGCAGGGCGACCCGGGTTCATCCCAGTTCTTCGTTTCCCTTGAAGACAATCTGATGCGTTTATTCGGGTCGGAAAGAATATCGAACCTGATGGTGCGCATGGGCATCGAGGAAGGCGAGGTGATTCAGCACTCAATGATCTCCAAATCGATCGAGCGGGCGCAGAAGAAAGTGGAAGAGAACAACTTCGGTATCCGTAAGCGTTTGCTGGAGTATGACGACGTGATGAACTCGCAGCGTACTGTTATTTATGCCAAACGTAAAAATGCCTTATTCGGCGAGCGCCTGGACGTTGATTTGAACAACACTATTTTTGATGTTGTTGAAGATATTGTAACTGAATATAAGGAAGCGAATAATCCCGAAGGCTTCCGGCTTGAAATGATACGGCTATTTGCGATAGATGTGAATATTTCGGACGATGACTTTACCAACACTACGGCCGGCAAATTGGTTGACAATGTTTTCCACGAGGTAAGCGAATTTTACAAACACAAACAGGATGCTATCGCCAAACAGGCATACCCCGTGTTAAAGGAAGTGTTTGATACCCGCGGCGAATACGTTGAAAATATCGTGGTGCCGTTTACCGACGGCGTACATGGCCTGCAGGTTTCGGTACCGCTTAAAAAAGCCATTGCCAATAAAGGCGTAGAAGTATTTAAATCCTTTGAAAAAAATGTGACCCTGTACCTGATCGATGATGCCTGGAAAGAGCATTTACGCGAAATGGACGAGTTGAAGCAATCAGTACAGAACGCGGTATACGAACAAAAGGACCCGTTGCTGGTTTACAAATTCGAAGCTTTTGAATTATTCCGCCAGATGTTGGCAACTGTTAACAAGGAGCTGGTAAGCTTCCTTTTCAGGGGAGGCATCCCGGTTCAGCAGCAGCCTGATGATATACACGAAGCAAGGCCGCAGCCAAAGCTCGACCTGAAGAAAATGCGCACATCAAAACCTGAACTGGTTAGCGAAGCGAACGGCGTACCCATGCAGGATATGCGCGAGCTGCAAAAAACAGCACCGATACGGGTTGAGAACAAAATAGGCAGAAATGACCCTTGTCCTTGCGGCAGCGGTAAAAAATATAAAAACTGCCACGGGGTTGGGCAGGTGTAAAATCCGCCTCTCCGCTATGTCATTGCGAGCGATAGCGCGGCAATCCCATAGCGAATGCATGACAGGTATGTTGAGGAGATTGCCACGCTACGCCCGCAATGACAAGTTTTAATTAATTAACATGAAAAAAGCAAAATCATATTCCACAGCTAAATCCGGCGTGGTAAGATATTGCCTTTTTTTTGTCGCAGCCTGTCTCCCCGCCTTATCATTCGCGCAAACACGCGGCAGGGTTGAGGTGGTAAAAGACCCGCTGATCGATACCCTTATCGCCCGCAGGCCAACCCTCAACAAAGCGATCCTGAACATTGGTGAAGAGACGGTTTATGGTTACCGTGTACAGATATTTTTTGGCTCGAGCCGCCAGGCTGCCTATGACGCGCAGGAAAAATTCAGGCAGGAATATCCCGACCTGCGTACATACATCAGCTATACTGAGCCAAATTTTAAAGTACAAGCCGGCGATTTCAGGACACGCCTGGAAGCCGAAAAACTACGCAACGAACTGACCCAAACATTTACCACCCTGTTTATCATCAGCGGAAAAATAAACCCGCCAAAAGCTGACACTTCCAATGATTAAAGAGCAGATACAGCAGTTATCAAAAAATATTTTCAACGATGTGATCGGCAACCGCCGTCATCTGCATGCGCACCCGGAGCTTTCTTTTCATGAAACCGAAACGTCAGCCTTCATTGCCGGCAAGCTCGATGCATTAGGTTTAAAATATCAACGGATGGCCGATAATGGTTTGGTTGCTTTAATTAAAGGCGACAAACCGTCGGATAAGGTAGTTGCGCTGCGCGCTGATATGGATGCCCTGCCCATCACCGAAGCGAATGATGTGCCTTATAAATCCCAAAACGATGGTGTGATGCACGCCTGCGGGCACGATGTGCATACGTCGTCGCTGCTGGGTACCGCAAAAATACTGACAGAATTAAAAAGCCAGTTTGGCGGCACTGTAAAGCTTATCTTCCAGCCCGCCGAAGAAAAATTGCCGGGCGGCGCCAGCCTGATGATAAAGGAAGGCGTACTTGAAAATCCAAAACCACAAGCTGTTTTGGGCCAGCATGTAATGCCCTTTATCGACGCCGGTAAAGTAGGTTTCCGTGCCGGAAAATATATGGCCTCGACAGACGAGTTATACGTGACCGTTAAAGGCAAAGGAGGCCATGGCGCGCAGCCCCAGCAAAATGTAGACCCGGTTATTATCACCGCTCATATATTAACTGCCTTACAACAGGTGGTAAGCCGCTTTGCCGACCCAAAAAGTCCGTCGGTATTGTCGTTTGGTAAAGTGATCGCCAACGGGGCTACCAACGTTATCCCGAACGAGGTTTATCTTGAAGGCACCTTCCGGACCATGGACGAGCAATGGCGCAACGAGGCCCATATCAAAATGAAAAAGATGGCCGAAGGCGTAGCCGAAAGCATGGGCGGAAGCTGCGAGTTTAATATTATGAAAGGCTATCCTTTTTTAATTAACGAGGAAAAGCTGACCGCATCTGCACGTGGTTTTGCTGAAGACTACCTCGGCAAAGAAAACGTGCTTGACCTTGATATCTGGATGGCAGCCGAAGATTTCGCTTACTACTCCCAGGTTGCAGATGCTTGTTTCTACCGTTTAGGCACCCGCAACGAAAGCCGGGGCATTACATCTTCTGTGCACACCCCTACTTTTGATATAGATGAATCCGTTTTGGAGTTAAGTACCGGTTTAATGGCGTATATGGCTGTAAAGCAGTTGGGTAATTGATTTTTGGATTGCACCGATTTTGAAGAAGATTACACCGATTGAATCAGTGCAATCAAAAACAATCGGTGTAATCGCTATTCCGTCAACGACAACACGTTCCCATCAGGATCTTTAAACCAAGCCACCTTCGCTCCGGTTGGTGATGTCCACGCCCCAAATTCGTCCTGTTCTAAAAAATCATACTTTTCGCAGAATACGCCTTTTGCGTTTAGCGCATTTATCGTTGCTTTAATGTCTTTCACGTTCCAGCCCAAAGCGGTGAACTGATGGGGCTTTAATTCGGGCACGGTAATTACTCTTAATAGTTGCCCGTTTGCTTCAAATTCTAAAGCATACTTATCTTCCGACAGCAACCTTAACCCCAGTACATCCTGGTAAAATACTTTTGCTTCACCAGGCTTAATCGTGGGGACGAACGATTTTAAAGCTTCATTTGCCAACATGACCGCAGATTTAAAGTGATTTTCGACTTAACTGACTTAAAGAAATTTGCGACGTTCAAGAACTTCGCAAATAGTAGTTAAAGCTACCGAATATTCAAGAAATCAACGCGATCAAAAAGATCACGCCAAAATCAGCGGTCAAAATTCCGCGTTCTTGGGGAACCTTGGGAAAGGTATCACATCCCTGATATTGCCCATGCCGGTAACAAACTGCACCAGGCGCTCAAAGCCTAACCCAAAACCGGCATGCGGACAAGCGCCGAAACGACGGGTATCTAAATACCACCACAGCTCGTCTTTGGGTATGCCCATTTCGTCCATGCGCTGTTCCAGTTTATCCAGGCGCTCTTCACGCTGGGAACCACCTACAATTTCGCCGATGCCGGGGAATAAAATATCCATTGCACGTACAGTTTCATGGCCGTTTGCGTCCACCTCGTTCTGGCGCATATAAAAAGCTTTTATCTGTTTGGGATAATCCGTGAGAATAACCGGCTTTTTAAAATGCTTTTCAACCAGGTAACGTTCATGCTCTGATTGCAGGTCGGTGCCCCAGCCTTCGATAGGGTATTGAAATTTCTTTTTCTTATTCGGGGCCGATTCTTTTAAAATGTCTATCGCCTCGGTATAGGTTAAACGTTCAAAATCGTTATCCAAACAAAACTGCAGCTTTTCGATGAGCGACATTTCCGACCGCTCATGCTGCGGCTTTTGTTTCTCCTCGTCCTCCAGGCGCTGGGTCAAAAATTCGATGTCTTCGGCGTTTTTATCAAGCGCGTATTTGATCACATATTTCAGCAGCTCTTCTGCCAGGTCCATGTTATCATTCAGATCGTAAAAAGCCATTTCGGGCTCTATCATCCAAAACTCGGCAAGGTGCCGTGTAGTATTCGAGTTTTCGGCCCTGAAAGTGGGGCCAAACGTATAAATATCGCTCAAGGCCATCGCGCCAAGCTCGCCTTCCAGCTGACCGGAAACGGTTAGGTTGGTTGGGCGGCCAAAAAAATCTTCCTTAAAATCAATCTCGCCGTTTTCCGTTTTTGGCGGGTTAAGCAGGTCGAAGTTGGTAACGTGGAAAGTTTCGCCTGCACCTTCAGCATCCGACGCGGTAATGATAGGCGTATGCAGGTAAATAAACCCGCGCTCCTGGAAAAACTGGTGAACCGCAAACGCCAGGCTGTTGCGAACACGGAAGATAGCGCCGAAAGTGCTGGTGCGAAAACGCAGGTGCGCGATCTCGCGCAAAAATTCAAGGCTATGTTTTTTGGGCTGCAGGGGGTATTTTTCAGGGTCGCTGTCGCCAAGTATCTCAATTTCCTTCGCCTTAACTTCTACCTTCTGGCCTTTGCCCATTGACGCAACAAGCAAACCCGACACGCTGACAGCCGCGCCCGTGGTTAACCGTTTTAAAAGCGCCGGGTCGGTGTTTTCAAAGTCGACGACTACCTGTAAGTTATTGTTGGTTGAGCCATCATTCAAAGCAATAAACTGGTTATTCCGGAAGGTACGCACCCACCCTTTTACAATTACGCTGATATCGGTTTGTTCGCTTTCCAGTAATGCTTTGATCTTGATCCGCTGGCTCATAGAGACGTTTTTTAAAGCGGCAAAAATACAACTATTTATGCAAAGCGATGTAGAATTGACCCGCTAAAAAGCTAATATCGGCAGGCTTGTAGGATGGGGCTTTAAAATCGATAAATTTTATATTGAATGTGCCTTTCATGGTAGCAGCAGTTTGATCGTATGCAGTGATAGTTAAGGTATTGGCGTATAAAGTGTCCAGGGCATAATTGTTTATCGGAGCGCCGTTCCCGGCCCAGCTATGATAGGAAACCTGGTTTTTTGATAATTGGTAAGCGCCTGTACCCGTATATTTTACCCGAACATTAAGGGTGTCCTGGAAGGGAGCTTGATTAATCCCAACGGCCTTTATGGTAATGGTATCATTACGAAGGGTATTGTTTCCGGGAAAGGCGTTCCATAACGTATCGTTCCTTTTCGCATTTATAAACATGTTTATAATAGGCGGGGTACAGCAATTTTTATGAGTGCAAGACGTATTTAATAATAATCCAAATGCTGTAAATACGATAAATATGAAATTCTTCATGTGGCTGATTGATAGTTATTACTGAACGGAAAAATACAATTATTTACGCAAAACAAGATTGAAGCTGCCGTTTAAAAAAGCGATATCCCTTGTTGACCCCGATGGCATAGCCGGGTACATGAACTTCAAATTAAAACTCCCCGCTAGTGCACCACTCGCCGGATCGTAAAAAAAGACATTTACCGAATTCGCGAACAAACTGTCTAAGCTGCGCCTGAAGACCGGTGTGCTTAAGCCTGCTGTTGTATAATAAAAGGTTTCGTTGTTAAGCAAAATGTAAACTCCCGATCCCCTGTTTTTTATCTTGATTTCCAATGTCTCTTGCAGCGCTCCGGGATTTTCGGTTTTCCCGATAATCGTGATAGTGTCATTACGGATAGTACTGGCTGATGGATTTGCCTCCCACTGAACACTATCTTTTTGTGCCCTTATATAAGCCGGTACTTTGGGAAGAAAGCAGCATTTATTGTTGCACGCCGCGTTAGCTAATGCGAAGACCATTAAAACAAATATTAGTTTTTTCATCCCGATCAGTTTTATTGATATTACGAATGAATTACCCCATTTGCTACAGGCAGAACAAAATATGGCATGGCATTTAAAAATTGGATATTTATTGCCGGCTATTTATTTAAGTTTGCTGCCTGACACTTTTTTAATGAATCCTAAAGCAAGCCTTATTATTGGCATCCTGTGCATCTCTTTTTCGCCAATTTTTGTGAAGCTTGCAGGGGTGCCCGCGCTTCCGTCGGCTTTTTACCGGATAGCCATTGGCTGGATTTTCCTTGCCCCTTATTGCATTGCCAAAGGAAATTTAAAGATCAGCCGCCGCGACCTGGTTGTAGCTATCATTGGCGGTTTGGTTTTTGCATCGGATATAGCGGTGTGGAATATTTCCCTCTTAAAAATATCCGCAACAGTATCCACCCTTATTGCCAACCTGGCGCCGGTATGGGTTGGGTTGTTAAGCTTTTTAATTTTCAAAAAGCGGGCAGGCAAGTTATTCTGGCTCGGAACGGCTATCGCCATCGCAGGCATGGTTATTTTGGTGGGATATAAAAACATTGCGGGCTTAAAAATTAACGATGGTATACTCCTGGCGCTGGTGGCCAGTTTGTTGTATGCGATTTACATTATCATCACAAAGGGCATCGTACAAAAAATAAAGATATTGACCTTCATGTTTTATAACATGCTGGCGGCAAGTGTTTTTTTGCTGATCATTTGCGGCTTTCAGCAATATAACCTTACCTCTTTTTCGCTAACTGCCTGGCTTTGCTTTCTGGGCCTGGGCCTGGTTTGCCAGCTCACCGGCTGGATCACTATCAACCATTCCCTGCGCTTCTTGGAGTCGACCAAGGTTTCCATAGCCCTGTTGAGCCAAACGGTATTGGCCGCTTTTTTGGCAATCATTTTTTTGAACGAGAAACTGGAGTTAAATGAAGTTATCGGGAGCGCGGTTGTATTGGGTGGGATAGCAGTTACTTTTTTGTAACTCATCAGCAAATAAAATAGTATATTAACTTTTGTAAATGAGGTTCGCCGAATTGGCCTACATTTGCAGTTACGCATGATCACCAAACCCACCATCGACCGTATAATGGAAGCCACCGACATAGTGGAGGTGATCGGCGAGTTTGTGCAGTTGAAAAAGCGGGGCGCCAATTACGTGGGGCTTTCGCCATTTGCCAACGAGCGCACGCCGTCATTTACCGTTTCGCCGGCGAAGGGCATTTTCAAGGATTTTTCATCTGGAAAAGGCGGTTCAGTGGTCACTTTCCTGATGGAGTTGGAGAAGTTTACTTATCCCGAGGCCCTCAAATGGCTGGCAAAAAAGTACGGCATCGAGGTGGAGGAAACTGTAGAAGCCGTTGAAAACCGCGAGGAGGAAAATCATCGCGAAAGCTTAATGATCGTTACCGGCTACGCGGCTAAATTTTTCCACGAAGCTTTATTGGAGACCGAAGAGGGCAAAAGCATAGGCCTGAGCTATTTTAAGGAGCGTGGCTTTACCAACGATACCATCGCCAAATTTGAGCTTGGCTACTCGCCCGACCAGTGGGAAGCCTTTACCGGCCGGGCATTACAAGAAGGTTACCAGCAGGAATTTTTAGAAGAAAGCGGTCTTTCCGTCAAGCGGGATAATGGTTCGCTGTACGACCGTTATCGTGGCCGTGTGATGTTCCCGATACATAGTTTTACAGGACGTGTAATTGCGTTTGGCGGGCGTACGCTGAAGAGCGATAAGAACGTACCCAAATACGTCAACTCGCCTGAATCGGAGATCTATCATAAATCAAACGTGCTTTACGGACTTTACTTTGCTAAAAAGGCGATCCGTGAAGAAGACAATTGTTTCCTGGTTGAGGGATACGCCGATGTGCTGTCCGTCCACCAGGCCGGGATAGAGAACGTGGTGGCATCGTCCGGAACATCGTTAACTGTTGAGCAGATTCGCCTCATCGGGCGTTTCACGAAAAATATCACTATTCTGTATGATGGGGATGCAGCAGGTATCAAAGCTTCCTTACGGGGACTGGATATGATACTTGAGGAAGGCCTGAACGTTAAAGTAGTGCTCTTCCCGGACGGGCATGACCCCGACTCGTATGTGCGCAATTTTGGCACTGCCGGATTTAAAAAACACATTGAGGATAACAAGAAGGATTTTATCCTCTACAAAACCGACATCCTGCTCAAAGAGGCCGGAACCGACCCGATAAAAAAGGCGGATGTTATACGGGAAATTGTAGAGAGCGTCGCCAAAATACCAGATTCCATAAAAGCATCCGTATTTATAAAAGAGTGCAGCTACCTGCTGCAAATTGATGAACGGGCTTTACTTTCGGAGCTGAACAAAATGCGGCTGGCGAAAGCGAAAAAGGATTCGCAGCAAATGATCTCAAGGCATGTTCCGGTTGACGAAACCTTGCTTGAGGAGCCGCCGGTACGCGAAGCAAAAGACGACGCGAGCCAGGAAAAAGAGATCATCAGGCTGCTGCTGTTGTACGGCAACCGGGTGATCGATTGGGACGGCATCGCCAATACCTATATCGGCCCGTTTATGATCGCGGAACTGAGCGACGTGGAGTTTGAAAACAGCACCTGCAAAACATTTATCGATATCTACCGAAAGGAAGTAGAAAACGGCGTACTGCCCGAAGAGCAGCATTTTATCCATTATCCCGATAAGGAAATAGTAGATCTGACTGTTACGCTGATAGCCACCAAATATACCTTGAGCGAGAACTGGTACGAAATGCATAAGATACTGGTGCCGGATGAGCAGGTAAATATGAAGGCCACTATTTTAGGCGCTATATTTCATCTTAAAAAACAAAAGGTGGGCAAAATACTGGAAACCCTCCGCTCGGAGCTGCAAAAAACGCCGGGCGAAGCCGACCAGGAAATTTTGCTCAACCAGTATATGCACATGAAACGAGTGGAAAAAACCATATCCGACTACCTCGGCTCAGTAATCCTTAAATAATGGCAGTTCACCTCGACCTGGGCCGCAAGGGCGAAAGCCTGGCAAAAGCACACCTGGAAAAAGCCGGTTACGAAATACTGGACGAGAATTGGACGCACGGCAAGCTGGAGGTGGACCTGATTGCATATAAAGACCGAATAATTATATTTACCGAGGTAAAAACGCGTACCGGCAATTATTTTGGCGAGCCGGAGGATTTTGTTGATACACGCAAGCAAAAATTATTAGCCGAAGCCGCAGACGAATATATTTACCTGATGAACCACCAGGGCGAAGTACGCTTTGATATCATCTCGGTTTTATTTGACAAGCAAACCAATTATACAATAAAACATATTGAAGATGCGTTTTGGCCCTCGGCCACTTAACACTATGAAGAACAAACTCCCCTTAATTTTAATTGCCTCGGCGCTGCTGGCGGCAGGCTGTAAAAATAAAACCAATCAAACCGGCGCAATCACCATAAGCCCTGAATCCGGAACTACATTCAAGGCCGGAGACCCGGTGATTGTAAAGGCAAGCGTTCCGTCTGATTTAAAGGCAGATTCGATCGTTTACCTGCTCGATTCGGTTAAGATAGCTTCGAAAAAGGACACATCGGGGTTAACCCTAAAAACCGATACGCTAAAACTGGGCGCCCGGCTGTTAACCGCTAAAGTTTATGCGTCAGGTAAGGCCAATGAAATTTCAACCAACATTGTGTTATTGGCCGCTAAGGCGCCGGAAGAATATACCTTCCAGGTTGAAAAGGTTTTTCCGCATGATACCAGCTGCTTTACCGAGGGGCTGGTTTACCAGGATGGCTTTTTATACGAAAGCGGCGGCGGCTATTCAGACCCGCCCCCCGGCGAAGTAAAAGAACAGCAATCCAGCTTACGAAAAGTGGACCTGAATACCGGGAAAGTTCTCAAAAAAGCAATGGTTGACCCGAAGGTATTCGGGGAAGGGATATCAATCGTCGGCAATAAAATTATCCAGCTTACCTGGAAGGCCAAGATCGGGTACATTTATGATAAGGACAGTTTCAAGCTGTTAAATACCTTCACCAATAATGTGGGTGTTGAAGGCTGGGGCTTATGCTTTGACGGGAACAGGTTATATATGGACGACAGTACCAACCGCATCTACTTCCTCGACAAAAACACCTTCCGACAGCTGGGCTTTATCGAAGTTTATGATGATAAAAAGCAGATTGACTCGATAAACGAGCTGGAATATATTGATGGTAAATTATACGCCAATGTTTGGCAAACCAACAAGATATTGGTCATCGACCCAAAAACCGGGGCGGTGCTGCAAAAAATAGACCTGGCCAATCTGTATCCCGAAGGTAAAAGAAATAGAAATGCTGATGTATTAAATGGTATTGCCTACGACGCGCAGGTCAAACGGATATTTATTACGGGTAAAAAATGGGATAAACTATTCCAGGTTAAATTCGTGAAGAAATAATAACCGGCGCTCAGGGTCCTTAACAGACTGCAAGCGCCCGTTATTATTACGGCTTCTTTTTCCCTGTCATTTCAACTTCCCTGTCCATTTCTACTATGCCTACTGGCTGAGAAAAATCGCTGAGCAAATGCTCAACGAAGTAATCGGCTTTTTTCCAGAAGAAGTATTCGGTCATATCGCCATAAGCATGCCTTTGCCCGGGCAGCATCACAAAATCAAACCGCTTATTGGCCTTTATCAAAGCGTTCATCAGCCTGATGGTATTTGCCGGGTGTACATTATTATCAATATCCCCGGTTGAAAGCATCAGGTAACCTTTCAGGTTTTTAGCCAGTTCGGGGTTTTTATCGATGGTATATTGAAAGGTCGTATCGCCTTTCGGGGTGATCGTTTCTTTAACGCCGTTATGTTTTTCGCTCCACCAGCGGTTGTATACGCTGTTATCGTGATTGCCCGATTCAGATACAGCTACTTTAAAAAAGTCAGGGTAAACCAGTATAGCAGCCGTGCTCATAAAGCCGCCTCCCGAGTGGCCCGTTATGCCCACGCGGTCGATATCAATGAAAGGGTAGCGTACGGCAAGCTGCTCAACGGTTGCCTTTTTATCGGCCAATCCATAATCGCGGAGGTTGCCATAGCCATAGGTATGGTACCATTTCGACCGCTCCGGCGTACCGCCCCGGTTACCAACGCTTACCACGATAAATCCCAATTGCGCCAGGCGGTCAACATAGTCCATCCTTGAGCTGAATGCTTTGGATACTGATTCCGTTTGCGGGCCCGGGTACACATATTCAATAATGGGATATTTTTTTGCCGGGTCGAAATCAAAAGGTTTATACATTACCCCGTACAGATCGGTAATGCCATCGTCGGCCTTAACCTTAAACGGTTCCGGGAACTTGTAGCCCGCCGCCATTAATGCTGAAAGGTCGGCAGTTTCCAGGTCCATCACCTTAGTGCCCCAGGTATCGTACAGCACTGATTTTGGCGCCGTATTAACCCGCGAAAACGTATTGACAAAATAAGTGGCATTATCGTTTAAGCTGCTGGTATGGGTAAAGTTGCCGGCGTCCAGCAGTTTGATACCGCTGCCGTCGAGGTTGACGCTGTATAAATGAACATAATACGGGTCCTCGTGCGGCTCGCGACCTGAGGCGGTAAAATAAAGCACCCGTTTTTTCTCATCGATCTTTACGATCTCATCGCAATGGAAAGGGCCGGATGTGATCTGATTTTTCAGCTTGCCGGCATTGTCATATAAATAAAAATGGCCCCATCCATCGCGTTCGCTCCACTCAACAAGCTCGGCGCCGCCGTTGATCAGGCCGGGCCTGGTGATATCAATATAGGTATTCATCCGCTCCTGCACATGCACTGTTACTTTCCCGGTGCCTATATCAACGCTGCATACATCAATTTTTTTAAGATCACGGCCGGTGCGGTAAAAATAAAACTCGTTTGCGGTTCCCAGCCACACCGAGGGTACAAACTCATCGTCCTTGTTCTTTTGCAATACCGGGGCTTGCCAGGTGCTTAATTCCTGGTCCTTAAATAAGCTTGTATTTAATTTCTGATAGGTTTTAGCCTCAAAGTTAAACAGGATCATTTCCCTTAGCGGGGATTCCTTTTCGCCGGGCATTTCATATTTATAGGTTTCGAGCGTTGGCCGCGGGTCGGCAATGCTGTTGATCACCCATAGTTCTTTTACCTTGCGGTTATCCGTACGTATCGTTACAAAATGCTTTGAATCCGGCGACCATAATACCTGCGATGGTTTTCTCTTATTCTTGTTTTTTACCGCATCAACATTGGTTTCATTGTCGTTACCGCCGTAGCCGTAATACTCTATGCCGTCTTTAGTCAGCTGGTGCTCAACAATCGTTGAGTCATCTTCGTTTTTCAAAGCCTTTTTGTAATTCTCCTTATCCATCCAGAACAGGTTGTTCTTTTTCGAAAAGATAACAGCCGAGCTATCCGGCGCGATGGAAGCCCATGTTGGCCGGGGTTTTACCTTGTCGTAATTCTTTAGTTCAGTTAGCTTGTTGGTTTGCAGGTTGTAGGTAAAGTAAAACACCTTCTTCTCCAGCGAGTCCGCTGCTTTTTTATCCTTACGGTCTTTTTTTATCACATCTATCGAACTCTTCAGCTCAAACTGGATGCTCGATTCATCTTTGGTAAATTTCAGGTTTTCGATGGGCAGGTGCTGGGCATCAAAGGGATCTTTAACGATCAACGTTATTTCGGCAGCCAGCTTATCGTTGTCAAACATCAGTTTTTTGCTCCGTTTTGCGGGATCAACGATGTACCACCTTTTGATATCCGTGTTTTCAAAAACATACCAAAACCGGTTCGAATATTTTAGCCAATGCGGCTCAACAGCCGTGGTAAATACCAGCTTTTGCAGTTTTTTTGGTGAGAACCGGGATGCCAGCTGGTAATTGGCCTTAACGGGAGCTACAGGTGTTTGTGCCCGGGCGCCGGCAAATAACAATAAAAGAAGGAATGATAAATAAAACTTAACCATAGTTTAACGGGGCTTTTAATGTGATTTAAATAGCGGCAATAGCATATAATCAGGTTAATACGCTATTGCCGGCACTATAAGCCGTTAAAATAAGTATATTTTATTTATTGCAGATATTGTAACAGGTTTTATACTGCAATTACAGCAACTACCGCCAAGTTTTATACTGGTTGATCAAGCCGTTTGTAGATGAATCGTGAGAGCTAACCTTGCTGTTATCCTTTAACTCGGGCAATATTTTGCCGGCAAGTTGCTTACCCAGTTCAACGCCCCATTGGTCGAAGCTGAAGATGTTCCAGATAATGCCTTGTACAAATATTTTATGCTCGTACATGGCTATTAACGATCCCAGGCTGCGCGGCGTTATTTTCTTTAACAGGATGGAGTTAGTTGGCCGGTTGCCGTCGAACATTTTAAACGGCGCCAGCTTTTCAATTTCCTCATCGGTCTTGCCCGATTTTTTTAACTCGGCAACTACTTCTTCTTTGGTTTTTCCGTTCATCAAAGCTTCGGTTTGCGCAAAGAAATTTGACAGCAGCATATTATGATGCTCGCCCAGCGGATTGTGCGATTGCGCGGGCGCTATAAAATCGCAGGGGATCAACTTAGTGCCCTGGTGTATCAGCTGGTAAAAAGCATGCTGGCCGTTAGTGCCCGGTTCGCCCCAGATGATGGGGCCGGTTTGGTAGTCAACATCGTTCCCATTACGGTCAACGTGTTTGCCGTTGCTTTCCATATCGCCCTGCTGGAAGTATGCAGCGAAACGGTGCATATATTGATCATAGGGTAAAATGGCATTGGTTTCGGCTTCAAAAAAGTTATTGTACCATATCCCGATAAGGGCCAGCGTAACCGGTAAGTTTTGCTCAAACTCCGCAGATTTAAAATGCTCGTCCATGGCATGTGCGCCGGCTAACAGTTCGGAAAAATTTTCATAACCGATGCTCAATACAATGGATAGGCCGATAGCGCTCCAAAGCGAGTAACGCCCGCCTACCCAATCCCAAAACTCAAACATATTTTTGGTGTCGATACCGAATTTCTCAACGCCTTCGGTATTGGTGGATAGCGCGACAAAATGTTTGGCCACATCGTTTTCCTTGCCTCCGCCTGCCAAAAACCAGTCGCGCGCACTGTGGGCATTGGTCATGGTTTCCTGGGTGGTAAATGTTTTTGATGCGATGAGGAATAAGGTCGTTTCAGGGCTCAGGTCTTTTATTGTTTCCACTATATGCGTGGCATCAACGTTCGACACGAAATGCATATTCAGGTGGTTCTTGTACGGTCTCAAAGCTTCCGTCACCATTACCGGCCCCAGATCTGAACCGCCGATGCCGATATTCACCACATCGGTGATCGCTTTGCCGGTGTACCCTTTCCATTTGCCCGAAATGATCTCCCCGCTAAAGGTTTTCATCTGCTCAAGCACCCGGTTTACATCGTTCATCACATTTTTTCCGTCGACCATAATTGGCGAGTTACTTTGGTTGCGCAACGCAACATGCAGCACCGGGCGGCCCTCCGTAACGTTGATCTTTTCGCCCGAAAACATTGCTTCGATTGCCTCATTTACCGAACACTCCCTCGCTAACTGGAGGAGCAGGGCGAGCGTTTCATCATTAATACGATTTTTTGAGTAATCGAGCAGGATATCCTCAAACTGCAGGGAGAATTTAGCAAACCGCTGATTATCAGCAGAAAAAAGTTCTTTCATGCTGATCGATAACATATCTATGTAATGGTCAGCTAAATATTTATAGGATGGCGTGGTGGTAAAATCGACTTTTGGCAGCATAGTTGATGTGGGTTTGTGCAAAAATAGCAAGTTAAAATTTAAGCTGCTATTAAATCTAAAAACAACGTCAAAATAGTGTTGTTTTAACACCATATACATAGTGTGTATTTTACACCGAAAAATTGTGATATTTTCAAATTTATTTACATTTTCTTTTGAAGTTCAAAAGATTTATTTAATATCTTTGTGGTGATGATAAATTAGTTGAGTGTTTTTCACCATTTTGTTAATCTGCCAATAAAAACAATATAGTATGTTCGAAAAACTTTTTATTCTTGTCAAAAATAACGCCGGAAAGGCTATTATTGACAACCCCGCTATCCCGGTAAAATACCATGAAGCAGTGATAAACGAGGCTTCGAGCTCTATCATTGAAGTTTTAAAAAACCAGATGGAAACAGGCCGGATAAAGGACCTGGTGAGCTATTTTCAGTTCTCGGGAATTTATAACAATGCACTGGTATCCAGCATGGTGAATAAGTTTGCCAATAAACTGAACAATTTTTATGGTATCGATCCTACTTTGGCGTGGGCGACCGCTAATGCGTTAATACCCCCTGTTATGCAGGAACTGGTAAAACAATCAAAAAACGAACAGAATAAGGATTTTGCTTTAACCAGCATGCTTTCAAAATTAAACGGCAACCGCGCCGACCTGAGCGGCCTGGTAAACCAGATGATGGTGGCGTAGGTTAGTTTTAAGAGTTATAAAAGTTTGAGGGGTTGTAAAGGTTTTCTTTACAGCCCTTCTTTTTAAGTTAGGTTTCCAACCTTTATAACTATTACAACCTCTACAACCATTCATAACTTTTCATCACCAAAAAACTATATTTGTCGCATGACTAAAGAACAGATCCAGGATTTAAGGGATAGAGTAACTTCCCTGAGGAGGCATCTTTGACATCGATAAGAAACTTGATGCACTCGAAAAAGAACAGGAGATAACAGTAAGCCCTGGCTTTTGGGACCAACCTAAGGAAGCCGAAAAAGTACTTGCCTCCATTAAAGTAAAAAAAATATGGACCGACGCCTATCAAAAGGTAGTTTCGGTAGTGGATGATGCAGGCGTCCTTTTTGAATTTTTCCAGGCCGGTGATGCCACCGAAGCCGAAATGCAGGAGCAGTACAACGCCGCAATAAAAGCCGTTGAAGAACTAGAGTTCAAAAATATGCTCTCGGCCGAAGAGGACCAGTTTAATGCTGTACTTCAGATAACCGCCGGCGCCGGCGGCACCGAAAGCTGCGACTGGGCGGGCATGCTGATGCGGATGTATATTATGTGGGGCGAAAAACACGGCCACAAAGTTACCGAGCAGGATTTCCAGGAAGGTGACGTAGCGGGGGTAAAAACCGTTACACTCCAAATAGAAGGTGATTTTGCCTATGGTTATTTAAAAGGGGAAAATGGCGTGCATCGTTTGGTGAGGATATCGCCGTTCGACTCGAACGCCAAGCGTCATACATCATTTGCATCTGTTTACGTTTATCCGCTGGTTGACGATACGATTGAGATTGAGGTAAAAGACGCCGATATAGAATTTGAAACGTTCCGCTCGGGCGGCGCGGGCGGCCAGAACGTGAACAAGGTGGAGACCGCCGTGCGTTTGTACCACAAGCCGTCAGGTATCATTATCAAAAACCAGGAATCGCGCTCGCAGCTGCAGAATAAGGAGAACGCGATACGGTTACTGAAATCGCAATTGTATGAGGCCGAAATGCGAAAGCGCCTGGAGACGACTAATGCAATTGAAGGCAATAAGAAAAAGATCGAATGGGGCTCGCAGATACGCAACTATGTGCTGCACCCGTATAAACTTGTTAAAGACCTGCGGACCGATCACGAAACCTCGAATGCACAAGCGGTTCTGGATGGTGACCTTGATGATTTCCTGAAGGCATACCTAATGGAATTCGGTGGGCCGAAGAGTTAATGTTTGTTGATTGGGTTAATTGAGTGAGTTGTTGATTGGGTTAAAAAGAGTAATTTCAGTTATTATTTTAGTAACGCATCATGAAAACAATAGTTTGTATTTTAACACTTATGGGTTCAGCACTTTTCACCCGCGCGCAGGAAAAACCAATTCCGCTATATCCAAACGGCATTCCTAATGCCAAAGCTGCGCCTTCGTCGTACATCGAAAAAATGGAAAAAACCGACGATGAATGGGTTACCATGGTAAGCAAACCTACGCTTACGCCATTCTTCCCCGCAAAGGGCACTGCTAATGGGACCGCCATTGTTATTTTTCCCGGTGGCGGATACGGCGGTTTATCGATGGATAAAGAAGGTTACCGCGTGGCAAAGGCTTTCAATAGTTTTGGTGTTACCGCATTTGTGGTAAAATACCGCCTGCCCAGCGATGATATTATGATCGATAAAACCATTGGCCCCTTGCAGGACGCCCAGCAGGCTGTTTTAATGGTCCGTAAGCATGCCGCTGAATGGGGCATAAACCCGGCTAAAGTGGGTATTATAGGCTTTTCAGCCGGAGGGCACCTGGCATCCACGGAGGGAACGCATTTTGATAGGTCAGTCATCGATAATAAAGAGAATATTAGTTTGCGCCCCGATTTTATGATACTGCTTTATCCCGTGATAACCTTCGGCCCGATGGCGCATGTAGGCTCACGCGAAAATTTGATCGGTAAAAATCCAACCGATGCCCAACTGGAACTTTACAGCAACGAGAAACACATTACCGCAAATACGCCGCCTACCGTGTTGGTGCATGCGGAGGACGACAACGTAGTACCTGTAGAAAACAGCATGATGTTTTATGATGCCCTCCTGAAAGCAAAAGTGAAAGCCGAACTGCATATTTTCCAGGATGGCGGCCATGGTTTCGGTTTGAACAACCCTAAAAGTAAAGATAAGTGGATCGACTGGTGCCGCAACTGGCTGGATGAGAATGGGTTTTTGTAGCAAATATCCTGTCATTGCGAGCGTAGCGTGGCAATCTCATCGCGCGTTTACACGTTGCATGCGACGAGATTGCTTCGTCGTTCCTCCTCGCAATGACATGTTTTTTTTATTCCAAAATCTTCAGCAACTCATTCAATTCATTAACCTTTTCAGGTGATCCAAGATGTTCATACGAGCTGATGAGGTTGCGGATCACCCTTTTTATAATGTCGGTGTTTGAGCATGGTTCATAAAATTGCTTGTCGAAATTTAAATTCAGTTGCTTTAAAAACATATCCACATCACGGCGACCGAAGATGAAACCCTTATTGAACGCATTGATATAAAACAATATCCCGCCTTCAAATTCGCTCTGCTGGGTTTCATCGAGGTAAGCCAGTATAAAATGCTGGGGCAGGTTTACGCCGTATACCGGGATATCCAGTTTTTGCGCGATGATAGAATAGATAATCGCCAGCGATATCTGGTTCCCCCGGCGGGTATCCAGTACCTGGCTGATATAGCTGTTTTGCGGGTCCTGGTGATTGGTGGTATTGCCGCTAAAACCGTGTATGTTATAAAAAATATGGTTAATAAGCTTTATCTGTTCAGCCGGGCTGGCCTCGTTCATCATCTGTATCCAGATGTCCCTTTTAATGGCCTCTATTTGGTTAATAACCTTCTGTTCGTCCAGGTCGGGGTATTGATAGCGGTTTATTACCAGGATGCCCTGCAGCAGATCAAATGCGCCTCCCTGGTGCCAAAGTTTCAGGTCGTTTTTCAGGGTATCAAATTGTATTTCGTGTACCAGATTGGCCAGCCTGTCCTGCTGGATGGGGTCGAAAGCCTGCTCAAATGCCGACTCAAGATATTCAATTGCTTCCATACCATATGAAAGCAGTTTTTGGTGCACGTGTTCGTATATTTCTTTATCCGGATCGTCGAGCAGCCGGATCAATGAATTCACTTCTATAGGATTAATCATACTCACTTTTGCTAAAATAATAAACCTTTATATATTTTTACAGCCATGTTCAATTTAAGGTTCGCAAAGGATTACCTGCTGCATCGGTTTAAGGCGAAAAACAGGCATGGCTTACACTCCCCATTTGTGTACCGGCTGGCCGATAAAATAATTTACGATTTTGATGCCAAAAAAGTGTACGCCGGGATAGAGAACCTGCGCGATAAGCTATTAATTGACAACCGGATTATAAATGTGACCGGCCTCGCTGCCGGCTCACGCATAAAGGTAGATCGAAAAAAAAAAGTAGCTGAAATTGCAATGCGTACTTTGAAGCCTAAACTGGCTCAATTACTATACAGACTGGCTAAAGATCTAAATCCGCTCACCATCATTGAACTGGGTACTTGCCTGGGCATTACCACCTTATATTTACAGAATGCCGCACCCCAGGCAAAGGTGTACACGCTGGACGGTTGCCCCGAAACGGCAGCCATTACCCGCGACAACTTCAGGGAAGCGGGCCTCAATAACATTGATCTGATTACCGGCAATTTTGATGAAACGCTGCCCGGCGTAATCAACAAACTTAATCAGCTCGACTTTGTATTTGTGGACGGCGCCCGCCAAAAAGAGGCCATATTAAAATATTTCGAACGGTGCCTCCCTAAGGTACATGAGCGCACACTGCTTATCTTTGACGACATCTACCGGGATGAAGGCATGAAAGAAGCATGGGCCGCGATAAAGGCACATCCGAAAGTAACCGTTACCATTGATTTGTTTTGGATCGGGTTGGTATACTTTAGACCGGGCCAAGCAAAAGAAAACTTCCTTGTAAAATTTTAGCCCGTCAGAAGGACTGCCCCAAACTCACATAAAAGCCGGATTCTCTCGGCTCGCCGGCGGGCTTTTGGCCTATGCCATAATCCATACGCAGGGCCAGGCCTTTGTCGACATCAAAAAAGTAGCGCAGACCGACGCCATAATCAGGTTTTAAGCCGGGAAAGCTGAAGTCGGAATGAAACACTTCGCCGGTACCTACAAATGCCACAACGCCGATACGCCCGTTTAAGCGATAGCGCAGCTCGGTTTGGCCGACTAAAAGGTTCCTGTCGCGGTAACGCCCGCCATAGTAACCGCGCATAAGCTCGTCATTACCCAGTTGCGGCAGCAAATAAAACGGTGAGCGCCCGCCGGTAAGGCTCTGTTCCTGGATATCAACCCCAAAAACCAATTTCTGAGCCAATAAAAAAAACTGCGAATATTCGATATTAAAAAAGCCGCCCCGGTAGCTGTTGTTACCGAAAATGCCCTGCATCATATTAAAATAGCTGTTTATAATAAGGCCCTTTGTGGTATAAGTGTTGTTGTTCCGGCTATCATAAACAAAGGTTGGCCCTACAAAAAAGGCTGCGCCGCCTGCCCGGTCTTCAACAAGCGGGTCGGTGAATAAAACGCCGGATGTATTTTTATCGCTGTAAGTATAATTAAATGCGCCGGCCACATATCCAACATAAATATGACTGCCCGCCAGCGTTTGCCCGGTTAAATTAAACTTCAGGCGTTTTTCACTTACGTGGTCGGCATCGGCCAGGCGGGTATTATTCCCGATCCCATAAAATTCGAAAGGAAAATTCTGGTAACCGATAGTCGCTGAGTAATAGTTTTTATTGTGCGGCGTCCAGTAGTTTGTGCTGATGCTAAATCGGCTCTGCCCCTTTGTGGTGGCGGTGGCAAACCCGAACAGGTTGGATACCCGGGTGCTGCGGTCGAGGGTATCGGTATAAAACGAAAGCAGTGCTGTTCCCCCTGCTTCGAAGCCGGTTTCGGGCGCCGAGGCTATCACCGGCAAAACCACGAAAGTGTGCTTTTTGCTCGTATCGTTATTGAAATACATCTTTTTAATAAACTTCGGCAAAAAGTTTTGGGCTATGAGTGAATGACAGCTGATTATAAGCAGAAGCGTAAAAAGTTTTTTCATGAAGTTTGCTGGCAGGCGGGATTGTTAAGGGGATAGCAAACAACGCCATGGTTTGTTTTTACAAAAGCTGCTAATATAATACCATTTTACTTTTAATTACCTGAATTGAGCAAAATCCCTACTTTTGCGAATATTTTATACACGAAGTTATGAGCAGTACTACACGGGGGCCAATATCCAAGTTTATCGAAAAAAACTACCTCCATTTTAATGCCGCGGCGCTTATGGATGCAGCAAAAGGCTACGAAACCCACCTGGCCGAAGGCGGCAAAATGATGGTTACATTAGCCGGGGCTATGAGCACCGCCGAACTGGGCATATCACTTGCCGAAATGATACGCCAGGACAAAATTGCCATTATCTCGTGTACCGGCGCCAACCTCGAAGAGGATATCATGAACCTGGTTGCCCACTCGCATTATAAACGTGTACCAAATTACCGCGACCTTAGCCCGCAGGACGAATGGGACCTGCTCGAAAACCACTATAACCGTGTTACCGATACCTGCATCCCCGAGGAAGAAGCTTTCAGGCGGCTGCAAAAGCATATCCATAAAATATGGAAGGAGGCCGATGATAAAGGCGAGCGTTATTTTCCACATGAGTTTATGTATAAAATATTGCTGAGCGGCGAGCTGGAGCAGTATTACGAGATCGACCCGAAAAATTCGTGGATGCTGGCTGCGGCCGAAAAGAACCTGCCTATCGTTGTACCCGGATGGGAAGACTCGACGATGGGTAACATTTTTGCCTCGTACGTGATAAAGGGCCAGATCAAAGCAACTACCATGAAGAGCGGTATTGAATACATGGCTTGGCTGGCAGGCTGGTATATAAAAAATTCATCTGGTAAAGGCGTCGGGTTTTTCCAGATCGGCGGCGGTATTGCCGGCGATTTCCCCATTTGCGTAGTGCCTATGCTTTACCAGGATATGGAAATGCCCGAAATTCCGTTCTGGAGCTATTTTTGCCAGATCTCGGATTCAACCACCTCGTATGGTTCCTATTCGGGAGCGGTGCCGAATGAAAAGATAACCTGGGGCAAACTGGATATTCACACACCAAAGTTCATCGTTGAATCGGATGCTACTATTGTTGCTCCGTTGATATTTGCGTGGATTTTGGGGCAGTAAGTCAATTCGTTCCTGATTTAGCCGTTTCTAAGCGTTGATGACCGCACGATCAGCTTTGGCTTGATGCTGATCGTTTTGGGCACAACTTCGGTATCCTTGTTCTCCATTTCCTGGAAATAAAGGTTGGCAACGGTTTGTCCCATATACACGCTAAACTGATCGATAGTGGTGATCGACGGGCTGGTTATTTCAGTAAAAGCTTCGTTTGAATAGCCGCAAATACCCAACTCCGACGGCACCTTTATCCCCATAGCTGATGCCACTTCCAATACCCCCAAAGCCGAAAAATCAGAAGTGGAAGCAAATATTGCACCCGGCGGCTGGGCAAGGCTAAGCAGTTTACGCGTGGCCTTTGCACCCAGCTCCTTGGTCCAGGCATTTTCGATGATCAGCTCATCAAGTACGGGTAGATCAAACTTTTTAAGCGCATTTAAATACCCGGTTTTACGCTGGCGGAATATATGCAGGTTTTGCGGGCCTTCAAGCAGAGCTATGCGTTTATATCCCTGGGTAATCATATGCGAAATGGCTTCAAATGATGCCTGCTCGTTGTCATTAATAACTTTCAGCGTCTCCAGCTCATCGGCAACGCGGTCAAATTGTATCAGCTGTATGCCGTTGTCGATGATATTTTGCAGGTGCCGGTGGTCGGCGCTATCAGCCGCCAGCGATATCACAATACAATCAACATGCTGGTTAATTAAGGTGTTAACGCATTTTATCTCTTTACTCTCTAGTTCATTCGACTGGCAAATGATCAGGTTATAGTCTTTTTGATAGGATGCATCTTCGATACCGGCTATCACATTCGAAAAAAAGTTTTGATTAATAAATGGAACAACCACCCCAATGGTTTTCGACTGGCCCTTACGGAGATTTGAAGCCAGCGTGTTTCGCTTATAATTCAGTTCATCCGCTGTTTTTAGCACCAGTTTTTTGGTTGCCTCGTTTACGTGGATGCTGTTGCTTAATGCCCGTGAGACAGAAGATGCCGCAATATTGAGCTTTTCGGCTATATCATAAATAGTAGTGCGTTTTTTGCTTTGCATTTATTTTACAAAAATGACAAAATAAATGTACGCAATCGATTGCAGTTCGAAAAATTAATTTAATTTCGTCCGTAATTTTTTCGTTTTATAAACCGGTATTTTTCAGTTAAAAAGCAATTCACAGCAGGAATGTTATTGTTAGGCATCGATATAGGTACATCATCTGTAAAAGTTTCGGTAGTGGATGCTGCGACACAAAAGGCCGTTGCGTCGGCCCAATATCCCGATGAGGAATCGCCTATTATAGCCCGGCAGCCCGGCTGGGCCGAGCAATCGCCCGAAACATGGTGGGCGCATGCGCAGGTGGCAATTGAAAAATGTAACAATATCGGCCGATATAACCCCCTGGATATAGCCGCTATCGGCATCGCCTATCAAATGCATGGTTTGGTGTTGGTAGATAAAAACCAGCACGTTTTGCGCAACAGCATTATTTGGTGCGACAGCCGCGCGGTTGAAATTGGCGATAAAGCCTTTGCGGCGATGGGATCGGAAAAATGTTTATCGCACTTGCTAAACTCCCCGGGTAATTTTACCGCGTCAAAATTGGCCTGGGTCAAGAAAAACGAGCCCGAGATATACAATCGCATCGATAAGATCATGCTTCCCGGCGATTTCATCGCGATGAAACTAACCGGCGAAATAACCACCTCCGTTTCGGCTTTATCCGAAGGCATATTTTTCGACTTTTTAAACAATCGGTTGTCGGAGGATGTTGTCGGTTATTTTGGTTTTGATGGGGCGCTTTTTCCAACTATTAAGCCGGTATCTTCATCACATGGAACGCTGCTGGCATCGGTTGCCCAAAAGCTGAAATTAAAACCCGGCATTCCGGTTGCGTATAAAGCCGGCGACCAGCCCAATAATGCCCTGTCACTAAATGTATTAAACCCGGGCGAGGTAGCAGCTACCGCGGGTACTTCAGGTGTTATTTACGGTGTAAGCGACCAACTGGCTTACGACCAGCAATCGCGTGTTAATACTTTCGCCCATGTAAACTATACCGAACATAAAAAGCGCCTCGGGATATTGCTTTGCATAAACGGGGTGGGCAGCTTATACCGCTGGACAAAAAGCGTATTTGGCGGTGCGGAGAACTATTTACAGATGAACCAAAAAGCAACCAAAGCGCCGCCGGGCAGCGACGGGCTGCGGGTGCTGCCGTTTGGCAATGGCGCTGAGCGTATGCTGAACAACGAGATCGTCGGGGCGCAGTTCCATCATATCGACCTGAATATTCATACGCAGGCGCATATTATCCGCGCCGTGCAGGAAGGTATTGCTTTCGCGTTTCGTTACGGGCTAGATATCATACGCGAAAATGGGATGAACCCAACCGTGATAAGGGCCGGAAAAAACAACCTGTTTTTAAGTGAATTATTTACCGAAACGTTTGTAAATATTACGGGCGTACCTGTTGAGCTATATAAAAACGACGGCAGCGTTGGCGCGGCGCTTGGCGCAGGCATCGGGGCAAATATTTTTTCATCATCCGAGCAGGCATTTGAACACATGCACCCCGTGCAGTTGGTTCAACCAGCCGGAAAACACCTTGAAGCCGCTTACGAGGAATGGAAAGCTTTACTCGAAAAGCAATTAACACGAAAGACTTACGAAGTTTTAAAAACTTCGTAAGTCTGAAAAAAAATAAATCACTAATTCACCAATTATTATGATAGTTACAGGAGAAAAGGAATTTTTCAAAGGCATTGACCAGGTAAAATACGAAGGTCCCCAGTCTGATAACCCGCTAGCGTTTAGCTGGTACGATGAAAATAAAATGATTGCCGGTAAAACTATGCGCGATCACCTGCGCTTTGCCTGCGCCTACTGGCACTCATTCTGCGGTAATGGCGCCGACCCCTTCGGCGAGCCGACGCATTTATTTCCATGGAGCGTAAAAACCGACGCGGTTGAACGGGCAAAAGATAAAATGGATGCCGCGTTTGAGTTTATCACCAAAATGAATATTGGCTGGTATTGTTTTCACGACGTTGACGTGGTAGATTATACCAGCGATGTTAAGGAAAACGACCGCCGATTACAGGCCATTGTTGAATACGCCAAACAAAAGCAAGCGGCAAGCGGTGTAAAGCTGCTATGGGGAACATCAAACCTGTTCAGCAACCGCAGGTATATGAACGGCGCAGCTACCAACCCTGATTTCCACGTGCTGAGCCATGCTGCAGCCCAGGTTAAGGCGGCTATGGATGCGACGATTGCCCTTGGCGGGGAGAACTACGTATTCTGGGGCGGCCGCGAAGGCTACATGAGCTTGCTGAACACCAACATGAAACGCGAGCAGGAACATTTGGCCCGTTTCCTGCATACGGCTAAGGATTACGCGCGCAAGCACGGCTTTAAAGGCACATTTTTTATCGAACCAAAACCATGCGAACCCACCAAGCACCAGTATGATTATGATTCGGCAACAGTACTGGGCTTTTTGCAGAAATACGATCTGATCCATGACTTTAAACTCAATATCGAAGTAAACCACGCCACGCTGGCTGGGCACACCTTCCAGCATGAGCTGCAGGTGGCTGCCGACTCGGGTTTGCTGGGCTCGATAGACGCCAACCGCGGCGACGATCAGAACGGCTGGGATACCGACCAATTCCCGAACAATATCAACCACGTTACCGAGGCTATGCTCATTATTCTTGAGGCGGGTGGCTTCCAGGGCGGCGGGATAAACTTTGACGCCAAGATCCGCAGAAACTCGACCGACTCAGCCGATCTGTTTTACGCGCACGTCGGCGGTATGGATGTTTTTGCGCGGGCACTAATCATCGCTGATAATATCCTGCAAAAGTCCGAATACAAAAAACTGCGCAGCGACAGGTATGCCTCATATGATACCGGCAAAGGAAAAGCTTTTGAAGAAGGAAAACTAAGCCTCGAAGACCTGAGAAGCTATGCTATTGAGAACGGCGAACCAAAAACAATAAGCGGCCGGCAGGAATATCTTGAAAATTTGATAAACAGGTTTATATAGTTTATAATTGTCAAACCAACAGATTAAACCCAAAGAAAGAACCCAAATATGAACTTGAAAACCTTGTCCTACGGCGATTATGCTGTGTTTTTTATCTACTTTGTAATTGTATCGCTATATGGCTGGTGGATATATAAACGTAAAAATAAGAACGACGCTACTTCTAAAGGCTATTTTTTAGCCGAAGGTTCATTAACATGGTGGGCAATAGGAGCTTCGCTAATAGCCTCAAATATTTCGGCTGAGCAAATGGTGGGAATGAGCGGGTCGGGTTTCAAAATGGGGCTGGCGATCAGCACTTACGAATGGATGGCTGCTGCAACGCTTGTTATCGTAGCCATATTTTTTATACCCGTTTACCTCAAAAATAAAATTGCTACCATGCCGCAGTTCCTTAACCAGCGGTATAACGGTACTGTAGCTATGATCATGGCCATATTCTGGCTAATGCTTTACATCGTAGTTAACCTGATGTCGATACTTTATTTAGGCGGGGTGGCTATAGCTGGAATTTCCGGGTTAGACCTCAGATTAGTTATCGGCTTGCTGGCGCTTTTCGCTATAATCATCACTTTGGGCGGCATGAAAGTTATTGGCTATACCGATGTAATACAAGTGTTCTTCCTGATATTAGGCGGGTTGGCGGCTACTTATATCGCACTGCATTTGATAAGCGAAAAATCCGGTACAACCGGTTTGTGGAACGGGTTGAAGTTGTTGAAAGCAGATGCGGGCGACCACTTCCACATGATATTTGACAAGAAGAACTCAAATTACCTCGACTTGCCAGGCCTTACGGTACTCATCGGCGGCATGTGGATCACCAATTTAAATTACTGGGGCTGCAATCAATATATTACACAAAGGGCTCTTGGAGCTGATCTCAAAACAGCTCGTGCAGGTATACTCTTTGCAGCTTTCCTAAAACTATTGATGCCGGTTATTGTAGTACTGCCGGGTATAGCCGCGTATGTGCTTTATCAAAAGGGCATGTTCCACCATGACATGTTAAGCACAAAAGGCGTTTTAGATGTTAATAAAGCTTATCCTTCCATACTTAATTTACTGCCAAATTACCTTAAAGGGCTTTCATTTGCCGCCTTAACAGCTGCTATTGTGGCCTCTTTAGCGGGTAAGGCCAATAGTATTGCGACTATATTTACATTGGATATATACAAAAAGGCCATAAATACAAAGGCCTCAGAAAAGAACATGGTCAACGTCGGTAAAATATCGGTTGTTGTTGCAATGTTACTTGGCGTTGGCTTGTCTTTTGTTATTGGCGACATGTTAATGGGTGAAGGCAAGCAAGGCTTCCAGTATATACAGGAATACACCGGCTTTGTATCCCCCGGTATATTTGCCATGTTCATCTTAGGGTTCTTTTGGAAAAAAACAACCTCAAATGCAGCATTATTTGCAACCATTGGCGGTTTAGCATTCGCTATCATATTCAAGTTTCTACCATACTGGACTGATCTTTCCTTTATGTCGCACTATGGGTTTTCAAAATTAAATGCCTATGGCGTATATGAAATTCCTTTTTTAGACAGGATGGGGTTTGTTTTTGTGATCTGTCTTGTCGGCATGTATATCATATCAATGGCTGAAAACGCAAAAGGGTTACGCACAAATGGATTAGAAATTGATCCTTCGATGTTTAAGACCAATCGAAGCTTTACAATTGGCGCAGTAGCTGTATGCCTTATTTTAACTGTGCTTTATACCGTATTCTGGTAGCAAATACAAATATTACCTATCAAAAAAACAGCGGTGGGCTTTAAACCATCGCTGTTTTATTTAACAGTTACTTATCTGCAAGCTCTATCCAAACCGGGGCGTGGTCGCTTGATTTTTCCCAGCCACGTACGTGACGGTCGACGCCGGCTGCCAGCAAACGGCCATCAACCTGCGGGCTCAGCAGGAAATGGTCGATACGCAGGCCCGCATCGCGGCCGTAAGCATCGCGGAAGTAGTCCCAAAACGTATAGATCTTTTGATCCGGGTGAAGTTTCCGGATGGCGTCCGTCCAACCCTGGTCAACGAGCGTTTTAAAGGCCTGGCGTGTTTCGGGGCGGAAGAGTGCGTCATCAACCCAGCGCTCGGGCTTATATACATCCAGTTCGGTAGGCATCACGTTATAATCGCCGGTAAGGACGACGGGATTGCCTGACGCCAGCAACCCGGCGGCATGTTCCGTAAACCGCCGGAACCAATTTAGCTTATAATCGAATTTCGGGCCGGGAGCAGGGTTGCCGTTGGGCAGGTAAAGACAGCCAACCAGTATATCGTTCACCCATGCCTCAATGTAGCGGCTGTGGATATCATCCGGATCGCCTGGCAATGCGCGCCGTACCTCATTTATTTCCATATTCCGCGCAAGTATGGCCACTCCGTTCCAGCTTTTCTGTCCGTGCCATATCGCGTTATACCCGGCGTCGCGTATGGCCTGCTCGGGGAATTTTTCGAGCGGGGCCTTCAGCTCCTGCAGGCAAACGACATCCGGCGCGGTTTCATTGAGCCAGCGTAGCAGCACCGGCAGGCGTCCGTTTACGCCATTTACGTTGTAGGTGGCTATTTTCATAATGGAACGATTGTGTTTCAAATATAAAGGAAAAAGCCATTGCAAAGAGGCAAAGAATTGATGGCGCTCAACGTTTTATTTTAGTTTACCGGTAGCCAAATGCCTTTAGATTCCTCCCCCGTCCTAATTACCCTAAAGTTTGGCTTACCCACAAAAACAGCATTCTGTAACAATTCAATTGCAAACGTAATATTTTACAACAAAACATCTGATGTTTAGTTTAAACATCGTATGTTTGTTTTGTCAATAACAATTCTGAATTAGGACATAAGATTATAAAGTACAGTTTTTTAATACCCCACATTAAGTAGATATATGAAAAGGTTATCGTTATTGTTGTTATCCCTGGCCCTGCCAATTTCGCTGTTGGTAAGCTGCGAACAATCAGGCAGTAAAACCTCGGCTTTGCAGGCCCGGGTAGACAGCTTGCAAGACAAGCTGAAGTCGGCTTATGTGCCCGGCACAGGCGAAATTATGAATAGTATTATTGTATCTCATCATCTTAAGCTATGGCTGGCCGGTGAGCAAAAAAACTGGGTACTGGCCGAGTATGAAAGACATATGCTATCAGGCGGGTTTACCCGGATCCAAAAATATCATCAGGGCACACCCGAAGCAGCAGCCGTGCCAATGATCTTTCCGGCGATGGATGCTGTTAAAAAAGCCATTCAGAACAAAGACGCCAACGCCTTTAAAAGTAATTATGCGTTGCTGACCAATAGTTGCAATACCTGTCACCAGGCGTTGAAATATGGATTTAATGTGATAACCATTCCAACTTCGGCCAGCCCGGTAAATCAAAGCTTTTAAGGGTTATGTTTGTGTTTCAAATAATATAATATCAAGATGTCAGAAAAACTGAGCGACAAGGTTGCAAATAAAATAAGGCACGACATTAGTCAGAACACATACAAAGCGGGTGAAAAGATACCGGCTGAACCTGAATTGATGAAACTTTATGCCGTAGGCCGCTCAACAATAAGGGAGGCTATCAAAACCCTTGCGATGACGGGCATTTTGAAGGTGCAGCAGGGCTCGGGCACTTTTGTGAATGGCGGCGTGCTCCACGAAACAATTGATCAGCGCCTGCGGCGGGCCGATTTTGACGACATCAACGACGTTCGAAAATTGCTTGAGGACGAAACCGTAAGGCTTGCCGCGAGAAACCATACCCCGGAGGATCTGGATGCGATGCAGCAATGTCTCGAAAACAGGAAGCTTTCCATACGTGCCGAACAACGGCAGGCATGCGTTGACGCGGATATCGCGTTTCATATTGCCATTGCGAAAGCGTCTTCAAATAAAGCACTCGCCGATCTGTACCAGGGCTTTACTGCTATTATACGCGATTTCTTTTCAAAAAGAGAGCTCCGGGGAATAAGCCATTTTGCGATGAGCCACCATTTACACGAGGAGTTGCTTGAAGCAATTAAAAGAAAAAAAGAAAGATCGGCACAGCAGGTGCTGGATAGAATAATAGAGAATAACTATTAAAGAATCTCCGTTAAAGGGGTGAAAAAAATGAAAAAGGCATTTCGCAGCATATTGAAGTTTTTACTGGTTCTGGCAATCTTTTTAGGGTTGCAGGGGCGGGTATTGGTGCGCTATGCAGAGATCTTTCATAAAAGCGATAAGCGTGAGCTCACTCATTCAACCACCGCCAAAGTAAAAGCCGGGGTTATCCACCGTAAGCTGCAATGTTATACACAGCATTTCCACGCGCTGGATATCCCCCCTGTAGCTACTACCATTTCTTTGATCACAGCGACGACCATCGCCGCTCCCATCTATATACCATTTAAAAAGGAGCTCTGCAAAGTTGACCCCGTTCCTTTGCTGCCTCTCAGGGCTCCCCCGGTTATTTGATCAGCGCACATCCCGCATGTGCTAACTAACGCTGTATCCGGCGCGGCCGGATCCCACAAATTTAATAATGCGCCGCTAAGGCCATTGAGTTGATCATTTAATCTTTTCATCATGAAAATGACTAAAAAACTGGTTCTGACCGGTATCATGTCGGCCGTATTGGGCCTGGCATGCATATCCGCGAAAGCCCAGCGTACAGATACGGTTTTAACGCTGCAAAAAGCGCTGAATATTGCACTGTCAAAACAACAAATTATACAGGCAAAAGATAACTATGCCAAAGCTTCCGCACAAGGTATAACCAGCGCCAAAAGAGACGGATTGCCCGATCTTAGTATATCGGCACAGCAGGCTTTTGGAACTATAAACGGCCTCAACGGGCTGACCTCCGGCCTGCCGGGGTTAACTACAGTCACCGCGGGGCAGGTTGCTCCTACACAAAACTGGAATGCTGCTTTCGGCGCATACTATTCGTCAAATATTAACTGGAACATCTTTTCGTTCGGGCTCCAGAAAGCACACGTAGCCGAAGCCAAAGGCTTTTATAACAGGGACGCTGCAGACTTGGAACAGGAAAAATTTCAGCAACAGGTTAGGGTTTCAGGTGCTTACCTAAATCTTTTATCGGCCCGGCGGCTGCTTTATTCGATGGAAGTTAACCTATCGCGCGTTTCTCAATTGCGGGATGTTATCCTGGTGAGGACGGTGAACGGTTTAAATCCGGGTGTTGACAGCGCCATTGCCAATGCGGAGTTATCCAAGGCCCGCATAGCGGTTACAAATGCCGTTAACTATGAGCAAAGCCAGGCATCCAACCTCGCGATACAATTAGGGATAAGCAACCAGGCGTTCTCGCTGGACAGCATTTTTATCAACCAGCTACCTGCCAGGCTGCCGGCACAACCGGTAGATAATATAGCCGACAATCCGGAACTGAAGTTTTTAGCCACAAGGGTAAAAAGCAGCGACCTGACCGCCAATTTCCTTTCTAAAACAGGTTTGCCTAAAGTATCTCTTTTTGGTGTGGCGCAGGAACGGGGATCGGGTTTCAGCACTTCGTACAGCGCAAGCAACCCGGGATCCTTTAATCAAAGCTACCTGAACGGCATTGACCCGGTAAGGGGAAATTACCTGATCGGTGTGGGTATCTCGTGGAATTTGACTGACCTGGGACGATCGGCATCGCGGGTAAAAAGCCAGCATTACGTTTCGGACGGGTTAACCAACGAATATAATTACCTCGAAAACAACCTCACTAATCAATTAAAGGAAGGCAACAAGCAACTGGTCAATGCGCTGCAAAAATACCACGAAGCGCCGATCCAGCTACGGGCAGCCAGCGATGCTTATAACCAGAAAAAGACCTTATATGCCAACGGCCTTGCAACCATAGTTGATGTTACCCAAACCCTGTACAATCTTAATGTGGCCGAGACAGACCGGGATATTGCCAGCACCACTGTTTGGCAGTCGCTGCTTTACATAGCTGCATCGTCGGGTGATTTTAATTTATTCATCAATCAATTTTAAAACAATAGTCATGAACCTGATTCAATTTTCATTGCGAAAACCAATAACGATTATCGTTTTAATTATTGGTGTGGTCCTGATGGGCATTATCGCAGTAACGTCGATCAACATCGATATTTTTCCGAATATAAACTTGCCTACGATATATGTTTCCCAGCCATACGGCGGGATGTCGCCGCAGCAAATGGAGGGATTTGTATCAACGAATTACCAAAACCTGTACTTATACGTAAGCGGCATCAAATCCATTCAAACAAATAATATTGAAGGTTTGAGCGTGTTAAAGCTCAGCTTTTATGATGGCACCAATATGGCGCAGGCTGCGGCCGAGGTTACCTCGCTCACCAACCGGGCCTTTGCAGAAATGCCGCCCGGAACGCAGCCACCTATTATTATCCGCTTTGATGCCTCAACGCTGCCGGTTGGACAGCTAACGGTTAGCAGCCCCAAACGAACAAATAATGAGCTGCAGGACCTCGCCAGCCTTTATGTACGTCCGAATTTTTCGAAAATACCGGGCTTAACATCACCTCCGCCAATTGGCGGTAACGTGCGTACCGTAGTAGTGAATGCGGACCCGGCATTGATGAGCAGCCACAATGTAACAGCTGATCAAATTACCACCGCGATAATGGATAATAACCGTATATCGCCGGCCGGCACTGTCAATATAGGGCGCACGGCTTATCTTACTCCCTCAAATACCGTTCTTCAAAAAATAAAGGACTTTCAAAACATACCTTTATTATATCAGAATGGCGCTACTGTATACTTAAAGGATGTGGCAAAGGTTGTAGATGGAGCTGATATTACCAGTGGTTTTGCTTATATCAACGGTAAACGGTCCATTTATATCCCGGTTATCAAAGGTTCAAGCGCTTCCACCTGGTCGGTAGTTCAAAGCCTGAAGAAGGCCATCCCGTCCATGCAAAGCCTTTTGCCGCCGGATGTTTCCTTAAAATTCGAGTTTGACGAATCTGTTTACGTAATCAATGCGGTAAAAAGCCTGGCCAGCGAGGGTGTTACAGGCGCTGTGCTGGCCGGGTTAATGGTGCTGATATTTTTGGGCGACCGCCGGAGCGCCTTTATTGTTATCGTTAACATCCCGCTTTCCGTTATCATCGGTACGCTGGTGCTAAAGCTTTTTGGGCAGACACTCAATATCATGACCTTAAGCGGTTTGGCGTTGGCCATTGGTATCCTGGTGGATGAATCAACCGTTACCATTGAAAATATACACCGGCATATGGAGATGGGCAAAGGAAAGGCCCGTGCCATTGCCGATGCCTGCGAAGAGATCGCTTTACCAAAGCTGCTGATCCTGTTAAGTATCCTGGCGGTTTTTGTGCCCGCGTTTTTTATGACCGGCGTACCGCAGGGTATGTTCCTGCCGCTATCTATGGCTGTGGGCTTCTCGATGATCGCAGCATTCCTGCTATCGCAAACGCTTGTCCCGATATTGTCAAACTGGGTACTAAAAGTTCCTGAACATCACGAAGAGGCTCCCAAAAAAGAGCACAAACCAACGCGGTTCGATCGTTTTAAAACGGGCTGTGTGAATATAGTGCAATGGATGATGAAGCGGAGCCGGGTAAGCGTAGCGCTTTATGCCGTTATATCTGTTTTTATCATTGGGCTATGCGTATCCATTATTGGTAAGGATATTCTCCCCAAATTAAACACCGGGCAGTTCCAGATACGTATTCGCGCCCCGCAGGGTTCCCGGCTTGAACAGACGGAAAAAACCATGCTGCAGGCCCAGCAGATCATATACAATATGGTCGGCGGACAAAAAAATGTGGAGATCATATCTGCATTTGCCGGACAACATCCATCGTCTTTTCCGACGCTGCCGGTCATCCTGTTTATGAGTGCTTCCAATGATATTGTGATGCAGGTAAATCTTAACCCGGATTATAAAATGAACATACAGGATGTGCGGGAGAATCTGCGTAACGCGATACATAAGGCCATGCCTGATGTAACCCTGTCTTTTGAGCCAATTGACCTGACGAGTAAAATTATGAGCCAGGGCTCGTCGACGCCTGTTGAGGTTGCCGTTATGGGTATAAATATCGCCCAGGATAAGCAATATGCCGACCTGCTGATCGCGCAGCTGAAGCAGGTGCCTTTTTTAAGGGATGTGCAGTTACGGGAGCAACTGAACAGCCCGGCGATCCATATTAATATCGATCGCGATAAGGTAAAGCAAATGGGTTTGCTGATGACTGACGTAAGCAACTGTATTACACAAACCACATCATCAAGCCGTTTTACAAATAAGAATTTATGGCTGAATGAAGGCAATGCCAACTCCTATGATGTGCAGGTGGAGGTGCCGCAAACAAGCATCGGCAGCCTCGCTGACCTCGAGCGCATACCCATTTTCAGAAATCAGCCACGGCCGGTACTCGGGGATGTGTGCACATTTACCATGGGAACAATGGTGAGCCAGTATGACCGCCAGGGCGCAGGTCGGTTCCTGTCGGTAATTGCCAATATTTATAAAAAAGATCTTGGTTCTGCCAGTGTTGCGGTAAATAATGCCATAAAGAATGCCGGCGCACCGCCGCGGGGCGTATCTGTTGAGACCAGGGGGTTAACCATCCTGCTTGATCAAACACTCAGCAGCCTGCAATTCGGCTTGATGATCACCATAGTTATACTGCTGCTGATGCTGGCTGCAAATTACCAGTCATTTCCATTGGGCTTTACGGTAATCACCTGTATTCCCGGCGTGCTGGTCGGCTCGTTATTGACGCTGCTGGCCTTTGGTTCAAGCCTTAACCTGCAATCGTATATGGGCATTATCATGTCGGTGGGTGTATCTGTATCCAACGCCATTTTATTGATCACGAATGCCGAACACATCAGGTTATCGGGCAGAGATGCGATGGAATCGGCCATTGAGGCGATGGAGCTTAGGTTAAGGCCTATATTAATGACAACCATAGCCATGATCGCCGGGATGATACCTATGGCATCGGGCCTGGGAGAAGCGGGCGATCAGACCGCTCCGCTGGGGCGTGCCGTAATAGGCGGACTCATCCTGTCAACTTTCGTCTCCTTATTTATACTGCCTGTTATTTTTTATCTCATCAGGCGCAATTCACCTGTTCACGCGGTATCCCTGGATCCCGATGACCGGCAAAGCATTTATTATGACCCTCAATTATCATCATCAAAATAATATTAAAATAATCATCATGAAAACATATCATTTTATTTTAGGCGTACTGGCTGCCGGTTTGCTGGGATCATGCTCAGGCAACAAACAAGCTCCGGCTGCCCCGCCTGCGAGCAGCCTGGCTGTGTTTACCCTGAATAAAGGGACGCTCAATACCGTTATGAGCATACCGGGGGTACTGCAACCCTATCAAACAGTAGATCTGTACGCCAAAGAGAATGGCTTTGTAAAAACAATGACCGTTGACGTAGGGAGCGTGGTGCATAAAGGCCAGTTGCTTATGACACTTGATGCACCCGAAATGACAGCTGCACTAACCCAGGCGCAGGAAGACCTGCATAGCAAGGAAGCGATCTACCGGGGAAGCAAGGCCAATTACGATCGCCTGTTTAAAACAAGCAGGACGCCGGGAACCATATCGCCAAACGACCTCGACATGGCCCATGCTAAAATGAGCGCCGACAGCTCGGCGCTGCTTGCCGCAAGATCGGCCTATCAGCAGTCAGCTGACCTGAAAAACTACCTGCAGGTTAGGGCTCCGTTTGATGGCGTGATCAGTTCGCGCAATGTTTACGCGGGCGCTTATGTTACCCCCTCGGATAAAAGCGCGAATAAACCGATGCTCACCCTGCAGGAACAATCAAAACTACGGTTGGTAGTTGATGTGCCGGAGGCAGCTACGCGCTATTTTACGAATAAAGACACCATTCATTTCACCGTAAGGACATTGCCCGGAAGGCAATTTACAGCGGTTGTAAACCGGATGGCCGGCAGCCTGAATAATGAAATGCGCTCGGAACAGATGCAGATGGATATCCCCAATAAGGATAAAAAACTATTGCCCGGCATGTTTGCCGAGGTAACATTGCGCTTAACCAACACCGACAAAACCTTTGTGATACCGCAAAGCGCTGTTACGCAAAATTCCCAGCGGATTTTCGTGATAAAGGTAGTAAACAACCGCGCCCAATGGGTAGATATTAAAAAAGGGCGGGAAACACCGGATAGCCTTGAGGTTTACGGCGCGTTGAGCGATGGCAACATCCTGCTGAAGAACGCAACGGATGAGATCAAAAACAATACACCTGTAAAAACCAATTAAGCTGGAGTTTCAGGCATGAGCGGGGAATATATTTCCCCGCTCATTAAAACAGAAAAATGAACAAGGACGAAGTTGAAAGGCCATTGTGAACACTATTGCTAACATATCGGAAAGGCGCGGCTCAAAAAAAGCTTACGTACTTGCATTTTTGCTCCTCGTAGCAATCACAAGCGTCAGCCACTTGCTGCCCGGTAAAATAAAGCTTGATGTTTTATACGTATGCTGCGTATTGCTGGTTGTTGGGCAGCCTATGAAAAGAATAATTATTTATTCCCTTTCCGCCTGTTGCCTGATACTGGTTACGCACCTTACGCTTAACAGAACGCTGCCGCTTTCGTGGGTGGCATTTGTAAATACCGGCATTTCGATAAGCGCCGCGCTGATCACTGCTTATGTTGGAAATAAGATACTAAAAAAGAATAAGGTCCTTGAGCAAAGCGTAGCCGAAAGGACCAGGGATCTCTCGGATGTGCATAATACTTTAGCAGAATCGCAATCCCAGCTGCGCGCCATATTCAACACGACTGATATCGCTTTTCTGTTGCTTGACAGCGATCTGCAGGTACTGACTTACAACGCCATTGCCAGCCAATGGTCGGAACTGTCATTTGGCGCCCCGCTGCAAAAAGGCGATTATTTCTGGAAGGCCCTGAACGAAGATCGCAGGGAATCTGTCAGGGGCATGATGCAATCCGTGATGAATGGCGACTCTATAAATTACGAAGCACGCTATCCGCTCCTGGAGGGCGCCTCGCAATGGTACCAGATCAGCATGAACCCGGTAAAAGACCAGCACAATAAAATTATAGGAGTATGCTACTCTGCGATCAACATCACATCAAACAAGATAGCCGAAATGGCCCGCATGCAGATCGCTGATGACCTGGAACAGCGAAATAGCGATCTTGAACAATTCGCCTATGTGGTTTCCCATCACCTGCGGGTGCCGGTAGCAAATATCATAGGGTTATCAGATGTTCTTAAGCAGGCGCACCTCCCATTAACCGAAAGAGCCGAGGCAGAAGAATTTCTGTTTCAATCCATCATAGAACTGGACGGGATCGTCCGCGAACTGAACCGTGTTTTACAGCGGAGGCGGGGAGATGAGTTTAACGCCCTATACCTGGGTATAGGATAAAATTAACATTAACAACAAAATATTTTTTCGAATTGGAAGCACTTAAATCTGGTGAATATTATGGCACTACCAAAAAGGCCATTAATATTGGGGGAATATCATTATACGAGCAGCAATATGCGCCATTATCTTCCTCACCGCTGCATTATCATCAAAGGGAACATTTCTGTTTTGCCTTAAAGGGGGCATTTCATGAGATCGACCAAAAAGACGACCTTGTTATTGACGAGGGGCAGCTATTGATCTACCCGAAAAACAGGGAACATAAAACCGTGATCCGCGAACATGCCCGCAACTGTTTGTTCGTAGAATTTGATACCCCCTGGCTTGAAAAACTAAAAGATGCCAAAATAACATTCGATAATTTCTCGGTCATCAATAACCAGCATATATCGCATCTTTTCTTTCGTATCGCTAATGAGTTCAGGAAGCCGGGAAATGCGTCAAACTTATTGCTGGAGGGATTGATACTGGAAAGTGCCGTTGAATTATCACGAAGGGATTTGGGGGAAAAGAAACTCGTGCCTTACCAGGTAAAAAAGATACGCAGCCTTTTGCAGGAAAACTATGCTGAAAAGTGGACCCTTGATAACCTCGCTACCCATTTGAATTTTCACCCGGTTTACCTCAATAAACTGTTTAAACAGTATTTTGGCAAAACGATCCATTTATACCTGGAAGACCTGCGGATTGAGCGGGTTTGCGACAAGCTAAAGACTACTGACGAACCCATTACAAACATTGCTTTTGATTGCGGGTTTAATGATGCAAGCCATCTATGCAAAGTGTTTGCAAAAAGGAAAGGTGTACGATTAATGGAATATAAAATGATGGCGTAATAAAAAATCCCTTACGCCATCATTTTATTTAGATATCCTGGCGGGGGGCTTTACCACCAAAGGCAATATAACAGACACCGCCATTATTATAGCGATCACATGCAGGCCGCTTGCATATCCCCCGCTTACCTGGCGCATGTGCGCGATAAGGAGCGGCCCGAATGCACTCGCGAATCCCCAGGCCGTTAGTATCAGCCCGTAGATCGAACCTACATTGGCCGAGCCGAAGTAGTCTGCAACAAACGCAGGCATGGTACCAAAACCGCCGCCGTAACACATCAGGATAATGAATGCAATAGTTGTGAGGCTAATTGTGGAGTGAAGGCCCGGAAGGATCCAGAACAAGCCGATCTGAATAATAAACATTACGGCAAAAATAATTCGCCGGCCTATGCGGTCTGAAGCCCATGCCCAAAAAACACGGCCGAATGCATTTCCGATGCTCACAATACCCACCATGCCGGCCGCTACGATTGCGGTAACTTTTAGGAGTTCCTGGAACATTGGCGCCTCCTGCGAAATAACTGAAATGCCCGCTGAGGTGTTTAGGAAAAGCAGGAGCCACAAGGCCCACCATTGCCAGGTTTTCAAAGCTTCCTGCAGGGTAAAGTCGTTAGTACTATTTTGTCCCTGGTGCTTATTGCCGGCTGTCCATCCCTGCGGTTTCCATCCTTCCGGTGGATTCTGCATAAAATAACCTGCCCCTGCGGCAATGATCATATAGGCGATGCCCAGGTAAGCAAAGGTTTGCAGCACCCCAACGCTTTGAATCAGCCCGGTTGCAACCGGCGCCGTAATCAGCGCCCCTGCTCCGAAACCACCTACGGCGATGCCGGTCATCAAACCGCGTTTGTCGGGAAACCATTTTACCAGTACGGAGATGGGAACGATATATGAGAAGCCCAGCCCGATCCCGCCGATCAGCCCATAGGTGAGGTATAACCACCACAGGCCGTGATATGAAAAGCTGGCCAGGAAGACGCCTGCTCCGTATAACACACCACCAGTAATGGCCACAGCACGCGGGCCAACTCTCTTCAACCAAAGGCCGCCAAAGAACGCCGCAAAACCCAGCGCCATAATGGCAATGGTAAAGGTAAGGGTGACCTCGGAGATCGACCATTTAAATTGCTTTGCCAGCGGAACCCGGAATACGCTCCAGGCGTATACGGCCCCTAATGCCACTTGCAGGAATACCCCCGCGATGGCAATACCCCAACGTTTAAAATTATTCATAGCAGTGATTTTTAGGTGATTAACCAAAATATTTTACGCCGTCAATTTAAAACAACAGCCAGCGGTTGATGTTTTTTTATTTTTATCCGGATAAACTTAGACGCCGGCATATTACTTTCGCCAACAACATTGTTTATCGACATCAATACATTAGTTTCCGGAAAGTAGGTTACGGTATTGCGTTCAGGAATCGGGTAAGGAACCACGACAAATAGCCGGGCTACACGCTCTATCCCATCGTCATAGTTAAACAAGTCTACTTTTTCACCTTCGGCATAGCCGGCTTTATCCATATCCTTCCGGTTCATAAACACAACGCGACGCTCATTTTTTATACCGCGATAACGGTCCTGCAACCCATATATGGTGGTATTGAACTGGTCGTGCGTGCGGGTTGTCGCCATCATGTATTCGTCATCAGCCAAAATATTTTTTGGTAATCCGGTAATCGTAAACGGCGCTTTATCGCCAAACTTTTCGGTAATGAACCTGCCGTCCCTGGCCCCGTTTGGTAAATAGAACCCATTTTTTTCGCGCACACGCTTATTGTAATTTTCGAAGCCGGGAATACATCTTTCAATGACATCCCTGATATCGTCAAAACTGTTCATGTAGCGCTTCCAGTCAACCACCGACCGGCTGCCTAAAGTTGCCATGGCCATCCGGCATACAATATGTGTTTCATTGATCAGCTGATCGGATACCGGTGTCAAAATACCTTTGGATGATTGCACCACACCCATTGAGTTTTCGGTGCTGATAAACTGCAGCTCTCCGTTTACGATGTCTTTGTCGCTTCTTGACAAGGTTGGCAATATCAACGCCTCTTTTCCATGCACAAGGTGACTGCGGTTAAGCTTAATCGATACGTGTACCGTGAGCCTAAGCTTGCGTAATGCTTCGGCGGTAAAGGTGGTATCCGGCGTGGCCGAAAGGAAATTACCGCCCATAGCGAAAAACACTTTTGCCTTCCCGGCATGCATCGCTTTGATCGCATTTACCACATCATAACCATGATTGCGCGGCGGCTCAAACCCAAAAACTTCTTTTAAGCGGTCAAGCTGTTTTTGGGTGGGCTTTTCATCGATCATCATGGTGCGGTTGCCCTGTACATTGCTGTGCCCCCTAACCGGGCATACACCTGCGCCCGGCTTGCCTATGCTGCCTTTCATCAGGCAGATGTTAACGATCTCGCGGATCATCTCCACACCATTGGGCTGTTGCGTCAGGCCCATTCCCCAGCAAAAAATAATGCGCTTATTATTTGCCAGCATATCGGCGGCAAGACGAATATCTGTAACCGCCAACCCGGCGGCGCTGGCCAGTTCTTCTAACTTATAGTTTTTGAACTGCTCAATAAATTCGCTATACCCGGTAGTATTTCCGGCAATAAAATCATTGTCCAGCACTTTCCCGGGTGATATTTTTTCTGCTTCAAGCAGCAGCATTTCAAAGGCTTTTAACAAAGCCATATCGCCGTTTATCTTAACCGGAAGATAAAGGTCGGCCAGTTGTGTGCCCGTTCCTAAAATTCCACTTATCTCCTGGGGGTTCCTGAAAGCCATCAAACCGGCTTCGGGCAGGGGATTGATGGCGATGATCTTTGCCCCGTTCTTTTTCCCCTTCTCCAGCGCCGACATCATACGCGGCGCATTGGTACCCGGGTTATGGCCTATGATCACCACCAGGTCGGTATCATAAAAGTCATTCAGCGTTACTGTTCCCTTGCCGATACCAATGGTCGGCCTCAGGGCAGTGCCCGAAGTTTCGTGGCACATGTTTGAGCAATCGGGCATGTTATTGGTGCCAAACTCTTTTGCGAATAGCTGGTACAAAAACGAAGTCTCATTACTCGTGCGGCCGGAGGTATAAAAAACAGCCTCATCTGGCGATTGCAGCGCGTTTAAATGGTTGGCGATCTTTGTAAAAGCATTGTCCCAGCTAATGGGCTGGTAGTGGGTATCCCCTGCCGGGAGGTACATGGGTTCGGTTAGCCGGCCTTTTTTGCCGATCTCGAAGTCGGTTAAATTAGCCAGGTCGACTACAGAATGCTGTGCAAAAAACTCAGCCGTCACTTTTTTAGAGGTCGCTTCTTCGGCCAGGGCCTTTGCACCGTTCTCGCAATACTCGCCTATAGGCGAGCGGTCGTCATCCGGATCGGGCCAGGCGCAGCTTGAACAATCAAAGCCGCCCCGCTGGTTCATGGCAAAAAGCGCCCGTGTCCCCCGGAATGGAATGCCCTCTTCCATTACATCGCTCAAAGCGGCCACCACGGCCGGAACGCCGGCTGCCCACCGTTTTGGCCCGGTTGATTTTAAATTCAATAGCTTTTCCGGGTTTTCGGCCGACGGTGTTTTATTATCTGTTGTCATAGGTAGATGACTTTAGTTCTTTTGCAGTGCTAATGGATTGGGATAATTATCGCTTTGATCTTCATCAACCGTATCCAGGCAGGTAAAATCTTTTTCAACCAGTAGTTGCAAAGCACCGCATCTGGCTTCAAAACCGACCTTATCTGTATAGATCAGCTCGGCTGCCATTTGTTTCGGCATAAAAAGGGTTATGGTATTGCCCCATAGCCCGGCACTCAATGTATCGGCTTCAATGGCCTTTAAAGCATAAATAAACGGTTGCTCTGCAAAACTGGTTTGTTCCTGTACGTAACCCTGGCCGGCCAGGTTTACAATGTCGCTTTTGGTAAGGCGGTATCTTAATGCGTTTCCTTTAATTCTGATTTTCATATCCGGGTAATAAAATACGTTCCTCCATCGAATAAATATTGAAGCGCTGCTGGCGTAAAAAACCGACTAAGGTTATTCCAAATTCATTTGCCAGTTCCACTGCCAGGCTGGATGGTGCGCCAATTGCGCCGATAATGCTGATGCCTGCCATAGCGGCTTTTTGTATCAGCTCAAAGCTGGCCCTGCCGCTCAATAATAGCACCGCGTTTTTTAGCGGCAGCCAATTTTTTTCGAGCGCGGCGCCAATTAGCTTGTCCAGCGCGTTATGCCTGCCCACATCTTCGCGAAGCAATAAAAGCTCGCCGCCGGTGTTGAACAATGCGCATGCATGCAGGCCGCCGGTGGCGTCAAAAACATCCTGGTAAAGCCTTAAACGGCCGGGCAAATCAAGCAACACATCTCTTGAAATAAAAAGATCATTGTTTTGGCCGGGATCAAAAGCGCTTACGCTTTTTATGGCATCAATTGATCCTTTACCGCAAACACCGCAGCTGGAGGTCGTATAAAAATTGCGCTCGGTGTTTTTAAGTTCCGGAGTAGCAGTGTCACGGAGCTCAACCTGTATTACATTCTCCTTATTTTCTGCACAAGCTATAAAGCAATGTGCTACAGAAGCCAGGTCGCTGTGGTCTTTTATTATCCCTTCCGTAAATAAAAAACCCGTTGCCAGCTCCGCGTCGCTGCCGGGTGTGCGCATGGTTACCGAAATATTTCTTACCGTCCTGTTCATTCCCTCACCGAAAGCCAGCCTTATTTCCAGGGGCTCCTCCATAGCAAGTTTATCTATGGCTACCAGTCTTTGGTTGTGGTTTACTTTAGTAACCGCTACGCCTTTTATTGGACTTTGCTTGTATGTTATCATTTACCTAAGATTTTTGAAGCTATTTCAGTCTGGATATCCTCATCCGGTTTAACCTTGCGTGTATTAAAATATGCCTGTTTGATGTTTAACGATTGATTTAGCCTGTTCGGTAGTGATGCCAAAATGATCGGCTACCAGTTGGTCGGGGTTAGAAGATAGCCATTCGTTCAGGGTCAGTTCCTGGTATATGGGGCTATTGAAAAGCACTAACAGCTTCAACTCCTCTTTCCCGGTATTTTCAATATAGTGCCCGTAACCCTGCTTGATAAAAGATACCATCCCTTTGCCATAATCCATGGTTTTAACCCGGCCGTGCGAGCCAAAAATAGATACGCGTCCCTGGCCGCTCATTACATATTGCCATTCATCCGCGTTGGGATGCCAGTGCAGTTCGCGTATGGCGCCCGGCTCAATATTCATCCGGAGCGCTGTTAAGGTGTTTTGTATCGGAAACTCTGCAGAAGATACCACCTTGATATACCCGCCGTTGAATGCCTGTTTAACGCCGTCGGCCTCCATGCGAAATTTGTGCGACGAAAAGCTGTTAGGTATTGCAGGGTCCATATTGCGCGGTGGCGTTTGGGATGCGATCTTGCCTTTACCGATATACAATTCCTTTTTAGGCAAGGCGGCAAAAGTGCTGGCGGGCAGCCCCGAGTTGCGGGCAAGGATATCGGGCGATGTATGACTTACCCAATCCGTTACGCTAAAGGTCCCGAATTCGGAAAAGTGGCCATTGTCGAACCCGAGCAGGAAAGAACATGGCTTGTCGCCTACGCACTGCAATGCATGCCCGTATCCCCGGGGGAAATACCAGATGTCGCCCACTTCAAACTCATCTGTCGATGTGGATCCGCCGGGCGTGATAACTGTAGTACGCACCTTTCCCTCTAAAATGTAGGCCCACTCCGCTGCGATGGAGTGCCAGTGCAGCTCGCGGAAACCGCCGGGGTTCAAACGCATGGCCACCCCGGCAATACTTTGCGATACCGGGAATTCCGCAACTGTTGCTTCAAGGGCGCTGCCGCCTTCACCTTTCCAGCCTGCTTTGCTGTTGGTAATATCGAATACAAAATCTTCCAGTTCTTCCTGCGCAGGCGATGGTTTGAGATGGCCTGCCGGAGATGCCGCGGCTGTTTCGGGCGTTATTGCATTGATGCCTGTTGCTGCAATTATTGCCCCCACTGTTGTCAGGGATGTCGCGGATAAAAACTCCCGCCTTGTTGATGTTCCCATTTGAATGATCCTTTGGTAATTAATTGTCAGAACAAAATTATAACGGATAAAAACAAGTGGTTTGGCTATTCAAAACCTTTGTTGTAAAAACGAAACATTATGTTTTTTTAATGTAACGGCGATAAATGGCCCTTTATTTCAATGAAAAAGCCGGGGTGCGGGCGATAAAAAAAGTGCCTTCCCGGCAGAGTAGAAACAACCAGGCAAACGGCAGCAAATCATAGCTAAAAAGCCCAGTTTCAGGGTTAAAATATCTCCCCATTTCGATGCATTTTCATCGCCGCATCATACCCGCTTTTGGAGGCTCAAATGCCCTCGGTTTTGGTTGGCCGAGGAGCAAAAATTCAGAATTTATACAGAAAGCAATCAGAATTCGCACAAAATTCGACTCGTATTTTTCAGAAAAGACAAAATTTAATCAAGATGAAAACACTAAAAGTGAAAGGGATCGTGGCATTTTTACTGCTATGTTTGGCTGTAAAAACCAGCATTGCCCAGGAGACGCAACCTCCATCAAATTATCCGCGGGTGACCGGGTTTTTCGCCGTGTTGGTACCGGTTGGTACTTTTAATAGTAATGGTTTTACCGCCAACTTTTCAAAAAGCACCGCACTCGGTATGCCGTTTGGATTTAATCTTTTAAAGAGCGACCATTTAGGTTTCAGCATGGAAATGGTGCCGTTTATGCTCTCACAAAACGGATCAACCAAAATGAACTATATGCTGTTCCACCCGGGCGTTATGTTCCGTTTCCCGCATGGCTTTACCATTACCCCAAGGCTTGCTTTTCAAACGGACGGCAGGTATGGCTTTACCCCGGTATTCGGTAAAATAATATCCGTTCAAAAAGATTACCAGCTTTATATTTCATTAAGCGAACCGGTGCGGTACGGCAGCAACTTGCCCGGATCCTATACCACTGCCGTGCAATTCGGTATTAGCTTTTAATCATGGCTTGTTCGCCTGAATTTAACGGGTATTATAATCCATTAAATAAAAATCCCCTGGTTCAAATGATCAGGGGATTTCTTTTTAAGCAGACGCAGGAGGGATTAAATATTTACCTGTTTGTAAACCGCGATAATATCTTCATCACCCAAAGCAGCCTCTGCATCCTGGAATGTTTGATAGGCAACCTTACCCAGCGGGGTTGAAAGGCCAATGTCCTTTGCAAGGCGCAGGTCCTTCGCGATGTTGCTTAATGAAAACATGGCATCAAAGTTATTATTGACGATGGCTTCGCCTTTTATTTTAATAAACGGGCTGCCGAGTGCGCTGTTATTGATGAGCGTTACCAGGTCGGTTTTTTTAATGCCGTTCTGCTGCGCAAAAACAACCGCCTCTGCCAAGCCCTGAGCGTTTATGCCCAGCAAGGTATTGATCACCAGTTTTGCCGTATTGCCCGCGCCGGTATCGCCTACCAGCATAGCCATGCGGCCAATTTTTTCAAGTATAGGTTTTACTTTTTCAAAGGTATTTTCATCGCCACCGGCCATAATAACCAGTTGCGCTTCCTGCGCCTGCTTCACGCTGCCCGACACCGGCGCATCCAGGTAATGATTGCCTTGCTGTTCGCAGGCAGCAGCCATTTCCTTACTGATCGCCGGCGAAACGGTACTCATGTTAATGATGATCTTTCCGCTGGCACCTGCACTTAACAGGCCGTTATTGCCTTTAAAAACATCATTGATCGCTTTGTCATCAGTAACCATAATGATAACTACCTCGGCCTGCTGTATCAGCGCGGCCGGGGTTGATGCCACGCCGGCGCCGGCCGCCTTTAAACTTTCTTCTTTGCCTTTGCTGCGATTATATACCGTTACGGGAAAGCCCGCTTTTATTAATGATTGCGACATGGGAATACCCATTTTGCCCAGACCTATCCAGCCTATTTTTGTTATGCTCATGATCTTTGTAGATTTATGGCAAAGGTACCGATTGCTTCCTTTCAGCCGGGTGCTTAATCAAAATATTACACTATTGGGGTATATAGCGGGTGCAGTTGCAAAGGTACATGAAGGGTTGGCTTTGACTGTGCAGCATAATTGAATATAGTTTTTTGCCAAATTAGTTTGATATTTAACTATCAAGTATGTAACTTTGAAATACCATTTAGAGGAGCAGTAGAAAGAATATTAAATGGCTGCGGAAAATTGTTTTTGCAGTCCGGAACCAGGAACGTAACAATGGATGATATTGCCAGGAATTTGCGGATACCGAAAGAAACTATCATCCCTTCAAAACCAAAATTTTTTTAAAAATAATAATCAACGAACTATGAGAAAAAACACTAATCACGCTTCAGTTTTATTAGTGATGGATATTCAGAGAAATACAATGGAATTTCTTCCTGACCCAATACCCCTATTGCGGAATATCCAAAAAGCTATATCTGCTGCGCGAAAAGCCAGCATTCCGGTTATTTATGTTGTCGTCAGTTTCCGTAATGACTATCCGGAAATTAGTCCTGATAACAAAATTTTTTACCAAATTAAGCAAAGTGGTGGGTTTCTTTTAGAAACTGCCGAAGGTACAGGAATACATCTTGCTGTAGCACCTAAACCTGGCGACATTATCATTAAAAAAAAGCGGATCAGCGCATTTGCCGGCAGTGATCTCGAGATTGTTTTAAGATCTTTTAAAACAGAACAATTGATTATTACCGGCTTTGCTACAAGCGGCGTTGTTTTAAGTACAGTAAGGGAAGCTGCTGATAAAGATTATTTGCAAACTGTACTTTCTGATTGCTGTGAAGACCTTGATGAGGAAGTTCACAAACTTGTGCTAACTAAAATACTTAACAAACAGGCAACAATACTGACAGTAAAAGAATGGTCCGATTCGTTAAACCGATCAAACCCTGCCGAATAAGTTAGTTTACAAATTTAGATTAAGATAGTTTTTAAAATCGGTTTGATGCTAAACTATCAAGTATACGACTTTATTATAGTTTAATAGATACAAGTATGGATTCAGCAGTTTCATTAGTTGAATACGGCCCCAGGCGTATCATTATTACGGTTACGGCTGTTTTTTGCGCCCTGCTTCAAATTATCGATACCACCATTGTTAACGTGGCGCTCAATAACATGCGCGGCAACCTCGGTGCTACCTTAAATGAGATCAGCTGGGTAATTACCGCTTACTCATTAGCCAATGTAATTATTGTACCCATGACCAGCTGGCTGTCGCAGCAATTTGGCCGGCGCAATTACTTTGCAGCATCTGTCATTATTTTTACGGTATGCTCTTTTTTGTGCGGACAGGCAACGGGTATATGGGAACTGGTTATTTATCGCTTCATACAGGGTTTGGGCGGTGGAGCGCTGCTGGTTACCTCTCAAACCATTATAACAGAAAGCTGGCCTGTTGAAAAAAGGGCCATGGCGCAAGCTGTTTACACCCTTGGCGTTATTATAGGCCCTACGCTTGGCCCCACACTCGGCGGTTATCTTGTCGATCATTATTCATGGCCATATATTTTTTATATTAATATACCGGTAGGCATTGTCGCTGCACTTTTAACGCTGCAATATGTAAGGAGTCCTAAATATGAAGAAAAACGCCCGGCCAGCCAGGTCGACTGGTGGGGTATTGGCCTGTTAACAGTAGGCGTATCTTCCCTGCAATACATATTAGAAAAAGGCCAGGAAGAAGACTGGTTTAGCAGCAAAGTAATTATCACTTTAACTGTTACAGCAGTTTTTGGTATTTTATTATTCATCTGGCGCGAACTGGATTACCGGTATCCCGTTGTTGAGCTAAGGGTATTAAAGGACAGAAATTTGAAAATTGGCGTAATATTATCCTTTATCATGGGATTCGGATTGTTCGGCTCTACCTTTGTTATTCCGCTGTACACCCAGTCTTTACTTGGCTGGACGGCTATGCAGGCGGGTCTGCTTCAACTGCCAAGCACATTGTTCGTAGCGGTAATGATGCCGGTAGTAGCCCAACTGATGCAGTATGGTATCCGGCAAAAATATTTGATCGCTATAGGCATGTTTATATTTTTTGTTTACTGCTGCCTCACCTATTTCGTACTCACGCCTCATACCAGCAGCGGCGATTTCTTTTGGATCCTGATCATCCGGGGATTTGGGCTTGGCTTATTATCTGTACCGGTAACAACTATGTCACTTTCAACGCTTAAGGGACAAGAAATTGGCCAGGGAGCTGCCTTTTCGGGTATGACGCGTCAATTAGGCGGTTCTTTTGGGGTGGCGCTGATCTCAACTTTTGTTTACCGGCAAACGCAGGTGCACCGCAATGCACTGATAAGTCATTTGAGTGTGTATGATCCGGGCGTACAGCAGCGAGTGGCTCAAATGGCGGCAGGTGTGCGTCATCATAGCGGTGCAGATAGTCTCACGGCAAGGCAAACAGCCTATGCAATGCTGGACGGTGCAGTTAATCAGCAGTCTACCATTCTTTCCTATATGGATGTTTTTTTATGGGTAGGTATCATGTTCCTGGTTTGTGTCCCCGTTGTACTGATATTTGTTAAAGCCGGCAAAAATAAGATCAGCTTAGCTGATGCGGCCGCTGCCGAAGGGCATTAAGAAAATGTCATTACTTTAATTAAATTTGCTTACATAATGACAACACAAATAGAAAATAGAACAAAAACTGACCTGGCTGTCGGGTTTGGCCGTTCAATGTCCGAACTAAGAACCTATACCCGGCAGCAAATACAGCTAAAGATAAAGGAGCATGCCATCAATATCACGTTTGAAATGCTGGAGGTTATGGGCTGCCTCTGGCGGAAGGATGGTATTAACCAGCAGGAAATCGCTGATCTGACTTTGAGGGATAAATCAAGCATGACCTATTTATTGGATAACCTGGTAAAACGCAAATTAGTAAGGCGGGTTGAGGATGAAAATGACAGGCGTAATAAACTGATCTATTTAACAAGTGAAGGCAATGAGCTTAGAGAACAATTGAATCCGTGGGTTGCTGAAGTTTATGAAATGGCCTCGGAAGGAGTGGATATAGATAACCTGCAAAACGGTATAATGCTGGTCAACAAAATGATCAAAAATTTAAGGAACCAATAAAAAAATTTATGATAAAAGTTGAATACTTGATTGTTTATGTAATAACTAATTACCAAACAGCTTTACGCTATGGAAATTGATCAAAAACCCATTAAAAAGTGGTGGATCAAATTGACTGCAGTCCTCGAAAGGGAGATGAGCCTTACCCTTTTATTTTGGCTGATCACATTTTTGATTGTGGTTATCACAAAAATCATATTTATGATGAAAATATTAGGGTTGGGCGAGAAATAGATTGATTAGTTGATGATGAAAACCTTAGTGAAACATGAATTTAATTAAATATAGAATGAAGACATTACTCATACCGATCGATTTTTCAGACACCTCTTCAAATGTTCTTAAATATGCTGTAGAATTCAGTAAGGATACAGCTGTTGAGCGCATTATTCTTTTGAATAATTACTATGTGTCAATTTATGAACAATTGCTGCCCTCGGCAGACTTTGTTCAACTGAGCGCAGATGAGATAAATGAAGAAAGGCAACATGTTGACGAGCGGTTAAAATCTATCGGCCGCAAACTATCTAAAAAATGCGGCCCTTCCATCAAAATAGAAACCGCTGCCAGTGAACTTCCGCTGCTGCGTGCCATCCATCAAATGACAGACCAGGAGGAGCCCCACATGCTGATAATTGGCAGTGACAATAATTTGGATGAAAGCTATATTGGTGAGCAGGTTATCGCTATTGCTAAAACAGTTAACATACCGGTGTTAATAGTCCCCGCCAGGGTAAAATATAAAAAGATAAAATCTGCGTTGGTGCCTTGCGATTTCAATGCCGTTTCCCGTTTGGCTTTGTTAAAAGAAATACGAAGCTCAAATCAACGGTTGTCCCTGCCGGAATTAATTGTTTTAAATGTAGATCCAAAGCAAGCGCATCTGGCACATAAGGAAGAAAATTTCCGGGCACTTAAAGAAATGCTTGAAAGCTACAAATACCAGGTTTACTATTCCGAAGACCGGGATATTGTTCACGGGATACTTGATTTTGCAAACAAACATAACGCTCAACTCATCATTGCCCTTCCGGGCAATTATAGTTTCTTTTACAATTTAACACATCGTAGTATTACGCAGGCGCTTGAACTAAATGCCCGTTTGCCGGTATTGATACTAAAATAAATAATAGGGTAAAAATGCGCCGTCTTAATTTTTGTCGTCTTATTTTTGATTTGCCGCTATCTTCTCTGCCAAAGCATTAGGTGAGTATCCGAACTGTTTTTTAAACGCGTACGAAAAATGCGACAGGTTTTCGAAGCCTGCTTCAAAATACACATCAATTGGTTTGCGCTGCTTTTCGGAAAGCTGATAGCGCGCCAACTCCAGGCGTTTTTGCGTAAGCCATTTTTGCGGCGTAGTGTTAAAGGCTTTTTTAAAATCACGTTTGAAAGTGGTGAGGCTCCTGCACGTCAGGTACCCAAATTTTTCCATGGTCATATTGAACATGTAGTTTTTTTCCATAAACTCAGCCAGGTTGATCTTTCCCGGTTCTTCAAAATAAGCCAGCACGGCATCAATGCTTTCGTCGATGTTCCGGAGAATAGAAATGGCTTCTTCAACTTTTACGGAAATAATGTTACCGGGCAGCACTTCATCCATTTCAAAATATGGCAGCAGCGAGGCGAAAAAGCTTTCGAGCAGCGGATGTGTGTCAAAGGTTGTAATTTTGTGGTTGTAGGGTTGCGTTGCTTTAAATTCGTGCCTCCTGTAATAATCCTGCAACCGGCCTGGCTTAAGGTATATTGATACCGATTTGTAAGGGCGACCTTCCTTCGGACGTTTAATAACTGCTGCCGGCAGGTTTCGGGGCAATAAAAATGTATCGCCTGCAACAAATGTGTACGACTGGTCAGGTTGTACAACCCGCATTTCTCCTGAAAGAACACGGGTTAAGGCATGATATTCAATAACGACTTCGCTGCGATGATATTTTTCTGTCGCAGTGGTAAATACGATATCAGTATTTACGTGATCTACCCTGTTACCAACCATAATTGACATACCACAAAGTTAAAAACAAAAGAGATGTATTAACGCATCTCTTCGTTCCATGATTTAGTCGAACCAGAGCCAAAACAGAAAGAAGCAAGAGCCAAGACAAAAAGGGTCAAGAATAAAATAAACTGTTTTTTTCTTTTTTATCCTGGCTCTTGATTCTTGGCTCTTGACTCTACCATGATTTACTAATACTTGCCCACTTGCATATTTGCCGTCTGAGGCCAGGCGGGCGGTTTAAGCCCGTTGATCTCAATACCACCGTGCTGAGACATTTGTGTGGCTGATGTATGGGCATTTACAAAGGTGACCGGCGGTGTACTCAGGTTATTTAAAGCGGTAATTTCATCGTCGGTCAATACTATAGAAATAGCTGCCGCATTCGCTTCCAGTTGTGTTATATTTCGTACGCCAGTGATTGTTGCGCATACGCCGGGGCGGCTTAGCACCCAGGCCAGGGCTACGGCTGCCTCTGTGGTACGATGATCTTCTGCTATTTCTTCCAGTTTGTCAATAATAGCCAGTTCATGCTCTTTCAATGGTGCTTCCTGACCGGTTACCTGCATACGGCTGTCTTTTACAATACCGTTGTTGCCGCGGTTATATTTGCCTGAAAGCAAACCACCCTGCAAAGGCGACCACGTGATGATGCCAAGCCCCATTTCCATAGCCATGGGTACCAGTTCAGCTTCTACCGTTCTTTCCAATAAAGAATAATTTATTTGTAACCCTATAAAAGGCGCCCATCCCCTGAACTGCGCAAACATCTGCGACTGCGCGATCTTCCAGGCGGGCGCGCCCGAAACGCCTATGTATCTTACTTTGCCGGCTGACACCAGGTCGTTCATAGTTCGCATGGTTTCTTCCAATGGCGTATTCCAGTCCCAGGCATGTATCCAGAGCAGGTCGATATAATCGGTTTGTAATCGCCGTAAGGAATGATGTACATTTTCCATGATGGCTTTTGTGCCGTTGCCGCCGCCATTAGGATTGCCGGGAAATACATTCATCCCGAATTTCGTGGCAAGTACCATACCCGCACGTATGGATGAATGACTGCCGATAACATTGCCGATTATTTTTTCGGAATGGTTGTTTGTATAGACGTTGGCGGTGTCGATGAAATTGCCGCCAAGTTCCGTAAATCGTTGGATCATCTTTTCCGATTCAGCCTCGCCGGCGCCCCAGCCCCAATCTTCGCCAAAGGTCATGCCACCCAGGCATAACGGGCTAACCCTGAGCCCGGATCTTCCTAATGTTTTGTAATTCATATGCTTCGTTTTTATTAAATATTGATACATGTTAAAATCCCGAAGTGCTAAAAGCCTTTTGGCATATTCAGGATCCCGTTTGTTCATTTTTTCGGTTGATTTGATGGAACAAAGGTAAAGGATGCGCAAGGGTGTCGTTTTGTTGAAAAGGCCGATTTTGCTTTGTTGAGAAGGCCGAAATACCTCGGGATAGGTGGATGAAGCTGCAAATGCTTCTTAAAAGTTACCCGAGTTAACTTCTGCTTCAAGCAGTTCAACCTAAAACAACCACCCGGGCGGAATCCACTGCCGGGTCAAGGATCGCTACCTGGCCGCAGCTTGCTGATTTTATCACAAAAATTTTGAAATTTCATTTTTATTGGTAAGTTTGCACTTACGGTAAGTTTATACTTACTAAAATTTAAATTGCAATGCAGGCTATTCAAAATTATGATTCCGCTTTTAACGCGCTCGGCAATCCTACGCGCAGGGCCATCTTTGAGAAACTGGCTTCCCGGCCGCTTTCCGTGGTTCATATTGCCGAGGGCCTGACGGTGAGCCGGCCCGCGGTATCACAACACCTGAAAGTACTGCGCGAGGCAAAGCTGATCTCGATGATGCAGCAAGGAACACGCAGTATTTACTCGGTCAACAGCGAAGGCGTTCATGCCATGCGCGACTACCTGGACCGCTTTTGGAGTGAGTCGATGGAGAATTTCAAGCGAATAGCCGAACAAACTGAGAAACAAAAAACCAAATCATATGCAGCCAATAAAAAAAGAAGTAACCGTTGAGGCGTCGCAGGAGACCGCATTTAACGTATTTACACAAAAAATGGATCTGTGGTGGCCCAAAACCCATCACATAGGTAAGACGCCGCTCGTCGAATCGGTATTGGAGCCCGGCACAAACGGCCGCTGGTATTCGAAGCACGAGGACGGCAGCGAGATCAATGTGGGGTATATTTTATCCTGGAACCCTTATGGCCACCTGGTGCTGGTGTGGCAGATCAACGGAAACTTTGAGTACGACCCCGGCCTGGTTACCGAGGTAGAGATAAAATTTATTGACGAGGGCCCGAAAAAAACCCGCGTACAAATGGAACACCGCGACCTGGACAAACTGACCGGCGGAACAAAGGTGATCGAAGACATGGACGAGGGCTGGGAATATATTATGAACTTATATAAAGGAGTAGCCGATGAAGCCTAAATTGTTATTACGTATCGCATCGGTGATCATGCTGCTGCATACCGTGGGCCATACTTTTGGCGCCCTGGGCTGGAAAAATGCCCCAAACGCAGCGGTTGCCGCCGTTATAGCCGGCATGCAAAGAGAACATTTTGACTTTATGGGGCGGTCGGCGACGATAGCAGCGTTCTATGAGGGCTATGGCATTATGAATATCTTTGTGCTCCTGCTGTTAAGCACATCGCTCTGGCTGTTATCCGGCTACGCGACAAATCCGGTAGCACGGAGCATGTCGGCAGTGCTTGGTATTTTCCTGGTTATCATGTCGGTTTGCGAATACATATATTTCTTTCCATTTGCTGCACTAATGTCGCTGATAGCCGGCGTGTGTGTGCTGCTGGCCCGTAGCAAATTGTCTTCCTCGCTGGCAGGCGTTTGATTTAAGCAAATGACTGAAAACGATATCCTTAAATTCCGTTTAAGCAATCACCTGATCACACAGGGCAAACTTAACACGCCCGAAAGCGTGGTAAGCCGGATGGGCGCTATACAGGCGCAGGATTACGGACAGACAAAATATGCTATTGCCTCGCGCACGGTTACCGCCAAAAACAGCGATATAGAACAAGCCATTGATGAAAGAAAAATTGTACACACCTGGGCACTACGCGGTACTTTACACATTTTGGCAGCGGCAGATATACATTGGATGCTGCCTTTGGTAACAAAAGGTATTCTCTCCCGCAATCGGCCGCAATTTAAAAAATGGCGTTTGGCTGATGACGATTTTACAAAAATACATCATAGCCTGGTTCGTCTTTTAACAGGCGGAAAACAGCTTACCCGGGCAGCGCTTTTTGAAGGCCTGGCACAAAATAACATCGATACAACCGGGCTAAGGGGGAATTATATACTATACAAGGCTGGCTGGCTGGGTATTATTTGCCTGGGACCAAGAGAGGGCAAGCAGGATACCTACACCTTGCTCGAAGAGTGGCTGCCGAAACCACCGGAGATAACCAGGGAAGATGCGCTGGCAAGGCTTACAGAGCGATATTTTCAAAGTCATGGACCGGCCACACTTAAAGATTATACCTTTTGGAGCGGCCTGAGCATTACAGAGGCTCGCGCAGGCCTTGAGCTGATCAGGGAAAAACTAACAAAGGTTGAAGTAAGTAGCCAACACTATTGGATGGCGGGTAACAGTTCCGGTGCTGACGGATCTTTTGATAAAAGTTACCTGTTAGCCGGTTTTGATGAATACCTGTTAGGCTACCATGACAGGTCGCTTATTTTGGAGGCATCCGCTGCAAAGCAGGTAATCCTGCAGAACGGTATTTTCAAACCCGTGATTATAACCCGTGGAAGAATAACCGGCACCTGGAACCGGATAATCGAAAAGGGTCATATCCGCATTGAAACAAATTTATTCGACGATGCCCCGCATCAAAGCAACAATTTCGCAAATGAAATTGAGAGATACATCGCATTTACCAATAGTTAAAAGCCGGGGATAACATCTGCCAATGTTCGTAGCGTGTTCGCGACTGTATCAGGTGTATCATCTGTATCGCTTTACAAAATGATACAGCCAGGTTTGTAAAAAGTACACGTATGAGAAACACAGTAGTTAGCTTAATAAAAAAGCCGCTCTACTTTCGTAAAGCTGCTTAGTAGCCGATAGGATTTAATAACTACGGAATAGTTATATATTTCGAGCCGGATATAATTCCGGCATGATTTGTTACGCTGGCCATTATGGCCCCCTCGTATATAAATGAAAGAACAGGGTCAGTCGCAGGGCTTAAACCTTCAAGTTCCAGGAAATAATTCAATTTAAGAACATCTCCGGAGTTGACATCTACGGTGTAAGTATTATTGTCAGTCTGCGCATATACATCAATTAATTTAACAGAAGATTGGTTAATAACCGAAAAATTATAAATAGTCAAGGTTGTTGTTATATTACTTACAACAATTTGTAATTGTTTTGGAGCGCTTTTTGGTGTTAGGGCTGAATTTTTATTACATGCAAACAAAAAGCAACAGCTGATTAAAATTAAGCGTAAAATTTTTTTCATTGTCGTAATGTTTTAAATTAAATACGTGTTGATTTTAATTTCAGTTTTAATTTTCGACGTATCGTATTGTCTCTATACATGAAGAACTCACAGGTGTAATAAGCTATTGGGTATACACGTAATGCACCTGCTTAAAAAAACCGTTGGTAATTCTGTTTTTTTGTACTGAAATGACATTGCCGTTCGCATCGTAAGCGCTATCCAGCGATGGAAATGTAAATGTACCGGATATAAGCCGTTTAGCGGAATCAATAGCAGTTATCACCAGGCTGGTGCCGACCGTGGTGCCTGGTGTAGTCGTTTGTTCAGCAAGGCTGCGGTGTATCGGTAGTACGAAATAATTGAAACTGTCTAAATTGCTATTTGCAGGACCGACCGGAAAATCGCTACCGGCGGCAACATCATTTTGGCTGGCTATAAGTTGTATCATTCGGCTACCCGTCGTCCCAGTGCAGGTAAATGTTTTACTTGTGCTAAACCTGTTATACGCTAATGATGCTGTCACGGTTGAAGCTGTCCAGGCAGTGTCGTTGATCAGGGCGTACATACCTTGTGTTGGCAGGGCGGCAGGGGCATTAGCAGCCCCCTTTTTGCAATTTTGTGACAGCACTACTACGAATAACAGAGTTGCCTTAAGTAAGCCTTTTGAATTTTGTTTTAATATTTTCATGACATTATGTTTTTATCATTCACTGTACGGACGTCACCAACAATCCAATTCCTAACAAACAGTTTCTACCCAAATATACCAACATGTGAAATAACGTACATAGCAGTTTTTAATAAATAGCTAAACTGTTAAAAGTAATTCGATTATGCCCCACGACGGAGCCTTAATGAATGCCTTCAAAACAAATACTGAACGATCTCCCCGGTAGAGGAGACTGTTATTGATGGTCGTGTTTTGGATCGTCTGGCGGCAGCGGTGCCACATCCATGTCGTGTTCGGGGGTGTTCGGGAGCATTGTAAAAAAGTAAATGATCAGGCGCAATTTTCTAAATAATCTGATCTTTTTTCCATAACGCAAAGATCAACTATGACGTATCATTAGCGGGCTTGAAACCAAATAGGTACTGCTTTAACCTACTTTTCTACTTGCTTTAGCCAATCTTTAATAGCCGCCTGTAGGTTTGCAGTAATCGACCGGACATTCTCCATAGTTTCGACATAGATTAAGCGGCGGCCATCTGCATAGTCGCCTGTCAATAGCCCACTGGCATTGTCAATCTTGGCACCGCTAGGAAAAACCATAAGAATGCGTTTGTGTAAATTCATCACAATGATATGCCGGGCATAATTTTTCGGGTCAAACGGTTTCATTTCGCCCGTGTAATAAAAACTTGGTGCATTCCATTTGATTTCCTCGGCGATTTCAGGATCGGTATTAAGTATAACTTCACAAAGCGCCTGAACAATGGATCGCTTTGGTTCCTCTAATTCCTGAATGTAAGCGGAAACAAGTTCGGCTGGTGGTTTGGGCGACCTCGGCATAGTTTAATGGTTCGGAATTTGCTGCAATATAGGATTTTATCAAGCATTTTCTTTAATCTTCGGGGCAGAGCAGGGTCGTGGCTTGCGGTAATCATCTACCCTTGTCAGGTAATATTTTGAGTATCTGGTGTGTTCGTGGCGTGTTCAGGGGTGTTCGGGTGGGTTCGCGCCATGTTCGGGGTGTTCGCGCATACTTAAAAGCGAACAGCACAAACTAAAAAAAGCCGCTCTACTTTCGTAAAGCGGCTCAGTAGCCCGTAGGGGAAATTTTTCGAACCTCTTTTAAACTGACTTACGCTTGTTGGGGGCACCTTAGCCAAAAAAAGGCGCTTCCTTCTCACCGGAAGCGTCGCACTAAACAACTAAATCCCGGATGTAAATCCGGAGTATCTCAGATTCAAAATACGAAGGTGCCAACTGCGCCAGCGCTTAAAATCTCTGTTGTTGCTTTATGCTCATATTGTATATTGAAAGTTTTACCGGTACCCGAATCATTAAATACGATAAGCACCATTTTGCCGGCCGGTGTGATATACGCAACGTTCGGCAATTCCTCAAAATAGTTAGACGCCACACGTTTTGAACCCGGGCTGACAAATTTCGAAGCATGTGCAATAATATAGTATGCGGGGTTTCTCGTTACCTCATCTCCATTGATCGTAATAGCACCAAGGCACCTATCGCACCCGCCGGGTGTATGGGGCTGCTGATGCGGATCGGATGCTAAATTCCATTCAATGACATTACGGCTCCAGTTTCTGGGCGCGCCAACGATAATTTGTTTAATATGAAAGCGAATATCCTGTTTTAAGTTGCCGGGCGCACCTACCCATTCCTCGGTGAAATAAAGGTTCTTGTCGGGGTGGGCGTCATGGACTTTCGATAAAGCCTCAATTTTGCCCCCGTATAAATGAAACGCCGAACCGTCGACGTATTTTTTAGCATCGGGATCATCAAGAATGCTGATTGGATAATCAGACCTGTCGGCATTATGATCGTATAATATGATCTTGGTTTTAATGTCGGCTGCTTTAAAATCGGGACCAAGGTTATGCTTAATAAAATTGGCCTGCTCAACAGCCTCCATTACCATGCTTGGGTTATTACCAGGGTTTAATGGTTCGTTTTGTATAGTTATGGCATCAATCCTGATTCCTTTGGCTGCCATTCCTTTGATATATTTTACAAGGTATTGCGAATAAGCGTGATAATATTCCGGTTTTAAATGGCCACCGCTGGTATTATTGTTGGTTTTCATCCAGGCAGGTGGGCTCCATGGGGAGGCCAATATCTTAATATGAGGATTTATTGCCAATATCTTTTTTAATACTGGAATAAGCGCGCCTTCGTCGTTCGCTAAAGTGAACTTTTTAAGGTTAGTGTCTGGTTCGCCGGCCGCCAGATCGTCATACGAAAAAACATGATCATCCAGATCCGATGAACCTATGCTTACTCTTAAATAACTGGTACCTATTTCGCTTTCGCCGGTACCAAATAGTTCCGTCAGTAAGCGATGCTGCTCAACCGGGCTCATTTTGTGTATAAGCATAGCGCTTCCCCCGGTTAGGGCGAAGCCAAACCCGTCCATTTGCTGATAAGTTTTTGCCTTATCAACGGTTATAAAAGAAATGTTTTTATCAGTACTATTTGGCTTTGAAATTTGATTTTGCTGCTTAAACAATATTCCCTGGTCGGGATCGGTAAGCCATACTTGAGGGTTGGATGTTTCTTTTTGGCCATCGGCGTTAGTTGCTTGTAAACCTAATACCAGTAATAAAACAATGGTCAACTGTTTGCATTTGCACATATCGAATTCTTAGATAGATATAAAAAATAAAGCATTAAAAAGCCGCAATTGCTTAATTGCGGCTTTTTAAACGGCGTGTAATTAATACCCGGGGTTTTGCGTCAGGTTCGGGTTTAACTGCAACTCATTGGTAGCAATAGGAAATAACAATTGAGTTTGAGTGACACCGGCTCCATTAATCCCATATTTCAACAAATTGCCGTTTGAATCGTGCTGGCTATTCATTAATGTTAAAATGTTGATCGTGCCATTTGCGTTAGCACGTAACAGATCGTTCCATCGGTGGCCTTCGTTCACCAGCTCTAATCTTCTTTCGTTTAAGACAGCCAAAGCCAAGGCGCTTTTTGTTGCAGCTGTTGTATTGGCAACGCCTGCACGGGTTCTCACTTGATTTAGCTCAGTAACTGCTGCCGCGATATTACCTAACTGAGTATTTGCTTCGGCAGCGAGCAAAAGAATATCCGCATAACGTATAAGTACAATGTCATCCGGACTATCGAAGCCTCCCGGGTCGGGCATTTTATTTACAAATGGTATTGGCTTCGCCGGATCCCATGCATTTAATGGCATATTAAACGAAGCATTTGCAATCTGCCAGTTAAAGGTAGCCTGGTACCGGGGGCCATTGTCTCCCTCGGCGGCAAAAGCCTGGATCAAATCATAGGAACCAATATCTCGTTTGGGCCAGTTATCAGAGGGTACATAGTCAAATATCTCAGCCCCGTAGTTATAGTAAGTACCTATCTGTGTAACCTGGATTTCGAAAATGGATTCGGCATTATTTTTATTGGCTACACCCCATAAATTACCATAATTAGGCAACAGGGAGTATTGGCCACCACTAATTACCTTATTGCAATATATCAGGCAATTAGCATAATCGCCCATTTGTGCATAAGCTTTTGCTAACAGCGCATCCGCAGCACCTTTTGTGGCCCTGCCCACCTGGCCATTGGCCGGTGCTGTCGGCAGGTTAGCATCGGCAAATTGCAGGTCGGCAACAATTTGGGCATATACAGCCGAAACTGCATCACGTTTAGGCGTGTAATTGCCGTTGTAATTGGCACTTAATACCAAAGGCGTTGCACCCCACTCGGTAACTAACCAATAATAGTGCATAGCTCTTAAAAAGCGGGCCTCTGCCAATATTTGAGATTTACGGGTAGGCGTTAATGCCGGGTCGGTTATGGCGGGTACGTTGTCTAATACTGTATTAGCTGCAGCGATCATACTATATAAATCTGACCATTCGCCACCAATTTTGGTATTCGACGGTGCATAGGTAAAATTTTCCAGCGGCCACTCACCAGTATTGTCGTCTCCGTTTACATAGCAATTATCCGACCGGCCATCGGTGAATAGCAGGTTATTATATTGATAAAAACCATTTCGCATAGCAGTATAGGCGCCGGTCAAACCCGTTTCAGCATCATTTGCCGTTTTAAAGAAATTTCCTGTTGTTAAGTTCGATAGCGGAACTTTATCTATAAAGCTTTTCTTACATGCTGATAGTCCTAACGCCATCATACCGGCACAGACTAAAAATATTTTTGTATTTCGCATTTCAATATTTTTTTAGTTTAATTAAAATTGAACGTTTACACCAATTGTATAGATCCTGGCAGCAGGATAAGCACCATCATCCACGCCCAGCGACAATAAAGATGGGCCGCCGTCTCCTGCATTTACAGGTTTATTGTTAGTGCCGTTGCCAAAACTATTTACGTCGGGCGTATATCCTTTGTATTTCGTGATCATAAATAAGTTTTGACCGGTAACAAACAGCCGTATCTTCTCTACTCCTATGTGCTTTAATACGTCTGGACTAAAATTATATCCCAATGTGGCGTTACGCAACCGGAAAAAAGATCCGCTTTCAAGATAATAAGAAGTGGCATTCGTATTCAGAAAGTTTATCGACGCCGAATTGGTGGTACCGTTGTTAATGGCAGTTGGCACACTGGTGGCATCTCCCGGTTTTTCCCAACGTGCTAACACGCCCGCAGTTTCGTTGGCAAAGCCATTGAGCTGTTCGGTTTCCTGTCGGGTAGCATCATATACTTTGTTGCCATATACCCCGTCAAATAATAACGATAACGTGAATGCTTTGTAGCGGAAGTTTTCCGAAATCCCATAGGTGAATTTTGGTAAAGCACTACCTAAGCTGGTTGGGTCTTTGCTGAATTTTTCATTACCTGTTGCCGGGTCAACGCCTTGCGCTACATATCCCCAAAAAGTACCTAAGCCATAACCGTTTTTAATGATTTGGGTAGTAGGCCCGCCGCCGCCGCCGAGGGAGATGCCCGCTGTATTATAAACCAACGCGTTGTCTAATCCGGTTATTTTATTGCTATTGACAGACATATTCAGGTTCATATCCCAACCAAAATCAGTTTGCCTTAAGATAGCCGCATCAATACTAAATTCGATACCCTGGTTAATATCGTTAGCCGGTAAATTGAATGCGATCTGTTTCCCGCCGGTTGTTCCTGGTAAATATTTGGTAAATATCAAATCGGTTACCTTTTTGTGGTAATAATCAGCCGAAAGCGTAATTCTGCTGTCTAAAAAACCTGCATCAAAGCCAACATTCGTTGAGTTTGCTGATTCCCATTTCAATAAAGGGTTTCCGATTTGACCTGATGGGCCGTAGCCGGGCGCGTTATTACCTGCACTATAAGGATAGCCTCCGCTATTTAGCAAGGTGTAAGAAGGGTATAGCATTGAATAAGGCGGTAAATTACCTGTTTTACCCCAACCGCCACGAATTTTGAAATCCTGTATCCATGTCACATTTTTCATAAACTCTTCGTTCGATACTTTCCAGCCTAATGAAAATGCAGGGAATGTACCCCATTGCTCATGAATACCTACGCGAGAGGTTCCGTCTGTTCGAAGTGTCGCGGTCAGCAAATATTTATCATTGTAAGCATAAGTAGCTCTGCCGAAATAGGAATTGCTTGACCACTCATACCTTGAGGTATTTGGTAAACCAGTGGAAGTTGCCCCGTTTAATGTTTGAATTGCATTTGAACCAAACCCGGTGCCGGACTGTGAAGAAAAGAATATTTTTTCGTCTAATGCTGATGTGCCGACTACCACATTGATTTTGCTCAAACCGACAGTTTTGTCATAGGTTAAGGTATTATCCCAGGCCCAGCGTGTGGTTTCGTTATAGTTTTGACTTCCGGAACCGCTTTTTTGAATACCGTTTAAACTTTTGTATGGGTCTAAGAAATATTCGTAATTAGAGTTCTCCGTTGTTAAATTAAACTGGCTGCGATATTTAATGCCAAAAGGTAATTTGATTTCGGCATGTGCATCGCCCAGCAAGTTGTTTGCAATTGTATTATTGTTATTGTTGTAAATATCAGATAATGGGTTATCACCTGAATAAAATGTACTATAACCGTACACACCCGGAGTCGGACTGCCTGCAGGCATTATAATTGGGACATACAATGGAGTTACCAGCGCACTTATAACTGCACCGCCATGTGCCGCAGAAGCATTTTGAGGTACTGTACGCTGGTTTGAACGGTTATAATTTATATTACCGCCAATAGTAAGCCACTTGTTTGCCGTTTGATTAATACTGAATTTTGTCGAATAACGATCAAAATTTGAGCCTACCATAATACCATCCTGGTTTAAATAGCCCAGGCCGAAGTAGTAGGTACCTGTTTCAGAACCCCCGGATAAACCGACATTAGCGCCGGTTTGCATAGCATTATGGTAGATCAGGTCCTGCCAGTTATTATTGGTATTTAAATTGTAATATGCCGGAATTACCGGAGGTGTTCCACCAGCAATTTCGGTTTGTAAGGCAAGCCATTGCTGGTTATTCAGAACCTGTATTTTTTTCGATATCTGCTGCACACCGGTATAAAAACTGGCATCAATTTTTGATTTGCCTTTTGTGCCTTGTTTTGTTGTGATCATCACCACCCCGTTAGTCGAACCTGCCGCGCCATAAATACCTGTAGCTGACGCATCTTTGAGAACGCTGATCGACTCAATAGAATTTGGGTCGAGGGTTTTAATGTCATTTGCCAGTACACCATCAACAACATACAATGGTTCTCCGCCATTTGCGGAACCGATACCACGTATCCGGACAGATAGATCCTGCCCCGGCGCTCCCGATGGAATAGATACTTGTATGCCGGGCGCTTTACCAATTAAAGCCTCTTCCGGGCTGATTATTGGCCTGCTTGCAATGTCCTTAACGCTTACAGTTGAGATCGCTGATGTCAGATCTGATTTCTTTTGTGTACCATAACCAACCACAACAACTTCATTGAGTTGTCTGTTTTTGGAGGTTAACGATACATTGATCTGAGTGCGATTATTAACAGGCTGCTCCTGGATGTCAAAGCCAACAAATGAAAATACTAATATTCCGGTTGCCGGGACATTTATCCTGTATTTGCCATTCACATCGGTTACAACGCCTTCGGTTGTTCCTTTTACTTTAACGGTTGCTCCGGGCAATGTTATGCCCTGGTCATCTGTTACAACTCCGCTAACTGTGCTGTTTTGTGCAAAGGCGAAAACACAGCTTGTTAACAGAAAGACTAAAAATAAAGTCAGTTTTTTTTTCATACGGTTTACTCTGGTTAAAAAATGGTTCCATGCCGGTAGCGGCATGTTAATTGATAGGGTAAAGGTACAATGCCTGAAACGTTAAAACGAAATAAATTGCAAAATTTTTTCTCGTAATTGATTGATATTTAGTTAGTTATGAATCATTTGATACGGTTAAACACCTTAAATTTGACTACTTTAACACGTTGATTATTAATCGGAAACGAGGTCGGATTCTATAAATACTGACACGTGCCGATACGGGTAAATACCTTTTTAAATGAAGCTGGAAAAAAGCAGTTGTTGAGTTTGTTTTGGTTAAAAAACCGGCTAGTCTTCATGGTTATCCAATACTAAGGTGCTCCATCCCTCGCCCGACTCCGTTTTAATTCCCTTTTTCCGGCCCGACAATAGCTTTTTTATTCGGTTGCTATAGGCCCAGCAGGTGCTTTGCCGGATAGACAATATCTCAGAAAGCTTATGGGACGAGATTTTGCCATTGCTCGAATACACCAGGAAAATCATATAAAACCCTTTAGTGATAGGGATACGTGTATTATGAAAAATAGTATAAGCCGTTACCGATTCTTCATAGCTGCATTTGCCGCAGCGCCGGCTATAAAGCGCATGCCCTTGTATGGCATGCGTATTGCCGCATTTATGACATTTATAGCCACTGCTCCATTTTAAATCGGCCAGAAAACGGTAGCAGCTGTCGGCATCGGGATAGATCGTGCTAAACTCCTCAAAATCTACCCCGGCCGACATGATCCTGTTGCGGGTAACTTTCTCAAACCCGGATAGCAGCTCCTGGTTATCTTTTTCAAGCAGCAAATTCATCCGTAGAATATCTGCGGCCTGTTGCTGCAAAACTTCATTTACTTTGTTTAGTTCTTCGTTTTGTTTCTCGATTATAATTGCATTCGCCAGCACTTCGCCGGTTCGTTGCTTAACCTGCTCTTCCAGTTTTATATTTATCGAGGCTTCAAGTTTTTGTTTCTCCGTTAACTGGTCGATCATTTCCCGCTGGGCTTTCTCCTTTTCCTTTTTCAGCACCCTCACATTATCGCCAATAGCGAAGGCCAAAAGAACCATCTCCAAAATAAAACAAATACTGAGACTGTAATAGCCAACCCCACTCAGGGTAAGCCAGCCCAGGTGGGCTAAAATTTTTAATATAAAACCAGTGAATAGGAAGCTGTAACCCAAAACAAAAAATCTCGCCGGCTTATATCCTTTGATCAGTATATAAACACCGGTGTAAAACGCTATGCATAGCGGCCCTGCCTCAATAAACTTATAGTTGAACCACTGTTTATTTAAAAAGAAACACACAAAGAAAAAACCTATCCTTGCAGCAATGGTCACGTTAATTAATTTGTATAATGGCGGAGCATTTTTTTTAACGATGAGCAGATTATTGGTAAACATTAGCGCAAATACGCTTACACAGCATAGCGCAAAGCCATAGGCGTATTCATTCCAGGCAGGCGAATTAGGCCACAGATATTGGTAGCCGATGCCGTCATTGCACAGTTCATAAAATCCAACGCTCAGGTTATAGAGCACGTAATATAAATGCTGTCTTTGCCGTATCGCGACAAACATCAAAAAGTTATAAAAGGCGAACACCAGTATCATCCCATAAAACACGCCAAAAAGCAAATACTCGCTTAACGCGTATTCAATAAACCATTTAACAGAGCGCAATACAATGATCACATCAGCAGTTTGGTGTGATTTTACCCGGAAATAATAGGTGTAAGTTCCGGCAGGGCGAACGTCCAGGTCTATTTCGAAATTTTTGTGCTTGGTTGGCCTCTCGGCAAAGCTGTGCAGTGCACCGAATTTTTCGACTTTATATGTACCGTCACCAAGAGGTATATAGGCAGTAATATCGTCAATGGTTTGGTCGAAAAACTCTAGTATCCAATTTTTTTTTGTGGATGCAGGGTTTTCAATATTGATCTTGTACCAATAAAACGATGACTGATTATAATTTTGCGGGGTGCTCGACCAACTGGGTTTAAATTGCGATGAGACCTGTGGCGATGCAACCTGGCTAAACTGAAACAATCCTCTCGGATCTTCCAGGCATGTAATTTCGCCATAGGCAAATATATGCTGGTTAACCCCATCATCAATTGCGACTTTTTGCTGCGCCGAGGTTTTTAATGATGTTAATAAACAGGCGATTAAAAAGAGGTCTGCAAATAGAAATCTTACAACCTTTTTAAACATTAGTATGTGAATTAATCTCATTAACAAGCACCGCACTATTCCTCATGTTAATGCTTACACGAATGGGTCGTCAATATTAGGTATTTTCAGTTAATTTCTAAACCGTTATGAAAGTGTATATCGTGTAACAATATAGTAAACAGTTCAGCTTTATACGGTACCTGAATCAGATCAACCTTTACAAATTACCCTTCTTCATCTCGCCGGCGGCGTAATTTGTTGCACGGGCGGTTAGGGCCATATACAATATGGATGGGCTTTGATTGCCAGTAGTGGCCATGCATGCGCCGTCGGTAACGAAAACGTTTTTGCACTGATGCAATTGGTTCCATTGATTTAGCAGCGAGGTTGCAGGATCTTTGCCCATTCGACAACCGCCCATTTCATGAATATCTAACCCCGGTGCTTGTTTATTTTCGTGTGTCTCAATGTTTTTGCAACCGGCTTTCTCCAGCATTTCACGGCTTTGTTTCAAAAAGTCCTGTATCATCCGCTCATCGTTGTCGTCATATTCCACCGAAGTGATCAACAGGGGAATTCCCCACTGATCTTTTTGATCCTTACTTAAACGCACATGATTGCTCGCCTTCGGAATTGTTTCGCCCTGCATATACATATATAGTTTCCAGCCGCCCGGTTCGGTCAGCGCATCTTTGTAGACGCCGCCGATCTCCGTTCCGCTGGTTTTGTCAGGATGGTTAGGCCTGAAGGCACCCATAAAAGTGGTAAACCCACCAAAGTAATCGGTTTCCTGCTTGTGCAGGTTACGATAATTAGCCAATATTAATTCAGTTGGGTTACGACCGAAGTAGTATTTATCCGCAAACCCGTCTACGGTGGCGGTTATCGAGGCCCTGTAATTTTGGAAAGCCACATATTTACCCAGCAGGCCGTTATCGTTACCCAAGCCATTTGGGAACCTGTTGGATACAGAGTTTAACAACACCAGGTTGCTGTTCAAAGCCGAAGCATTTAAAAAAATGATTCGCGCAGTGTAATCGGTTATTTCTTTGGTATTGGTGTCAATTACCCTTACCCCTGTTGCCTTGCCTTTTGCCTCATCGTAAATGATAGAATGTACTACCGAAAATGGCCGGATGGTAAGGTTACCAGTACGTTTTGCCCATGGCAGCGTTGAGCTCACCGAACTGAAATAGCCGCCAAACGGGCAACCACGCATGCACATGTTACGTGCCTGGCATTTGGCGCGCCCCTGGTCAAGGTGTATTTGGTTTGGCTTGGTAAGATGCGCCCACCGGGCGTGTACAAGATGGCGGTCGGGATAATTTTCTTTTATTTTTTGTGAAATAAGCATCTGCACGCAATTCATCTCAAAGGGCGGCAGAAACTCACCATCGGGCATGGCCTCAATGCCATCCTTATTACCGCATACGCCGATAAACTTTTCGACGTGGGCATACCACGGCGCCACATCAGCGTAGCCGATGGGCCATTCAATACCATACCCAAAACGAGCAGGGTTGGTAAATTCAAACTCGCTCCATCGCTGGCACGCCCTACCCCACGTAAGGGACTTGCCCCCGACCTGGTAACCGCGTATCCACTCGAAAGGCTTTTCCTGTATATAAGGATGGTCTTTATCCTTTACAAAAAAGTGCGCTGTATCCTCACCGAAACCGGCTGCCTGGCTTACCACGGGGTTTTCTTTAATAAATTCCCTGGTCATTTCGCCGCGATGTTTAAATTCCCACGGGTTCATCGTTGCGGTAGGGTAATCCTTGTTGTGTTCGATATTACGGCCGCGTTCCAGTACCAGGGTTTTTAAGCCCAATTCGCATAGCTCTTTGGCGGCCCAGCCTCCGCTTATACCAGAACCGATGACAATGGCATCGTAGTTATGATCGATAGATGAATTCAATGGCATTTATTTATATTCAGAGACATTACGTTATTATCCAAAGATACGGTGTTAAACAAATAACGTTTTTATAAATACGATCGTGTTAACCTTCATATTGCCCGTATCTATCGAAAAACCGCTAATGGCATCGTTTGCATAAATACCGCCCGGTTTATGGTAGTCCTGGTGAATTAGTTGATAAGGTCAAAACTATCCTGTAATCGTATATCATCAGACGCGCTGCCTATCATTATCCTGAACACACCCGGTTGTGTAATACGTTCCAGGTTATCATTATAGAAAGCAAGTTTCTCTTTATCGATAGTAAGTGTTATCGTTCTTTTTTCACCAGGTTGCAGCATTACTTTTTGAAAGCCTTTTAACTCCTTTACCGGCCTTAACGGTTGCGATACCAAATCGCGTAAATAAAGCTGAGCCACTTCCTCACCGGCACATTTACCGGTATTTTGAAGATCGAACGAAACAATTATACTTTCACTTTTTAACATTGACTTCTTACTAAACCTAAGATTTGTATACTTGAAGGTGGTATAACTTAGCCCATGGCCAAAAGCGAATTTCGGACTGTTTTGTAAATCGATATAAGCTGAGGTGTAGTACACATCAGTATCGCTCCTTGCAGGCCTACCGGTGTTTAAATGGTTATAATAAATTGGTATTTGTCCCTCGGAACGCGGAAAAGTAATGGGCAATTTTGCTGCGGGATTGTAATTGCCAAATAACACATCAGCAATAGCATTCCCTGCCTGGTTACCCAGCCACCATGTGTATAAAATTGCCGGAACATGGTCTGCCGTCCAGTTAAACACCATAGGGCGGCCTGCCATCAGCAGTACTACAAGCGGTTTGCCTGATGCCATTACAGCTTTAATCAACTCTTCCTGTACTCCCGGCAAATGAATATTTGAACGACTTTTTGCTTCGCCGGTCATATCAAACCGTTCGCCCATTGCCATTATTACCACGTCGGCTTGCATAGCTGTCTTATAAGCTTCGTCAAAGCCGGTGCGGCTGGTATCGGTAATATCACATCCTTTAGCGTAAAGTAATTTGGCCTTTCCGGATGCCTGCTGCATACCTTCATATAAGGAAACAACCTCGTTTTCGTCCCCTACATTTTGCGCCCAAAAACCTTTCATTTCTTTTTTGGATTTTACCAGGGGCCCTATCAGGGCAATTGACTTCATATCTCTTGATAATGGCAATACCTGACCTTCATTTTTCAACAGCACTATACTTTTACGGGCTACTTCTCGCGCTGCTTCCACGTGTTCAGGCGTGTTTAATACGCGTTTTTCGCGCTCAGCATCGCTAAACCGGTAGGGATCATCAAATAGGCCCAGTTCAAATTTTTTGGTTAGGATGCGGCTTACCGCTTCATCGATTTGCGTAACAGATACTTTTTTATCGGCAACCAATTTAGCCAGGTTATTAATATAACTGCGGCTTTCCATATCCATATCGTTACCGGCATTTATGGCTACTTCGGCGGCTTGATAATTATCTTTTACATAACTATGGTTTATCATCTCTCCAATTGAACCCCAATCACTTACAACGAAACCCTTAAAACCCCATTTTCCTTTTAAAATATCATGCTGTAAATACCGGCTGGCTGTAGCCGGAGTACCATTTAAATCGTTAAAAGAGTTCATAAATGTACCCACTCCTGCATCAAGCGCCGCTTTAAACGGGGGCAAATATATTTCCCATAAAGTGCGCAAACTCATATCTACACTATTATAATCGCGCCCGCCAATAGCTGCGCCATACGCTGCAAAATGTTTTGCGCAGGCCATAACCGCATCAAGACTACCCAAGCCTTTACCCTGGAAACCATGCACCCGCGCTGTAGCTATAAGGGAGCCTAAATACGGGTCCTCACCGGCACCTTCCATTACCCGGCCCCAACGCGGGTCGCGTGCAATATCAACCATCGGGGCAAAGGTCCAGTGTACACCGCCTGCAGCAGCTTCGGTAGCCGCAATACGTGCCGATCTTTCAATTGCAACCATATCCCAGCTTGCAGCTTCGGCAAGGGGGATTGGGAATGTGATGCTATAACCATGTATAACATCCTGACCAAACAATAAAGGTATCTTCATTCTGGATTGCATAGCTGCCTCCTGGAAAGCACGGGTGTGTTTTACCCCTACTATGTTTAATATTGACCCTACCTCGCCGCGCTTCACGGCATCAAGTTTATTACCGACGTCGGCACTTACCGGCCCGGTAGTCTCCCAATCGCCATTATACTGGTTAAGCTGACCTATTTTTTCCGCTAAGGTCATCTTTTTCAATAATGCCTGCACTTTTTGCGGTATGCTTTTTTGCTGGGCAATGCCCGCACTCGTGGCGAAGCTTAAAAGGCAAGCAAGAATGATTGATTTTTTATTCATATTTATTAAATACTAACGTTACTTTAACAAGTTATCGATCTTCAAGGTGTACAGTTTAACAGGGTTATAAACCCAATCAGGTTTTTCATATTGAACCGGTAAAGGCCTTCAGCCAGACAAATAATCGGTTTAACAAATCTGTGAATTCCAAAGTATTAATCAATTATTTTAGCAATATTACAGGTTAGACGAGGTTTCAGTTTCCGTTCTTATTTTATGGCCAACGACAGCGTAATGCCAAATAAATAAATAACATGGAATTAATATCGAATAGGCAACACGGGAATTAAGCAGATCAGTAAGATAACCATATAGCAGCGGTATCAATGCCCCGCCTGCTATCCCCATTATTAAAAGTGATGAGCCGATCTTGGTGAAACGGCCCAAATCAGCAATTGCCAATGGCCAGAGGGACGGCCACATTAATGAATTTGCCAGGCCAAGCAGAGCGATAAAAAGAACCGAAGTATAGCCAGTAGTACAAACCGCTGCGATTGAAAATATACACCCAAGTATAGCGCAAATTTTCAATGCTTTATCCTGTTTAATATAGGCAGGGATAGCGACTATGCCTATTATATAACCGGCGATCATTGCTGCCAGCGTACATGATGTAAAGAATTTAGCAGTGGAAAGCGCTATTCCCTGTGATGCCCCGTAGCGTATGATCGTATCTCCTGCCATTACTTCGACACCTACATATAAAAACATGGCCAATACACCCAATAATAAATGTGGAAAATGGCTGATGTTTTTTTTATTCACATTGGCTAAAGCCAGGGTTTCATCTTCCTGATCAGTATCTATTATTGGTAACCCGGAGAAATAAACCAGGAAGGCTAATATGACCAGCACGATTAAAATTACAATATAAGGAACAATCACTTTTGAAGCTAAAAGGTTTAGCTCCGACGCTTTCTGCGTTACGGTCATTAGTTTTAAGCGGCTTACTATATTATCCGCATTTTTTAAAACGACAGCTCCTAAAACGATCGGCGCAATTACCCCGGCAATTTTATTACAGATACCCATTATGCTGATTCGTTTCGCAGCACTTTCCCGATTCCCGACTATAGTGACATATGGATTTGCTGCCGCTTGCAATACCGTTAGCCCGGTACCCTGAATAAATAACCCTAAAAGAAATAAGATATAGGTGCGTGTTATTGCGGCAGGTATAAAGATCAGCGCCCCGGCAGCTATTATCATCAGGCCGGCTGACATCCCCTTTTTAAATCCTATGTTTTTAAGGATACGGGCGGATGGAATTGCCATTACCAGGTATGAAATATAAAAAGCAAACGTTACGAGGTAGGACTCGAAATTATTAAGTTCACAGGCTATTTTTAAATAAGGTATCAATACCGAATTTAACCAGGTAATAAACCCAAAAACAAAAAACAAGGCACCAATTATAATAATGGGGTTAACGGTTGCCTTGGGATGAACTGGAACTGAGGTTTTATGAGTCATTATATTAATAATTTGAATGCCGTTGCACGGGGTTAAACATTATTTTCAATATATCTTTCCCCGGCCGTTAAAGGGTCGTGTGTTGCTTCATTCCCGGTAAAATACGCCTTTTTAAAAAATTCCGGGAGATGAAAATTGGGATTATCAGAAAACATATCCACCCAGGATAAATAATGCGGTTGAGGCAATTCGTCTCCACATTTGTAAAAATTTATGTGGCATGACTGATCTTTTAAAGTATCTAGCTTATGGTAATAAAAAACATCAACAGGAATTATCAGGCTAAGTTCCCACTTAATGGTGGAAGCATGCGGCAGGCCTCCTTTTTTAAATAATGCCTGGTGGGTTATTTTTTCGACAAGTATATTTGATACCCCCAGCCGATCTTCCTTTTCACTTCCGAAGCCTATGTGGCATGAGCCGGCACAATTGAATTCAATGTTATAATAACCTCTTCCGTCGTTAAAATCAATAAAGAACTCAACGCAACTATCTTTATAAACCGGCCCGTTTGTTTCACGGTAAATGGCAGCAACCGAGTTTTCCTCAACATAATATTTTAAAAAAATATTGTTGCCATTATGAGCAATGGAAAAACGCACATCAGGTTTGTAATTAAAAGCGGGCCATGGGGTGAATTCTATTGGATATTTTTCCATTTGATCCAAACGCAGCGAGACGTTTTCAATCCCAGGCGAATCAACGGCAAATAATAAAAGCGGTATATTAAACTTGTCCACAGTTTATTTATTATTGTCCGTCAAATAAAGGTTAGCCTCATTAAATATAATCATTTCTATTTCAGCATAACGCTCTTCCAGCAAACGAAACAATTGCAATTGGGAACGCGTCCGTTGAAGATTATGGCTTGGAAAATTTATTTTATAATAAGTGTCGCCATTTAAGTAATCGGTGAGAAACCGAAGCCCCTGCATATAAGGGAACAAGAGTACTGCCATCGGAAGCGATTGTATTTCATCTTCCGTTAAAAAAGCAGCTGACTCTTTCATATATCCTTGTGTAAAAGCTTGGAATAAAGGCATATTCAGCCCGATCTTCTTCAAGTCCTTTTCATCTTCGGCGGCTGTATTGATGATGGTACGAATAGCATCCCCAAAGTCATACGCGATGTAACCCGGCATAACCGTATCCAAATCTATGATACACTGCGCCCGGCCCTGTTCATCTAATAATATGTTATTAAACTTAGTATCATTATGTGTAATTCTCAATGGTAATTTTCGCTTTTTGCCTAACTCCAAAATAGCGCACATCTTTTGAACCCGCTTTTGAATAAATTCAATTTCGTTAACTACAGATGCTTTCCTGCATAGTGGATCGTTAACCAAAGCGGTGTTAAAACGCGTAAGCCGCATGCTGATATTGTGGAAATCGGGGATGGTATCCGTCAATAAGTTGGCATCGAGATCAAACAACAGCGTTTGAAATTTCGCGAGGGCCCTACCACCTTCAAAGGCCAGGTCGTTTGTTTCAACGATATCGATGCTCCTGGTATTTTCAATATATTTATACACCCGCCAAAAGTTACCGTTTTCATCCTGGTGAAAATACCGGTAATCGTTTGTTTTTATTAAAGTGAGCACCTCTTTGCAAGGATCCGCGCTCGGTATTCCTCCGAGCTTGGCCCGCAAATGAGAGGTAACCAGTACAATATTATTTATTAAAGCAGGGACATCTTTAAAAACTAAGTGATTTACGCGCTGCAATAAATAATCAGGTTCCCCGCTGTGATTGTTTTTTATATAATAAGTATCATTTATATGTCCTGAGCCAAACGGCTGTATAAAAATGGGATCGGCGGCAATTTGAAAATTTGAAACGATCGTTAATAGATCCACCTGTTCTTTGATTTGAATCATTTATAGTAAAATGCTATTGATAAAATTATTTGCATGCTTATTTACCGCGAGGATAAACCCTGTTGTACGTGCATTTTTAAAAGTGAAATTCAATAGCTGATTTTTATTCATATTCCCGGTAAGCCCCAAAACGGGCCAATTGGTCTTCACCCAATTGCCGGGGGATGGGATAGGCTGAAATATTAAGCTTCTTGCATATTTGCATCCACAACCCTGTTCGGGTATACGTTTGATGAACCATTTGGAAGGGCACCGATAACAGCAATTCTTTTGCCGTCTGCGGTTCGTTTTCATCGATCAGCAGCTGAATTTTTCTTTCAATCACCCATTCATCTCTTAATGCGCCTACTTTTGACAACCATTTTTCGCGTTCCGCCAATGTTTGAGCTCCAATATTCCTTAACACTTTATCCCGCTCAACGATCACTTGCGGATGTATTTGCAGCCATGGCTCAGTTATCTCATCAAAAGCCTTCCTGGCACCTTGCATATCGCCCTTTTGCTTAAGTAATCTGGCCAAAAGCACTTTAGCCAATCCGGTCTTTGTTGCCGTCAGTATTTTGACAGCGTCATCTGCTTTTCCCCTGCCTGCCAGCCACGTGCCGTAATAGAACCGCCAGTTGTCTGCCGTAACTCCGTTTGTTTTGCCGATAGCCAATTTAAATGCGGCGTCTAAATTTTCCATTCCGGATGGAGGCCAGTTCTCCTGGTCAATATCCGGTGGAGAAAGCAAGCCAGATTTCTGCCGGTAAGCTTTGAGGAGATTTTCCCATGGGGATACACCCGAAGCGCGCGCCCATTCAAAAAGCGGTATATTTTGGAAAGGCCTTAAAGCTACGGACGGAACTTTCAATTGATAAATGTTTAGCTCTCTGTCCGCAGGAATCCAAAATTCCGTATGCGACCTGGTCTCCTTAGGATGCAGTTCCAATTTGATGGACTGATCGCCTATCGGACCACCCTGCAACTCAAGATACTGTTGCCTTTTTGCCGTACTTAACATCGACCATGAACTGTCGCCGGCCACGCCATAACTCCATAATTTCATGCCCGGCGCGATAGATTCACTCGCAATATGATATAAGCCTGTTCCCGATGACGGGGTATAAGCGCCAAACGCATTTGCATCCCGGGTTTCCCAAAAATACCCGGTCATTTCCTTTATGTCTGATTGGGTTCGCGGGCCATTCTTTTCCCAATCTATCGTATCAACTTTTGAAGAGTGCGATAACACCCTTCCTTTTGGGAAAGAAAACCTGGTGTCAGGCGCAGAGGGAATTGCGGCATTTGACCATGACATCCATGGATATGCCTCCGTTCCCGGATTATAAAAAATCGCTCTCTCGGTTAAAAATCCATCTTTTGACCCTAAAGAATACTCAACCGACCATTGCATGCCAAAACGCAGTTCGCGCTCGCCGCAGGTAACATATACGCGGTCATCCGCTTTGTCTATTTTGTAGCTTACTTTCTCGTTTTGGCTGGGCGAATGGGATATGGGGAAACTGACTTCAATACCACCGGCTACAAAATAAAACCTGGGCAATATTCGTGTATACCTGATAACATCGGGTACATATAAAACTTCCTTACCCGATTTCTTGTAGATCATGGAAGTTACCTTACCACCCAGGTCCGGGCATATGGTTATTTTAACCTGTTCGTTTTCGAGTACTATAAAATTGTATTTCTTCGGATCAGGACGATTTGATGTTTCACAATAGCTAACATAAGGGTATACGCCGTTGGGATCGTAAGCGGTTGGTACCGGACCGAACGATGTTAAATTATGTGTCAGTATATAATCCTGGTATTGGGTGCATGCTACCTTTGACGCAGTGCCCTGGGCCATGCCATCAACAACGACCCCGGTCAGGATCAATACCATCAAAGTCTTTAATCTCATAAATATCAATTTATTATTTTTTTTCGGCCAAACGGTCGCTTAACTCCTTAATAAGTTTTTCACCTTCATACACTTGCGACTTAAGTTTGTCCTCGTTAAAGCCACGTTCGGTGGTTAGGGTTTGTAAGTGTTCATGCAGTTTATTCATTAAAGCTTTTGCTTTTTGATCCTGGGATGCCGAAGCCTTTTCTTTTAATATTCTTATCTTTTCAAAGTCAGAAATACCCTCTCTTAATTTTTCGAACCTGATACCACTATTTGCACCCGGGTAAACAAGGTAACAATCTCCCGCCGCCCATGTTCCGTGACGTGCATCCCTTACAGGGTCTTGTGTCCAGGCATCATATGCCCAGCGTAAAAACCCATTGTATCCGTAGGCTGAAGCGTACCAGCTGATCCATCTGCCCTCGATTGGTGGCGAAAAGAGAAAATTGTTCGGTTTTGGCGGGTTACAGCAAACATAGTAGGTGGTTGTAAAGCCTCGTGCGGCACGTTTTTTTACGATGTCCATAGATGACTCTTTGCCCGAAAGAAAACAATAATCATTTAAAAGCCCATCCAGTTCGGGGTGCCAATCGCCGGCATACGTTATTTTCCAGGTTGGCGAATTGTCCCGGATCACCTTAATAGCGGCCAATGTTTCGTCCATGGCGCTTTCGTTAATACCGATATAGGCTTTTTCCAGCCAGCCTTTCTTTTTCAGGTGCTCCTTCAGATCATTAAGAAACGGATCCCAGTAAGCTTTGAATTTTTCGGAAGTTGGCGGCCATGATTCGGTTACATAGTTACCCGTCTTCTCGTCGATATAGCGGAACCTGTATCCACCGGGAAGGGGCGTGTAAATGGTGATCGCTTTATCTATTCCAACACTCATCGCCAGCTCAACGTACTCATCAAAAATTTTGTAATCGAATTTCCAGGAGCCGCTTTTTTGTTTTATCGATTCGATCATGCCTCCTTCAATGGTGTACGAGTTATCGCTCCATGGCGAGTGTACAGCGTAGGTGGTGATATATTTTCCCCCTGCGTCGGCATACAGTTTCAAGTGCTTTTTTAACAATAATTTGTGTTCTTCAGACCATGGCTCCAAATGGTTATCCCAGGCAAGTACCCAAGGGTTTTGCCACAGGTCAAGCCGGTATTTCCACTCATGCGGTGGAGGCAGTACCTGGTTTTCCACGTCAATATTTACATTAAGGGAAGTTTCGACTCCTTTAGCTAGTACGCTGATGCTTCCCTTATAATGCCCTGTTACAGTACCAGCAGGAATATTCAAAGTTACCCAAACCGGCCTCACTGTTTTACCCGGTACGTCAAACCGGTCAAATGATTCAAAGCGGTCGGGCATTAAAAATCCATTTTTATATGGTGAGTCTCCGCAGGTTACATCACTTGCGCCATAAGGGTAATTTGCCAATACATAGCGCACCATGTTCAGCTTCATATTGTCTTTGCTGATCACGTTACCGTTGGCATTTACCAGGTTGTTTAGCTTAAAGCGTACTTGCTCAAGCGTATCTGACGACCATACCAGTATCTGGGCGTTCAATCGTTCACCTTTCCATCCATTGCCCGACCATGATTGTGCTTCTTTTTGCACATCAGGTACTTCTGTACGGAAGTAAAGGGCATCTGACGATCCAAAACCCGCATGCATTCCCTTTTGTGAATTCCAGCGTGCCGGGTTGGTGGATCTGTCGAACGTATATTCAGCCTGGTAGTGAGGGCTCAGCGATGGCATCAGGGACGCATCAATTTGTCCCTGATAAACCTGCGCTAAAGCAACCCCTGTAAATAACAACTGCATTAACAAAATAACCGATATTGCTTTTCTCATTTTTTTTAAACTTTAAATATTCCTGCCCTACTGTAATTTTTACCAACCAGGATTTTGTGTAAGCGTTCCCTTTGACAGCTGAATTTGCTGCAACGGAAGCGGGTCAAGATAATTTTTAGGCTGAAATGTGCGTGCACTAGCGGGCTCTGTAATAATAAATCCATTTGCATCAACTTGTATGTCCGTACCTACATTTAAAGTTGGGTATTTTTGCTGATATTCTGTTCCAACAAATTTAACGCCTTTTAAAGCCTGAGGCAGCACCGTTTCTGCCGTTTTCCATCTCCGCAGGTCATCGCGCCTGTAGCCTTCAAAGGCTAGTTCAACTGTACGTTCCCGTCTTATTTCATTCAACATGTTTAAACCATTGGCGGCAACAAAAGCATTGGTAAGGGCGGGCATATTGACCCGGCTCCTGATCACGTTAATGGTCCTGTTAAGATCCTGGTCGGATATTGCTCCATTTTGCTCATATAACGCCTCGGCCAAAATTAATAGCACTTCGCCGTATCTGAACTCTTTGAAATCATAAGCGCCCTGGAATTGGGTTGCCGCAATGCTTTCGTCCAAAAACTTTCTGATCATATAACCGGTATGCGTGGCATTCGAGCCGGTAAAACCCGGAAAAGTAGGCTGCATTAAACCACCTTCGAAAAAGATAGTACTGCCGGGAACTATAAAGGTCATCGACATCCGCGGGTCTCTGTTCTGGAATTCACTCGTAAGCGTACCATAACCCTGGAATAATGGAGACTGCGTTATTGGCGTACCATCAGTAGCGAGATACATATCTGCAAGATTCTTCGTAGGAACCATAGCGTTAAACCATAATTCCCTGGTCCAGTTGTGTACCGCTCTATTGGCATAGTATCTCCTGGCAAGAATTACCTCCTTACTATCATCTCCCTGGAGGATAAAAAAATATTTGTAGCTATCTGCACCCATATCAGTATATAAAGAATACTCATTTGAATTAACTAACAAATTGGAAGCATCTACAGCAGCAGCAATATATTTGGTCGGGGTGCCCTCGTTATGATATTTGGCCCATGTCCCCATATAAAGTGCGACCCTCGCCTTTAAAGCCAGGGCGGCGCCCTGGGTAACCCGTCCCTGTTCATCGGAACTTAACTGGCTTTGTTTTGGCAATTTAGCGATCGCATTATCCAGGTCGCTCAAAATGAAATCGACAATTTCTGCTTGTGTTGACCGTTTTGAATATAACGCCGGGGAAGTTATATCCAGTACCTGGTCAATTTTAGGAACACCGCCAAATGCTTTTACAAGTTTCCAGTAATTATATGCCCTAAAAAATGCTGCTTCGCCCACCCATCTGTCAATAGACGTGCCTAGCTTGGACTCAGGTGCTTTTTGGAGCAAATAGTTGATCCCGCGGATCTGAGCGTAAGATGCATCCCATAAGCTTGACGTAGCCGTTGCCAGATAAGAGCCATCGCTGACAGCGTTAGCTCCCGAGCCAAAAGCGATATCGGAATTGAGGTCAATATATTCCGGTGCCGGCTGTAGTGCACTATAAAAATTATTTGCAGCCAGTGCAAAATCGCCGGGCGCTTTCCAGAACGAAGCGTCTGACAGCTGGTCCTTTGGTGTAAGATCCAACGACTTTTTGCAGCCTGTAGCTACCAAAACAGTCATAAGGAACAAGTATTTTATATTTAATAATCGTTTCATAATTTCTATTATTTTAATGTTATATCCAAACCGAAAGAAAAGAAGCGCTGGAAGGGATAATTAAATCCGCTTTGTGATGCTTCAGGATCCCATCCGCCCAATACGCTATCTTTTTCCCATATATCCTGGCCGCCAACGTAAACGCGGGCTTTGGAAAGGAATGTTTTATCCAGCAAGCTTTTCGGCAACGAATAACCAATTGTTAAATTTTTAAGCCTGATATAAGCGCCGTTTACTTCCTGTAAAGTTGAAGGCTGATAGTTCCAATAACGGATATTTCCATCGCTTAACTCAGGATACTTCGCATTCGGGCGATCTGCATTCCAGGTTTGATTGAAGTAAAATGCTGGCGGTTGTCTCCACCAGTCGCTCCATGGAATGGAATACTCACCGGTTCTGAACAAGGTCCGCTTTCCTACGCCTTGTAAAAAGATGGCGATGTCAAAATTGGCATATTTGGCGGTCAGGTTTATACCGAAATTATATCGCGGTGTAATTGAACCTACGTTTACCAAATCTCCGTTATCGCCGGGCTTATTTCCGTACGCACTTATTTTGCCGTCGCCATTTACGTCTTTAAACATGGCATCGCCTATTTGTATATCCGAAGGAACCCCCTGCAGTTTTTTATAAGCATCCAGTTGTTGCTGGTTTTTTATTACGCCATCAAAAACATAAGCGAAGTAAGTATTGATAGGATAACCCTCGCGTATATTATTTAGGCCCGGTACATAGGTATCTGCTCCGCCGTAATTGACCACCTTGTTTTGTGCATCACTTACGATCACGCGGGCAGAATATGTAAACTTGCTGCCGATCTTATCTTTGTAGCCGACCGAAGTTTCAAAACCCCAGGTTTTCAATTCTCCCGAATTTGAATAGGGCGCTACAGATCCCAGTATACTTGGATATGTTACGGGGATCAACAAGTTTTTATTGTCCTTTATAAAATAATCGAACGAGAAATTAAGTTTAGAGTTAAACAAACTTGCGTCCAGTCCGATATTTTTATTGATAAGCGTTTCCCATGTTCTGTTGGTAGATACCATTCCTGCTAAAGAGGCCGCCTGTATCTGGCCGCCTGCTCCAAAAGGATACGAACCGCCAATATTTATAAGCTGCAAGTAATCATACAAACCAATACCTTCCTGGTTTCCGGTTTGACCGTACGATGCGCGTAATTTCAAATCAGATAAAAACGTAACATTCTTTAAAAAATCTTCCTGTGACAATCTCCACCCCACCGAAACACCCGGGAATAAACCGTATTGATGGCCCGGCTCAAATCTCGAACTTCCATCATATCTCAGGTTTGCCTCAAGCATATATTTATTATCGTAGGCATAGTTGAAGCGGGAAAACAAAGAATTAATAGCCCAATGATTACCACCGCCGCCGTTGCTCATGTTGTTGGTTCCGCCAAGATTCAGCGCCCAAACATCCTGCGATACAAAGTTATCTCTGCGTGCAGTGAACCAGTCGAAATCATTTTCCTCATGAGAAGCGCCACCCATCAGATCAAAATCATGCTTACCTAATTTTTTAGTGTATTGAAAATAACCGGTGTAGTTGCGATAAGTAGTTTGTGAATTATAAAGTGTCAGGCTTGCCTGGGCGGGGTTTGCAATGGCGTAGTACTGCAGACCGCCATCCCAATTATATAGTGGCACCGACTTGGCAATATCATTATCATTTTCAGACGAATAATTTATTCCGGCCTGCAGGTTCAATTTTAACCCGTTAGCAACGTCGGCTGTTAATTTAAAATTTGTATTCAGATTGCGGGTGTTGTAAGTAGATGTTGCAGCTTCTTTAGCTTCGGCAACCGCGTTACCCCATCCACCCTGCGCAAAAAACTGGCCTTCTTTGTTGTAAATCGGAACATTAGGCATGCCAAAAATTGCTTCAGTTATCAAACCGCTTGATCCTACACCCCCAATATCGGTACGATCCTGGTTCTCTATCGAAACTTTTGTCTCCAGTCGAAGCCATTTCGCAAAATTATAGTCATAATTTGACCGCATATTATATCGCTTATTACCGTTATTTGCATACCTGATAACGCCGGTCTGATCGGAATAACCACCTGATAAAAAATAGGTAGAGTTCTCTCCGCCACCCGAAACACTCAGGTTATGTTTTTGCTGAAAACCATCTCCAAGCACTGCCTTTATCCAGTCGGTATTGGTAAAGAAAAGCTTCCATCCGCCATATAGCGGATGATCGATCGGATTAGGATCATTATTTTGGATTTTTTGAAGCATGTCCGGAGTATACATCGGAGCTGAGCCGTTATGAATATTTGCCTCATTATCCATAAGCGCCATTTGGTACGCTGTCGGGCTTTTCATCATTCCCGATTCTTTGGTAACGGCCATATTCATGCTGTAGCTGACTATCGGTTTGCCTGTTTTACCTTTTTTAGTCGTAACGATAAAAACACCGTTTGCGGCCCTGGCACCATAAATTGACGCCGAAGCATCTTTCAATACATCGACAGATTGTATATCATCCGGGTTTAATAAACTCAAGTCGCCGGGAATCCCATCGATTAACACCAGCGGCGAGTTTCCTCCGTTTGTTGAGGAATAACCCCGTACATTAAGGTTGAATCCTTCAGCCCCGGGCTGGCCTCCTGACCGTTCGATCAATACGCCCGGAATCTCACCCTGTAATGCAGTTAAAGCATTGGCGGCAGGCCGCGACTCAAACACTTCAGATCCAACAGACGAAACGGCTCCGGTTAAATATTTTCGTTGTTTTGTTCCGTATCCGACTACTACAACCTCATTTAAACTGTTATTAGCCTCTTCAAGCGTTACATTTAAAGTTGCGTTTCCGTTCACCGGAATTTCAAGCGTTTTGTAGCCAATAAATTTGAAAACCAATATACCCCCGTCCGGAACAGTAATATTAAAATCTCCTTTCACATTGGTTACCGTACCAATTTTATTGTTTGATTTTAAGGTGACGCTAACTCCGGGCAACTTTCCCCCCTTGTCGCTCACTGTTCCTTTTACATGGACATCCGCCTTAACGGCTACCGGGGTTTGGTTAGCAACCGGAGCTGCTGCGCTGATGTTGAACCAGCAGGCTGTGCTGATAAGCAGAACAAAGCCGGTTCGGAACCGAATCTTTCTCCAACAGTTTTGAGTAAATTTTTCTTTCATTTAATTTAAGTTAATTGGTTAGAGTATGCGTAAACATTTTATATAATATGTGTTCGAACACATTGACATAAAACACATGCGTGTACGCACACATTACTCAAAGAAGAATTTAAATTTCCGCAAATGCAAATATTTTATGAAAAAAATTAAAACAGGGTTTTATGAGACTGGAAAGAGGGTTAAATTCCTGCCACTTTGGATGTTTGCTGAACCGGATCAGAGCTCCAGGTAATAATTTACGTTTTCTTTCGTGACGATGTCCAGAGGCAGATACTTCAAAGTAGGCACTTCTTTTTTAAAGACTAAAAAGTCAGTTAAAAGATTGATCCCCCAAAAGCCCTGCCCTTCGGGATTTTGATTGATAAGAAAACTGATAGCTTCCTTTTGCAGATAATGAAGATTTTTTTTCAGTAGATCATACCCGATAATTTTGATATGGGTAATGCGCTTTTGTTCCAGGTAGTTGGCAATCTCATACGCCTTGGAGGTGGTTACGAAAATACATTTCAAATTGCTGTTGCTTTCTAAAATTTCATCCAACCGCTGTATGAATAACGATGCATTTGCCCTGTTCAGGACAGTTTTTAAAATGTTGTATTGGTGATCGATATCTCTTTCTTTGAAATAATTACAAAAGCCTTGTTCCTTTTTGAGAAGGTGCGCTGCATTTCCGGGTTCTTCGTCAATGTGAGCAATCAATATCGAACACGGATCGGCCTGGCCATAATAGATCAGTTTAGCAGCCAGCATTCCGCTTTGGTAAGAATCCTGGCCGATATAGGTCAAAGGGTCATAATCGGCTATCTGGGTATTGAACAAAACAAATGGAATATGCTGCGTTTTCCATTTCTCAAAAAAAGGCAGTATTTCCCGGTAAAATATAGGTGATAAAAAAATGCCGTCGGGATTGCTATTGGTGAGTTCATTTGCTTTTTCGACAAATGATTCAACGCGGTCCGGGTTAAAAACAAACTGGTTAACAACAATTCCATATTGTCTTAATTCTTTCTCTGCCCTTTCAATACCAAGTTTTGGCGCCTCCCAATATGAATCGATTTTGTGATCGGGAATGAGTGCTGCCAGTTTATAAATCTTATTTGATGCCAATGAACGAGCCATAAGATTGGGCTCATAATTCATATCATCTATGATTTTTAGAATTTTTTTACGGACATTTTCTGAAACCCGCCCCCTGTTATGCAGTACCCTATCGACAGTACCTGTGGATACTCCTGCTTTAACAGCGATATCTTTTATACGAACGGGATTATTCTTTTCGGGCATGCTTAATCAACTCTTTAGTAATAGGAGCAAATGTAAACGAATATTGGTAATCCTTATATTTAACTATTGCCCGCGCTTAAAATCGTCGAAATGATTACCAGTTTTTGTTTGCCAGTGTGATCCGGGAACATTTACTACCTGATATTTGACGCTGGCTATTTAACAGAACTTTACAAGGCAATAAAAAAGGGGAAAAGCTTTCCTTTGAAAGCCTTTCCCCTAAAGTAGCCCGTAGGGGAATCGAACCCCTGTTTCTAGAATGAAAATCTAACGTCCTAACCCCTAGACGAACGGGCCTTGTTTTTGAGTCCTGGTCTTGAGTCAGTAGTCTTACGTCGGAATATGACCCAAGACTTATAATCATCAACTTTTGACTCCCTTTTTCGGGATTGCAAAGATATAGCTTTAAAGAGAAATTAAAAATAAAGTTTTAAAAATTTACCTTCCCGGGATTCAGCTTGTTTTGAGCACACGCCGTGATCGATGGACCATGGCTTTTTATTCAGGTTTTTTTGCAGTTTCCATGGTCTATAGACTATCGACCATGGACTACCAAACTACAGCACCACTCCTTCGGAAGAGAACCGCAACTCGTTGGCGCCAGCCAGCACCGAATTGGCGTAGCCATTGTCGTTTATAAAAAGCTTTTCATTTTCGGCGCGGATATGGAGGTCGCCGGCCATAAATTCGCCGGTCAGCCTGATAACAACTACCGGCGTATTTACTTCGAGCTCGGCTGCAATATTATGTTCGAGCGCCATAGCCGACTCATCATCCAACTGGTGAACCTGGACGAGAACAGAGCCATCCGGCTTTAAAACCCATACACTATCACGTTCCTTTTTTAAGATATAAGGGCCGCCGGTTTTAAGGATATTGGCCAGTACAGTAACTTGGGCCCCGTTCCTGTCCTTTATATCCAGGTCGATGTCCAGGAAAGATGTTTCCGCATTCGGCAGGTCGTGGTAAATAGCGTTAATTCTCAGAAATTCATTTTCGTGTTCAGTTTCGCCGTAATTGATCCTGTTACGCGGAACTACAAAGGCGTTTGAGCCAATAACAAATGCATATTTCATAACGGGTTGTTTTATAATAGGATAATACAATATTATTGAAATTGTTTAAGCATTCCTATGCATGAGAAGATATCCGGGAAGTTTCCGGACAAAAAAATGCGTTCCGTATCTCACCCCGGAACGCACACAACATCATTATCAAATAATGTTGATCAACTAAATCTCAGATACCATGTTTAATGATCATCCAAGGCCTTATTAAGTGCTAACCGTTTTATGTTCAGCGCCTTAAAGTTCGTTTATATCAAATGGCTGTATCAGATTATACAAATGCCCGATACGAATTGTTTTAATAAAACTATATTTAAATCGATAATATAACCGAACGGTGCGGACGGGATTATATTATATTAAAAACCGCAAAACTAGCAATTAACCCTAAAAATCGCATCAAAAAGGCAATTTTGGTTCAAATTTGAAGGTAAAATTATTGTTATAATGATAAAACAGCTATTATTTGTGTTTTTGCTTTCGCCGATGGTTTTAACGGCGCAAAAATATTCTGCTAACGAAATTTCAAGGTTCCGGCACGAAGCCGCGGCGGTAACCATTATCCGGGATAACTGGGGTGTGCCGCATATTTACGGTAAAACCGACGCAGATGCCGTGTTCGGACTGATGTACACACAATGCGAAGATAACTTTAAGGGCCTCGAACAAAATTACTTATACCAGTTGGGCAAACAGGCAGAAGCTGATGGCGAAAAAAGTTTATATACCGACGTTACTCTTCAACTGGTAGCCGACAGCACCGACGCGATAAGGGATTACAAAGCAAGCGCCCCCCAGTTTAAAAAGCTAATGGACGCTTTCGCTGACGGCATAAATTATTACCTGTACAAACACCCGGACGTTAAGCCGCGGGTGTTTCATCATTTTCAACCCTGGTACGCATTAATGTTTACGGATGGCAGCGTATCGGCCACGGTCACCGGCGGCATAAATTTGAATGAAACACGGGATTTTTACGGCGGTAGTCCAGAAAAGTTAGGTGCGGTTTACAAACCTGTTATTGATGACCGGGAAACCGGGTCGAATGGCTTTGCGATAGCACCTTCGCGGTCGGCATCGGGGCATGCCATGTTGTATATTAACCCGCACGTGCCGTTTTATTTCCGCAGCGAGGTGCAGATGGTGAGCGGCGAAGGGCTGGATGTTTATGGCGCGGTTACGTGGGGCCAGTTTTTTGTTTACCAGGGATTTAACCAGCATTGCGGCTGGATGCACACCAGCAGCAACGCCGACGTAGGTGACCTGTATGCCGAAAAAGTCAGCAAAAAAAATGGGAAATGGTTTTATGAATATAACGGCACCCTTAAGCCGGTTACCGGGCGAAAACTAATTTTCAACGTTAAAAAGGCCGATGGTTTGGAGCAAAAAACCATAACGGGATATTATACCCATCACGGCCCGGTATTGGGCAGCCGGGGCGGCAAGTGGCTGGCATTGCGCGCAAATAACCGCTCGTATAATGCTTTGCTCGAATCGTGGCTCATCACAAAGGCCAATACGTTTGCTGAATATAAAAAAGCGATGGGCCTGCTTTCAAATGGCACAAACAATACTGTTTATGCTGACGATCAGGGCAATATTGCCTTTTGGTATGGAAATTACATGCCTAAACGCGACCCCAAATTCGACTGGACCTTGCCTGTTGACGGGAGCACCGTCGCCACCGAATGGAAAGAGCTGCATAAGCTGAATGAAATTGTGCATGTGTACAATCCCGCTACAGGCTGGATACAAAACTGCAATTCAACCCCGTTTGCATCATCAGGCATAGCCAGTCCGGATAAAAATAAGTACCCGGCTTATATGGCTCCTGATGGGCAGCTATATCGCGGGATAACCGCCATAAAGCTGCTGGAGAACGCCAAAAACCTTACCCTCGACGCCCTGATCGCAAAAGGCTATGATCATTACCTGTCGGCCTTCGATGATCTGCTGCCGCCACTTTTTAACGCATACGAAAAGGCGCCTGATTCGGTGAAGCAATTATTTGCCGCGCCAATGAAAAGCCTGCGCGAATGGGACAGGCACACCGCAGCCAATTCGGAAGTTACCACGCTTGCACTCGAATGGGGCGGACTGATGTTCCGCGCGTTACCGCCTGCAAAAACGGCGGAGGCCGGTACGTATCAAACCACACGGGTGAACGAAATGCTGCATACGATCAGCAATAAACAAATACTGGATCGCTTTAGCGAGGCCATAAATAACCTGAAAAACCAATACGGAACCTGGAACGTGAAATGGGGCGATATTAACCGCTACCAGCGCCCGGCTGACGGCATTTCCTTTAGCGATGATGCGCCAAGTTTGCCGGTGGGCCTGACATCCTCGGCATTCGGGCAGTTGCCATCGTTCCAGAGCCGGACGATGAGCACCAAAAAACGTTATGGATACTCCGGTAACAGCTTTATTGCCGCAGTTGAATTTGGGCCGCGCATTAAGGCGAAGACAGTTATTACCGGTGGACAATCATTCGATGCAACCTCAAAACATTTTACCGACCAGGCGCAAATGTATATTGATGGTAAATTTAAAGATGTGCTGTTTTACAAAAGCGATGTTTTAAAACATGCGGAAAAAACCTATCATCCCGGAAGTTGAGTTGACTCAGATAAAATTTAAAAAGCCTTTCAACTCCGTGCCCTTATATGTGGCGGCACTTTCGGGATGCTTGCCTTCCGGGTCGAACAGGAATGTTTCTATATCAAGTTCATTGGCGGCCTTTATTTCGGATTCCGGATCGTCGCCTATTACCAATATGTCATTGACATTATAGTTATGTCTTTGCATGATGGAAGCAAAAACATCTTTCTTGGTTTGCGGTGAAGTTTCAGGGTCGACGATGTGGATCTCCAAAAAATCGGTTTCGATGCCCAGCATCTTTATTTTGCTCCACTGCAGTTTGGAGAATCCGGTTGTTACAAGGAATTTATCATGCGGGGATGATTTGACATGACGGTATTGTTCGAACGGATGCATCGGCAAATCGTAGGTCATATCCTTCAGCAATTGTACCCCTTTGGTTTTAAGCCCCGGGTTGAAATGGTATTTATCGGCAACCAGTTGAAAATTCCTGCGGGTCAGCTCATCTTTTGCTTTTTCAATATCAGCATAGTTGACACTGGTTTCCTCCCTGTCTATCAGGTCAAATAACTTTTTAAACAGGTTATCAGCAATTTGGCTGACCGGGTATATGGTATTATCAAGATCTAAAATTAAAGCACGTTTCATACTTGGGTTAAATTACGGCATTGCACTGGAAATACGGTTATCGGCATGATGACTCTTATACATCAGGAAAAATCCCGCAGACGAGGCGACGCTTAATCCGGCAAGTATCCACCACAATAAGCTAAACCCGCCACGTGATATCATGATACCTCCAATTATCGGCGCTATAATTTGTGCCGAGGACCAGGTCATACTGTATAATGCGGCATATTCGCCACGGTTATGGTGCGTTGAGCGGCTTATCCAGAACGAATTCATAAACGGCATACTCAGCATCTCGCTGAAAGTGATCAAAATAACAATTACGATAGCCATAACGGCTGTTGGCGGTACAAGGTTGATCAAAACAAAACCAACAGCACCAAGCAATATACCCCAGATGATGTAAACAAGCCCGTGTCTTTTTCCCTCCAAATTGTGAACGAGCACCATCTCCACAAATGCTATGATGATACCGTTTAGTGCCAATAAAAAACCAATGAACCGTTCGTTGAAATGCCAGTCGATCTTATAAAATGCCGGCTCCATGATCATAAACTCATAAAAACATATAAAGAATAGCATCCCCAATAAAATAAACAGCAAATAGGTTTTATCGCGGTAGGCTGAAATGCGAAAAGAGGTGTCGTCGCGCTTTTTCATGGTTTTGACGATCTTCGCCTTTGGCATCAGGATCAATAATAGCAGGGCAGCCAGGATATTTGTGCCGCCATCCACCCAAAACAGCAAATGGTAATCAATAGCGGCAATTAAGCCGCCCATGCCGCCGCCAACAGCCCAGCCTAAATTTATAGCCAACCGGTTTAGCGAAACCGAGCGTGTTCTATTTTCATCGCTGCTGTAATGGGCAACAGCCGCCGAGTTGGCCGGCCGCACCGATTCGTTGCACAGGCTCAAAATAAACACACAAAAAGCAAGGGATAAAAAGGTATGCTGGTAACCTACTACAAAAAATAGCAGGCCGCCGCTTATCAGCGCGCTAACCTGCAGATCGTAAAAGCCAAATTTGTCGGTTAATTTGCCACCTATAAAACTACCGCAAATAGCGCCGGCGCCAAAGAGCGCCATAATATAACCGGCGTGCTCCATGTCAAAATGGAGTTTTTTGGCACAGTAAACGCTCATAAAAGCCACCACCATGGTGCCGCTGCGATTGATCAGCATCACAATGCTCAAGTACCAGCTATTCCGCGAAAGGCCGCTGTAGGCTTGCTTGTATAGTTGGATAAAGGAGGCGAACATGGAGAACTATATTGATATGCAGATGTGCGAATGCGCAGATGTGCAAATATTTCTTGGATGATTATTTCATAAAATCGAATTCCTGTTCCTTAGCCAATGGTCGGCTAAAACCAGGGCGGCCATAGCCTCAACGATCGGAACGGCGCGGGGTACCACGCAGGGATCATGGCGGCCCTTGCCCGAGATTTCGGCGGTGTTGCCTGCGCTGTCAACCGTTGGCTGGCTTTGCATAATAGTAGCTACCGGCTTAAAGGCCACTTTGAACTCGATTGGCATGCCGTTGCTAATACCGCCCTGTACACCTCCGGAAAAATTGGTTTGCGTTTCGATATCGCCGGCTGCATTTTTTTCAAAAATGTCATTATGCTCCGACCCGCGCATTTCGCTGCCTGCAAAGCCTGAGCCATATTCAAAACCATGTACTGCGTTAATGCTTAGCATGGCTTTGCCCAAGTCGGCATGCAGCTTATCGAATACCGGCTCGCCCAGGCCCACCGGGCAGTTAATGATGTAGCAGCTTACTTTTCCGCCAACGGTATCACCCTGTTTGCGAATGCTGTCGATATGTGCTATCATTTCTTCGGCTGTTGCCGGATCCGCGCAGCGGACGATATTCTTTTCGCGTTCTTCAATAAATACCTGCGCGTTGCTGTAGTCAACATTGGGTGCGTTGATTTTGCCCACGCTGCTTACATGTGCAACTATCTCAATACCCTGCGTTTTTAGTAATAGCTTGGCGATTGCCCCTGCCGCAACCCGTGCTGCGGTTTCGCGCGCTGACGAACGGCCGCCGCCCCGATGGTCGCGGATGCCGTATTTTACCTGGTAGGTATAATCAGCATGCGAGGGGCGGAAAACATCCACATTGTGGGTGTAGTCCTTTGAGCGCTGATCCTCGTTGGGGATAAGCATCGCGATAGGCGTTCCGGTCGTCTTACCTTCAAATATCCCAGAAAGAATTCTTACGGTATCGCTTTCCTTGCGCTGGGTTGTGATTTTCGACTGGCCGGGCCGGCGTTTATCCAGTTCGCCCTGGATATAACCCAAATCCACCTCCAGTTGCGCGGGACAACCGTCGATGATCACACCGATAGCTTCACCATGCGATTCGCCAAAAGTGGTTATCCTGAATATTTGCCCGAATGAGTTGCCAGCCATTATTTTATGATTACACTGATTTTGTTTTGATTACACCGATTTGTTTGGTCATTGGTCAGTAGTCATTTGTCATTGTTGCCTGAAAAGCTTCGGCTTTGGTCTTTTTGCTTTCAGCTACTAACCTTTCACCCTTTACCTTTCGCCTTTTACCTCTACACCGAATCCCACGCTTTCCAAATCTTTCCAAAACGCAGGATATGATTTTTCAACCACATGCGCGTCTTCAATTTCAACCTCGCTGATCAGCAATGCCAGCGGCGCGAAGGCCATAGCCATGCGGTGATCGTCGTAGGTGTTTATAAACAGGCGCTCGGGTATAAACTTTTCGCTGCAATCCAGTTTGTACACCTGTCCTTTTTCGATCAGCTTAACGCCGATTTTCGCCAGTTCATTTTGCAGCGCTTTAACCCGGTCGGTTTCTTTGATCTTTAAGGTTTCAAGTCCTGTAAAAGTAGCCTCGTGCCCCAGCGCCGCGCACACTACAATGATGGTTTGGGCCAGGTCGGGACATTCCTTCAGGTCAAATATCTTACGGAGAACCGGTTTAACTTCCTTTTGTAAATATACGCCGCCATTTTTAAATTGCGAGGTAATGCCAAAATTAGCCATGATCTCGGTGATCACGCTATCGCCCTGCAGGCTGTATTGTTTAAGGCCGGGAAGAAATATCTCTGCTTCATTGGACAAAGCCGCAATGGCGTACCAGTAGGATGCCGCGCTCCAATCCGGCTCGATATGTAGTGAAACATCCGAAAAGCCCTGGTGCGGGATACTGATCATATTTTCGTTCCATGTATGCTTAATGCCGGCGGTGAGCAGCATTTCCAATGTCATCTCCACATAAGGCCGTGATGTAAGGTCACCCTCGATATGCAATTCCAAACCCAAAGGCAAGCGGGCAGCTATTAACAACAATGCGGTGATGTACTGGCTGCTGATATTGCCTTTAATGCTGATCTTATTGGTTAACTGCGTGAAGCTGCCTTTTATTTTTATCGGGGGAAAGCCTTCATTTTCCACATAGTCAATTTCGGCCCCCAGTTCTCGCAAAGCATCTACCAGGATACCGATAGGGCGTTGCTTCATCCGTTCGCTGCCCGTCAATACCACTTCTTCATCTTGCAAGATAAAATAAGCAGTCAAAAAGCGCATAGCCGTACCGGCAGGGCCGATGTTGATCTCAGAGATTGGAGATCGGAGATTAGAGGTTAGTAGACTTTCCCCCGAAACATGCGCCTGACTAATCTCTAATCTCTTATCTCTAACCTCTGCCCGCAGGATTCCTGCGAGCGTCACCGTATCCGCTGCATCCGAAATATTCTCAACCGTCACCTTGCCATGGCTCAATGCTTCGATAACCAGCGCCCGGTTACACTCACTTTTTGAGCCCGTGAGATGAACCGTGCCGTGTACGGACTTGCTTTTTTTGGTAAGGATGATGTTTTGTTTCATTGTTTGTATATGTTGTGGCCTCACCCCGGCCCTCTCCAAAGGAGAGGGAGGTAGAAGTTTTTTTCAAGTCCTCTCCTTTGGAGAGGATTTAGGTGAGGCTATGCGTGCGTTAATTTTTCCGCCGCCTGGCCTGCCGCGTCCTTGTTCATGATCTCGGTTTGTTTACGGATCGATTCGGCGTGGATCAATTCAAGCAGCTTTTCAGTAAACTCTTCACTTAATTTTAAAGCCTTGCCGTATTTGATGCCTTTTCCAAGTATTTCATCCCAGCGGTTAACCTGTAAAATGGTAATGTTATTCGCTTTTTTGTAGTTACCTATCTGCTCAACGATCTGCATACGCTCAGCCATTTTTTGAATAACCAGGTCGTCTATTTTGTCGATCTGGGTGCGAAGGTCGGCCAGTTTGTCTTTCAGATCTGAACTGCGTATCTCTGGTTTGCGCAGGGTCAAATGATCGATCAACTCGGCTAATGCAGCAGGGGTTACCTGTTGTTTGGCATCTGTCCAGGCTACGGATGGGTCGATATGCGACTCGATCATCAGGCCCTGCATGTCAAGGTCAAGCGCTTTTTGCGAGATATACCCAATCAGGTCGCGGTTGCCCGAGATATGGCTCGGGTCGCAGATTAGCGGCAACTCAGGCGCCAGTGTTTTCAGGTTGATGGCAATGTCCCACATCGGCTCGTTACGGAATGCGGTTTTTTCGTACGATGAAAATCCGCGGTGTATCGCCGCCAGTTTGGTGATGCCCGCATTGTTAATACGCTCAAGGGCGCCAATCCAAAGCGAAAGATCCGGGTTCACTGGATTTTTTACCATTACCGGCACATCTACACCTCTAAGGGCATCGGCGATTTCCTGCACGGTGAAGGGGTTCACGGTTGAGCGCGCGCCCACCCACAAAATATCTACACCGGCTTTTAAAGCCTCTTCCACGTGCTTACCTGTTGCCACTTCAACAGTGGTTGGCAAACCTGTTTCGGCTTTGGCGCGTTTCAACCATTCGAGGCCGATACTGCCGATGCCTTCAAATTCACCGGGACGGGTACGCGGTTTCCAGATACCGGCCCGCAATGCGGACACCTTGCCTGTTTTTGCCAATAAATGCGCGGTGGCTACCAACTGGTCCTCAGTTTCGGCACTGCACGGGCCCGCTATTAAAAGCGGTTCGCTGCTTGTTTTTATCCACGAGCTAAGCGGCTGTATGTTTAAATCGAGTTTCATGCGTTTTTCTTAATTATGCTTTTATTTCTACCTATTAATTGTTCTTTTTACTTTCCGATCCCAGACTTTGACATCCGGCTTCGCTTTCGCTACCCCAACTTCTTGATATTGATATACGTTCTGGGCACCTTTTCATTTTTGGCCGGCTTAACTGTTTCACCTTCATCAATGTGCCGCTGGTATTCGCCCAGTATGTTAAAATTGTGGGTGTACTTCAGTATCTGCCTGATGGCGGTATCATATTGCCGGGCTTCGTCCCACTCTATATCCACGTAAAAATTATATTCGTTCCGCTTGCCTAACACCGGCATCGACTGTATCTTACTCATATTAACGCCTTCTTCGGCAAAAATATTGAGCACTTTGGCCAGCGCGCCAACTTTATTGCTCACCTGGAAACATAGCGATGCTTTATTCGGCTGTTTCTTTTCTACGTTCTCATGGTTGGTGAGGATAAGGAAACGGGTGAAATTCTTTTTGTTCGATTCTATCCTGCGCTCCAGCACATCCAGTCCGTATAGCCTCGCCGCTAAGGTGTTAGCTATGGCCACGGTATCGGTCAGTTGCTCATCGCGGATGCGTTTGGCGCAGGCGGCGGTATCGTTGCTCTCAACAATTTGCAGGTGCGGGTATTCGTCGAAAAAATCGATACACTGGCGTATAGCTATCGGGTGCGAGGTAACATATTTCACATCCTCGAAACGCACGCCCGGCAGGGCCATTAAATGCAGTTGGATCGGCAGGTAAATTTCGCCGATAACCGGGAAGCCATAGCTCAGCAGCAACGAGTAGTTCGGCAAAATACTGCCGGCAATGCTGTTTTCGATAGCCATCACCACATAATCAGCGTCTTTATTCTGCAACGCGTCAAATGTTTGTTTAAACGACACACACTCGATCGTCTGAATATTTTCACCAAAATATTTCAGCGCAGCCTCTTCGTGGAACGAAGCGCGGATCCCTTGTATGGCAACTTTCGGTTGTTCGTGTTTCATAAACGCCTTTAATGCAAAAAGTCCCGGTTTGCGGCCGGGACTTTTCAGTTTCTTTATATGTTGTTAAAGCATATTAGTCCCGGCTCTTACTGGTAAAGTAAAAGTAGTAACCATAAAAATATGCGTTGTTAAACTTCATTGTTATTGTTTGCGCCGTAAATGTACAGGATAAAATGGATTTGTCAATAGAAAATTTTATTTTTTTGAAAATAGATAGGGTAAACAGAATTTTATTTGGCTGAATGAGTGGCTGTTTGTTGAAATCTAAAATATTTTTCTTTCCAAAATAAACGCACTCTGATGAGTTCATTGTATGTCATCTATTGAGTTTAAAAGTTCCCAAGCAATTTGTGCAATTGAGGCATAAACCACACTTTTTTCGAATGCGGTCTGAATTCCTTGAATTTTTAAACTGAGGGCGCTATTTTTAATAATATGATATTCCTCAGGTAACGAGCCTTGAATATGGGCACCTCCATCCTTATTTGCTATATTTCGCATTAGACTGTCTCGAGTTTGCTTATGCCCATTTATATTAATTATTTCGGTATTCCACCATTGCTTAAAGTCCGTTCTTGCATAATTCTGATACCACTCTGGCAGATGCTGCTTAAACAATGGAACTGCAACTAATGAATTTCCTGTATTTACCTTAGCGACAAGTCCCAAATACTGGTTGGGATTAGAACCTTGAACTCCTTTCATCCCGCTCATGGAATGAAGCCTTCCGTCATTTGGATTGGTTGAATCTATATATTTAATATTATCTTTTATCGAAAGACTTGTTAGTAATGAGATGCTGTTGTTTGTATCATGAAGTAAAATACGAATAATTGTGGCTAATCTTTTTGCCTCAATTTCTGTATTAATCTTTATTTTAAAAGGATTGCCGATTACTTTATTTTCAAAATCTTCTACGTTGTCGAATTTTGAAAAATTCGAGAGGGATTTATCTAAGAAATACAATTGTTCCGTTAAAGAATATAATAATTCTCCTTTTGTCAAGCTATACATGTTTATTTGCGTTTTCCTCATTACCGTTTATCTGCCAATTGAAAATTGCTTTAAAAACTAACGAATGATTTAGATATATTTTATAATATATTGATTATCAACAACTAACTAAGCGTCATTGCTAGGAACGAAGCAATCTCTACACACGCAAATCGATAAACCTGTTTTTGATTAATTAAAATGTGAGATACCAGCATTTACCCTAAAAGAAATCTACAAATTCCGCAGGTTTTATTTTCTTAACTTCAAAAAATACATTATGCAGGTGGTCAAAATCGGAATCAGTCGTTACCAGTTGCAAACCTAACAAAGCTGCGAGGGATGCTATCCATAAATCATTCTTTCCCATATTGCGCGGCGTATCAAAAGGATAGGTTTCGAAGTTTGGATTTAATCTTTGGGAATAACAATCAATTTCGGTGTAAGTAGAAACGAATAATTGGTTGACTTCAACTATATTAACTCCATCTAAGAAATCATTAAGAAAATCGAGCCTGTTTGTTCCCCATTTTTTCTTAATGGCAAATGAGCGGATTTCGGCCTCGGTTACAATTGAAATATATAATTTTGAATTTTCGGGGTTGATGAAACGTAAAATTCCTGGTTTGTTGAGTGCCCTGACAATGTTAAGGATAATATTAGTATCAAGTAAAACATTCACCATTTACTTATCCTTTTCAAGGTCAGCCATCAAATCGGCCCATTCCTTGTCAGTAAATGGCTCCGGCTTAGCTGCATTTTCCAGCGCTTTGATTAGACTATCTCTATCTTTTCCCATTTTTAGCGCAAAAGCCGTGGTACCGCCAGCCGCCAATATTTCTTCAGGGGTGTATGATTTATGCATTTTAAATAAACCCTTGTTTGCCGAAATATTTGATTTCATGGTATTTCCCTCCTTTAATGCAAATGTAAAAATTTAATGCCTTTTTATCAACCCTTTATGAGCTGACACAGATCGATATGCTGAGCGATAAATTGCAAAGGGCGGTTTTGAAGCTATAGATTAATAAGGGGCTTACAACCCCGCGTAATACCCCAAACTATCGCAAAGTTCCTCTTCGGTGCAAATATTATCAAGCTGGCATTCGCCGATGCGGGTGAGCAGGGTGCAGTTGATCTTTCCGTTCTGGTTTTTTTTGTCTTTCAGCATAAGCGAGCATAAAGCTTCGTGGCTGTCGTCGCGAATAGCATATTTGGGATACAGGCCGCCTATTACCTTAACGATCTCAGCCAGTTCATCACTGCTTAATCCGGTTTTTTTATGCGAAAGATAGGCTTCGCAGATCATCCCGATAGCAATGGCTTCGCCGTGGGTCAACGGATTATCGTCTCTTAGCAGCGAATTGGTTTCAACGGCATGCCCAACGGTATGGCCAAAATTAAGGGATTTGCGCAGGCCCTTTTCGGTTGGGTCGGCTATGACTACTTTATTTTTTATCTCGATAGAACGGTATATCAGTTCGGCAGACGGCATGGATAGGTCGCTGTTTTTCAGCATATCCCAATAAGCCGCATCAACGATCAGCCCATGTTTCAGCATTTCGGCCAGGCCGGAGAGTATTTGTCTTTTTGGCAGTGTTTTTAACAGTTCATACGCAATGAACACGGCTTTAGGCTGGGTAAAGGTGCCTATGATATTTTTTATACGGTCGATATCAATACCTGTCTTTCCGCCCACCGAGGCGTCAACCTGTGATAGCAAGGTGGTAGGCACATGCACAAAATCGATACCCCGCTTAAAGGTGGACGCCACAAAGCCACCCATATCGCTGATGACCCCGCCGCCCAGGTTAATAAGCAGGCTCTGGCGGTCGGCGCCAAAGTCGATCAGCATTTTCCAGATGCCGATGCAGAAATCAATATCCTTGCTTTCCTCGCCGGAATTTATCTCGATGATGTCGAAATTATCCATCCCGGCAAACCGGCCTTTTATTAATGGCAGGCAATATTTGGCGGTGTTCTCATCCGTCAAAATAAAAAACCGGGAGTAATGGCCTTGTTTAACAAATGTTACCAGTTCGGAAAGGCTATTATCAAAATATATAGAGTAGTTGTCGCTTTGAATGGTTTCCATAAATTATATTACCCTGATAGTTTCATTCCTGAATTCGACGGTGTCTCCTTTTCTCACTTTCAGGCGTTTGCGGTAATCTGTGCTGCCGTTATATTTTACTTCGCCTTCCGTTACAACTATCTGCGCTTCGCCGCCGGTTTGCACCAGGTTGGCCGCTTTTAGCAGTTGTATCAGCGGGATATAATCGCCGGTTACCTTAAATTCTATCATGCGGCGGCAAAAATAAACTATTCGCGGAATAATGAGATATGTTAGCTTGCATTTTATAATTTTGTGCGCGTTGAACAGTCCATAGACCATGGACCATAGTCCATAGTTGAGATAAAACTTTCCAGCAATGAGCCATGGTCTATCGACTATCGACCATGGACTACAAATATGAACCAACATCTATCTTTCGAAAACACGGAAGTCGCTTTCCGCCATTGCTCTGATACCGACCTTAAACGCGCCTACTGGCTGTTCAGGGTAATCAACGTTAATTTCCTCGTTAAAATAGGCCCGCCAGTGACGAACATCGCCATGAAAATTGGCCTGCCCATAAAAGGCTTAATTAAAGCTACGATATTTAAACACTTTTGCGGCGGCGAAACCATAGAAGAATGCGACAAAACGATCAAAAACCTGGATGCGGCCGGCGTAGGCACCATACTGGATTATTCCATTGAAGGAGAAGATGACGAAGCAGTTTTTGACCATACAAGGGATGAGATCATTCACACCATCGAGCGGGCGTTTGTAGATAAGGCTGTCCCGATCACGGTATTTAAGATCACGGGGGTTGCGCGGTTTTCACTCCTGGAAAAGTTAGACGAAGGGGCGCAGCTTGGCGCCGGTGAGCAGCAGGAATGGAAAAAGACGCAGGCGCGGGTACTTGCGATCTGCGAAAAGGCGCACGCGGCTGGTATCCCGGTAATGATAGATGCCGAAGAAAGCTGGATACAAAAAACCATTGACAGCCTGGCTTTGGATATGATGCGCAGGTTTAACAAGCAAAAAGCCATTATTTACAATACCTACCAGCTTTACCGCCATGATAAGCTGGCGTCGCTAAAGCACGACCATTCGATAGCTGTTAAAGAAAGTTTTATTTTAGGCGCAAAACTGGTGCGCGGGGCTTATATGGAGAAAGAGCGCAAGCGCGCAGAAGAAATGGGTTACGCCTCGCCTATCCAGCCGGATAAGCAAGCCGCTGATAAAGACTATGATGCTGCACTTGATTATTGTACCGATCATATCGATACTATCGCTTTTGTAGCCGGCACACACAACGAGGAGAGCTGCCGACTGCTTGCTGAATTGCTTGACAAAAAGAAAATAGACCACAAAAACCCGCATGTGTACTTTTCGCAATTGCTGGGCATGAGTGATAATTTAAGCTTTAACCTGGCCGATGCAAAATACAATGTGGCTAAATATGTGCCCTACGGGCCGATAAAGGCCGTACTGCCCTACCTTTTCCGCCGCGCGCAGGAAAACACCGCCATCGCCGGCCAAATGAGCCGCGAGCTGAGCTTGATCGTGAAAGAAATGAAGCGGAGAAAGGGCAGATAACCCTGCGCTTCTTTTTTTTGACTCCCGCAATACAAATAATTCCGAAATCGAACATCCGAAATTCGAAATCCTGTACCTTCATGCAACGTTGTTAAAAACTGTGCGTCATATAACGTGCAAGCTGATCAAAATTTGGAAGCCGTATTTATTGACAAGCACTACAACCTGGTGGTTGAGTGTAAACAAGGTAGTAAAAAAGCTTGTTATGAGCTTTACAAGTTGTATGCTAAGGCAATGCTCAACGTATCCTTCCGGATAGTTGGCAATATTGCAGAGGCAGAGGACGTGCTGCAGGAAGCTTTCGTAGATGCGTTCAGCAAATTGAAGGACTTCAGGCAGGATACTACTTTTGGTTTATGGCTGAAGCAGATCGTGATAAACAGGTCGATCAACCTGCTGCGCAAACGAAAGCTGGAGCTGATAGAACTGGACGGCGAGCAACTCGAAAACCTGGCGGATGATGAACCAGAAGACGAAGAAGAAACGCAGTACCAGGCGGCAAGGGTGAAAGAAGCGATAAAACAGTTGCCCGAAGGATACAGGCTGGTAATTACGTTATACCTGCTTGAAGGTTACGACCACGAAGAGATAGGACAGATACTTAACATTTCGGAAAACACATCCAGGACGCAGTTTTTGAGGGCAAAAAGAAAATTAATTGAGATTTTAAAAAGAAAAGGGATAACAACATGAGCAAGGGATTAGAAGATTTCATAAGAACGAACAGGGAAGAATTTGATGAGGTGGAACCTTCGGCAGACCTATGGAGCCGTATCGAAAAGCATTTGCCGCCCGTTGCGGAAGAACCCAAAAAGCGTGAGGCCAAAACTTTTTCGCTTTGGTTTGTGATGCGGGTGGCGGCATCGGTGATCGTAGTAATGGGCATCGGTTTCGCTTTATACCTGAAAAACGAAAAAAAGTCCGGGGTCGATTTCGCGGCGATTAACCCGGTATATGCCAAACAGCAGGGGCAGTATATTTCGATGATCGCAAACAGGCGCAGCGAATTAAAGTCGATAGCAAAATCGGACCCGGAACTATATAAAGAGTTTAGTGCGCAAATTGCGCAGATGGATTCAACCTATAAAGAATTGAACAGCGAGCTGGCTACCAGCCCAAACCAGGAGCGTGTTTTAAGGGCGATGATCCGCAACCTGAAAATACAAACCGATGTGCTTAACCAGCAGTTGAAGGTAATTGAACAAATGAACGAAATGAAAAATGAGAACCATGTTGAAACTAAGAATATATAAACCCGCCCTGCTTGTTTTCACAATCCTGCTGGCGATTAGCACCGGCTTTGCGCAGAATAAGCCAAAGACCCCTGCGCCATCAAAGATTAATGATAATGAACTTAAATTAAATCTGGATGACCTGAATATCGATCTTAACCTCGATCTAAAAAATATAGATGTAAAATTGAACAAACTGGAACCCCAGATCAACCTGGCGTTTAGCGGGTTTAATAAAAACCTGAAGCTGGCTAATATCGCACCAAACGTAAAAATTGAATTAAAAGGGTTGGAGAACCTTAACATGGATCTGAATAACATTGAGCCAAAAATTAATCTTGAGCTTAATGTTCCCGACCAAATTCAGCAGGATAATAGCGAAAGCCGCGTAAAAAGCATCAAATATAAAAGTTACAGCAAAAGCTACCCGATTGACGGGAATGACAAGATAAAGCTGAGCAACCAGTATGGCCGGATAACGGTAAATACCTGGGACAGGCACGAAATGAAAGTGGATGTGCAAATTAAAGCCGAGGCGAATGATGATGACGAGGCCCAAAAATTGCTAAACGGCGTTCAAATACGCGACAGCAAGGATGGCGACCAGGTATCTTTCAGGACGAGCATTGAACCGAACAGCAATGGCTCATGGAAAATGTGGAACTGGGGGAATAACAAAAAACGTAAGCTTGAGATCAATTACACCGTGTATATGCCTGCCAAAACCGATCTGAACGTTGAGGACAGCTATGGCGGCATTGTGCTGCCCAAACTGGACGGGCGGGTGAAAATAAGCTCATCATACGGATCAGTAACGGCAGAAAATTTGTCGAATCCCTCAAACCAGATAGACGGCAGCTACGGAAATTTAAAAGTGGGCTCGCTCAACGGGGGGCATATAGGTTACTCGTATGGCAATGTTGAGATCAACGAATGCAACAATATAAAAGGCGGGTTAAGCTATGGCTCATTTAAATTGGGTAAACTCAATGGTGCCGCCGACCTCGACTTGTCATATATCGGCGGATTTAAAATCGGTGAAGTTGGTCCCGGGTTAAAACGGCTGGACATCAATTCGACATACTCTGGTATATCATTAGGTTTACCGGGCAATAATAATTTCGACTTTGATATTACCACTACCTATGGTGGATTTAACTATAATGATGATAAGGTTACCATTACCAATAAAACCCCGGCCGATGGCAGGCATTACAGCTCAACCAAAAATTATAAAGGCCATTTTGGCAAAGGCGCCGCCGGCGCGCAGGTAAATATCCGGTCGACTTATGGGAGTGTGAATTTTGAGTAGGGGGTTTCACCCCACTCGTCATTGCGAGGAACGAAGCAATCCCCGACTTGCAGGTCCGCCCTGTAAAGTGTAGAGATTGCTTCGTTCCTCGCAATGACGCTCCTGTATGAATGTCAATAGTGAT
>Ga0210404_10000043_pt1 | contig 110049 bp, 96 predicted proteins | sample IncBWH28MmetaG_FD_155455 | JGI IMG/M metagenome (GOLD analysis project Ga0210404, IMG submission 155455) | Forest soil microbial communities from Barre Woods Harvard Forest LTER site, Petersham, Massachusetts, United States - Inc-BW-H-28-M | ecosystem: Environmental > Terrestrial > Soil >... | reverse complement strand
ATCCGCGCCGATGTGAAAGTCTCGACCGACCAGAGTTGTGTCGCCATCCGCGGCCCCCAGACCGAGGCTCAACTGCGCGCCCTCTACAGCCGCGCCGCCGTTTACGCCGCCACCGCACGCTATGAGCCACTCGGCATGGCGGCTCTTGACGCCGCCTTCTCCCGCTGCGCCATTGTCGCCAACGACATCCCCAGCTTCCGCGAAGTCTGGGGCGACGCCGCCCTTTACTTCCGCACCAACGACGCCAGCAGTCTGGCTGAAACCCTTCGCCAGCTCGACGCCGACCGTGCCTTGCGCCACGCCTATGCCGATCGCGCCTACACCCGCGCCCGCGAACGCTTCACCACCAAGCGCATGATCGACGACTACCTCGATCTTTACCGCAGTCTCGTCTCGGCTGATTCCCTGGCGGCCTGAGGTTGTGGTCTAATGCTCGAACGAGTCAGGACTTACAAAACCTTGTTGTTTCATTCCTCGCATCGGAGTGAGAGGATACTGCATCTCATTGCCTAAGGAGCGCACTATGCCTAGAACAAGTAAACGGAGCCAGAATGAACTCGGACCGAATTCCGCCGGACAGTCTGGCGACATTCAGCAAATATCGGATGCAGCTGATGCCGATTCTGAGAGTGTGGAGGAATTACTGGAAGAGGGAAACGTGTTCGAGGCTGGTATCGTGCAGGGTGTGGAGAACGCTAAGGATCCGGACGTATCCGAGGTAACTACCCGCGAGTTGCCCGAGGACGACGTTCCTGAAGAGTATTTGAAAGACGACGAGCACGTTGCCTAAAGCGCCGATACGCCATTCAATTGGCTAGGAGAACACGCCCCCGAGCCCGCCCGAGTCCATTGACTTGCCGCTGCTTCGCCCCTAAGATGGTCGCGCACGGAGCGTGCTCCTTTCATCCACCGACAAGATGACCGACAAGATGATCGGCAAGACCATCTCGCACTACCGCATCATCGAGAAACTGGGCGGTGGCGGCATGGGAGTCGTTTATCGCGCCGAAGACATCAAACTCGGCCGCTCTGTCGCGCTCAAGTTTCTACCTGAAGAACTCGCCAAGGATCGCCAGGCCCTGGATCGCTTTCAGCGCGAAGCCCGCGCCGCCTCTGCCCTGAACCATCCCAACATCTGCACCATCCACGAGGTTGACGAGGAAAACGGCCAGGCTTTCATCGTCATGGAGTTCCTGGAAGGCCAGACCCTGAAGCACCGCATCGACGGCCGTCCCATGGACACGGAAACGCTCTTGAATCTGGCCATCGAGATTGCCGACGCCCTGGACGCCGCTCATTCCAAAGGCATCATTCATCGCGACATCAAGCCCGCGAACATTTTCGTGACCAAGCGTGGACAGGCCAAGTTACTGGATTTCGGTCTGGCGAAGCTGGCTCCCGAAAACCGCAATGGCAGTTCGGAATCCGCGCTGCGAACGGCCACGGAAGGGGCGATGATGACCACTCCCGGCTCCACGATTGGAACCGTGGCCTACATGTCGCCGGAGCAGGTTCGCGCCGAAGAGCTTGACCCGCGTACCGATCTGTTCGCCTTCGGCTCGGTACTCTACGAAATGGCGACCGGAGGCCTTGCGTTTCCCGGCAGCAGCAGCGGAGTCATCTCCGAGGCGATTCTGAACCGCACACCGCCGCCTGCCTCGACCGCGAATCCAGCTATACCGCCCAAGCTCGAGGAAGTGATTTTCAAAGCGATCGAAAAAGAACGTGAGTTTCGCTATCAGACCGCCGCCGAGCTGCGCGGAGACTTGAAGCGCATCAAGCGCTCTCTGGACACCTCCCGCGTGCGGGCAGCCAGCGCCGCCGCCGTATCGGGCACGGCGGTCACTCCAGTTGTTGAGACTGCGGCATCGCGAAAGCGCTTGCTGGTCACAGCGCTGGTGGCCGCTGCCATCGCCCTGATCGCTGGCCTCGGCGCGGGAAAATTCTTGCTGCAACGCCCCCTGGTGCAAGCCGCACTGCCGGTCTACCATCCGCTCACCTTCCGCCGTGGCATGGTTCACGCTGCGCGTTTTGCTCCCGATGGAAAGACCATCGTCTATAGCGCAGCCTGGGAGGGAAAGTCGTTACAACTCTTCACCACGCGGCCGGAAAGCCCTGAATCGCACGAATTGGAGCCAGCGGGAGCCGATGTCCTGGCTGTGTCCTCCTCTGGCGAAATGGCGCTTTCGCTGCGCAGCCATCCCATAGCGCAATTCCTCTACTCCGGCACACTGTGGCGCGCGTGCCTGGTCGGCGGCGCTCCGCGGGAGGTCATGGAGAACGTCGAATTCGCCGATTGGGCCCCGGATGCCAACTCCCTGGCAATTGTGCGCCAGCACCAGGGCCGCCATCGACTGGAGTTTCCCCCAGGCAAGCTCCTCTATCAGGCCGATGGGTGGATCGGTCATATTCGCATTTCCCCGAAAGCGGACATCGTCGCTTTTATCGAACATCCTCAACTGGGCGATGATGGCGGTGCCGTTGCCATGGTTAATCTGGCCGGGAAAAAGACGACTCTTTCTACCGACTGGGACAGCATTCAGGGAATCGCTTGGTCGCCGGTTGGTGATGAGATCTGGTTTACGGCAACCCGCACCGGTGGCGACCGGTCTCTTTATGCGGTCAACCTTTCCGGTACGGTTAGACTGCTCGCGCGTGTTCCGGGAGAATTGACGTTGCTCGACGTTGACCGGGACGGGAACGTGCTGCTCACCCGCGGCAACGACCGGGCCGGCATGATCGGTGTTACTCCTGGCGACGTCAAAGAACGTGACTTGTCCTGGCTGGATTGGTCCTCGCCCGGCGATTTGTCGGCCGACGGCCGCACCGTCCTTTTTTCCGAAACCGGCGAGGGTGGGGGACCGAAGTATGCGGTCTACCTGCGCAAAACGGATGGTTCGCCCGCCATTCGTCTTAGTGAAGGTTTCGGAACCGCATTGTCGCCGGATGGAAAATGGGCGCTGGCCCGGCCCAATGTCACTCCCGCGCCGCTGCTTATGCTACCGACTGGAGTCGGCGAAGCCAAGCCCCTCACCCACGATTCCATCAATCACCTCTGGGGCCAGTGGCTTCCCGATGAGAAGCGTATCGTGTTCTCAGGAAACGAGGCCGGACACGGATTTCGCCTCTATGAGGAATCTCTCGAGGAAAACAAGCCGCGCCCCATCAGCCCGGAGGGTGTGAACCTGCCGGTTGTGGTCTCCCCGAAGGGTGACTTTGTCGCCGGCGTCGGTCCCGACCACAAAATCTACCTTTATCCCGTCGCCAGTGGTGAACCCGTGCCCGTCTCCGGCACAGAGCCAGACGAAGTGCCAACCGGCTGGTCCGCAAATGGCCGATCCCTTTACGTCTTCCGCTTCGGTGCGATTCCAGCCCGAGTGTTTGCGATCGAGCTCTCCACTGCAAAAAGAAAGCTATGGAAGGAACTGGTGCCGGCGGATTCAGCGGGCATCGACACCATCCGCGGAATCACCATCACCCCAGATGCCAGGGCCTACGTCTACGGCTACATCCGTACTCTCTCCGATCTTTATGTCGTCGAAGGCCTGAAGTAAGGGCACGCCGTATTTTTCAGCGCTCCCCATTTCGATTTTCCGAAGGTCCGGCATGACGCCCGCCCCGCGGGAACTATCGGGTCACCAACTCTTTCGATCCAGTCTTCGGTTCCCGCACTTTGAAAAAGACGGCCTTGGCGATTGCCATGCAAACCAACACGGCTCCGAATGTGCAAACGATGGTCGCTCCTGTCGGCAAATCAAAGTAAACCGAAAAATAACAGCCCAGCGCCGATACCAGCGTCCCCATCGTCCAACCAATTGCCAGGCGAGGCCCAATGCGGTCGGCAAAGAGCATGGCCCCGACCGAAGGCACAATCAGGTAGCAAAACACCAGCAACACGCCGGCGATGGCCACCGAAGACGTCACCACAAAACCAAATGACGCGTAAAAGAGAAAGTCCCACAGTCTAAAGTTCAAGTCCGGCTGCTCGGAGGAATCGTGGCTGAGTGAAATCGCCAGAAACTTCTTGCGGAAAATGAAGTGAAAAATCCCGACACAGCCGTACAGAATCGCGGTCTTGACCACCTCATACCGTGAGACCGCAAGAATGTTTCCGACCAGCATGTCTTTCAGATGCTCGGTTTCTCCAGTGGCTTTGCTCATCGTGAGAATGGCCGCCGCCGAGGCCACGGCGTAGGTGATGCCGATGAACGCCTCCAGCGGAATGCGTTTCTGCCGCGAGCGAACCAGGGTAAAGATCAGCGCGCCGATGAAGGTAAAACCCAGGCTCATCCAATAGGCGCCAACCCCATGGGGATCCATGCCGATCAGAATGGCCATGGTCGCTCCCAGAGCGGCAATCTGTGCCAGAGCCAGATCGACGAAGATGACGCCTCGCTCCACCACATGCACGCCCAGATAGGCATGAATGCCGGTCAGAATCAGGCTGGCAAGAAAGGGGAGAATGAGAAATTGAACGATTTCCATCGGGTCCTTTACTGGGTCTGTTGAAACGCCTGCGTCAGGATAGCAATATCGTAATCGAACAGCTTGAAGTAATCCGTGATTTCCGGCTTGCCGCCCACCGATGGCATCATCACCACAACCTTCCCTCCGGTCATTCTGGCGATGCTGTCCGGTGTCTTCAGATCGAAGTAGGGCTCAATCAGTTCGAGCTTGGTGTTCTCCCGCTTCATCAGATTGACCAGTTCGATGGTGTGCGAGGGCGTGGGCGGAATCCCCGGTCGCGGTTCAATGTAACCGATCACATCAAGCCCGAAGTGCTTGGCGAAGTTCGGCCATGAGCGGTGATAAGTTACTATTTTTCGTCCGCGATAGGCCGTCATCTGGGCTTGCCACTTCTTGTCCGCTTCCGCCAGCCTCTTCTCGAAATCCTGCTCCCGCTGTTGGAAGTACTCCCGATCGGCCGGGTCCATCTCACTCAGCTTCGCCGCGATACCTTTCGCGATGCGGCGGCCATTGTCCGGATCCAGCCAATAATGCGGGTTGCCCAGAGGGTGAACATCTCCCTCTGCACGGGTAACCGCACCCTGGGGGATCTCCAGAATTTCAGCGAATTGGGATGCGTCCAAATACCCCGGTGCCGCCGGCTGGATATTTCCGTTGCCACTCTGCGTGATTAGCGGCGGCAGCCAGCCAATCTCCAGATCCAATCCCACCAGAATCAAGAGATCCGCGTGCCGCAGCTTCAACAGGAAGCTTGGTTTGGGATCGACGAAGTGCGGGTCCTGATAACCCTTGGCCAGCGCTTCAACATCTACCTTCTCCCCTCCCACCTCCTGAGTCAGCGATGCAAGATCGGTAAGCGTGGTAATGACCTTCAAATTCTTGGCTGCTGCATGGGGAGGAGCGAACATCGCGACTGACAAACCAGCAGCCAGAGCAACCGAGAAAGCCTTCGACCGAAATAACATGAATATCTCCTAACTGCTGTTAGCGGGTGCGGCGCTTGCCTGATACATCCACCTAGAACGGGTGCGCCCCGTGCGCTCCGAGCGCAAACTGTAGCTGCATGAACAGTTCGTGAGCGTCACCCTTGTCGGCGTAACGGGTAAACCTGTATTGGCCGCGAATCTGCGCAAACTCGCTCGGCCAATAAGTCAATACCAGCGATCCTCCCTTGTCATTCAAGTTTGAGTTGAACGCGCGATCGGATTCATCAACCCGGCCTCCCACAAACCAGCGGCGGGCAAACTGGAAGTCACCCGAAGCGTAGAAGCCGAAAGCGCGCTGGAATCCGGCCGCCGTGTTAAGGGGACAGGGGATAGTCTGGCACGCAGTCAGCGCGGGCTGGTTCTGCTGGCGCCAGATCAACTCGCTGCGCGCGATGAACGATTTGTAGATGGAACGCTGCAACGGCTTCCAATGGTAGGTGGCGTCGATGCCGTAAAGATGTGTGATGAAGTCGCTGCCAAACAGGTTGTGCCCGCGCGAGTAGGAAACCCCAAGATCAAGATTGCTATTGTCGGTCAGGTCTTTGTACCCGCGCAGATGCCCTACAACACTCACGTCATTCTTGTTAGATGCGGTATAAACATCCGCTGAGTCGCCACGGAAGACTTGCCCGGTGAAATCGAGAAACCAATTTCCAGGGGCGGGAATGATGTGCTCGAACGAAGCCCCAGCATCGTCGATGCCGTCTTCGCCGCCTACCAGGTTTTGAGTTACCAGCGGACGATCCACCCAGGGCAGTACGTGATTGTGCAGCGTGTTTACCTTGCCAAAAGCGGAGCGCATCTTGCCCGCTTTAGCAACAAATCCCGCCGGCAACGCGGTGAAGGTAATAAAACCCTCCTCCACGCTCACCCCGGTCTCACCGAAAGAGATAAAGAAATCGGCACGCGCGTACGGGTCAACAATGGCTTGCAGCCCGACTTCTGACTCGTGCATCTGGAATGACGGTGTGGGGTTGAGTGGATTGTGACCTGCCACTGAGATGAAGTCGCCGATTACGCTGATATCAGGGTTCAGGGCTTTTCCCGCAGAGCCACCTGCTCCACCCAGCCGAACGTTGTCGGAACTCGTAGCGCGGAGCGTCTCTTGCGGCATCGTGACCTGGGCCTGGCTCGCGGGCCCTGACAACGGCGTTGCGGCCGCGGTGTTGTCCGGAGGAGCCTGCGCGCCCTGCGCCTTCAGTTGGCGCACTTGGCCTTCCAGCATGACCAGGCGGTCTTCAAGATCGCGGACCCTCTGTTCCATGGCAGCAGCGTCACCGCTGTTGCCCGGCACGGGTGCCGCCAGTTGGGCTGTCGCAGCGCAAGTGAGCAGAATCATGCCGCCAAATAACTTCTCAAAATGTCTCATGAAAGCTCCTCCAACGTCATTACCGAAGCGCACTGTGACCTGCGGTTTACCAGGAAATACAAATCGAGGGAAACACGGTCCTTCGGTAGGAATCGCTCGGCCATCCGGCAAAGGCCCGAAGTGACACAGTGCGTAAGTGCTCTATGCCGCATTGGGTCAGGGATACCGGAATATAATACGCGCTCCATTCAGCGTCAATCAGCCTGGGGCGTGGTTTCAGCGACTGATTGGGTCGGTTGGGTTTAATGGAATCGATCGAGTGGACCGATAAGACAATCGCGCAGCCTCTCACCCGCGACATGCGCTCTCATTTAGTGATATCTTTTCTAGGCTTACTGGAAACCCGTAAGGTTGGAGGAATCAAACTCATGGCTCAGGTAAAGATCACAGTCCGTCCCAATGGTCCCTATCGCGTCGAGGCAGCCGAAGGCTCGGTGGAACTCGTCGACGTCAACGGCACGCCGTATGACCTCACCGGCAAGCCCGCGTTTTCTCTCTGCCGCTGCGGTGGTTCGGTGAACAAACCTTTTTGCGACGGCACGCACAGCCGCATCGGATTCCAAGGCGCAGAACTGGCAGTCAAAAAAGCCGAAGGCTAACCAACAGCGGAATCTGCAGCAACTCGGGGACCTATGAGCGACCTAAGCGACCGCGAACTGGGAATGAAGCGTAACATCACGCGCCGCGACTTCCTCAACGGTGTGGCTGTCACAGCAGGCGCTGCCCTCATGCCCTGGCACCTGCTCGCCGCTGGTCAGCCCGAGCAGTCACCCGACTACTACCCGCCCGCGCTCACCGGACTGCGCGGCAGCCATCCCGGCTCCTTCGACGCGGCGCACTCTGTGCGCGATGGCACCTTCTGGGACGCAGCCGGCGCGCCGCAGGGCACCGGCGAGAACTACGACCTCATCGTCGTGGGTGGCGGCATCAGCGGCCTCTCCGCTGCACATTTCTATCGCAAGCTTGCAGGCGCGAGCGCGCGCATTCTAATCCTCGACAACCACGACGACTTTGGCGGACACGCCAAGCGCAACGAGTTTCGCGTGGGCAACGCGTTCCGTCTTGGCTTTGGTGGCACGTTTTCGATTGAAAGTCCCGCGCCCTACAGTAAAGAAGCGCGCGGACTGATCGAGGAACTGGGCATCGACGTGGCTTCCTATTCCAAGTATCACGACGCCAAGCTGTATCGCTCACTGGGCTTGCGTTCGAAAATCTTTTTTGATAAAGAAACCTTCGGCGCGGACCGGCTGGCGGCCAGTCCGCTATCGTTCAACGGCGGCGAAAAAGATTACATAGCCTCCAGCAAGGCCGAGGAGTGGAAGCAACTTCTGGCGGAGGCGCCGCTCGCGTCGCAAGCGAAGAGCGATCTGGATCGGCTGCGTCACGAGGCCAAGGACTACCTTCCGGGCCTGAGCTCGACTGAGAAGAAAGCGAAGCTGGCGCGCATGAGCTATGCCACGTTCCTCAGAGACGTGGTCAAGGTTCATGAGGACGTGGTGAAGCTGTACCAGGCGGTGCCGCAGCCGCTCTTCGGTGTGGGAATCGATGCGGTTTCGGCGCAGGATGCGTGGGGCCTCGACCTGCACGGTTTCGAGGGGATGAAGCTCGATCCCGCGCCGGGCAAGGGTATGAATCGCGACGCGATTCCGAACGAAGAGGCGGAGAAGTATTTCTTTCACTTTCCCGATGGCAACGCCAGCATCGCGCGTCTGCTGGTGCGCAAGCTGATTCCGGATGCGATCGCAGGAAGCTCTGTTGGCGATGTGGTTCTGGCGAAGGCCAACTACGCCAAGCTTGACTCCTCAGCGTCACGCGTGAAGATTCGCTTGAACAGCACTGCCGTGCGGGTGAAGCATGTGGGCGATGCGGCCGCGGCGAAAGAAGTGGAAGTGGCTTACGCGCGCGCCGGCAAAGTGTACACCGCGAAGGCGAAGAACTGCATCCTGGCGTGCTGGCACGTGGTGATTCCTTACATCTGCGAAGAGCTGCCGCAGAAGCAGCGGGATGCACTGGCTTCGGCGCAGAAAGTTCCGTTGCTCTATACCAATGTTGCGCTGCGCAACTGGACTTCATTTCAGAAGTTGGGCACAAATGGTGTCTATGCTCCGGGGTGTTATCACACGCGAGTTGCTCTCGACCTCGCCGTCAGTATTGGAGGGTATGAATGCGCCCGCAAACCGGATGAGCCCATCGTAGTTCACATGATGAAGACTCCTTGCAAGCCGGGCAGGCCGGCGCGCGAGCAGCACACCGCCGGCCGCATCGAGTTGTACAACACTACGTTCGAAACCATGGAGCGCAAAATCCGCGAGCAGTTGACGCGAACCCTGGGAGCGGGAGGGTTCGATGCGGGGCGCGACATCGCGGCGATTACAGTGAATCGCTGGCCGCACGGTTACGCGTACGAATACAACTCGCTGTTCGATTCGTTCTGGCTGGAGGGCGGCGAAACGCCGTGCGAAGTGGCCCGGAAAACTTTTGGTCGGATCGCAATCGCGAACGCCGATGCCGGGGCTTACGCTTACACAGACGAGGCGATCAATCAGGCCTGGCGGGCGGTTGGGGAGCTGAAGAGTTAGTTGCTAGTGCCTGGTACCCAGTATCCAGTACCCAGTGAACGCCTCCGAAGTACCAGTCATCATACACTGATGGTCATATCTATTGTGCCTCTGCTTTGCTGCCTTGCTTATTGCTTTCGGTGGCAACTATCTGAGTAGGAGTGTTTTCAGGAGAGTTAGCGGAGCGGTCGAAATGCACTCGTCCCAGGCGGAGGGGGAGGCCGTAGTGATGTGCTGTCCCGATTGCGCCGCCAGCGAGGGCGAGAATCACGACCAGAAAGACGGCAACGCGACGCGAGGTCTGGCCCTGCTGAGGAGCGATTAAGGCGATTAGTGCTCCGACGATTACTCCGGTGACCAGGCCGCCGATGTGGGCGGTGTTGTCGATGACGGGAATTACGGCTCCGAAGATGAGGTTGTAGACAACAAAGGCACCCAGGCTGCGTAGCGTGCCTGAGAGTGCGGACCGCGGGAGCGAGAACTCTCCTAGCTTGAAAGCTGCGATGAGCGCGCCGGCGAGACCGAAGATGGCTCCGGATGCCCCGACGCTGGGTACAAAGGGGTGCCACGCCGCACTGGCAAGACTGGCTCCCAGGCCGCAGATGAGATAGATGGAAGCGTAGGTCCAGCGCCCATAGAGTGATTCGCAGAGCGCGCCCAGATTCCATAGGCACCACATGTTGAAGGCGATGTGCAGCAGGCCTCCGTGAACGAATACGTTGGTCAGCAGCCGCCACCATTCGCCTGAGAACGTCAGCACGCCTACGTTGGCGCCCCAGTGCACCAGTTCGCGTCCGGGGAAATCCATGACGGTGGAACTGGAGAGCGCCATGCCCAGAAATACGGCTGCGTTGATGCCGAAGATTACCTGGGTGAGGCCGATGCTCGATTCACGGCGGACCCAGGGGGTAGGCATGATTACTTGCGGAGCGTCGTCGGGGATTTCGCCGCGCTGGGCGGCTTCGTGCTGGACGCACCACTGGCAGATCTTCTTGCCGAAGGTTAAACCGGGGAGCTGGCGGCCACATCGAATGCAGTTTGCCATGGGCTCTTACATGGGCTCTTAAAAGAGTATCAGCAGATTGGGGAGCGAGAAAAATCTTTAACACAGGGGACACGGGGGCACACACAGGGTAATTCTCGGATTGGTTGAGAATCTTGATCAATGGATCGTCTTTGTCTTCCTCGACATGTAATCCATCAGCAGGTATTGGCCCAGCGTGTAGGGCGTGGTGAAGTAGGCTTTGCCGCGGCACATTTCGGTTACTCTCTGGACGAATTGGACCAGGCCGTTATGTTAGGCGAGCATGAAGGTGTTGATTAAGACGCCGGCGCGCTTGCATTTTGAAACTTCTTCGAGCGTCTGGCTGACGACTAGCGGATCGAGGCCGAAGGCGTTTTTGTAGATGCGTCCGTCTTCGAGGGTTAAGGCGGAGGGTTTGCCGTCGGTGATCATGACGATCTGCTTCATGTCTTTTTTCTGTCGTTGCAAAATTCTTTGCGCCAGGCGCAAACCTTCGCGGGTGTTGGTGTAATACGGTCCGACTTTGACGCGGGCTAGCTGCGAGAGCGGGACTTCTTCGGCGGAGTCGTGGAAGAGCACGAGCGAGAGCGAGTCGCCGGGATACTGCGTGCGAATCAGATGAGAGAGCGCCATGGCAACTTTTTTCGCGGGGGTGAAGCGGTCTTCGCCGTAGAGGATCATCGAGTGTGAGCAATCGAGCATTAAGACCGTCGCGCAAGAAGACTGGTATTCGCACTGGTGGACTTGCAGGTCGCGGTATTCGATGTTGAGCGGCAACGTGAGGCCCTCGCGCTGGATGGCGCTGGAGAGCGTGGCGGTGATGTCTAGGTTGAGGGTGTCACCGAATTCGTAGGTGCGGGAAGCGCCGCTGGCCTCGATGCCGGTGGCGAGGTCGCGGGTGTCGTGGCGTCCGAAGCTGGACTTGCCGAGCGAGCCGAGCAGCTTGCGCAGGGATTTGAAGCCTAGGAAGTCGAGGCTTTTGTCGGTGATTTCAAACTTGGCGCTCTGCTGGTTTTCGCCGACTTGGCCGCCGCCGCCGGAGGGACGGGAGGGATCGGGAGGCTGGTCGATTGAGATGTAGTCTTCCTGTTGCATGCGCTCGATCAGTTTTTCGATGAGTTCGTCGAGTTCGCCGTCTGCCGCCATTTGCTCAAGGCGTTCGCGCATGTCTTCGTCGAATTGATCGCCTTCCATCAGGGCTTGCTCGATGGCGCGGCGAAGGTCGTCGAGGGTTTGCTCGCCCTCGGGCATTTCATACCACATGTCGCTCTGGAAGCCGCTTTGGAGCAGGTAGTCGGAGAGGGCGCTGAGCAGGTCTTCCATGCTCATTTCGCCGGCGGGGTCGGGGACGTATTTGGTGTAGCGGATGCGTTTCATAAAAACAGTGGCCAGTGGTCAGTTGCCAGTGGCCAGTAAAACCGAAGACCGTCGCCTTTTCTGACCACTGGCCATTGGTCACAGACCGCCTCTCTTCAGTTAAACTGTCTTCTCTGGCGATACGGCGGTTCTTCTTTTTCGAAACTCTTTTCGCGCACCGGCTCCGGTTTTTTCTCTCCGGCTTTGAATACTCGTTCTTCGTTGCGGCCGATGCGTTTGTGGGCGTGCAGGCCTTCGAGGATGAATTCAGCGGCGGAGACCTGTTGCTCGGGACTTTCTTTTTGGGAGACACCGAGCGGACCTAGCTTTTCGATAAGGCCCTGAATCTCTTTCAGGTTTTCAAGCGCTTCCAGAGCCGAGACAGAATCCGATAACTGAATTTCACCGCCGAGGTCGAACCACTGCACGATCTGCTGCACGTTGGCGCCGGTGAAGTATTCATCGTAAGTCTTAGCAATGGCGGAACGGATCAGCTCGCGGCCCACATAATCCGCCCCTTTCATCTCGCCTTCGTACTCCAGTTCGAGTTTGCCGGTGATGGCAGGCAGCGCGGCGTAAACGTCGCTGACACGGGGCACGACTAGTTTTTCGTCATTGCGGAGGGCGCGGCGCTCGGCGTTAGAGATGACGTTTTCCATCGCAGAAATCGGCAGGCGCTGGCTGACGCCGGAGCGCTTGTCGATCTTCTTGTCTTCGCGGGCGGCGAAGGCGATGCGCTCGATCACTTCCTGAATGTAGGTGGGCAAGTGCATGGCATGGCCGTTACGGCTGGTCCAGGCTTCTTGCGCGGTGATGGCGATGCCTTCATCGACGGTTGCGGGATAGTGCGTCCGAATCTCGGAGCCGACGCGGTCTTTGAGCGGCGTGATGATTTTTCCGCGAGCGGTGTAGTCTTCGGGATTCGCGCTGAAGACGATGGCAACGTCGAGCGGCAGACGGATGGGATATCCCTTAATTTGCACGTCGCCTTCCTGCATGATGTTGAAGAGTCCGACCTGAATTTTTCCGGCGAGGTCGGGGAGCTCGTTGATAGCGAAGATGCCGCGATTGGCGCGAGGCAGCAAGCCATAGTGAACGGTGAACTCGCTCGACAATTCGTGTCCGCCGCGGGCGGCTTTGATGGGATCGATGTCGCCGATGAGGTCGGCGATGGTGACATCGGGCGTCGCGAGTTTTTCCACGTAGCGGTCGTCGGGAGTGAGATAGGAAATGGGAACGGCATCGCCGAGGCGCGCGACCTCTTCACGGCAACGGCGGCAGATGGGAGCGTAGGGATTGTCGCGGATTTCGCATCCGGCTACGTAGGGCATGTGGGGATCGAGCAGCGTCGTCAAGGCGCGTAGGATACGGCTTTTGGCCTGACCACGCAGGCCGAGCAGAATGAAATTGTGCCGCGAGAGAATGGCGTTCACGATCTGAGGCACGACGGTGTCGTCGTATCCAACGATGCCGGGAAAAATGCTGGCGTCATCGTGCTGGCGCAAGCGCGCGATCAGGTTGTCGCGGAGTTCGTCTTTCACGCGGCGAGCGCGCAGGCGTTCTTCAGAAAAGGTGCTGCGGCGCAATTCGCCTAGTGTGCGCGGAAGAGGCATGAGGGAACCCCCGAATGCTTTTCTAAATTATACGCGGGAAGGAGAGGCGTCGCTGGTCGTTAGTCGTTGGTCGTTGGCCGAAGGCATCCGGGTGGTCGGTCGATCCTCGTGAAACCTGGAGACCGACGACTCCTGTCTCATGAAACCCAGGTTGAGATGGCTAACGACCAACGACTAACGACCAACGACGCTTCTAGTAAACGTGGCCGTTGCCGCCGGCTTTTTCGCGGGCGCTGGCGGCACGGCGGAGGTTGGGAAGGATGGTTTCGAGATAGCTGATGAGCAAGGAAACACGTTCGGCCTCGGAGCGCAGGGAGAGAAGCTTTTGTTTGAAGTCCAGATCGAGGGGAAGGGAGCCGGCGAGATAGAACGAGAGGAACGAGGGGTCGGCGGCCGAGAGATCCTGTTTCGCGCCGGCGATGGCCAGCAGTTCGGAATGCAACTGAACCGCGCGCGAGGTGTCTTCCTGGGCCGGAGCGCCGTGCTCGTCGTCGATCATGAGGACTTCGGCTTGGAGGAAGGAGCGTTCCTGGTTGACGCGCACGAGTTCGAAACGTTTGCGGCCTTCGGTGACGAGGTCGAGGCGGCCGTCGGGATATTCTTTTACGACGGTGACGATTTCGGCGGTGCAGCCGACTTCAGCGAGACCCTGCTCGACGGCGCGGACGACGCCGAATGTGCGATGCAGGGCGAGGCATTCGGCAATCATTTCTTTGTAGCGCGGTTCGAAGATGTGCAGGGGCAGGGGAGTGCCGGGGAACAGGACGACATCGAGCGGGAACAGGGGTAGAAGGGCGTCCAAGGAGTCTCCGGTGGTGGGCGCAGGAATCAGCGCGAAAATGAGTGCGCCGTCCCTGATTGTACCCCAGCGCTTGACTTCACAAGTTGCGAGGAATAAAAGCGCGCTATGGAACTTGCGGGGAAGATTGTGGTGGTCACGGGCGCTTCGATGGGAATTGGGGAAGCGATTGCGAAGATATTTGCCGATCACGGGGCCAGCGTGGTGATGCTGTCGCGCGACGCGGGCAGGGTGGAGGCGGCGCGAGGGCGGGTGGGGCATGGCGAGCGAACGCTGGCGATGGCTTGCGATGTGCGCCACCGCGAGGATGTTGACCGCGCGATCGGGCTGACGCTGCATCATTTCAAGAGAATCGATGTTTGGGTGAACAATGCGGGGCATGGGCTGCTGGATTCGGTGGCGCAGATGGAGATGGCGGCGTGCCGGGAAATGTTCGACACGAATTTCTTTGGGGCGGTGATTGCGATGCAGGCGGTGATTCCGGTCATGCGGCAGCAGGGTGGAGGGTCGATCATCAATATATCGAGCGTGGCGGGGCACATCCCGATACCGTTTCATGCGGCTTACAGTGCAACCAAGTTTGCGCTGAATGCGATAGGCAAGGCGGCAGGCGTGGAGTTGAAGAAGGATGGGATTCATGTGTTGACGGTTTGCCCGGGATATGTGCGGACAGGGTTTGGTGAGAATGCGGTGCGGGGGAATGAGTTGAAGCGCGTGCGTCCGGGGTCGGTGCGGGGGATTACTGCGGAGCGCGTGGCTCGGGTTACGCTGCGGGGGTATTTGAAGCGGAAGCGGGAAGTGATTGTGCCTTGGACTATGTATGTGCCGGTGAAGATTTATCAGATCTTTCCAGGGCTGGTGGAGTGGGCCATGGGGCGGATGGCGGGGTGAACTACAGCAAAATCTTTAACACAGAGGGCACAGGGGTTCACGGGGTAAGGCTTACTATCCCAGTTCTGCCAGCATCGCTTCCATCTCGCCCTGGGCGTGGAGGTTGCCGGTGCGGCGGGCGGAGGCGATGCCGTCGGTGAGCATGGTTTTGGCGTCGGCGATTCGGTCGGCGCGGGCCAGGGTTTGCGCGGCCATGAAGTAGCCGGGAGTGTAGTCGGGGCTGGCCTTGAGCAGGATGGAGAATTCGGCGAGCGAGCGGTCGAGGTCGCCCTGCTTGGAGTATTCCATGGCCAGGCCGTAGCGGGCGAAGGTGTCGTTCGGATTATGGGTGAGGACGTCGTTGAGGGCGGCGATACGGTCCATGGGGCGGTGGCCACTGTTCAGTGGCCAGTTCAAGACGAGATTACTACAGATTGTGCTTTTGCCGGGATCGGCATCGCGCCTTACATTGGATTGCATTCGTTGGGGTGAGTAGAATGGGCAGTCCTTCACATTTCAGTATTTCTTCAGGGAGGGGTGGCTGGTGGCGTGTCCGTTTTTTCTGCCGATAGAAAAGTTGGAGAACGGGACTTGGCTGCATGCAGGGCGGCTTCCGCTGGGATGCGGGTGGAGCGGACAGTGCACGGCGCCGGAACATGAGGGTGAGGCCCCATCGCAGGATGAGTTGCGGGAGTTTTGCAACCTTGGGTACGCGGAGGGTTGCGGGCGGTTGCCGCGGGAGCGGGTGTGGGATTCGGTGCGGTTTGGGGCACGAACCCAGAGCGGGGAAGGAAACAATAACGGTACTGGCGGACGCATTCAGATTCGCTACGTATGCGAGCGCGGGCATCGTCCTGCGGAGCACGGGATGCTGGAGTTTGATGTGGCGGAGGCGCGGTGGGAGCAGCGGCATCGTGATGAGCGTGTGCAGAGGATGGCGGAGTGTTTTCTGTCATCGTACGTTGAGAAAAGGAAGCACCGGGAGGTGATGGAGGCTGCGAGTTAGAGTTGAGCAGCACTCAACTGCCGGGCTTTGCCTGAGCTCGGACAGCCGAGGCGGCTGTCAGTACATCTGAGCAATCCAGGCAGGTGAAAGAGGGATGACGAGGATGAACGAAGAAATGCTGATGCCCCGGCCGGTGAGGGACTCGCAATCGGAGATGACGGAAATTGTTCTGCCCAACGATGCCAACCCGCTGGGCGCGCTGCTGGGCGGCCGGTTGATGCATTGGATCGATTTGGCGGGGGCAATGGCGGCGCACCGCCACGCGCGGAGTCACGTGGTGACGGCTTCGGTGGATCACATTGATTTTCTGGTGCCGGTGAGGGTGGGGGACCTGGTGATTCTGCGCTCATCGGTGAACCGGGTGTTTCATACGTCGATGGAAACCGGGGTGAAGGTTTTTGTGGAGAACTATATAGCCAATACGGCGCAGCACGTGGCTTCGGCGTACCTGACCTTTGTCGCCATCGACGCCCAGGGAAATCGTCTGAATGTTCCACCGGTGATTCCCGAGACTGCCGAGCAGCAGCGGCGCTACGACGATGCAGGGCGGCGGCGCGAAATCCGGCGCGGGGAGCTGGAGCGGCGGAAGAAGGCGAAGAGGTAGAACGAAGTCTAGATGTTCTTGCTCCCGTAGATTCCCTCCAGTCGCCGAGCTTCGCCCCTTCGGCAAGCTCAGGGCAGGTTCTGGTTTTGACAGCCGAGGCGGCTGTCTCCACATGAGCACCTTCGCTCCCCTGTATAATCTAGTGTTCTAGTCATCCTGATTGATTCTCGGAGTGTGATCCCTTGAATGCACATATGCCTCATCAGCACGGCCAACCAGCGCCGGGGCCGCAACCGTTGCCTGGAGTCGATGCCATCATTGCCGTGGGTTCGGGCAAGGGCGGCGTCGGGAAGACAACGCTCTCGGTGAACCTGGCGGTGGCGCTGGCCAAGATGGGACACAAGGTTGGCCTGCTCGACGCGGATGTGTATGGGCCGAACGTCCCGCTGATGCTGGGCGTGAGCGGGCAGCCGAAGATGGTCGGGGAAAACCGTATTGAGCCGCTGGAGGCTTTTGGGCTGAAGGTGATTTCCGTGGGATTTCTTAATCCTGGGGACAAGCCCATCATCTGGCGGGGTCCGATGCTGCACCAGATCGTGAAACAGTTTCTGGGATTGGTGGAGTGGGGACATCTCGATTACATGGTGGTGGACCTGCCGCCGGGGACGGGGGATATAGCGTTGTCGCTGGTGCAGTCGGTGCCGCTGACGGGTGCGGTGGTGGTTTCGACTCCTTCCGACGTTTCTTTACAGGACGCGCGCAAGGCCATCGAAATGTTCCGTCAGATGAAGGTGGATCTGGTCGGCGTCGTCGAGAACATGAGCTTCTTTACGTGTCCGCACTGCAACCACGAGGTCGATATCTTTTCGCGCGGCGGGGCGGAGAAGATGGCGCAGCAGTTCAGCGTGGCGTTTCTGGGGAGCATTGAACTTGACCCTGAGGTGCGCAAGTCCGGGGACGGCGGGAAGCCGATCGTGCTAGAGGGGGAGAATTCGCCGCACGCCAAGTCGATGTTCGAGTTTGCACGAAGGGTGGTGGCGCGGGTGGGAGAGATTAAGGCGGGCGAGTCAGCTAGCGTGATTCAGATTCAGTGAGAGAACCCGTTCTCACCCTCATCTAAAGTGGATCCGGAGGTATGTCAATAAGCCAACGTAGCCGAATCCCAAAGTCGAAAAAACAACAGTTGGAGTCCAGAATAGAACGACTCTCAGGGCTTTGTTGCCAAGTCGACTCGCAGCGAAGAATAGACAAAAAAACAAAATGGCAAGAATCCAAAACTCAGCGGAGAGCAAACTTTCCAAGAGTGCCCCATACACTGCACCCAGTCCCGTTGCTTTTTGCTGGCTGAGAAGTCTAAAAGCAGGCAAGCCCGGGCTCAGCAACGCGACAAATATTGCGGACACCCCGCTGAGCACTGCCCTCAAATAGATCATAGGCGAGCTTCTTTTCCCAGACGCTGTCATTCTACTCCGGCAAAGGACAAGCCTCGCGTTCAGCGAGTATTGGCGAGACGCCTAGCCGGTTTCTGCCGGGGAATCGCGATAGGCGCCAGACCGCGTGCGGTTCGGCATCCTTCAAAATCAACTCCGCCATCATCTCTCCGAGTGCGGGCCCGTGCTTGAAGCCGTGCCCCGAGCCGCCGCCAAGCAGCCAGACGTTATCCATTCGGGGATGGCGATCCACGATGAAGTGACTGTCGGAAGTCTGCTCATACTGGCAGACGCGGGCCTCGATAAGCGGAGCGTCTTTCATCGCGGGGAAGCGGAAGGCGAGGTATTCCCGAACGCGCTTCAGGGTCGCTTGACTGACTACTCGCTCGCCGTTTGTGGGATCAAACGGCCCGCCGCGCGTGTCGTCGGCGACTTTGAAACCACGCCGGTCGCTGCCGGGGATGCCGTAGAAGAATCGCTTGCCATGGTCGCCCCACAGGGGAAGGTTAGCGTCGAAGCGCGTGTCTCCGGCGGGCGGACCGAAGAAGAAGATATCCTGCTTGGTGGAGCGGATGACCTCGCCCAGAGTTTCAGGAAACAGTTTGCCCAGCCACGGGCCGCACGCGAAGACGTAGTAATCGGCTTTGAGGCGTGAGCTGTCGGAGAGGGTCAAGCCGCGAAGAAGTCCACTTTCTAATCCGTCGGATGAGACTGCGAGCTGGCGGTATGTCCCGCCTTGTCCGACGAATGCATCCACGACCGCCTGGCAACTGGCGCGTGCGTCGAGGTATCCGCATTCCGGCTCCAAGATTCCCCAGTGGACGCCGGAGAAGTTGATCTGCGGCCAGCGCTTTTTCATCACGGCCGTGGAGAGTTCCTGAAACCTGATCCCAGCTTCGCGAAGTGGTTCGAGCGAGCCGCGCTCGTAGGCATCGTCGCGGCTGCTGACCATCCAGAGAACGCCGGCGCGGTGCAGAAACTGCTTCTTCCAGCGCCGTTCGTATTTCACCCACAGCTTGAGGGCGCGCGCGGCGGTTTCAGTGTAGGGCTGGTCAGGGCCGTAGGTGCCACGCATGATGCGGGTTTCGCCGCCCGAGGAGGCGCGCGAGTTGCCGGGGCCCCAGGCGTCGAGCAAGGTGACGCGGGCTCCGCGTTCCAGAAGGTGAAGGGCGGTCCAGCCGCCGAAGGCGCCAGCTCCGACGACGGCGATGTGAGGGTTGGATTTCATCGCGGACCGCACTGCGAAACCGTTCTGCAGCATGCGAGTAGAGAATACGCGGGGATCGCCGGGCAGGGAAGATGTTGGTGGAGGTTCGGATACGGATGGAGCCTTGCGGTCCTTGACAGGAAGGTAGAGCGTTCCTAGAATCCAAGCAGGACGCGGGTTTGCGTCCTAACTAAGTTTCTGCATCTAAAATACTTAGCTGGAGATGTTGAGCTGGCGGCACGCCCCGGTGATCCCATAACACGAAATGCCCTCTGACCCCAATATCGGCAAGCGGGAACGCGAAGTTCTGACGGCGATCGTGGAGACTTTCATTTCCACGGGCGAGCCGGTCGGTTCGCGGACGCTGTCGCGGTCGAGCCGGGAAGGCTTGAGTCCGGCGACGATTCGAAACGTGATGGCGGACCTGTCAGAGGCAGGGTTTCTTGAGCAGACGCATTCCTCGTCGGGACGCATCCCGACCACCGACGCCTACCGGTACTACGTAGAGCAGATCACGGGAACGGCGAAGCTTGCGCCACAGGAAGAAAGCATGATTTCCGACTCGCTGGCGGGCATCAGCGATGTGCAGGAGTTCATGGAGCGGACGTCGCATGTATTGTCCCTGATTTCGCGGAACGTGGGCGTGACCGTGGCCACCAGCGGCGCCAAGAACGCGCTGGAGCATGTGTACTTCTCTCGTTTGGGCGATCAGAAGGTGCTGGCGGTGCTGGTGACGCGATCGGGCCTGGTGCGCGACCGCGTGTTAAGGCTCGATCTGCCGCAGGCGGAGCTGGATCTCGCGGCGCGGTATATCAACGAGAATTTCCGCGGCTGGACAATGGACTCCATGCGCCTCGAGCTGGGACGGAGGATTGAGCAGGAACGCAGCGAGTACGACCGTCTGATGAATTCGATCGAGCAACTCTACAAGCAAGGCGCGCTGGCAGCCGAACCCGGCACGCAAGTGGTTTTCGTGGAAGGCGCGGCGAACCTGGTAACGGGGCAGGAAGACCGCAAACGTTTGCAGGAGATGCTGAAGACTCTGGAAGAGAAAGAAAAAGTTGCGCAACTCCTCGGGGCTTATCTCGATGTGAAGCAGGAGGCGGTAAGGGTGGTAATCGGTTTGGATGATGCGCTGCCATCCATGCAGAACTTCGTGCTGATCGGGGCGCCGGCGCGGTCGGGAACCGATATGTTTGGATCGTTGGCGGTGATTGGACCTACGCGGATGGACTATCAGCACACGATGACCGCGGTTTCCTACATTGCGCGCCTGTTTGACAAAATCCTGAATGAATCGGAGTAAGCATAGTTGTTTATGGGCAAAGTAAACGGAAAGTCGGAAGCACGGAATGCGGAGCTGGATTTGGAACACGAACTGCCGGCGGCGTCGGGCGATGGGGATGAGAACGTCCCCCGGACGGCCGCGGCTGGGGAATCGTCTGTCCAGGAATCGGAACTGCATAACCTGAAGGCGGAGCGCGACTCGCTGCTCGACCGGCTGGCGCGGGCGCAGGCAGAGTTTGAAAACGCACGCCGGCGGGCGGGCAAGGAACAGCAGGAGTTTCGCGATTATGCCGTGGCCGACGCAATCAAGTCTTTGCTACCGGTGGTGGACAGCCTGGAGCGTGCGCTGCAGGTGAAATCGGATGCGGCCGATTTGCGCAGCGGAGTCGAACTGATTTACAAGCAACTGCTTGCCGCTTTGGCCAAGTTGTCGGTGAATCCCATTGTGTCGAAGGGCGAAGCTTTTGATCCGCGGTATCACGAGGCCATCGAAATGGTGGAAACCAGCGACGCCCCCGACCACCAGGTGATCGACGAGTTGCAGCGCGGCTACAAGTTCAAAGACCGGCTGCTGCGGCCCGCGATGGTGAAGGTGGCAAAGAATCCCGGGAAATAAGTCTCCAACTGGTTTGAGTTTCTCTCGTTTTTTTCATTAAGGAAAGGCAGCCTATTCTGGCCACGAACGCAAAACGCGATTACTACGAAGTATTGGCGGTGAGCCGGACGGTGAGCGATCAGGAATTGAAGAGCGCTTACCGGAAGCTCGCCATGCAGTACCATCCCGATCGGAACCCGAACAATCCGGATGCGGAAGAGCGGTTCAAGGAAGTTACTGAGGCCTACGCGGTGCTGGCCGATTCCGAGAAGCGGTCTCTGTATGACCGCTACGGCCATGCTGGAGTGGGTGGTGCGGCCAGTCCTGGAGCGGGTTTCGATGCCACGGTCTTCCAGGATTTCGGTGACATTTTTGGCGAGTTCTTCGGCTTCGGGGATGCGTTCGGAGGCGGCGGGCGTCGCCGCAGCCGGGTTCAGCGCGGAGCGGATTTGCGCGAGGACTTAACCATCGAATTCGAAGAGGCTGCATTCGGCACCGAGACGCGTGTGATGGTGCGCCGTCACGAAGCCTGCGAGGACTGCCGGGGATCGGGGACGGCGCCGGGCAAAGGTCCTACAACCTGCCGGTCGTGCGCGGGCCGGGGGCAGGTGCGGTATCAGCAGGGCTTTTTCAGCATTGCGCGGACTTGTCCGTCCTGCCAGGGAACGGGCAGCGTGATTACCGATCCGTGCCCGAAGTGCAAAGGCGAGGGTCGAATTCTGCGGCAGCGCTCGGTGGACGCGACGATTCCGGCCGGGGTGGAAGACGGCACGCGCATCCGGTTTACGGGCGGCGGCGAGGCCGGACCTTTCGGAGGGCCGGCGGGCGATCTTTACGTAGTGCTGCATGTGAAAGAGCATCCGTTCTTTGTGCGGGAAGGGAACGATCTGCACTGCGCCGTACCTCTGTCTGTGACGCAAGCGGCGATGGGCGCAGAGATTCGCGTGCCCACCCTGGAAGGCGAGCACACGCTGAAGATTCCCGATGGAACGCAGCCCGGCACGACGTTTCGCGTCCGCAACAAAGGAGTGCCCGTGCTGAACGGACACGGCAAGGGCGATCTCTACGTGGAAGTGCGGGTGCAGGTTCCGACCAAGCTGAGCAAGCGCCAGAAGGAACTGCTGCAGGAGCTGGAGACCACAGCCAGGGTGGACAACCAGCCGATGGTGCGGGCGCTGCTGGGCAAGGTCAAGGATATGTTCGGTTGAAACAGTTGCCGGCTGTCAGCCGCCGGTCTTCCAGAACCAAGCTCCCCTACTTTATCGTTCTTACCGAGCTCGCACTTCCAACGTGACGTCCTAAGCCGTGAGCCTTTACTGGAACTGACCTGGCAACTGAGAAAATGACCCGCCGCCGCTTCATTGCCGACGAAGTCTCGGGTGATCGCGCTGCCCTGGTTGGGGAGCATGCGAATCACCTGGTGCGCGTGTTGCGGGCTCGCGTCGGACAGGATTTCGATATTGCCACCGGCGACGCCGTGCGCCGTGGGCGGATTACGTTCGTGGGAGACGACCGCGTCGAACTTGATTTAGGCGAAGAAGTTTCTCCTGCCGTCCTGGCCGAGATCACCCTGGTTCTGGCTATCTTCAAGTTCGACCGCATGGAGTGGGCGATTGAGAAGTGTACGGAGCTCGGCGTCTCAAGTATTGTGCCGGTGATCGCACGACGGACGGATTCCCATCTGGCTGCCGCCTCGGCAAAACGCGCGGAGCGTTGGCAGCGGATCGTCCGGCAAGCGGCAGAACAGTCGCGCCGCGCCGCTCCACCTGAGATTGCCGCGCCAATCAAGGTTGCGGAGGCATTGAATCTGCAGGCGGCCTCTCGGATCCTGCTGGCAGAATCGGAAGTGCGAACTCTATTGCGCGACGTTGTGAAACCCGAAGCGGCAGACGGTGGCGTCGTTCTGGCGGTCGGTCCCGAAGGCGGCTGGACCGACGACGAACTAAAAGCATTTCGGCAAGCCGGATGGATTTCGGCTTCGCTGGGCAATACCGTCCTCCGCGCCGAAACGGCCGCCATGGCTGCCACGGCGATCGTGGCTTCTGTGCTGTCCTCGCTCTGATTTTCCTGCTTTCTGCTGCTTGCCGATCATGGTGGTATTCTGAGCCGCGATGGCTGTTTCCAAATCACAACCGCCGCCGTTTATTCCCGACGATCACCAGCGCCAGGCGATCGAGCATGTTCGCGGACCGATGCTGGTGATAGCGGGCGCGGGCACAGGGAAAACCTCGGTCTTAATCCACCGGATTGCCCGCCTGGTCCAGCAGGGACACGCGCAGCCCGAGGACGTCCTCGCTCTCACCTATACCGTGGCCGCCGCCGGTGAGATGCGCGATCGCGTTCGTGCGCTCCTGGGCAAACCGATTCGTTCGGCAACGTTCCATGACTACTGCAACGACCTGCTGATCCGTGCCAAAAAAAAGTTTGGCGTACTCGATGAGAAAGATCTCTGGATTTACCTTCGCAAGAGAATTCACGAGCTTCATCTGGAGCACTACGTTCGCGCGGCTAATGTTGCGCAGTTTCTCAACGACTTGCTCGGTTTTCTGAGCCGCTGCCACGACGAACTGGTCACTCCGGAAAGGTACGCGGAGTATGTTGCTCGCCTGGAGCGCGGTGCGTCATCCATTCCCCGGGTGGCGAAGTCGAAAGATCAGTTGAGCGACGCCGAGGTGATCGGCCGCTGCCAGGAGATTGCCCGCGTTTTCGCCACAACCGAACGCTGGCTGCGCGAAGAGAATCTGGGCACATTCGGCCACATGATCACGCGGGCACACGAGATGCTGGCCGGCGACGAAAGTCTACTGGCCACGGAGCGCGCTCGTACCCGCTTCATTCTAGTGGACGAATTTCAGGATGCGAACTTCGCGCAGATCAAGATTCTGGCGCTGCTGGCGGGCGCCGACGGGAACGTCTTCGGCGTTGGAGATCCCGATCAGGCCATCTACCGTTTTCGTGGGGCCTCCAGCGCGGCGTTTGATCTGTTCCGCCGGCATTTTCCTCAGACCAAACTAGTTGTGTTGGGTAAGAACCGGCGCTCGACCACTCCTATTCTGCAATGTGCCTTCGCTGTCGTCGACAAGAACCCTCCGGTGTTTTCGGCGAGCGAGCGCGGGTCACTCACCTACCGCCGAACTCCTCTGCAATCCGCCCGGGAAGAGGAAGCGAGGAAAGAGGGAAAAACGCTGGCCACCTTCCCCGTGGAAGCGATCTCTTTTGGCGGCAGGGATGCGGAAGCGCCTGATGTCGCCAGCATCATCGAAGAGACACGGCGGCGTTTGCGTTGTCGGTGGAAAGATTTTGGCGTTCTGTACCGTTCGCATATACACCGGGATGATGTAGTGCAGCAACTGGCTGACCGGGAGATCCCTTTCTCCATCGAGAACATGGACGTAAGCGACACGCCCGAAGTGCGGGATATGTTCGCCTGCGTCGCAGTCGTAGTTGATCTGACATCCGACGCCAGTCTCTTTCGCGTGGCTGCGTTGCCGCAATTCGAGGTCGATCCATTACAACTTCGGGCGGCACTGCGCGCCATCGCGAAGGATTCGAGGGATGGAATTGTGATCCCGCTGGCTTCGGTCCTGGACGGAGTCACCGGCGGCCGCGCAGTGTTGGATTGCGTGCGCCAGGCGCGCGATGAAGTGAACCGGAAGCAAGCCAAAGCGCGCGCGGCTCTGCAGCTGATCGCAAAACAATTCCGGCTCGACCTCAATTCCGCCATCCTGCAGGCAGCTCTGAACTTTGCCGCCGAGTGGGAGAAAAAGCCAAAGACTGCAACCAAGGAGCTTGCCGAATGGATCGAGTACCTGAATTACTTTCGCGAGGCCGGTGGAGTGATTCCGCTAACGTCGAAAGAGGACGAAGATGCCGTGCGCCTGATGACTGCGCACGGGGTCAAAGGGCTCGAGTTCCCTCATGTTTTCATCCTGCGCGCGACCAGCCCTTCGTTCCCTGCCAGTTACCGGGAGACGCTGGTGGAGTTTCCGCGTGAGTTGCGCGATCCAGACTCGGACGCGGGGGGTGACGACAAGACTCTCAACGACCAGGAAGAGCGCCGGCTCTTCTACGTGGCGATGACGCGGGCCAGGGATTCGCTGCGTATTTATGGAAAGCAGGGAACTGGCCGCGACAAAACACCACCTGGCTTCATGCGCGAAATGATCGGCAACGCGGGGCTCCACCCATGGCTCAGGGTGCGGGCAGCGCTGCCTTCTCAGCCCGAACTGATAGACATCGCCGCGGCCGCGGATGCGGATTACACCGAGGGCTCCCGATTGCCAGCGTGGCTTGAGCTTCCAGCCATCGAAGGGCTGGGCGCCAGCTTGAGCGCAACGGCAGTGGAGACCTATGAGACTTGTCCTTTGCAGTTCAAGTTTGAACGCGAGTGGAGGCTGGCGCGGCAGGTTCACGCGGCCATGCAGTACGGCGCGTCTATGCACCGTGTGCTGCGCACTTATTATGATTCCGCGCGCTTGGGCAGAACCAAGAACGATGATGAACTGCTGCAGCTTTTTCGTGACGACTTGACGACGTCCGGAATCCAGGACGAATATCAGCGCCAATTGTACCTGGAGCAGGGTGTGGAGCAATTGCAGGATTTCCTGGCTGGGACCCGTTCAGCTGCCACACCCGAGGTTCTGCACACGGAAGAGTGGTTTGACGTCCAGATTGCCGGGACGAAGGTTGCCGGACGAATCGACCGGATGGACCGCGCGGCCGACGGCAGCGTGAACATTGTCGACTACAAGACCGGTAAGGCGCGATCGCAGGAAGACGCCGACGAGAGTCTGCAGCTTTCAATCTACGCCATGGCCGCACGCGAGAAGTGGGGATACCGCGTGGGGGCATTGGTGTTTCATAATCTCGAAGGCAACGTTCCGGTTTACTCGAAACGCACCGAGTTTCAACTGGAGGAGGCGCGAGAACGTGTGCTGGCTGTGGCGCGCGGCATCGCCGACGGGAACTTCAAGCCTAAGCCTGATTTTTACTGCAATTTCTGCGCGTTTCGAGGACTGTGCCCGGCCCGCGAGAAGCGGGTTCCAAATCTCAAGAAGAGTGGAGGGAAGCCGCTGGACTGATCGATGACCGGTGAGCGCGTCGCACCAGACTTCCGGACAAAAACTTAGGGGACGCTTTCGGCGTCCCCCTTTTTTGACTTCGTACTGACCTGCTTAATGCTTCTTTTTCTTTTTTGCCTTTTTCTTGGTTGCCATTGGTTCTATTCTCCCTTCCATTGTTCATGGAAAAATCTGCAACGATCGTTTGTTGCAACTAAGTGAAGTATTCAGTTATTGAAAAATGAAGTCAAGAAAAAAATGCATGCGTCGTAGCGTGCGTTGCTGCACCAAAGTCACTGAGAGACCGGAGTGAAGAAGAAAATCTTAACGTTGCTCGATCAAAACAGGATTTGGAGCACGCAATCGCACGCCGTAAAGAGGCATCGACGATCCTCCGCGCACGCATCCATCGTTGGACGCTGCGCACCGAACGGCAACTCGACCTCAACCCAGGTGCTCGTCGTTTTCGATCGTTTTCGACTGTGGCGCATCTATAATGACAGTTGCGAAATCTTCGCGGGAGCATGATCAATGGCGGCTTTCGACGATGTTGTCATCATTTCCGGTTGTCGTACGGCAGTGGGAAAATTTCAGGGCAGTCTCACCGATTTGAGCGCTCCGCAGTTGGGTGCGGTGGTGGTGCGCGAGGCGGTGAAACGCGCCAGATTGTCCTCCGATCAGGTCGACGAGTGCATCATGGGCAACGTGCTCCCTGCCGGGTTGGGACAGAATCCGGCACGGCAAGCGGCAATCTTCGGCGGATTGTCGCCGGCGACAGGTGCCATGACAATCAACAAAGTTTGTGGCTCGGGATTGAAAGCAGTGGCTCTCGCGGCGCAAGCGGTGCAGACCGGAAACAGTTCCATCGTGGTGGCGGGTGGCATGGAATCGATGACCAACGCCCCCTACCTGCTGCCGCAGGCGCGCAAAGGATACCGCTTGGGTAATGGCAAGGTGATCGATTCCATGGTGCACGACGGACTCTGGGACATTTACAACGACTATCACATGGGCGTCACCGGCGAGAACGTGGCGGAGAAGTATGGCATCACGCGCGACGAGCAGGATGAGTTCGCCGTGAACTCCCACCGCAAGGCGGTCTCCGCGATGAAGGAGTGCCGGTTCAAGTCGCAGATCGTGCCCGTAGAAATTCCGTCGAAGAAGAAAGGCGAAGCCCCGGTGCTCTTCGAGAAGGACGAATCCCCGCGTGAGGATACGACGATTGAAGTTCTCCGCTCGTTGAAGCCCGCCTTCAAGAAAGATGGAACCGTGACCGCCGGCAACGCTCCCGGAGTGAATGACGGTGCCGCGGCCGTGGTGGTGACCAGCGCGCAGCGGGCGAAGGAACTCGGCGCGCCCGCCCTGGTCCGAATTGTGGCGCAGGCAACCAGCGGAGTCGAGCCCAAGTGGGTAATGATGGCTCCGGTCGACGCAGTGAGAAAGATCTGGGAAAAGACCGGGTGGAAAAACGAAGACGTCGATCTGTACGAACTCAACGAAGCCTTCTCGGTGCAGGCCCTGGGTGTGATGCGGGAGCTTGGTCTCGATCCCAATAAGGTCAATGTGAATGGCGGCGCCGTCGCCATCGGGCATCCCATCGGAGCCAGCGGCGCACGTGTGCTGGTGACCCTGATCTATGAGATGGCCCGCCGCAATTCCAGGCGTGGCATCGCCGCCCTATGCCTGGGTGGAGGCAACGCCGTGGCCATGGCAGTAGAGAGAAACTAGCCGGCCGGAGATGCCGTGCTTGAAGAGGCAGCCGCGCGCAGGGTGACGGTGAACACCGCTCCACCTCCGGGAGCGTTGGCGGCTTCGATGGTGCCGTTGTGCTCCTTCATGACTGCCTTGCAGATGCTCAGGCCGAGGCCGGTTCCCCGCCCTGGCCGTTTGGTCGTGTAGAAGGGATCGAAGATGCTGGCCAGGATGTCAGACGGAATCCCCGGACCGTCATCGTGAAAGCTGGCCCAAACCGACTCCCCGTTATTTCCCAGACGGATGCGTAGAGTTCCGCGGTCGCGAGTCTCGCGGATGGCCTGCTCGGCATTCAAGATCAAGTTCAGGAACACTTGCATCATCTGGTGTGGGTCGCCTTGAACATAAGGCAGCGCGGGCTCGCGGAGGAAGTCCACGGTAATGCTGTTCTTCCGCAGCGAGTAGGCGTGGAGATTGAGCGTGCGTTCGACGATCTCCCCGAGATTGACGGGAGTTTTCCCGGGCGCCGGCGGCCTCGAGAAATAGGTCAGGTTGTGAACAATCTCAGCGGCGCGGCGGGCCTGCTGTTGCAGTATGGCGATTTGCTTGCGCGCGGCGTCGGTGGTTTGACTGTCTTGCAGAAGTTCGCTTACCCCCAGAATGCTGGTCAGGGGATTGTTCAGTTCGTGGGCGACGCCTCCAATCATTGCGCCCATGGCAGCTAAACGCTCGCTCTGGACGATCTGCTGTTCGAGCTTCTTTTCCGTCGTGATGTCGCGCACGGAAACGATCACGCCGCCGAGCTTGGAATCGGCGTCAAACAGCTGGCTGGCGGAGGCGCGCATCGTACGCCAGCTTCCGTCGCGATGACGGGCGCTGTATTCCGCGGCCCCAAAAAGCCTCGCGCCGGTAGCGACGTCGTTGTAGAGCGCCGCCAGTTCAGGCGAGTGGTCCTCGGTTTCCGAGATCTTCTTGCCTAACAGATCCTCGGGTTGGTAGCCCAGCAGGTCGCGCACGCGTGAACTCGCGAAGGTGTAACGCTCCTGCAAGTCGACCACGAGAATCAGATCGGGGAAGCTCTCCAGCAGGTGCCGTCGGAATTCCTCCTGCTGCAGCAGTTGACGCTCCAGTTTGCGCCTTTCCGTGACGTCGACCAGTGTGCCCTGGTAGCGAATCAGCTTGCCCGAAGCGTCCCACACGGCGCGCGAGGACTCGAGGAACACCGCCGCAGTTCCATCCTTCTTTCGCAGGGTGATCTCTCTCGCACGCACGCCGCCGCGATCGTCGGGCGCCCGGCCCAGCACAGGCTCTTCTGCGGGATCGACGTTTAGCCGGCTGGGGTCGAGCCCGAGCAACTCGTCTTTCGCGGCATAGCCCAGAATGCTCACCAGCGCGGGATTGGCGTCGAGCAGCCTGCCCTCCGGCGTGCTGAAGTAAGCGCCTTCCTGCAGAGTCTCAAAGAGTTCGGTGAAACGAAGCTCCTTCTCGTGCTGTCCGGTCACATCCCGTCCCAGCACGCTGACCCCAACCACCTCGCCACCCTTGACGATCGCATTGAGCACGCAATCGAAGTAGAGTGGCCGGGTATTGTTCTTGAGACGTACGCGAACGGTGCCGGTCCAGTGCTTCTTCTCCAGAAAACGCGAGAGGCCGGCTTCCACGCTGCCGCGGGACGGTTCTTCGAGGAACTCGAAAAACTTCTGTCCCACGATCTCAGTGAAGGGAAGCCCCACAAGTTCGGCAACGCTCTTGTTGACGGTGCGCAAAGTGCCGTCCAGAGATACAGCGCAAGCGGCATCCTCGAAGGAGTCTATGAGCTCCTTGAAGCTGCGCTGGGAGCGCGCAATCATATCGTTGAGCTGGTCGAGTTGCGCCTCCGAGGGAGCGGCGCCCACGTGCTCCTGCAAGCCCTGAAGCAACATCTTGAGCTCGACAACTTCTTTCCGCCGGCCATAGGCATAGACGGCGAGCAGCACGGACAAGAGCAGTACGCCCAACGCCGCTGGGCCCAAATGATACGGCAGGGTTTCCAGCCGCTCCCAGGCGAGATAGGCGAAGCCCGCAGCCAGCAGCACCATGAACAACAGAATCCATCGCCAAAGCTGAGATTCTTCGCGCTCCAGATTCTGCGGAGGGCGGGAGCGCCGAGGGGTATCGGTAGAGTCCTGGATCATGGGGGAAGTCACCGGGTTTCGTGTTCGCGGAACGTCAAAACCGTCAATCAATCAAACCATCGTCATTATACCGACCGGAAGGGACAATCGTTGTGCTTGGAGGGTCTAGTACTTTTGGGGCCGATCCTGGGCAGCTTTGCTCGCAGTGCATTGACTTGACGCAGTTCGGCCCATAATATGACCGCGCGGAGAGCATGCTTTCCAGGTGATTGGTCAAACCATCTCGCACTACCGCATCGTCGAGAAGCTGGGCGGCGGCGGCATGGGGGTTGTATATAAAGCGGAAGACACGCGCCTCCACCGCTTCGTGGCCCTCAAGTTCCTGCCCGATGACGTTGCCCGCGATCAGCAGGCCCTCGCCCGCTTTCAACGCGAAGCCCAGGCCGCCTCCGCACTGAACCACCCCAACATCTGCACCATTTACGACATCGACGAGCAAGATGGTCAGGCCTTCATCGCCATGGAATTTCTCGATGGCGTAACCCTGAAGCATTTGATCGCCGGACCACCTTTGGAAAACGAAACCCTGCTGTCACTCTCCATCGAGATTGCCGACGCGCTCGACGCCGCTCACGCTGCCGGCATTGTTCACCGCGACATCAAGCCCGCCAATATTTTCGTCACCAAGCGCGGTCACGCTAAGATTCTTGACTTCGGAGTGGCGAAGCTGACGCCCATGGCCAGCTCGTCGAGCCAGAGTGCATCGACGGACGGCCTGACCGCTACTATCGACCAACAGAATCTCACCAGCCACGGATCTACCCTCGGTACCGCGGCCTATATGTCTCCAGAACAGGCGCGTGCGAAAGAAACAGATGGGCGGAGCGATTTGTTTTCCTTCGGCGCCGTGCTCTACGAGATGGCGACTCGCATTCCGCCATTCCGTGGCGAGAGTTCCGCAGTCATCTTCAAAGCCATTCTCGACGCCACGCCCACGTCCGCGGTGCGGCTGAGTCCCGACATGCCGGCCGAGCTGGAACGCATCATCACCAAGTGTCTCGAAAAAGATCGCAACCTGCGTTACCAGCACGCCTCCGACCTTCGCACCGACTTGCAACGGCTGAGGCGGGACACGGAAAGCGGCAGATCGGCGGCTATGATTGAAGCGGCGCCCGCTTCTAGAAAAAAGTTGCTGCAATCGCTCGCTGCGGGCGCGGTGGCCGTTGGCGTTATTGCGATGGCCTTTTTCCTCTGGCAGTCCCGGCGTCTCGCTCGTCCCACCGCTGATCCCGCCACCTCGAGAGCGATCGCCGTGCTCCCCTTTCAGAATGTGGGCTCCGACAAGGGCACTGACTTTCTACAACTCGCCCTGCCCGATGAAATTGCGACTGCTTTGAGCCATGTGCCTTCGTTCTCAATCCGTCCCTTTGCCACAACCAGCAAGTACAGTGGGCCGAACCTGGACTTGCAACGGGCGGGCCGGGAGATGGGCGTGACTTCCATAGTTACGGGACACTACTTGATAGACGGTGACCAGTTGGAGATTACTCTCGAGGCCGTAGATGTCGCCAATAACCGCAGTGTTTGGCGAGACACCATCCGTGTTGCCGCGCCCGACAAAATTGCGATGCGGGAACAAATCACCTCGAGAGTTCGGCAAGGCCTGGTCCCCGTGCTGGGAGGCTTGTCGGCTTCCGGCGAGTCCGGCACTCGACCCCAGAGCGAACAGGCCTACGACCTGTATCTGCGCAGCATCGCTCTTCCCCATGATGTCGCTCCCAACAAGGACGCAATCGCGATGCTGGAGCGTGCCGTGGGCATTGACCCCAGCTACGCACCGGTGTGGGAGGCCTTAGGGCTCCGTTATTACTTCAGCGGTGCCTATGGTGATGGCGGCGACCTGATGCTTAAGCGTTCGGACTCGGCTATGGAACGAGCCCTGGCCCTTGATCCGAACCTGATTTCTGCCGCTGCGTGGTTGATTGCCCGGCAGTCCGACCGAGGCGACACTGCGCACGCCTACGCGGAAGCCGCAGCCTTAGTGAAGCGCCGCCCGGCAAGCGCGATGGCGCACTTCGCTTTGGCCTATGTTCTGCGCTATGCCGGATTGTTGGACGATTCCGCGCACGAGTGCGACTCCGCGCTGGCTTTGGACCGGGGCAACTACCAACTTCGCTCCTGCTCCGGCCCCTTCGTACAGCTAGGCCAGCCCGAGAAGGCGATGGAGTTTGTTCGCCTCGATGCCGGCTCGGAATATGCCGCCATGCAAACCGCCGCTATTTTTCTGGGCCAGGGCAAACTGGCCGAGGCACGACAAGCCGTCCAGAACGCGTCCCCTTCTCCGTTAAACGGTCGCGATCTGATTCAATCCTGCATTGCCCCTCCGCATTCCTCCCAGTGCGACGAGGCCGCGCAGAAGATCGAAGCGACCGCGCTTGCAGGAGCCGACATCGAGCCTCTGTATTCCGTCGGTGCCTTGCTCTCCTACTGTGGACAAAACGCCGCCGCCCTGCGCCTGCTGAAAAAAGCCATCGCACAAAACTATTGTGCCTACACCGCCCTGCAAACCGACCCGCTGCTGGTGAAACTCCGCGGCACTCCCGAGTTTGGCGAGTTGCTCTCTTCCGCCAAACAATGTCAGAACAGATTCCTGGCGGAGCGAGACCAGAGTTCGCATTGAGGGACGCCCGTCTGGTTGCGGAAGGCCGAAGAACTGTACAGATCGGAAAGGGCACGCTTTCAGTCCTGCCAAGAGTCGAGCAAGACCAACCGGAGGCTTTACGCGTTCAGAAGTGTCATTACCACCCCAACGCCTTTTCATCTGCGTGGAATTGCTTGGCGAAGATTGCCAGCAGGCCACCGGCTAAATGGGCGACAATGAATGATATGTCTTCAACACCTTCTCGCACTTTCGGAACCCGCAAAGCCATCCAATTCAGAATGGTGGCTTTCTCCACTTCGGGATGCCCTCGCTCCCAACCGCCAGCATGCCCAGAGAAGCGCCTCGGAAATCCAAAGACGAAGCGTTGTGCGTGTCGGAGTCGCCAACCACGCGTTCGGAAGCAGCCATAGCGGTCGGAGAACCATTCTTCGCGATGTCATGCCCAGCGTTTTGAGGACCATCGGAGTTCGCCTGCTCCGCCGCGGAGCAACTGCCTGCCGCTATAGCCGCGTTGGGAGTAGATTCGTAGCCGAAGGCGAGTATGTGAAGGACGGTATGCTTGAACTGCGCGGTGTTCCGGAAAGTGACAGCCAGGCGTGCCCAGCCGTAGTGCACCTTCCCGGATTGAGAGAATTGAAATCCAATGTAGTTAGTATGCAGCAGATTAAAATTTCCGCGGTGCTTGAGCAGCGTACCACTGCCTGGATCTGCCTTCCCGTAGGTGAACATTAGGCCATATGAGCTGCCCTTTCCAAACTGCCCGCCCGGCCCAATCTCGGCTCCGGGAGTGACGTCGGCGGGCAGGTTCTTGGGACCCAGCAACACTTTTGCCGCCGCGGAATTTGCGACGAAGAAACCACGGTTCCACCAAAGGGAATTGTTGACGCTGGTGGTGGAGCCGACATACGAGTATGTGGTCTGCGCCACATTGAACGGTGGGGCGAACTGGCCTGTCGGATTCAAAGGGAACGTGCCGGTGGAGAGGATCTGGGCGAGAGGACTTCCGCAAACCGGAGCGGCGTCGGCGGGCACTGTGCAGGCCAGTGCGGCCACGCCAGCAGCTCCCGCCGCCAATGCATAAGCGCTTAATCGTTGATTCAGCGGTTCGGGAAGCCCGGCGCGAGTTCTTTCTCGCGGGAAGGTTCGCCTAGTGGCGTTCGAACTGGGATTAGTCATACTTTACTCGTCTCACTTCCAACTGGCTCGCAGCGCAAAGTTCCCGAAGGCACTGAAGAATGGCGAATCTCCGCCTAGGGCAATCCGAAAACATAGGCCGCCCCCGGAATAAAAAAGAAGTTTGCGCCCCCGACCAGCAAATTGCCACTAATCCCGATCGAGGCGCCGAAGAAGGCGCCGTGACGAGCGTCAGAACCCGTGAGCACGGTGCGGCCAGACATGTTCTGCCAGCCGCCGGTCGGCTCTCTGAACACGTAGATTCCACCCTCCAAGCTCACGGGTAGACCGCCACGGCGGGGTGCTCCTACCGCAGCCGTTTTTCCTGCGATTGCCACGGAGTCTCCAAATGCGTCGTCGGGCTTGCCATCGGCCGGGAGAAGCTCCGCCGTTTGGGTCATGTTGGCCCAGCCTCCGGAAGGCTTGGTAAATAAGTAGGCGTTGCCAGGGAAGGAGTTCCGATAGTAGCCGCTGGGCGCGCCGACTAGAATATTGTCTCCCCCAACGGAAATGGAATATCCCACTGAAAAATTGCTCAGAGCGTCGGAGGCGGTGAGTTCGGCCGTCTGTGTGATGTCCGCCCAACCCGTGGCGGGCTCCACGAAGACATAGGCCTTTCCGGTGCCCGCATTGATTTGTGGAGCGCCCACAGCAATAGTGCTGCCGTCAATAGAGACCGACGCGCCGAGGTTGTCGTTGGGCACCCCATCGGAGGCGGTGAGCTTTGCAGTCTCCGTCGTGTTGGCCCATCCAGCGGCAGGCTTCACATAAACATAGGCCTCGCCGGTGGACGAGTTGAACGTCGAGTCCCCGACAACGATGGTGTTACCGCTAATCGAGACTGTTTGTCCGAAGTCAATGCCCATGCTGTCCGACGGTGTCAGGATTGCCGTGGGGGTCATGTTGGTCCAGCCCGTGGCCGGTCTCACGAAGACATAAGCGACACCGGGAATCGTGGAATCGAAACTGGCGCTCCCAACCACTACGGTGTCGCCATCGATGGCAACCGACGAACCGAAGGCGGTGCGTAGCGATGGCTGTCGAAGAGCCGCAACGGGAAGAGTGTCTCTCCAGCCTAGGGCCGATTTGCGAAAAATGTGTGCGACTATCTCTTGACTCCCGAGCGTAAGGCTGCCAACGACAACTGTGTCGCCGGAGATGGCGACCGAGATCCCAAAGTTATCGGCGAGCGGTCCCTGTCCCGAGATGAGTTTGGACAACTGCGACCAATCGCCCGGTGAGACTCTGACCGGCGTGCCACCGCTGCCGCCCGGAATGCCACGGTGCGGTCCTGATTGTGATACTAAACGGAAAGTCTGCGCGAGACATGTTGCGGAAAGGACAAACGTAAGCAAAAGGATATGAAAGCTGCTAAGCCGGCGAAAAGGCATCTTTACCTCCTACGGACAACCCCTCGTCCTCGGAAGAACGGATCGGTAGTGCCTTGGGCCCAAATACGAAAGGAACCTCTCGTCTTCCTCGCCGAACCGGGCCGGGTCATGATGCGGCGATTCCGGGCCGCAATTATGCTATAGGACCACCCGAAGGTCAACAGGTTGAGAGAAGCCTTGGCCAAGCGGGACAGGGCAGGTTAGCCACAGCCCAACCCTGTGACATCCATCACAGCCAACCCCACCTCCGTAAGCGTACTCTAGCTACATTCCGGAATCAGGTCTCGGTGCGCCGACGGCGGCACGAAGGGGGCTGGCGCGCATTTGATTTTATATGCCGGCACCACCACAAGTGAGGCTGCCGCACCTTTCGCGGTTTTCGAAAGGTGCGCTCCGTCGGGCCATGTCATTCACTCGCCTTGAACTTCGCGACGATTGCCGTTATGTCGTCTTGCTGTTCCTGAGAGCCGAAGCGCCGAACTCTATCCACGATTGCAGCCAGCAAACTCTGGCACGACATTTCCCGGTGTTGCCGCAGCGCTTCTATCAGAAGCCGCTCGCCAAATTCTTCTCCTCGGTCGTTACTGGCTTCGGTGACGCCATCCGTGTAGAGTGCAAGCACGTCGCCGGGAAAGACCTCTTGCTCCCGCATGCAGCAATCGAATTCCTTGAAGATCCCCAGCGGCGTGCTGGTCGACTCAAGCTGCTCCACGTTGCCCTCTCTTCTCAACAAAAGGCCCGACAAATGTCCGCAATTGGCGTAGCGCAATCGCCGCGTCGCGTCGTCGTACTCGGCAAAGAAAAGCGATGCGTAAGCACTGTCGCTGGTGTTGTCATAGAACAGGCGGTTCACTGATCTGAGCAATGCCTGAGGCTGATCGAAGGCCAATGACCACTGGCTCCGCAGGCTGGCCTGTAAATTCGCCATCAGCAGAGCGGCGGCGATCCCCTTGCCGGAAACGTCGCCGATGATCAGCGCCAGGCGCTCCGGTCCGAGATTCAGAAAGTCGAAGTAGTCCCCTCCTACCTGTCGCGCCTGCAGGCAGATCCCTGCATAGTCCACAGTCTTCAACTGCGGTCGAATCTGCGGAAACAACCGCGCCTGCACTTGCTTGGCAATTTCTAGTTCCTGGGCGGCACGGCGTTCGGCTTCGAGTTTCTCTGTGTGCGCCCGCCGGCGCAATTCAAGGCTTCGCTTCACCTCATCGAACCCCTCGAGCCCAAACGCATTCCCGTCCGGATCCTCGAAGCGCGCATAGGTGCCGCCCCACCCCGGCGTCTCCGGCGCAAATAAGAACCGAACCCCGCGTTCGGTCCATTCCTTGTACGTGGCCTGAACATCTTCTGTCATGAAAAGAACCCAACGGTAGCCGCCAATCAGCTTGTATTCGGGCCGGTCGGGCTTGGGCTCAACCAGCGCAAGATTGGCGCTGCCGTCGGGAGGCGCCACTTCAATCCAACGGACGCCGGTGGGAAGGCACTGTTCTGTGATCAGCTCGAAGCCCAGTTGATCGACGTAGAACCGCTTACTCACGTCCAGATCGCGAACGAAAACAACGATGTCCTGGATGCTCAGATAGGGTTCTTCGCGTTCCGGGCGAGGCACGGTCCGGTTCGCCCACGAGAGGAAGGGGTCGCTGGCCATCGGCGTAATTATAGTGCTCAGCGCACCCTGAAAAGGGTTTGGGCCGTAGAACGTAAGGTTGTAATTAGGCGACTATGCTCATTGACCTCCGCATCGCCACCCCGCCCTCTACCTCGGCCTCCCGAAGAATAATACGTAGCCGTCGGGGTCGCAAACCTCAAACCCGCGAGGACTGTCGTGGGTATCCTTAAGGGGCACGCGCAGTTCAACGCTTCTGGTACGGATGGAAGATGTAGTCCTTCGCCTTCACGGCCGTATGACACGCGTGTCCGCAGTCTGAGAGGCTTTTGGGATCGGGCGTGAACTTGTCCGATGCGGCATCGTAGTTGAACACCGCGTATCCCCACCCGGCGCTTTTCGGAAATCTCTTGCTGTCCTTTTCGATGACGAAAGCCTCAACAAAGACGTCTGGCACATCCACGACGAAGGGGGCCTCGGTACTCTTCTTCGGCTTCCACTGGAGCTTTGCGATCATGGAGCCGTCCGGGAAAGGCTGGCCGTTGCCCGGAACGCCGGCCTTGTACGCCTTGATCATGGTTGGATTGGCGACGATCACCTTGAGCCTTTCGTCGGTTTTGGCGGAAGAGACCACCGCCCAGTCCTCGTATCCCCTGAAGTCGGAGAACGCGATTCCGCTCGGCGATTTCAGCGAGTACTTGTCATTGTCTTGGCCTAGCGCGTAAACGGCCGCGGCGCCGAGGACGGCGAGCACTGCCGTGGCGATCGCAACAGTGAGCTTGCTTTTGCGCTCCATGGCTGGTCCTTTCTTAACCAGGATTTTCATTTTGGCTCCTGGATCGGGCACAGCATATCACAGCCCCAATTTCTTGATCCTCCGCATCGCTAACCCGCCCTCTACCTTGGTCGACCGAAGAACAAGACGTAACCGTCAGGGTCGCAAATCTCGAATCCGCGAAGACCGTCACTAGTATCCTTAAGCGGAACGCTGAATGTAGTGCCGTGACTGGCGAATTCAGCGGCGAGCGCATCCGGGTCCGGTGCATAGACGAAGGCATCCAACCGCAGGTGGCGATGTCGCTTGGAGTTCGGCACCGGCGCCACGTCTTTCTCGGCCTTGATGAAGATCTGCGCTCCATCGCGGCCGATGATGGCGAAAAAAGGGTTGCGATCCGGCTCTTGAAATCTTGTCTCAAAGCCAAGCTTGTCGCGGTAAAAAGCGATGGTCTGATCGACGTTGCTGACGATGAAGGACGGTGAAATCGCCGTCGTCGTTGGTCGTGTCATAGGCGTGCACCTTCTTCCACCGGTATATCACGATCGACGGGCCTGACCGGGGCAGAACTCATCTCGCAGTTCCGACAGTAGCGAATCGCGACCCCTCCTCACTTATCCACAGCCCAACCCTGTGACATCCATCACAGCCAACCGTACCTCCGAACGCGTACTCTAGCTACATTCCGGAATCAGGCCTCGGTGTGCCGACGGCGGCACGAAGCAGGAAGGACGTCTCGCCCGGAGCACACATGCTCTACAAGACCCTCAGCGCCGCGGTCTACGGCATCGATGCCAACATCATTCAGGTGGAGGTGGACTGCTCCGGCATCAAGACCGACCAGGACCACTTTCACACTGTCGGCCTCCCCGACGCCGCGGTCCGCGAGAGCCGCGACCGGGTGCGCGCCGCCTTGAAGAACTGCGGCTACGACATCCCGCCCACCCACATCACCATCAACCTCGCTCCCGCCGACATCAAAAAGGAAGGCTCAGGGTTCGATCTTCCCATGGCGCTCGGCATCGTGGGCGCCTACGGCGGCCTCACCAAGAAAGCGATCGAAGACTGCCTCTTCGTCGGAGAGTTGTCCCTCGATGGCGGAGTCCGCGGCATTCGCGGTACTCTGCCCATCGCCCTCGAAGCCCGCACCCGCAAGATTTCCAAGCTGGTCGTGCCTGAAGCCAACGCCCGCGAGGCGGCCATGGTCGGCGGAGTCGATGTCTACCCCGTTCGCTCGTTGCTGGACGTGATCCACTTCGTCAACTCAGGCAACGGAATCGTCCCGTTAAAAGCCGATGGCGACGCGCTCTTAAAGGAGTCGCAGGATTTCCTGGTTGACTTCAAAGATGTACGCGGCCAGCAAACCGCCAAACGCGCCATTGAGATCTCCTGCGCCGGAGGCCACAACATCCTGATGATCGGCCCGCCCGGCTCCGGCAAAACCATGCTCGCGAAGCGCATGCCAACCATCCTTCCGCCGCTCACCTTCGAGGAAGCGCTCGAAACCACCAAGATTCACAGCGTCGCCGGAGTCCTCGACCCCGGCAGCGGCCTCGTTGGCAAGCGCCCGTACCGTTCGCCCCACCACACCATCTCAGACGCCGGACTGATTGGTGGAGGCGTAATCCCGCGCCCCGGCGAGGTCTCGCTCTCCCACAACGGTTTGCTGTTTCTCGACGAACTCCCGGAGTTTCCCCGCAACGTCCTCGAAGTCCTGCGCCAGCCGCTCGAAGACGGCTCGGTCACTATCGCCCGTGCCGCCATGGCCCTCACCTTTCCCGCGCGCTTCATGCTGGCCGCCGCCATGAATCCCTGCCCCTGCGGCTTCCGCAACGACCGCACTCGCGAATGCCAGTGCACCACTCCCATGATCCAGCGCTACATCTCGAAAATCTCGGGCCCGCTGATGGATCGCATCGACATCCACATCGACGTCCCCGCCGTGAACTACAAAGAGATGCGCTCGACCAACGAACCGGAAAGCTCGGCGAAGATTCGCGAGCGCGTCATGCGCACCCGCCAAAAGCAACTCGAGCGTTTCGCGTCCTCCCGCGAGAAGATTTATTGCAATGCCCAGATGTCATCGCGCCACATCCGCGCCTTCTGCGAGCTCTCCGCTGACTGTGAACGCCTGCTCGAACGCGCCATGACCCAGCAGGGACTCAGCGCCCGCGCTCACGACCGCATCCTCAAAGTTGCGCGCACAATCGCCGACATCGAAGAAACTGCCTCCATCGAACCTAAGCACATTGCCGAAGCCATCCAGTACCGCTCCCTGGACCGGACCTACTGGACTTAGGAACGCGCGGCGCTTTCGCGGACTCGATCCAAAAAAAGGAAGCCGAGGATCGCTCCCCGGCTTCTCCCAAGTTCTTACCAAAACTGCAAACAATCAGCCCCGGCCTAGATTGTTCCCATCAAACCGAACGAGAGTCCCGCGCACTGATGGCTGTTCAATCCCAGCGACGCGTCGCACCAGTTCGCCCAGGTGAACCCGAAGAAGCTCGAGTTAAGGAACATCTGTCCCTGCGTCTGCGCTGTGCCATTTACGGCATTGGTGCGATTGGTTGTGTTGGAAACAAACATTCGCCCCGCACTGCAGCTGCCATCCTGCCCGCCGTTCGTGCAAGTCGGCGTAAGGTTGAACCAGTACTGCCCCGGGCCGATTGTCAGTGGCGTATTAAGGTTGACCGCCACGCTGTACTCGTTCAGACCGATGAAGTTCCGCCCCGTCGCCGCCACCGTGGTGTTAGCGGTGCCGGAAGCGATGCTGGTTCCACCAATGCCGTCAACCACGCCGGTTTCGATGTCATAGCTGGCGGTCAGCGGATCGAAGTTGGCATCCGCCTGAACGTTAAACACGATTCCGGTAATGGTCGCCGAAATTCCTGTGAGCGTGATAGAACCGTAGGTTGAGCTGCCAGGGATGAAAACCGTGTTCTCATCCGACAGGCCGGCGGCATTGATGTTAGTGACATTGAGGTCGCCACCATAAAATATGCATGGGTCGCATAGAACTGGTGGAACGCCGACGCCGGTGAACTGAACACCCTGTGCGGAACCGCCAGCGAGATGCTGCGAGGCAGCGGGCTTTTTCGTTGCCGCCGCTGCTGAGAGAGTAAGCGCTACCACTAAAGCTGCTGCGAAAAGCGTTGTTTTCACTCGATTCCTCCTGTTGATTTTTTCGCCGTCTGGTTCAGGATCAACGGTTCTGCATAACGCGCCGGAACCGTTCTTTCTCTTCGCGATGTCAAAGCACAACAGAATCAGATCGCTACTTGGTTCCGCGCAGCCCAAAAGACAGGTAGGCGCATTGGTTTTGGTTGAATCCCGCCACCGACGGGTCACACCAGTTGGCAAAGGTGAATCCGAAGAAGCTGGAATTCAGGAACATCTCGTGAGCCGGTTGCCAGCTGCCGCGGACGTCGTTGGTTCCCTGCGTGGTGTTGGATACAAATTGCCGGAAAACATTGCAGCTGCCATCCAGCGTGTTCAGGCAATTCGGCGTGGCGTTGAACCAGTATTCACCCGTTGTAAGCGTTACCGGAGTCGCCCACGATACCGCGACCGTGTACTCGTTGAGGCCCAGGAAATTGCGGCCTGTCGCTTGGACCACGGCGGTGCCGCTGCCGGAAGCGATGCTGGTTCCACCGTTGCCGTCCGTTACGCCGGTCCGGATGTCATAGCTGGCCGTCATGGGATCGAAGGCGGCGTCGGCTTGCACGTTGAACAGAATGCCGAAGACGTTGGCTGTTACTCCGCTGGGAACGTTGACGGCGCCGTAGGTGCTGCCGCCGCCCACGATGAGAAGAGTATTCTCATCCGACATGCCGGCAGCATTTATGTCGCCGGTGTTGATGTCGCCAGCGTAGAACAAGCACGGGCTGCACAACGCTGGTGGCGTAGAGTTTGGTAAGTCCTTGATCTCCTGAAAGGGTGTTCCGCTGCCGGCCTTATGCTGAGACACCACCGGCTTTTTGGAATTAGCTGCTACCGCTGAGAGGCTGAGCGCTACCACTAACGCGACTGCGGAAAGCGTTGTTTTCACTATATTCCTCCTCTGGGTTTTTCTCGGACGAGACAAGAACCAATTTTGCGAAAGCAAAACGGTGCGGCGAGTCTATGCCGCTCCTAAACGGAATGCAATGGAGAATAAAGTACCTAGAACCGCAAATGCTGCGCTACGCAAGGCTTTCGCCGCGCGGTGAAGCACACAGACGAAATGTTGCCCGACCGGGATTGACTCTGCTGAGGTCCCGACGCTGAGGCCCGACGCTGAGGGCCAGACGAAGACCCAATGTGTTCCAGGTTGCAAAAACCTGCACACACTCAGAGCGATCCGTCATCGTGATCAAGAGAACATGCCGCCCCCTGTTCTCCTAGTCTGTTCTCCTACCCTCGCCGCCGCGAAATGCCACACCGGGTGCGATAGGAACCGGACACTCATGGGCGAACCAACCACTCCAACCGCGGAGCGATTGACCCTTTTGTTGCAACATGTTATAAATGCCCGTTTTGCGTAGGGACGCCCGGAGCGTAGTCTTAGTTTCCCCTCCGGCCGGGCCCGGCGCAAAATCCGACGCGGCCAAGCTCCAACACTCCGTTTTAGGTTTTGCGGTGGAAGCGTGTTCGGAATTCCGGCGACTAACTCCCGTGTGCTGCACTGGGCGTGCTCGGACTTGGGATGTTTCGCCGGAAGGCGGTGCCTAAACACGTTTGTATATTCCTGAAAACCGACTCATTTGGAGGACTCATTATGCGCACCTGGCTCGCCACTGCCGCGTTCCAAGGACGCCGTGTGGTATCTGGTTTCCTGATTGGTTCCATTAAAAATTTCCTGAAAAAAACTCTGGCTGCGGCTACGCTGCTCACCGTCAGCGCCTCTGCGGCTCTCGCTCAACCTGCTGGCGAAGCCGGCGGTGAAGCCGCGCTCAAGCTTCCCGATCTTTCCTCCGTCAGCTTTCTGAACGGAGCCATCGACGGCCATAGCCTGCTTCTCATCGGCATCCTCTTTTGTATCTTCGGGCTCGCCTTCGGCATGGTCATCTACATGCGCCTCAAAAACCTGCCCGTGCATCGCTCCATGCGCGAAATCTCCGAACTGATCTACGAGACCTGCAAAACCTACCTGGTCACCCAGGGCCGCTTCATCCTGCTGCTTTGGGTCTTCATTGCCGTAATCATCCTGCTTTACTTTGGCGTGCTCCAGCATATGGAAGCCATGCGCGTCGCCATCATCCTGGCCTTCAGCCTGGTCGGGATCGCCGGCAGCTACGGCGTGGCCTGGTTCGGCATTCGCGTGAACACCTTCGCCAACTCCCGCACCGCCTTCGCATCCCTGCCCGGCAAGCCGTTTCCCGTCTACCAGATTCCGCTTGAGGCCGGCATGAGCATCGGCATGATGCTGATCAGCGTCGAGTTGCTCATCATGCTGATTATTCTGCTCTTCATTAAGGGCGACTACGCCGGCCCCTGCTTCATCGGCTTCGCCATCGGCGAGTCGCTGGGGGCGGCCGCGTTGCGTATCGCCGGTGGCATCTTCACCAAGATCGCCGACATCGGCTCCGACTTGATGAAGATCGTCTTCAAGATCAAAGAAGACGATGCCCGCAACCCCGGCGTCATCGCTGATTGCACCGGAGACAATGCCGGCGACTCCGTCGGCCCTTCCGCCGACGGCTTCGAAACCTACGGCGTCACCGGCGTCGCCCTCATCACCTTCATTCTTCTCGGCGTGAAAAATCCAATCGTGCAGGTGCAGTTGCTGGTATGGATCTTCGTCATGCGCGTCATGATGCTGGTGGCCAGCGCCGTTTCCTACTTCCTCAACGCAGCCATCGCCAAGGCCCGCTACGGCAATGCCAATGAGATGAATTTCGAAGCGCCTCTTACCTCTCTGGTGTGGCTCACTTCGCTCGTCTCCATCGCCCTCACCTTCCTGGTTTCCTACTTTATTATTCCCGGCCTCGGCGGCGACGCCTCCCAGTGGTGGAAGCTGGCCAGCATCATCTCCTGCGGAACTCTGGCAGGAGCCGTCATTCCGGAGTTGGTGAAAGTGTTCACGTCCACCGAATCGCGGCACGTGAAGGAAGTCGTCACGTCCGCCGAAGAAGGCGGAGCATCGCTCGGCATCTTGTCCGGATTCGTCGCCGGCAACTTCTCCGGCTACTACCTCGGCTTGTCGATGGTCCTGCTGATGTCCATCGCTTATTACTTCAGCACCATGGGCTTGGCAGCGGCAGCCACCATGCTGGCTCCGGCAGTATTCGCCTTTGGACTCGTAGCCTTTGGATTCCTCGGGATGGGTCCCGTGACCATCGCCGTCGACTCCTACGGCCCGGTTACCGACAATGCTCAATCCGTCTATGAACTCTCACTGATCGAGCAGGTTCCAAACGTTGAAGCCGAAATCAAGAAGGACTTCAACATGCCGGTGATTTTCGAGCGCGCCAAACACCTGCTCGAAGCCAACGACGGCGCGGGCAACACCTTCAAAGCCACCGCGAAGCCAGTCTTGATCGGCACCGCCGTAGTCGGCGCCACCACCATGATCTTCTCCATCATCATGGCGCTTACCAACGGACTAACCGCCAACGTCGACAAGCTTTCCTTGCTGCACGCCCCGTTCTTCCTCGGCCTGATCACGGGCGGCGCCATGATTTACTGGTTCACCGGCGCATCCACCCAGGCCGTCACCACCGGCGCGTACCGCGCCGTCGAGTTCATCAAGGCCAACATCAAGCTCGAAGGCGTGGTGAAGGCCTCCGTCGCCGACAGCAAGAAGGTGGTCGAGATCTGCACGAAGTACGCGCAGAAAGGCATGTTGAACATTTTCATCGCCGTATTCTTCGGCACGCTCGCCTTCGCCTTCGTGGAACCATTCTTCTTTGTCGGCTACCTGATCTCCATCGCCGTCTTCGGACTATACCAGGCCATCTTCATGGCCAACGCCGGTGCCGCCTGGGACAACGCCAAGAAGATCGTCGAAGTTGAAATGAAGCAGAAGGGAACTCCGCTGCACGATGCCACCGTAATCGGCGACACCGTCGGCGACCCCTTCAAAGACACTTCTTCGGTCGCCCTCAACCCGGTCATCAAGTTCACCACGCTGTTCGGGCTGCTGGCAGTCGAACTGGCGGTCACACTAACTCGCGACCAGGGCGCAACCATCACGAACGTGCTGGCCCTCGCATTCTTCGTTGTCTCCTTCTTCTTCGTCTACCGTTCGTTCTACGGCATGCGAATCCGAAGCGGCAACGCGGAGTAGACCCGTTGTTAATAAAAACCGCCATCCGGCCTGCCGGATGGCGGTTTTCTGTTAACGATCTACCTTGTGTTTCCCCGTGCCCTCTGTGTTTAGGATTTTCGTGCAGCGGGCACAGTGCGCGGTTTCGGATTGCCCAATCACTCAATCCGCTCTAGCGCCAGTACAATTCCCGCCGGTCGCGATTCAGATCCCGGTATTCGCGCCGCAGTTCTCTGCGCTCGTGCCGCGCCGCGCGGTAGTCTCCGTAATAGAGGTCACGGCGCAGCTCCCGCCGGTCATGCGCGATCTTAGCCTCGTCATGCCGGATGTCGCGCCGCACCCGCCAGCCATCCTCGGCTAACAGAGTTCCAACTCCCAGCCCCATCAGCAAAAGTACTCCCGCAATCGTCCGTTTCATATCGCTGCCCTCCTTTGCATCTTGCGGTTTCTACCGAATAAAAACACGCCGGTCCGCATGGAGTTGTGGGAGCAAGAATTGATTCAGGCGCTATCTACAGGCAACCTTTTGGCGGCGCACGTCACCGGGACCGCACAAACAGGGCGGCGACCTTTTCCACAGCGCCGCATACTGACGATTTTCAAATTACAAAATTACCCGATTACCAAATTACCCAATCCCCTCAGTTCGGCCCTTTCATCTTGTCCTTCACGCTGTGCGCCAGCTTCTCGATCGCTTCCGCCTTCTTCAGCACTTCAAGCGACAGAACGTTCTCATTCGACTTGTCCACATAGTCTTTCAGTTCCACCGCCAGCTTGAGCAGCCTGTCAGTATCGGTCTTAAGCAAGGCGTGCCGCTCCAGGTTGGCCTTCTTGGCCATCTCGCGAGTCATGCGTTGGGTCTCGTCCGCGTCAGCCGCCGACGGGCTGGATTCCGTTCCCACCGGCGGCGCAGGAAATTTCGGCCGGGATTGGCTCTGCCCATTGCCGGAAATCGCGAACAGCATAAAGATAGAAATAGAAAGGGTCCAGACTATTCGTAGGGGTCGCACGGTGTCCTCAAAAACGGGCGTGAAGCTGCCTGCCCGTTCTTCAAGTATGACACTTTCGGTGGGGACTACAACGGGAAATAGTTGCGAGTATCAAGTACCGAGCGGAACCATAGAACCGAACCTGTGCCGTTTTTTGCTCGGTGCTCGGTACTAGGTACTAGGTACTCGCACCTCTACAACGAACTCATGTTCGCCAAAAACTCGCTGTTCGCTTTCGTCTTGCCCATTCTCTCGACCAGCAACTCCATGGCTTCCACCGGCGAGAGCGGATTCAGCACCCGGCGCAGCACCCAGATGCGCGTCAGGTCTTCCTTGGGGATCAGCAACTCTTCCTTCCGCGTTCCCGAACGCTGAATGTCGATGGCGGGGAATACGCGCTTGTCGACCAGCTTGCGGTCAAGAATGATTTCGGAGTTGCCCGTTCCCTTGAACTCTTCAAAGATCACGTCGTCCATGCGCGATCCCGTGTCAATCAAAGCAGTCGCGATGATCGTGAGCGAGCCGCCTTCTTCAATGTTGCGCGCCGCCCCGAAAAACCGCTTCGGACGCTGCAACGCGTTCGAATCCACGCCGCCGGAAAGCACTTTCCCCGAAGGAGGCACAATCGTGTTGTAGGCCCGCGCCAACCGCGTGATCGAATCCAGCAGAATCACCACATCCCGCTTGTGCTCCACCAGCCGCTTCGCCTTCTCGATCACCATTTCCGCGACCTGTACGTGCCGCGCGGCAGGCTCGTCGAAGGTCGAAGAAATCACCTCACCCTTCACCGACCGCTGCATGTCCGTAACTTCTTCCGGACGCTCATCGATCAGCAGCACCATCAGCACCACTTCCGGATGGTTCGTCGTAATTGAGTTCGCCACATTCTGCAGCAGCATGGTCTTGCCCGCGCGCGGCGGAGAAACAATCAACCCACGCTGTCCCTTACCGAGCGGCGTCAGCAAATCCATTACCCGGGCGCTCGCATTCTCGCGAGTCGTTTCCAGCTTGATGCGCTCCTGCGGATACAGTGGCGTCAAATTGTCGAACAGAATCTTGTTGCGCGCCTCGTCCGGCGACTCAAAGTTCACCGCCTCGATCTTCACCAGCGCAAAATATTTCTCGCCCTCATGCGGAGGCCGCACCTGCCCACTGATCGTGTCACCGGTCTTCAAGTCAAACTTGCGAATTTGCGACGGCGACACATAAATGTCATCCGGACCCGGCAGGTAGTTGTAGTCCGGCGAGCGCAGAAAGCCGTAGCCGTCCGGCAAAATCTCCAGCACGCCCTCGGCGAAGATGTGGCCTTCTTTTTCGCTCTGCGCCTGCAGAATTTTGAAGATGAGATCCTGCTTGCGCAGTCCGCTGGCACCGGGCAGCTCCAAGGTCCTTGCGATCTTGGTCAGCTCGGTAATGTTCTTTTCTTTTAGTTCAGCAATGGTCATATTCACCTAAACCCGTGCACTAAGACGTATTCGTTAGTGTCTTCGGGAGATTTTCAAAGGAGGGTATTCAGGGAAGTCAAATCACCACAAGGCAGGCGGACAGGGCTGCTTTACGCAGCCCGCCTTTGTGCCTCAGCAAAATTCTCCGGCTCCGACAGTACATCCTGCCGCTCCGCGCCCGCGATCCGGTCCAAAACACCATTCATCGTTTCCTGGATTCTGGTGCTGGGCCGGTGGAACTTCCGCGTGGCCTTGGAGGCGAGCTGGCATAACATATAACGATTCCGTAATGTCTGTAAAGCGTCAAACACACGATCGGATCGCATGTGTGCTGTACTCCTTCCTTATTAAGTGTGGGCATTTCGCTTTCGCCCTTGTCCCAGGAAATTGGCCAGAACCCCACAAATCGTCCTAAGCCATTGATTCCACTAAGGTTGTAAAGGAGTTAGCGCAATTCCTACCCAGAATAGATGCGCGACCGGACCTCGAAGATGCTCGTTTTTCCTGATTTGGGCTCACAGGCCGAGGTATCTAAGAACAGACCCAGAGGCTCCGAATGTCCGTAGAACACCATAATGTACCCGGAAACCGAAAGCAGGTCAACATATTTCTTCGGAATTATGCCCCTGACAAACCCGGCAATTTGAGAAGTTGCACAATAAGTGGGCATTGACAAGGGATGAGTTTGGATTCATTCTCTGCTCGTAGACTGCCTCTCGCGAGAAACGGAACCACTGGGAAGGAGATTGTGGCGGGTAGTCTGGGGACTTCGGTTCTTTGTGGCTCTCTCGAAGTTTCACATGACCCTACGCCCTATCTACACAGTCTCGCAGTCTACCCCGGCATTCGTATCAGGGGATGCCTTCACAGGTTGCGGAAAAACTCGGGAACGCCCGCGGTATCGTGGAAGAGCGGCGCTTCAGCGGCCTGCCCTGAGCGAAGTCGAATGGGCCGCGTAAAGCGTAAGAATCAATGCGGGCTTCAGCCCCGGTGGTCGCCTCTCGCGCTCCCTCTGGGTTTTCCGCAACCTGTTCAGGCATGCCGTAAGTGCTGCATCACGAATCGCACCTTCAGGCGCAGCCCTACGCTTCCCACTTTCCACAGAAATTTTGATCTGAGCGCCCAAAGGGCCGTCGTCACAACCAAGGCCGCCCATTGAACCCGAAATACTCTCCACTTAGTCACGATTCCGTCCAGCTTTCGCTTTCGGCCAATTCAAGCAGTTGTGCCTTCGTAGCCCTCAATACTTCTGCACGGTGTGGCTCAACGCCACCCAGATATTTGCGCCGTCGAAGGCGACGCCAGCGCCGTTTTGGCCGGGAAAATTTCCCAAAGTGACGCCGTCGCTCACGCGTAGCTCGACCGTACCCTTAGCTGAACTCACCCAGATGTTCGAACCGTCGAAAGCTACGCCATAGGGGAGCAATGGGGTCGGGAAGGTGCCCAGGGTCGTGCCGTCGCTGGTCCGCACCTTGCTCACGGTGTTGGCGCCCCTATTAGCAACCCACACGTTGGCGCCGTCAAACGCGATTCCGGTTGGGTCCGTGCCGACCGCGTATGTGCCCAAGACGGTTCCGTCCGAGGCGCGCACTTTGCTGACAACGCCTCCCGTCGTACCACCTCCGCACACCACCCATACGTTGACTCCGTCGAATGCGGCCGTGATAGGTGACAAGCCTACGGTGAAGTTGCCCAGGTTCTTCCCGTCGCTGGCCCGCAACTTGGTCACGGTACTGGCTCCGTTCGGCACCCAGATGTTCGCTCCGTCAAATGCCATCCAGCCGGGGTTGCTGCCCACGTGAAGGTGCCGAGGATCTTCCCCGTGCTGGCTTGCATCTTGGTCACGGTACCCGCGGCCAAATTTGACACCCAGATGTTAGCTCCATCGAAAGTAACGCCGAAAGGCTCGACGCCGGCGTTGAACGTGCCGAGCAGAGTCCCGTCGTTCGCCTGCAGTTTGCTCACCGTGCCGTCGTTGAAGTTAGCGGTCCAGATGTTTGCTCCGTCGAAGGCCACGCCATCGGGCAAGTTTCCCACGATAAAGCTGGTTGTCGTGTTGGCCTTGTACCAGTGCAGCAGCGCCACCTTGAGCGGGTTGGCTGCCGGTACGCCAGGCGAAACCAGCCCACTGGACTTGCCCGCGGTCGTCTGCGCCCATCCCAACGATGTTCCAAGAAGCAACGAAACAGTTACCAGCCCAGCGAATAAGAAGGTTGCACGCTTCATAATTTTCTACCTCCCAAGGGTTCGGCCCAGGAAAATTCAACTACAGGGGTGGGGAAATGGCCATGGAAACCGTACTCCACTGCCAGGCAAAGGCGCCGGTGTCGCCGCCGAGCCAATTGTGCGCATTGTGTCCTTACCCAGCCCCTGCGTCAAGGAAAAAGCCTTGCCGGGTGCCCCATTTCTCGCGTCCTTTGCGAGAAGTGGGGATTTCCTTTCCCCCATCCGACTGCAACTTCCTGCACCTTGACACTTATCCCCACCCGGAACAGACTGTGTCTGCACTGCTAAGTTAACTTGTCATCCGGCTCGCCTCCCTACCGCGCCACGCAGGTGCGAGTAAAGTTCCGCACGAGGATTTTCATGCGTGTCTTGCGAATGGCGTTAGCCGCTGCGCTGGTCTTTGCGACGCTGGGCGCGACCTCCGCCCACGCCCAGACCTCCGCCGCCTGGCCGCAGTGGGGACAGAATCCCCAACACACAGGATTTCTCCTAGTCCCCGGTCAATCCCCGCAAGCGAAACTCTCAGATCAGATTTTTGATCCCTTCACATCTCAGGAACAGGCGGAATCCTCAGGCGCGCTCCTCATGCACTACCAGGTTCCGCTGGTCAACGGCAACAACGTCTTCATGATGTTCAAGACCGGCACCTACAACCCTTGCATTCCTCCGGGATCGGGCCAGCCCTTTCCCTGCGGCCCCAACGACTGGAACACAGAAGTCTGGAATGAGACCAATCTGCAATGGCAAAACGGCCAGCTAGTCCCCGTCTGGAATTTCTCGACCGACTGGACTCCAGTCCCAAACGACTACACCCTCGGCGGATGGGAGCCCCTGTTCCAACCAGTCCTGGCATCAACCTATATCTATATCCCCGGCGCGGGAGGAACAATCTATCAGCTAGATCAGACCACCGGCGTAGTCTTACAGCAAATCAATCCATTCGGCACCACCGAGGATCCCACCAAGTTCGTAGCCGGCGGCCTAACCGCCGACACCCAGGGCAACATTTATTACAACGTAATGCAACTCGTGCTCTCCTGGCCCTGGAACAGCGACGTAGTCAATTCCTGGATCGTAAAAGTGGCAGCGACCGGCGCTACCAGCATCGTAACTTATACGTCGTTGCTCCCCAACGCCCCCACCACATGTCTCGGCACATTTTCTACAAGCCAGTTGCCATGGCCCCCCAGTCCGACCGCCGTGCCTCCGAGTATCCCCTGCGGATCGCAGCGCCCCGCCCTAAACGTAGCCCCCGCAATTTCCGCCGACGGCTCCACGCTCTACACCGTAAGCCGCGCCCATTTCCGCGGACGCGCCTCCTACCTGCTAGCCCTCAACACCGCCGACCTGACCTTGCAGTGGTCCACATCGACGCTCGGCATCCTCGATGACGGCTGCAACATCCTCTTGCCCATGGACGGCCAACCCGATGGCTGCAGCATCTACGGCGCAACCGGCCTAGATCCCACGCAGAATACCCAGGGCGCAGGCATCGTCTCCGATCAAGCCTCCGCCTCGCCCATGGTCGCGCCCGACGCCAGCATCTTGCTCGGAGTCAACGACGCCTACAACTACGGACGCGGCCACCTCCTCAAGTTCTCCCCCACCGGAACCTACCAGGCGACCTACAGCTTCGGTTGGGATACAACCCCCGCCATCTTTCCCAACAACGGAACCTACTCCGTGATCCTGAAAGACAATCACTACAACAACGGATCCTATTGCAACGATCCCACCTGGTGCCCCAAAGCCCCGCCCGGCCCCTACTACATCACGCAGCTAGACTCGAATCTGATTCCGCAGTGGCAGTTCAAAGACACCACCGTGAACCACAGCCATCCCAACGGCTACGAATGGTGCGCCAACGCCGCCGCCGTCGACGCCAACGGCACAATCTACGCCGACAACGAAGACGGATACCTCTACGCCATTCCCCAACCCGGCGCGACAACACAAAAGCTCTTCCTCGATCGCACCATCAGCGCCGGATACACTCCAAGTTCCATCGGCGGGGACGGAACCATCTACACCGAAAACGGCGGACACTTCATCGCCATCGGCAACCTCTTTACCACGGCCACGGCAATCACTTCATCCTCGCAAAATCCGTCAACCTACGGCACCGCTGTCACCTTCACCGCGGCGGTGACCTCCAACGCCGGCACGCCGACGGGCAAAGTGACATTCAAGAGAAGCAACGTGACCCTGGGCACCGGAACCCTAAGCAGCGGCACCGCCACCTACACCACACAGCCCACGCAACTCCCCGCCGGAACCGATCCCATCACCGCCCTCTATGCCGGAGACTCCACCCACGCCGCCAGCACCTCCCCGGCATTCACCCAGACCGTGACCAAAGCGGCAACCACGACGGCGCTGAGCTCCACACCAAATCCATCCAGCGTGAATCAGACCGTCACTTTAACCGCGACCGTGGCCGCGCCCTCAGGATTGCCAATCCCCACCGGCAAAGTGCAATTCACTAACGGCGGGAAAGTATTAGGAACCGTGACCTTGACCAACGGCACCGCCACCCTCAACACCACCTTCACGAAAAAGGGATCGTTCACCCTGAAGGCCGCCTACCAGGGAAGTGGAAACTATCTATCGAGTTCAGGGACAGTGGTGCAGGTGGTGCAATAGGTAGTCGTTCACTAACAACGAACCGGGTGCCCCATTTCTCGCGTCCTTTGCGAGAAGTGGGGATTTTGATTTCAAACCAAACTCACCGCCGGCGCTTCCTTGATTCTCTACGTCTTCTCCGCGCCACCTGCAGCCAATTCCAAGCTTCCCGGTACTTCTCCCAGAGTGGATTTCTGGTCTCCGTGTCCGGGTAGAATGTCAAACTCTTTACGCCCTCCACCGCGCGGATGGGCAGCAAATACCATGCGTCGCAGGGTTGGACATGCGCGACGAACACGTCGATCTCTTCTGCGGTGTACGCCTTCTTGCCCTCCAATAGCGTCGTGTAAATCGGTTGAATCGCATAGCCCCGGCGGTTCAGCGAAAGGGTCGCTTTCACTTGGACGCGCAAGAGTCGTCCATTCGGCCCCCAGGAAACAACAAAGTCATACTTCTCGCTGTCACCCCACGGCACCGACACGGCAAATCCCATACTGTGGGCCTTGAGCAAAAACGCTGCCTGCGACAGTTCTCCGATGCATTTGGTTTGCATCTTCTGCCGCTCCAACCATGATTCCTCCGGCTCTTCTGCAACCGCCATAATCCACGGGACGTATCCCGGAACCGGCTTTGAATCCTCGCCATCATCCACCGCCATAAAACACTCCTCCCTTTTTGCGCCGACGTTTGGCAAACGTATGCCCATCGTCTAACGCTTTACCGATAGTTACAGAGTAAAGCCTTCCCCTTTCGGAACCATGTGACGAATGAACATCCCGAACCTGTGGAAATCGAGAGTCAGAGCGGCAGAGAAATAGGTCACCTCTGTCGACGAAATGGGAAGGGATGAACCTGGAAGGGATGACGTCGAGTCGCGCCGCAGGGGCGCAGTGACGTGGAAGAGCGGCGCTTCAGCGCCGCGAAAGCCTCACAAATAAATGACGGGCTTCAGCCCCCGATGCCCCTACTCCAACTTCACCAACACCGCCACATCAAACCCCGCATAATACTTCTTCACATCCCCCGCCCCATACTTCTCCCGAAATTTCTCGATCACAGATTTCACCGCCTTAGCCCCAGTCACAGCCACGGCCCGAAACTCCGCCTCCACGCCCCGCGCCTCAATCCCAATCGACGGATTCTCGCGCACATTCTTGTACCACTGCGTCTCCGAGCCCGCCACCGGCAGCAGGTGCAGCTTCTCCCCCTCCACCACAAACCACACCGGAATCGAAATCCTCCGCCCCGACTTCCTCCCAATCACGCGAATCTTGATCTGCCGGTACTGCCCAAGCCGCTCCTTAAGGATGTCTTTCGACGTAGCCACGCCAACCCTCCTGTACGTTCACCAAACAATTCTACGTCCACGGTCCTTTAACATGTTCGCACCCCCGATTGCCGTCATCCCGAGCGCAGCCGTTCTTCAGGCGGAGCGAGGGATCTCCCGTGCGCCACGGGCACTCGTGTGGGGCGGACACTCCTGTCCGTTGCCCGCTGACGTTGAGAAGATTCGTATCAGGGTATGCCTTCAGGCCTACCGCAAGCCGCGCCCCACCGTGGAAGAGCGGCGCTTCAGCGCCGCGTCTGACGTCCCTAAACGGGAACAAAGGAGTGAAACAGCACGCACGGGGTGAAGCGGCACCGGGATAAGTCCATCAAAATCAACCGGCGAGCTACATCGTTATATTTACATTGTGTAAATACACCACATGCGCTACACTTGGGACGAACCAAAGAACCGCCGCAACCTCGCGCTCCACGGCATATCGTTTGCCGACGCGACACGAATCTTCGACGGCCCGACTCTCGAGCAAGTCGACGACCGCTTCGACTACGGCGAGACGCGCGTCTATGCCATCGGGGTTGTGAACGGCCTGGAAATTACGGTTATCTATGCCGACAAAGATGCCGACAAAGACAAAGGCAATGACAATGACGAAAGGCGCATCATCTCAGCCTGGCGCTCCGAGCCGCACGAGCGCCGCCGCTACTGGCAAAACCTCGAGACCTAAACGGGCAAGAACCCCCCACGCCGCCACCGACTGGAACAAGCTGCGCCGCCTGACCGATGCCCAGATACGCAAGGGCATCGCCTCCGATCCCGACGCCCACCCCACCAACGAAGCCTTCTGGAAAAACGCCAGGGTCGTCATGCCGGTGCCCAAAGAAATCGTCACCATCCGCCTCGACGCCGACCTCCTCCGCTGGTTCCGCCAACACCCCGGCTACCAAACCCGCATCAACGCCATCCTCCGCGCCTACATGAACGCCCAACCGTAGCGCAGCGTTTGACTTCGCGTCCGCAAAAACAAACGAGGGTGCCCCATCTTTCGCGCCCTTTGCGAAAGGTGGGAACCACGAACGCCCGCAGCGCCGTTCTTGACGTCGATGTTGATTTTGCCCGTGTGGAACGGACACTCCTGTCCGCTGCCTTTGACGTTGCTGATAGCCAGGCGGACGCGGACTATGACCCGGCCACAGCCGCATATTGAAAAAGAGGAACAATGAGGAGCATGGGGCCTATTCTTGCGGTAATGGAGCGACCGGCACCGCTGTCGCAGGCGGAGCCTCGTCCTTGAAATACATAATCTCCGTGTTATTCGCCAAGGTTTCCGGGTCACCCCCGTAAGGCCGAATATTCTTGAACTCCTTTTGCGTCCTCTCGTAGAAGTGGTAAGGCTCTAACTCTCGCTCTGTTAGAAGGATTGCCCGGCGGGTATATCGGTCGTTGAGTGTTTTTGCCAACGCGACCTCCTCCGGGGTGAATGGGCACAATTTCGCGAGGACGATGTACGCGACGAAACGCTTCCGTGGTAGGGCGTCGGCCACGCGCCTCAGATGATCGATGTCCGCTGCATCAATCGTCCCTTTCCCCTCTGCACCTCCCCGATCCTTGCATTCTCCGATGATGACCACAGTCTTTTCTGGGTACGGCTCAGGAATCACCCAGACAAAGTCTGTCTCACACTTCGGCAAGTCCACGCCGTCTTTCGGATTGAGCTCCAGTGAGGGCACGTATACGCCCCTACGGAACGAACTCAGGTTCACTCGGAACTGCTGCAGGGTCATCACAACGGGAATTGCGCCCTGGGCATTCCTTTCCGCTCCGAGTACCCCAGAGCGACGATAGTGCCAATTCCCGTCGACAAGCTGTCTAGTTGCGTCGAATTCGCGACCGCACATCTCGCAGACCAGTCTTTGCTTAAGTACGTCTAAGGCAGTCCAACTGCTCATCCGGCAGTGCGGACACTTCAACTCCGCACCCATACGGAATAGCCCCTTTTCGACCAGGTATGCAAACACGACGCTCGGGTCCAGCTTGGTCTTAAATGGGTGATGCCCACCGTAGAGTTGTTTGTAGTCTTGGAATGATGCCTTTGGGTTGTCGGGGTCCTTGGAAGCGATCAGCTCAACCGCGCTTTTCTTTGTAAATGCCGCCGTGGGCCCATGTGTCTTCAACAGTCGCCGCACACCCGGAATCTTGAAGGCCCTGGCGCCGTCGACACCCCCAAGCTGCGAAATTAACTGCCTCGCAATCAGGCCGCCCGAACTTAAGGTAGCGGTGAAACCCGCGAGATCAAATATCCGTTGTACGAGATCAATCACCGGTAAGGCGTTAATGGATTCTGTTGAATCACACGCATCGATTACCAACCCAATGCGGTCGGACTCGCTGCGCAGCTTCTCATAGTCGAAGTGTATATTGCGCGAATAAAATTCATTCAATTCGGGTATGTATGGCGGAACCAACAAGTGCTCTTCGTCGGAATATAGACCGCCGATGAAAGATAAGGATGCAACTAAATGCTGGGTATAGAACCACACATCATCGCTGAACGGCTTGTTATCCAGGGCAAATGATATTTTGGGAGGTCTAGACGAAGTATCGATTACACCGAGGGTCGAAACACTGTTCAAGGACATCATCGGAGGCCGGATATTCAATCCGTTCCACGATCCGTCACCAACCGGGTGGACCGACGCCACTTGCTCTGCTTTGAATGGCGCCACCGCTTCTTCTAGGGCCTTCGCTCGATCTTGGTGATTGATGCCCTTTTCCCGAACCCACACGCCGATCCTCCGATCAAATTCGTGGCGTCGATGCGAAACCATATTGCGCGTGAGTTTTCCCCAAGCGGAAAGCGATTCCCCGTATCGTCCGAAATGCTTGACGTCAACGAACAGGAGGGCAATGTCCGACGCTCTGAGGTTCCAAAAGCAGATCAAGTCATCAAGATCCCCCGCGTCGCCGGAAAAAAATCCCGGAGTATCCCATCCGCCCCCGACGCTATGGTGCTGTTCCATTCCGAACCGCGATATATACGAGATACCTGCGTGGTCGAAGACATCGGCCGGAAGCGGTGCCTTGCCGTCTAGCACAACCTCTTTTGCTTGACTCGCATGTTGCAGGTACGCTCGGTAGTCGATCTTGATATCTTCTTTACTCGGAGACTCTCCAAATTGCGCTAGCAAGACGTCAGATAGCGGATCATCCTTTCCCCAGGAGTAAAGGCGAATGCCTTGTTCCTTCACCGCCTTCCATTCCGCCTCGTCCTCAACGTGCGTCAAAGCATTGATGACATCGAGGACGGAGGATCGTGCTCCTCCCTCCCCGTCTCCGGCGAAGATGCCATCGTGGAAAGAGAACGGAGTGATGAGATGTGGGAACTTCTTGGGAAACTGTTTTACTTCCTCTGACTCGCCAATTGGAATAATCAGGTCGGCACGAAAAACATCGATCAGCTCTTGCGCCAGCTGTTCTTGGTCAACGACCACAATCGGATTAAACCGGCCACCCCAAAGAGCAAATGAGATTCGTGCCGCCGTGCGGAAGGCTTCCATGTCGTAGGCCTTGATAGCCCACGCAATTCGGAGCGGTCGATAACAAATATCAACGCGAACTGTTTCCAACTGGGAGCACTCCTAGAAATGATTCTAGAGCCGGGTGCCCCGCCCTTTCGCGTTCTCTGCGAAACGATGGGAACCGCGGCCGCATACACTATGGGATTTTGACCTGCTTTCCCGCCTACTCACTTCACCCCCATCTGCCACCACAAGAACGAATAAACGTCCGTGAGTTCCTCAATCCTCTTCCCCACAGGCGTCCCCAGCCCATGCCCCGCCTTCCCCTCCACTCTCAACAAAACCGGCCGCTTCGAAACCCCCTGCATCAAAGCCGCCATCTTCCGCGCATGCATCGGATCAACTCTCGAATCCGAATCCCCAGTCATAAACAACACCGCCGGATATTCCACCCCCGCCTTCACATGGTGATATGGAGAATAAGCATACAGCCACTTAAACTGCTCCGGATTCTCCGCGCTCCCGTACTCCGGAACCCAAAGCCGGGCAATCTGAAAGTTCTGGTAGCGCAGCATGTCGAGCAAAGGCACGCGGCACACGACGGCACGAAACAAATCCGGACGCTGCGTGATCATCGCCCCCATCAGCAGCCCGCCATTCGACCCTCCCTCAATCGCCAGATGATCCTTGTCCGTATATTTTTCCGCGATCAGATACTCCGCCGCCGCGATCATGTCGTCAAACACATTCTGCTTCTTGTCGAGCATCCCGGCCCGGTGCCAGTCCTCCCCAAACTCCGCCCCACCGCGCAAATTCGCCACGGCATAAATCCCGCCGCGTTCCAGCCATAAATAGTTTTCGCTCTCGAACGAAGGCGTAAGCGAGATGTTGAACCCTCCATACCCGGTCAAAAGCGTCGGATTGTGCCCATCTTTTTTCAGCCCCTTCTTATGAACCACAAACATCGGCACCCGCGTCCCATCCTTCGAGTGGTACCACTCCTGCTCAACGTCATAAGCCGAGGCATCGATGGAAGGCGCATCCACTTTGGCCCAAAGCGAGCCGGAGCGTTTCTCCAGGTCGTAACGATAGATGGAAGGCGCAACGGTGAACGACTCGAAGCCGTAGAAGATTTCGTCATGATCCCATTTGCCCCCGGAGCCGAAGACTGTGCCGATCGCGGGCAGCGCGAGGTCGTTGAGTTTGGTTCCCTGAAGATCGAAAACTGTGAGTTGCGAGCTGGCATTCTGCTCATACTGCGCAAAAATCTTCCCGCCCCACACTGCGGCATCCTTTAAGATCCCGCCCGTCTGCGGAATGATTTCTTTCCAATCATCGCGATCGTACTCGCCAGCCTCCGTCACGAACATGCGATACCGCGGAGCATCTTCGTTCGTAACGATGTAAACCCTCCCGTTGTAAACCGACGCACTGTATAGAAAATTCTTGCCAGTAGTAATGCGAGTAGGCGGAGTGCCTTTCTTCGAGTCCATCAAGAACAGCTCGCTCTTGGTCCAGCCTTGCTCGACTTTGATCAGCAGCATACGGCCATCATTATCGAGACTCACACTGGGCCAATCCTCCGGATCACGCCCTTCGCCAAAAATCAGCGGATCGGTCGCCGGATCGGTCCCCAGTTCGTGATAGAACACGTGCCGGTTGTAGCGCTCTTGTCCCTCGGGAACGTCGCCCTTCTTCGGATACCGCGTGTAATAAAACCCGGAGTTGTTGAGTGACCAGGCAATGCTGGCTGCCCGCGTGCGCTCAATCGTATCCGGCAGCAGCGTGCCCGCCTTGGTCTCGATAATGTGCAGCGTGCTCATCTCCGACCCGCTCGGCGATGTCCCGTAGGCAAGATATTTTCCGTGCTCCGAGGGATCGAACCAGTCCAGAGCAATGGTTCCATCAGCCGCGAGGAGGTTCACATCGACCAGCACCCGATCTTTTCCGTCCAGCTCTTCCCGCACATAAAGGATGGGCTGATTCTGCATCCCCTCCCGCCGCGTGTAAAAGTAGTATTTCCCAGCAATCTGCGGCACCCCGATGCTTCCGATCCCAAGCAATTCGGTCAGCCGCTTATGCATCGCCTCCCGCCCCGGCAAGGGATCGAGCAGGGCGCGCGTGTAAGACATCTCGTCCGCGACCCACTTCTGAGTCTCCGCACTCTTCCCATCCTCCAGCCACCGATACTTGTCGACAACTTTGGTCCCATGCAGATCCTCTTCAAGCGGCCGCACCTCAGCCTTAGGAGGCCCAGCCGACGCCGAAGCCCGAGCATCATCGCCCGCATAAACCGCACCAGCCACAAGAACCAGGAAAGCAGAAATCCAAACCAAACGAACCCCCACAACCATAACCACCTCAAGAACCAACCCCGGCAAGCGCGGTTCACCAAACCCTTAGCCTATCAAATCCACCGCCAGCAGTCTCCAAAGTGAAAGCCCTTCAGTCTGTAAGCAGCCACCACGGGAGTATTTTCACACCGCGCAGCGGGATGCTATGATAATCAAACAAGCACGCGCTTCGCGCGTGCTTCACCACACTCCTCAGTAGCTCAATGGCAGAGCATTCGGCTGTTAACCGAAGGGTTGTAGGTTCGAGTCCTACCTGAGGAGCCATTTCTTTAATGGGCTACAGCGGGGCTTAATGGGCTACGGCGCGGCTTCATGGCCCCTGCGCGCCAAGTCAGTCGCAAATCAGTTGCAAATCAGGTGCAAATCAGGGGATGGGGTTGAGAGCGGGGGCTGCCTTGCCTGGGGCGGGTTTTCTCCGTGGGGTTACTTGAATCCTACCGCGGTCATGGCGGCCTGCGGTTCGGGATTTTTCATGAAGGTATTCCACACGAAAGCTGTGCGGTGGTTTTCTGCCATTAGGGTCGCGATCCCCAGGTCGATGCCCAACGCATCCGCGTCAAACCAGCCGGTCAAAGGATTGAAGGCATCTACGAAGCTGTAGCGGCGCCATACGTTGGGATAAGCGCTCTGGATGTTACGCAGCACCGCGATGCAGTCCGGTGAGAGGAAGGGAATCGATCCGCCGGTTGCGCAGGGCACAATCGAGCCATCGATCGGGCCCAAGGAAGGCGGCCCGCCCCAGGCAACGTAACCATTCTGCGAATCCGACGCGGAGATTCCCCAGAGATTGTTCTGATAGTCGCGGAACTGGCTGGCCAGGGAAAGACAGAACGCCTTGTGGGCCTGGGTGGCGGTGATTGAGTTATTGAAGTAGTTGGCGAAAGCATCGCGCTTGTTGCGGAAGTCGAACCAGGCGTGCGAATACTGATGGGTGAAGAGCGGATCGTTCCCGCTGATGTAGGTATATCCCTGAAAAGTGATGGAGGGACGTGCGAAGGCGTTCCACGAACTTGCGGGAACAGGGAAAGTGGGCGAGCCAATGGCGAGCAGGTAAATCATCATCAGCTCACTGTACCTGTCCCAGCGTGCGGGCAGGAAGCCGCTCTCCGGCGTCCATCCCATGGAGAACGCGGCGGCGCCGTTCAGCATCCACGGCCAGTTCACGCGCTGGTAGATCTGTGTGGCCAGACTTTGGATCTGCGAGTCCTGGAAATATTGCCGGCAAGTGAGCACGCCGCAGAGCAGAATGGAGGTATCGATCGACGACACTTCGGAGTTGAATGCGCGCTGGCCGGTGTTCATGTCCACGAAGTGGTAGAAGAAGCCGTTTTGCTGGGGCAGTTGATTCCAGATGAAATTGAGGGTCGCCAAGACGCGCGCCTGGATCTGCGAACCCGGCATGTACCCGCGTTGCGCAGCGATGCAGAGGGCGGTGAGTCCGAACCCGGTTGCGGCGATGCTGGAGACGGTGCGGGTATCGTTGATTCCGGTGGCAAAGGCGCGGTCCTTGACCTGGCCGGTGGTGGCGCTGGCCTGTTCCCAGAAAAACAGGAAGGCCGCCTGCTCCATCTGGTCGAGGAACTGATCATCGGAAAGCGGCGGGGGCTGTGTAGTGCTTCCGTTTTTAGTTCCACTGCAGGACGCACCGATCAGGGCCAGATTCAGCAACGGGTAGGCCAATACCGATTTACAAATCTGAGCCAGCATCTCGCGCCGGTTGATTGGATTGCTCTGGGGGGCCGTCCACGCGGTCATCGTTCTACTTTACCCGATCTTACTTTACCCGATCTTGCTTAAGTTCGATCGGTACTGATCTAACAGGTCGTTGCCAGGGAATTCCGCGATTCGAAATGGTTGCCGGGTAAGGTACTCGAAATACGGTTTTTTATGGTACATTCTTCAGTCGTCGTGGCGCGAATCCTTCCCGACCGTGAGATTCAATCGCTTCTAGGCACCGTCATCTCAGGAGGTGCGCCAGAGTGTGTCCGCGTTAATAGTTACGAGGTACGTCTTGGGCACGCGGCCAAGTTTGATTCCACTGGCGAAGAGGTTTCCATTCCCGATGGTCATTACCTCGAAATAGAACCCGGCGATTTGTCGCGGTGGAAAGCCTTGAAGCATTCGATTTCACCCAACCGACGCTCAAAACTGCTGGGAAACCACACGGTATTTTCGCATGGATAACGCCAACCAGATGATGCGGGAGGGTTTTTTATTTGCTTCTACCAAGGTTGACCCTGGTTACAAGGGTACGTTGAACTGGGGCATCCGCAACAGCTCAATTAAGGCTGTGCGCCTGAAGCAGGGGGAAAGGCTGTTCAAGCTGACTCTCGTGGAACTGGGGGAAGATGAGCAGCCGGATAAATTCTACGGGGAGCACGCGCACGATCACTATCAAAATACTTCTGGGATCAGGGAGTCTTCCCGAACGCTTCCTGTGAATATCCCGGATCGACTGGTGATCCATCGCACTCAGCAACGAATTGATCCAATCAAACAACTCAGCCAAGCAGGGTACCCATTCAATCACATTGGCACGGAACTGATAAGCATCCAAGGGCAGTTCAAAATTGTTTCCGAAGACGTGGCCGTGTTGACAAGGGGCATGGAAACACTAGGGAAACAGATCGACGAGGAAACCAAGGCGCTGTCCAAAAGCATTTCCGGCTTGGGGGATCAACTTGAAAGTAAACTGCGAAATGCTTTCGGCGAACAATTCGGTCTATATTTCGACCAGCGCATGATGCGCGTCTATGGCACTGTTGCCGCAATCGTTAGCCTGTGTCTGGCATTATATAAATTACTCATTCAGTCCGTCCCTTCATCGCGGATACAGGGCTATGTGCTCATCGGCGTGGGTCTTCTGCTTTGGCTCGGAACTATGCTTTTGACCCGGCATCCTCGCGCCAAATAAGGGTAATAACTTACTTGACTCGCCCACAAATTTCTGCTACATTTTGACTTGTGAGCGACATGAAACGAGAACCGAAAAGTCTGCAAGAAGCGATTGTGTATTTCTCCGACCCCGACAACTGTATTGACTACCTTGCTGTTCGCCGCTGGCCGAAAGGCGTGGTTTGCCCCGGTTGCGGTTCGGCCAAGGTCAGCTTCAACGCACAGCGTCGCACTTGGAAGTGCGGGAGCCATCACGCGAAGCGGGAGTTCTCTATCAAGATCGGCACAGTCATGGAAGATTCGGCCATTCCTTTGGATAAATGGCTCACCGCTGCTTGGATGGTTACTAACTGCAAGAACGGGATTAGTAGTTACGAGATTGCGCGAGATGTGAAGGTCACCCAGAAGTCGGCATGGTTCATGCTTCACCGCATACGTTTGGCAATGCAAGACGATTTTTTCGGTAGCAAACTCGGCGGCGAAGTCGAAGTGGACGAGACCTTCATTGGCGGCAAGGCGCGGAATATGCATCTGAGTGAGCGCAAGCGCCGAATTACCGGGACTGGTCGAGCGGACAAAACCATTGTGTTCGGAATGCTTGAGCGCGGTGGACGGGTTCGCGCAACGGTCATGCCGAATCGCAAGCGCCCGCGTACACACAAACGGCCTTAAGAACTTCTGGTCGCTCTTGAAGCGCGGCATCTCGGGAACCTACGTTAGCGTCGAACCATTTCACTTGTTCCGATACCTCGATGAGCAAATGTTCCGATATAACAACCGCAAAGACCTTGATGATGCTGGGCGCTTTAACCTAACCGTCTCGCAACTTGTCGGCAAGCGCCTCACCTTCGCCCAAGTGACTGGCAAGGTGGGAAACGATTCACTAAGCCTTGGAGCCGGAAGCGTGGACCGAAGGCTCAGCAATTAAAGTAGTGCCAATGTGCAAACGAATCGGGACATGCACATCGGAGCGCTCCTTGCTGATTAACTGCGCGATTCGCTTCATTAGGTCGTTGATCTGACCTACCGCTGCCGCAAATCCTTGCCCTGTTCTTGAGTCATAGTTAGAGCCAAACCAATCAGCATTGCACTCGAAGCAACGATAATCGTGAGGCAGTTGTGATGTAATCGGCAACATCACTTTTGCTCTGCATTGTGGATTCTGACATTCAAGTTCTATGCCTTGAATGTCGCTCAGGTCTATCAGAGTTCTTATTTCTTTTGTCATGCGATTTCACCTTCGTCTGCTTCTTCGCAGCCCGTCTACGTCTCCATTCCTTATCCCGTTTCTGTATTTCTTCATGCGAAACAGAGAGCATAGTGCGCACAACTGCATCGAATTTGTCTGCCTCACCCTGTTTGTTTGGCATTCAAAAAATCCCTTTCCCATCGCTCAAAACTTTCTTTCGGGGTGTGCCCCATGCGGATGTTATTCGTGTCCACGAATATATCTGCTATTTGGAACATCTCAAGAGTCTCACCGCGCCCAAAAACTTCGCGTGCTCTGATCGTAGCGGTAACCCAAGCAAGCATGTCAGCCGACAATAGCTGAATTACATCCTTACGGCTCTCGTAGCTGACTGACTCAGGAATGAACCACTGTTCTATTCCGTCCAGGTATTGCGGTTTCCCGCTCACGCCTCCAAAGAATACCTTGGCTATGTCGTCTCGGCCCTTTTTGGGAGTCAAGTCAAAGACGAAGTTTAACGGTGGATTCACTGTGCTCTGCTGTGCTCTCCATTTGGCTAACTCTCCACCGCACCTTTGAACGGCATAGGTAAAATATTCTTGCGCGACTGGTTCATTGGTATATAGCTGAACCTCTGAAGTGCGGATATGCTCATCGAAGTCCTGTTTGGTATAGGCCAGACCCGCACCATAATCGACGAATTCCACAATGGTTTCCGCAAGCTGGCGCAGAACATTCCTCCTTTTCTTAGGAGTCCATCGCCGCCACGGATGTTGCTCAAGAGCGGTCTCCCCGCGAACACACTGATGGCACGGCTTTTCCTGCTTGCACGCTGCAAACTCGGTCATGTGGAAGTGCTTGAATCCAGCATTTACCGAAATATTCCTCCACCTGCGTTCAAATCTTTGCCATTTCTCTACCGTCGAAACACAGAAGGCAGCAGTAATGATGCGTGACTTTGAATCGCTTCCGCTGTCATCTACATATACGGTCTGTGCCTCAGTCACCACAAAGAGCCATCCCTTCCCACGATTCGGGCATATGCTCACGACTAAATGCTCGAATGGAGAGTAGGTGCGCTTCAATGACGCACCCCCGCTAGAGCAATCATCCTCTTGACTCGTGGGCGAGTCGAGTGATTTATTGCCTAAATTAGATCAGTGCCTACTTAAGTTCGATCACGGCCAAGCCATAGGACGGCAAGGTCAGGATCAACTCTCCGTTGCGCAGGTCGCGGCGCTCGGGTGCGGGGAGTTGGGCGGCTTGGCGTAACGAAACAATCTGAGCCTGCGTGGGGTAGCGGGGCGCTCCCATTTTTTCATAGGTGGAGTGAACGTCGCCGTGTTCGCCGTCGACGCGTGAAATCGAGGCGTGCTGAACATTGATTCCCTTGAATCTTAGCGTGATCGTCTTAGGGGCGCCGGCCACGCCGGGTTGAGCGTAGTTCCAAACGGCGACGACAATCGTGCCGTCCTTCCTGCGCGTCACCAGAGCCGTATTGGAATCGAGCGCGAGTCGTTCGTCGCCAAGATTGTGCAGAAGTTCGACGGCGGCGAAGGCGGGCTTGGGAATTCCGTCTTCGGCAAGCAGACCGAAGCCGCCATAGAACGGTTGCTTCACCACGCCTTGTTCCTCGAAGACGTCGGAGAACGTCCAATAGGACATCATATCGACGAGGCCGTCGCACTGACGGATGGTATCGGCCAACCAGGGCCCCATGTAGACCGTATCGGTGACTTCAGGCTCGTTCATGTAGCTGGCGTTGAACTCGCTCCAAATCAGCGGGAGTTGGGGTTTGGCGGAAGCCTGGATCTGGTCATGAACCTTTTTGACCGCGCGGCAAACCATCTGGTTGCGGGGAATATTCTCGGTGGCGCCGAACACGTCTTCCGACTTGTCGTTGCCGTAGACATGCGAAGAAACGAAATCGACCGGAACATTGTGGTCGACGCAATGCTTGATGAAATCGTCAGCCCAGGCGGCCTGGGCAGTCGCGGGCCCGCCTACACGCAGGCGTGCATTCACGGCTTTGACGGCACGCGCGGTGTGGTCATAGAGATCCCAATAGGTCGGCTGCTTGGGGTCTCCCGCCCAGAAATCAATATTGGGTTCGTTCCACACTTCGAAATACCATTGCGAGACTTCGTCAATGCCGTAGCGCTCCACAAGATGTTCGGTGAATCGTGTGATGAGGTCGTCCCACTTCGCGTAGTCCTTGGGCGGGGAGACGTTCTGTTTGTACCAGAAGGCATGCAGCACCTCGCGGGCCGCGAGTTTCTTCGGCGTGAAACTGATCTCGACGAACGGACGCACTCCGCTGGCCAGCAGGCCGTCGTAGATCTGGTCGACATAGGAGAAGTTGTAGACCGGATTGCCCTGGGCGTCTTCGTCGTAGATGCCGACCTCATCATGGAAGATGGCGTGGAAGCGCACGTACTCGAAGCCGGTGATCTGCTTGACCTCGTGGAGGTCGCGGCGGTAGCTCTCGCGCAGGCTCAGGATGGCACGTCCGGAACCAAACATCTTCTCCCAGAAATGCGGGAAGGGATGCGCGGGGGCGGAGGCATCGACGACGATGACCTGGGGGTCCGGTGAGCCGTTCCCCGCCTGAGCCGAAACCCAAGGCCGCATCGACGTTACGGAAAGGATGACAAGTAGGACAAATCGGGTGGTGTTTCCCATGGAAGATCCTTGCGGTTGCGGCGAACTGGACGGCGGATCATCGATCCGCCGTCCAGAAATGCCAGACATAAAGCCTAGAAGCTGAAGCGAGCGCCCAGCACGACGACACGGGCAGCCAGCGCAGCGGCAATCGTGCCGAAGTCCGAGTTGCCAATGTTGTTCGAGATCCGATTCGGATCGAGGTTCATGTTGTTGAATACGTTGAAAACATCCATTCGGAGTTCAAACCGCGCATTTTCGCCGAGTACCGGCATTTTCGGGAGGCCAAAGGCCTTGGCCAGCGTCAAGTCCAAGTCCCTGTATCCGGGCATGGTGAGGGTGTTGCGAGTAACACCGGGGGATTGAGGAAGAGCGGTTCCGAAACAAGGGCCGGGGGGGCAGTTGTAGGCGGTGTAGGTTGGTGTTGAGAAGTATGCTGCGCCACCTTTGGGGAAATTTGAGTTAACTTCAGGATTTGAAGAAGGCCCGACTTTGAATCTATCGCTGCTGGTGCTGGTGCCTGCGCCGCCCAGGTAGGTTGCGGGTAACAATTGTCCGTAACCGCACGTGTTGCAATAGAGGCTTCCGTTCAGAACACTCACAAACGGACTATAGGGGAATCCAGAGTGCCAATTAAAGATACCGCTGAGGGACCAGCCACCGGCGATCTTTTCCATCCAATTGTTGCTGCCGTGGAAGAATACCGGTTGCCACATGCCGAAAAGCTTGAAGGCCCTGCTGACGTTGTAATCAGAGCGTCCGTAGTCCAGGCTGAGGTTATATGGGTAGGGCTGCTCCGAATATGGCGCGGAACTGGTGTCCAGGCTCTTGGCCCAGGTGAATTGGGCATCGGCCATGAACTGATGCGAGAACTGATGCTTTAGTTCGGCGAGCATGGCGTTGTAGTTAGCGCGACCGTTCACGGCCCAGTAGTCACCGCCGCCGATCTGCGGGTTGAAGGGGTCGCCCAAGGTCGCAGGGACGGCGAGCGGGTTCTGATGGAAGAAGATGTCACGCGACAAGCTTCCCTGATATCCCAACGTCATCACGAACTGATGACCCAGATCGTATTGCATGTCCGCCGAGTAGTGATGAACACGCATGGTGGGAAGGGTACTGGGGAAGATTTGGACGTTAACCGCCGAACCAGTTGTAGGCAGTCCATTCGAGCCAAACGTCGAAATTAGATTCGGGTTCGCCGGATAGCCGTTCAGGTTGTGCGGATCCGACGAGGTCGCGTAGATAATCCCCGGATTAATCGAGGCCGGCGAATTGGTGTCGAAGCTTGGAGACACCACCAACCCGGGATTGTTTACAATATTGGACGAAATGGCGATTTCTTCCTGGTTGTAGTTCAGGCCATAACCGCCGCGGAACACGACTCGATCATTAAATTTAGTCGGACTCCAGGCAAAGCCGATCTCGGGTCCAAAGTTATTCTTCTGCGCGTTCCAGGAGTCTCCCTTTCTAATTACCAGGCCAGTCAGGTAGTTTGCCCCGGCACCGGGGAAAGTCCGAAACATGTTGTTCTGTTTGGAGGAGACCGGACCAAAGTAGGACCAGCGCAGTCCCAAGTTGATCGTCAGGTTCCGGCGGAGTTTGATGTCATCCTGGGCAAAGAAGCCCAGGAGGGTTTCGCGCTGATCCTGGCGAATCGCCGTCGGGAAACCGGTATTGGGATTGAAATTTCCCGATTCGTTTTTAGGCGCATCATTCAGGAAGTCCCATAAGTTGAAGAAGTTATAGCTGGGTACGGCGCCGCAAGGGATGCAGTTTTGCAGGTAGAAGAGGCGCGTAGCTTCACCGCCAAACTTTATGGTTTGGCGTCCGACAATTTTGGTGGCCACGTCCTTGTAGCTGTACGTCCACTGATTCAGGATGCTGCCAACGCTAGGCCCGAATTGACCTGGTTGGGCGCTGCCGATTTTACCGATGTTATCCACGGGAAGTCCGATCGGCGACTGCGGGTTGGCTGTGATTTCATTCCAACGCCATCCAGCGGCATTCGCACGGAGTTCGTTGAGGAGGGTTGGCGAGAAGGTGTGATTCCAGATGACGGAAAACGCATCATTGATTTGGCTGTGGTGGAAGATATCGTAGGCGCGGGCGCCGTTGAAGGTGGTCGTTGACTGAGGAACCCAGTAGATGGCGAAGCCGATACGATCTTTGCTGGTGACATCGGCATCGAGGCGGCCGTTGTACTGCACCGCCGTGTGGGTGGTCGGGTTCGAGGTGACGTAGTTGGCCAAGTCGGCTTCGGTCCCGAATGGGCTGCCAGGAGTTCCACAACCTGTGCCGGCGCCGCCGCAGCCTGGGTTGCTCTCGGCAGTCCAGCCGAGATCCTGTGTACCCAAGCCGGTCGTCAAAGGCGTGCCGAGATTGATGCCCAGGCCGGGAATGTCTTTACAGTTAACTCCGTTGGTCAGGCCGGCATGGGCGCAGTCGTTGCCCGTACTCAAGCCGTGGTTGAGGACGCCATTGCCAGGGAAGCTGAGATACTTGGCGGCGATGCTTCCGCTGGGCGCCAAGGCGGCAAAAGCCGGGGTCTCGTACCAGCCGGTGCCCGGGAGGTCGGAGTTAGGCTGGCGGACTGTCTCATAGTTAAAGAAGGCGAAGATCTTATTTTTCCAGATGGGGCCGCCGACGCTGCCGCCGAGCTGTTGAAACTTATTGTTGTCTCTGGTTGGCGAACTGCCGCCGTTGTAGCGCTGGAAGGCGTTGAGGTTCGGTTGGTGGGTGGTGAAGAAGAGGCTGCCGTGAATGTCGTTAGTGCCGCTCTTGGAAGTGATCTGAAGTTGAGCTCCGCTGAAGCGGCCATCCTCAGCGTCATAGCTGTTGGTGACTATCTTTACGCTCTCAACGGAATCTTCAGACGGGGTAACGACAGTCGCACCGCCCCAGACGGCACTGGTGGTGCTGATACCGTCAATCGAAACGCCGTTGTTCTGAGCCTGGTTGCCGTTTGAATAACCCTGGGTAAGGTTTTCAGTCCTGAAGATTCCGGTCGCGCCACCCGACGGAGTGGGCCCACTCTGGGTGCCGGGAAGATTGCCCTCACCGCCGCCGCCGCTTTGCGAACCGTCAGCGAAGATGCCGGGAGCCAGTTGCGTGAGTTTGATGACATCGCGCCCGAACGACGGCATGTGCTGGATTTCCCTGTCGGTCACGACGCCGTTGACGGAAGCGGTCTCGGTGTCCACTAAGGGCACCGACGAAGCATCGACGTTGACGGTCTGGGTTTCGGAGCCAATCGTGAGCTCAACGTTGAGAGCGTTGGCCTGCTCGGGAATCAGTTCGAGATTGTCGATAACTTTCTTCTCGAAGCCCGTCTTTTCCACCTCCAAGCGGAAGCGTGCGGCGGCCAGAGCATTGAAGTTGTACACACCGGCTTCATCGCTGACCCTGACCAGCTTTTCGCCAGTTGCGGGATTGGTCAGCGTAAGGTTGGCGCCGGGAATCACTGCGCCCGTGGGATCGGCCACCACGCCTTGAATGGAGGTTCGATACTGCGCCTGAACCAACACGGATGAGGCCAGCAAGAAGAGGATCGCGGAGATCACGAGAGCACGGACGGGAGTCGAGCGGGTCATGACTTGCCTCCAAGGGCGGGGAGTTGCGTTGTTTTCAAGCGTCCAACATTTAAGGTGTGAACTACTAAATCTTAACTAAATCGCTTTACTATGCTCACGGCGGTATAGCATGGGGGGCAGGCGCAAGTCAAGATGGAACGAATGCGGCGCATCAAAGTTTTCGATATTGCCTCGATCCGGCAGCTGTGGGAGACTGCAACATCGCAATGGGCAAAGCGAAAATAAAAACGGGAACTCAGGCCGCCGGGCATGCCGGCCGCCTGGGACATAAGGTCAGCCTGAAGTTTCTGGCCGATCACCTGGATCTTTCCCCGGCCACCGTGTCGCTGGTGATGAACCGGTCAGCCGTGGCCGATTCCATCCCGCAGGCGACAAAAGAACGCATCTTTGCGGCGGCACGCAAGCTCAATTACCGCCCCAACTTTTTTGCCCGCTCGCTGCGCGCGCAACGCAGCTTTACCATCGGCGTCATCGTTCCGGAAGTTAGCGACGGATATGCGTCCCTGGTGATGAGCGGGATCGAGGACCTGTTGCTGCAGGAAGGGTATTTCTACTTCGTGGCGAGTCACCGGCACCGGCCCGATCTGATTGATGAGTATCCCAGGCTGCTGTTAGGGCGGTCGGTCGATGGACTGATCGGCGTGGACACACCGTGGACCCATGACGATCTGCCCGTCCCGGCGGTCACCATCTCAGGGCATAATGAGCTGAAGGGAGTCACCAACATCGTGCTGGATCACGGCCGTGCGGCGCGGCTTGCGCTGGAGCATCTGGCGAATCTGGGACATCGCCGGGTAGCGTTCATCAAAGGACAGGAATTCAGTTCGGACACCGAAGTGCGCTGGAATGCAGTGCGGAAGGCAGCGGCGCAGCTCCGGCTTGAGGTCGACGCCAAACTTACGATTCAGCTTGAGGGCGATTTGGCGTCACCCCAGTTGGGCTACGCCGTGACGCTTAAAATGCTGGCGCGACACGAGCCCTTCACGGCGCTATTCGCGTTCAACGACATCTCCGCGATCGGGGCGATCCGGGCGTTGCGCGAGAAAGGGTTTCGCGTGCCGAAAGATGTGTCCGTGATCGGATTCGACGACATCCAGAGCGCAGCGTTCCAGAATCCGGCACTGACGACGGTGCGTCAGCCGCTGCACAAGATGGGAAAGATTGCGGCGGAGACGCTGTTGCGCCGGATTGCCCGCCCTGGGCTCGCTTCCAGCCCCAGGCAAATCACGGTGGAACCTGAGTTTGTCTTGCGGGAGTCGTCGGCTCGGCCGCCGGCAAGAAAACCTGGCTCCTGGCGTTAAAGGCGAAAGGATAGGCTGCCGGGCTGCAGGGGGGCGCCCTAAAGTTTCTCTTTCCCGGGTCGATATGGTCCTTGGATGGCAGGGACACCGGACAGCGTTCGCAATCCGAGCGACCGATTTCTTAGGAGAGACTAATGTCGATAGCAGCGGTTTCCAGCAACTTGATTAAGCAGCAAGAAGCGTCGTACTTTCAAAACCGGGGCAGCGATCTGAAGCAATTGGGGTCGGCACTGGCGTCGGGCAACCTGGAGCAGGCGAGAGCGGCCTTCAACAGCCTTGAAGCGTTGGGTAAGAGCGGACCGTTTGGGGGGAAGCCGTTCAAAATCGCGGGGCGGGAGCAGGATTTCGCGGCGATTGGAAAGGCTCTGCAGTCGGGGGACCTGGCCGGTGCGCAACAGGCGCTTGGGGCGCTGAGCAATTCGTTTAAGACCCCGCACCCGGCCTCCGGCGGCAACCCCGCAGTGGAACCCAGCTTGAGCAACGGCGGCAGCGCGGCGGAGGTTGCCTCGAGCGGCGGGTCGGCAAGCAGCCCGGCAAGCGGAGGGATCAGCGTTTCGGCGTAAATCGCAACGGCGGCCGGTGCAGTTGGCGGGAACCGTGCCCTCCCCGCCCGCTTACCGCACTTTACCGTACTGGCGCGTTTAAGGCCGCTACCAACTCGAGGAAGTTGGTGGCATTGACGGCGCGATCGACGGCTTCTTTGCGGCTGAACAGTTCGCTGGCGTCTGCCAGCAAGTCCTGTTGCGACTGATTATCTCCGGTCAGAATGAGGATGACGAGGCGCGCGGGTTTGCCATCGCGCGCGTCAAAATCTATTCCCTCCGATTTTGCCACTACCACGAGCGGGCGGGTCAATCCATTTACGCGCGCATAAGGCACCGCTAATTCATTTTCCCAACCGCTGGCCAGTACGCGCTCCCGTTCGGACACTAGGCGCAGCAATCTGTCGGGTGCGTTGCTCACGGCCTCCGCCGCCACTTCACACATTTCCCGCAGTGCTCCCAGCCTGGTGGTGGCTGCCAGGTTGGGCAAGAATAGTTTGGCGGTGACGGTGTCTTTCAGGGTCAGCGTCCGCCGGCGACGGATGAGGAAGTGAATGGCCGGCGCCGAGACCAGCGACGTGAGCAAGGCCATAACCACCATGGCCACAAACATGTTTTCGCGGATCAATCCGGCCTGCAACGCCAGGATGCCAAGAATGATTTCCATGGCTCCGCGCGCATTCATCGCGAGGCCCACCGCCAGGGAAGATGTGCGGTCCATTCCACCCAGGCGTGCGCCCCAGCCTGCTCCCAGCAGCTTGCCCACGCAGGCCACGACGATCACGGTTGCGGTTAGACCCAGGTGAAAGTTCGAGACAAAGTTGGTCCGCAATCCGATGCTGGCAAAGAAAAAGGGTGCGAACACGTTGTTCACGATCTGGTGAATGTGCTGCGAGGTCCGCTGGCGCAGATGTCCGGACTCGCCAACTGCGATGCCGATGACAAAGGCTCCAAACACCGCGTGAATTCCGGCATATTCGGTAAATGCCGCTCCGGCCATGGTGAGCGTGAAGATGAATCCAATCACGCCGCCGGGCCACGACGTGTGGGCCTGCAAAACGGGGAGGATCTTATCGATGAGCCAGCGCCCCAGGGTCAGCGTGATGCCGACGAACAGCAGCACCAGCAGGATCGTGTGCTTGACCGCCTCGCCGATGCTTCCACCTGCCGGCGGATGCAGCATCCCGAGCACAAACGAGAAGAGAATCCATCCCACGAGATCGTCAAACATCGCCGACGAGATGATGACTGTACCCATCTCGGTGCGCAGAAGATTCAGGTCCATCAATATCTTCGCGATCACGGGCAGGGCCGAGATCGACAGCGCGGTGCCCACGAAGAGCGCGAAGATCAGAGGGTTCGAGCCCGATACCGCGCCCATTTCGTGGGGAAAGAAAGTGGCTGCTAAAAACCCCGCTCCGAAGGGGAACGCCACGCCGAAGATGCTTACCAGCAACGCGCTTTTGCCCTGGCGGAAGATGCTGCGCAGGTCGATCTCGAGGCCGGCGGTCAGAAGGAAGAACACAACCCCCAGCGTGGTCACCGTGTCCAGTACGATGGGCATCGGCCCGGTCGTGGGAAAGAGGGTTTCGTACAGGTGCGGGCGGTAGTGTCCGAGAACCGTCGGCCCCAGGAAGATTCCGACCGAGATTTCTCCTAGAATCGGGGGTTGGCCGATCTTCTGCATCAACTCCGCCGCCAGCTTTGCGCAGCCCAGCAGCGTGGCCAACGCCATGAACATCGTCATCACATCGTGCGGACTCAAATGCTGCATGGCCTAACCTCTTCGGCGAATGGTGCAATTGTATATAGGAAACCAATGAAAACCGCAGAGGACGCTGAGGACGCCGCGTTTTCATTGGCGTTACAGAGTTCCATTTGTTTCACAAAATGCGGATTACAGTAAACACTGTAGGCCCTCACGAGTTCGCGACGAGTACACTTGGCCCGTCCCTGGCAAATTGTCGGCAAGGAGAGACTCTATGAAGCGCAAGTTGTTGGTCGCCGTCACTTCTCTGTTATCGCTGGCAACGCTGAGCCTTGCTCAGGATCGTGACCAGCCCTCGGCGAAAGCTCAAGAACGGATTATCCGGGAAGTTCGACACGAGCTTCTCATGCTTCCGTGGTTCGGCGTGTTCGACAACATAGCCTTTAAAGTGGAAGGCTTCAATGTAACGCTGCTTGGGCAAGTCGTGCGGCCTTCGCTCAAGTCCGATGCGGAGAACGTGGTGAAGCATATCGAAGGGGTGGAGAAGGTGGACAACCAGATCGAGGTGCTTCCTCCGTCGCCCATGGACGATGGCCTGCGACGGCGCTTGTATCGGGAGATCTATGGATATCCGTCGCTCGAGAAGTACGCGCTGGGGGTGCAGAAGCCGATTCGCATCATCGTGAAGAATGGCCGCGTCACGTTGGAGGGAGTGGTAGATAACGAAGAGGACAAGAACCTGGCTGGGCTGCGCGCCAATGGCGTCCCGGGCATCTTTTCGGTGACGAACAATCTGCGGGTGGAGGCGTCGAAGTAGCAGTTAACGGTTAGCATCCCGACCTCCGGGCCGCCTCCGGTTGCCTGCCAGCTCCCGTATCTGCATGAAAACAGGATAGATATTCCTGTAGTTAAATAGTCCTAAACAGGAGATAATTAACTACGTAATTGGAGTATCGAGTTTCCTATGAATGCTCTGGCTGTTCTTCCTGATCTCGGTTTGGACTTGCGGAAGTTGCCGGACTTGGGCGATGTCGCGACGCGTGCGCGGCTCAGTCGGCCTGGCATCGAAGCGTTCTTCGCAATCGCTGACAAATGGGAGCTGCGCAATGAGGACGCAATGGCCTTGCTGGGCGGCATCTCCCATGGCCGCTATTACGAGCTCAAGAAAAATCGCAGAGGTCTTCTCTCGCAGGACGAACTCACACGCATCTCGCTGCTGATCGGGATCTTCAAAGCGCTGAACATTCTCTTCACGCAGAGATTAGCGAACCAGTGGGCGACACGGCCGAACAGCAACTCGATGTTTCGCGATACGCCACCGCTCCAGTTGCTGATTCGGGGTGGCGTGCCGGGCATGATTGGGGTGCGGCGTTTGCTCGACAGTCGCCGCGGTGGAAGGTAGAGTGTGCTGGCTGTCAGTCCTGTCGATCAGCGCGACACTCATCGCCTGATCCCCGCACAGTTTGCCGACGGGGGCGCGTCTGTGCTCACTCGCCTTACCGGTGATCCGCAAACTCTGAACGGAATCTTTGAGCTCGACAACGCCACCAATGACCGGCTCCTGGCAGAATCGCAACTTTCCCCAGGCATCGATGCGCGCGAACTCGTCTTCGGTATCCCCTCGTACCGAATCATCAACGCGACGTTTTGCCATCCCGCACCGGCAGGATCGCGGTTCAATTCCGCCGATCGCGGCGCGTGGTATGCCGGCTTTGAGTTGGATACTTCGCAGACAGAGATTGCTTATCACATGCAACTGTGGCTTCGTGAAACCGCATGGGAAGAAGAAGAAACCGCGGACTATCTCGACTATCTGGCCGATTTTCGTGCCGAGTTTCACGATCTTCGCTTAGACGACCTTCCCGGCCCCATCGACCGTGCGAATGTTCTCTCGCCCGTCAGTTACGCAGCTTCGCAGGCGATGGCCGCACAATTGCTGCAACTCGGTTCGGCAGGGATTGTGTATCCCAGCGTTCGGCGGTCCGGTGGAACCTGCATCGCCTGCTTCCGCCCGGTGCTGGTCACCAACGTTCGCAAAGGCGACACGTTCACATTCGTGTTTCCGGATTCACGCACGCCTCCAACAATTCGCCGGTCTTGAGTTCTTAGTGAGACAGCGTGAGGATTGTTCGCGCGAATCGTCACCCCTTCCCGAACGGATCTTCCAGCGACGGGCTTTGCGGGGTGAACAGCTCGGCGCCGTTCTCGGTGATGTGCATGTCGTCTTCGAGGCGGATGCCGAATTCTCCGGGAATGTAGATGCCGGGCTCGTCGCTGAAAGTCATGTTGGGTTGAAGTTTCGTCGTGTTGCCGCGAACGAAATATGGCAACTCGTGACCGTCCATACCCATGCCGTGGCCCAGGCGGTGGGTGAAGTATTTGTAGTCGGGTCCGTAGCCTGCGTCGGTAATCACTTTTCGGGCGGCCGCATCGACCGCGCCGCACTCCACTCCCGGACGCGCTGCCGCGAGCGACGCCGACTGCGCGCGGTGCACGATGTCGAATACGTTATTCATTTTGCTCCGCACTTCTTCTGAAGCCTTGCCCAGCACGAGGGTGCGTGTGATGTCGGATTGATAGCCTTCCACGTCGCAGCCATCGTCAATCATGACGATCGAACCTTCGCGAATCACCTGCGGGGTTCGCGATCCGTGAGGAAGTGCGGAGTACTCGCCGACTTGTACGCTGGCTCCGCCGACGAATCCCAGTTGCCGGTAGGCGGCGGCGATCAAATCTCCTACATCGTGCTGGGTCATGCCTTCGTGCAACGCGTGATAGACCGCCTCGTATGCGGCGAGCGTTACCTGGCAGGCCAGACGCATGAGTGCGATCTCGTGCCCGCTCTTGATCATGCGGCAACCCGCGGTGACGGGCGTCGCGCTCGTCAACGTGGCTTGTGGAGCGGCTTTGGCAATGCCATCGGCGAAGACGAAGCGCACTGTCTCTTCGATCCCCAGCTTGCCTCCCGTCAAGCCACGCTCTTTCAGTCCTTGTGCTACGCGCCGGTAAGGGCTTTCGTCTTCCTGCCACGTGCGCAGGTCGGGCTGTTCGCCGCCGGGCGCGCCGGAAATCTGCTCGCGGGCGCGGCCTTCCTCAAATGCCGGGCAGACATAGAACGCAGCACCTTTCGCCGGCAGGACCAGTGCGAACATACGCTCGCCGCCCCACCAGTGAATCCCCGTGAAGTATCTCAGCGACGTGCCTTCCATCAGCACAATGGCGTCGAGGGCGTTCTCGCTCATCAGCTTGCGGGCACGCTCCTGGCGCTGGAGCCGCTCCTCGCGGGTAATGGGAGCGGCTTCACTCTGGCGCGACTTCAGGTGTGCCAGAGATGGAGGAAGGGAAGAGTCGTCCGGCTTTTCGGGCGCTCCAGATGCCAGGAGGGGATGAGACACGGCGACTCCTGCGGCTACGCCGCTCACCTCGAGAAAGCGCCGCCGCGAGATCATGAAGATCCTCCGGATCGAGAAATAGGATTGGCCATTATAGGGCAGATGGACTTTTTCGCCAGGCACTCGCCGAGTGCGCGGCCCTTCGAGGACGGTGAGAGATAATTGCCGCATGGAGGCCGGTTTTCAGTGTGCGGGTTGCGGCGAGTGGAATTTAACGACCGTGGATGAAACCGCCGGACGGCGGCAGAGCTACGTTGAAGACTGCCAGGTCTGCTGCAAGCCGAATGTGCTGCGGGTTGAGTACGATACGGGGTCGCAGGAATTCTTTATTGCGGCCGCGCTGGAGTGAGTAGAGGTTGGCTCCGTGATGAGAGAACGTAGCAAGCGACGTGTCTACGACTGCTTCCCGGGGGGTATTCGCGATATAGTTAGCTGCCCGGCAAAAGGACGATCGCGAATTCAGAAAGGGAGAACGCAATGGTGACGAGCTACACAGGCGGTGGACGAATGGTAGCGCACAATATGGTGACGACGCAGTTCGAGTTGGATGGGTTTCGGGTGACGCGCACGCTGGGAGTGGTGCGCGGCATCGTGGTGCGCTCGCGCTCGATCTTCGGCACGATCGGCGCCGGATTGCAGACGCTGATCGGGGGCAACATCACGCTGCTCACGAACTTGTGTGAGAAGACGCGCTCTGAAGCGTTTGACTTGATGCTGCAGCATGCGGCCGAACTGGGCGGGAATGCCGTGGTCGGTGCCCGCTACGACGCAACCGAAGTGATGCAGGGCGTCACCGAAGTGCTGGCTTATGGGACAGCGGTGTTCGTCGAGCCGGCGAAGTAGGCTGGGGCGGTGCTCCCGAGCAGTCAGTCTTTGTATAGCCAGCCCGCGACCAGCGCAGCCAGGATAGCGCCCAGCCACATCTCGATCATCCAGCCAAAAGGAAGCACGCGGTCGCCGGCGAACCAGGTAGCTTGCGCGAAGTTTCCCGGGAAACCGGCGAAGAAGCCGGCCAGAAAACCGATCCTCAAAGCGGCGCCCGGACCCGGTCCCAGGCTCTGACGTGCCCAGGCGTACAGATGGGCGACGGCGATTGCCAGTATGAACAGGAGCACGATCCACTGGACAACGAAGAGAGGATAGCGCGGCGTCTTCAGGAAGAAACCAGCATTCTGGGCGACGATGTAGCGCGCATCGGTGATGACGAAGCGGCCGACAATGAAGCTCCACAGCGTCCAGACCACGCCTCCTGCCAAACCGCCCAGCCAGATCCGGCCCCGGTTGAGATGCATAGGTCCTCCGTAAATTGTCGTTGAATAATCGGACGCAGTGTACACCCATTTGTTAGTGGGTAGTGATAATCAGGCAGGTCCGAGGTGCGCGGTCTTCGCGATTGAGGCGAATTGTTTCTCAGCCTCGTCCTCTTGGAACCGGCGGGCTTCGTCTGCCGGACAGCCAAGGCGGCTGTTCCCACGTGAGCTTGTTGTTTTTCCACAGGAAAGTGCGCGCGGGGCGCGGAGTGCAAGAGAAATGTTAGCGAATGAATAGCGAAGGAACCTGGAGCGTAAACGCAACATCTTGTGGTCGTCTTTGTGGTTAACCACAAGTGCTCGTATTTTGCGGAATCACTCCGAGAGTGGGACCCCTACCTTGAAGTTTGTGCTTGACAATCAACGACTTACGGGTAAGATGTGGTACAAAGTGGTACAGAGTGGTCAAGACAGTTTGAGTCGTGGGAACGGAAGCTGATAAAGAGGAGCCGGTGGGAAACCGACCCAAAAGCACGACAAACAGCCCGATCCACCCGAGTTTGACCGAACTTTGCGCTGCTTTTACCTCCCTGGTTGCAGTCGTGGCAATGGAAGTGCGCCAAACGCGCGATTTTGCATTCGCGCAAAGAACGCGCCAATGTTCGCGCGGCGCACTCAGATCCTTCGGCGCCAAAAGACGGCGCCTCAGGATGACAGAGCAAGAAAATGTTTCGCGGCAATCACCCAACTCGCGTCGACGAAAAGGGACGGTTGAAGGTCCCGGCCGAGTTCAAGCGGGTGATCGACGAGAAGTACGGACAGCAATTCTACATCACAAGTCTGGATGGGAAGGTTGCTCAAGTGTATCCCTTCGAGGAGTGGGAGCGGATCGAGCAGAAGCTGGCAGGGCTCTCCACTTTCAGTCCTACGAAGAAGAAGTTTTTGGACCGGGTGAATTATTACGGGCAGATGGTGGAAATGGATGGACAGGGGCGGCTGTTGATGCCACAACTGCTGCGCGAAGCGGCGCAGATCAAAGGCGAGGTTGCGGTTACCGGCAATTTGACGCACTTGATCGTGCGCAACCTGGATTCGTACCGGAAGCAGGTCGAGGAAGAAAAGTTTACGTCCGACGATGAGAAGACGCTCGACGAACTGGGCATCTAGTGGGCGAGGGTTCAACAGACACCCCTCAGGGGGTTGGGCATGGTGGTGGAAGGGAAGCGAGCCATGTTCCGGTTCTTTTAAAAGAAGCGATCGACTTTTTAAACGTGCGGCGTGGCGGGACTTATATCGACGCCACGGTGGGCTTGGGCGGACACAGTTACGAAATCGCAAAACGCCTCGGCGCACCGGGACATTTGATTGGGCTCGATAAGGATCCGGCGGCGCTGGAAAGAGCGCGGGAAAAGCTAGTCGTTAGTCGTTCGTCGTTAGTCGTTGGCCAAACCGATTGGCCGAAGATTACGTTGCGGCATCAATCCTTCGGTGAAATTGCGAACGACCAACGACCAACGACCATCGACGGTTTGTTAGCCGACATCGGCGTCAGCAGCTTGCAGCTTTCCGATGCCGCACGCGGATTCAGTTTTCAGGCAGATGGACCGCTCGACATGCGGATGGACCCGCAGAGTGAGCGAACCGCCGAACAAGTGGTAAACCACCTCGATGAGCGCGAGCTTGCCGATGTGATTTACGAATTCGGAGAGGAAAGGAGGTCGCGGAGAATCGCCAGAGCCATTGTCCGGTCGCGGCCGATACGATCTACCGCACATCTTGCGGATGTCATATCAGCCGCGGCCCGGCCAATGAACCAGGCTGAAAGGCGAATTCATCCGGCGACCAGAACTTTTCAAGCTCTTCGAATTTTCGTAAACCGCGAACTGGACGATCTGAAGGTGCTGCTGGAAGCGGCGCCGCGGATTCTGAAGCCGGGGGGACGCGTGGTGGTGATCAGTTTTCATTCGTTGGAAGATCGCATCGTAAAGGATGCCTTCCGGGAGGGCAGTGTTAAGGACAAGTACTTCCGGGTGCTGACCAAGAAACCGGTAACGGCATCTTTAGAGGAACAAGATCGCAATCCGCGGGCGCGCAGCGCGAAGATGCGGGCGGCGGAAAGAGTTTGATTCCGGAAAACCTGCCGGAGTCCCCGGCATAGCTGTAAAAGGTGTGCCGGGCGTTCAGGTTCTGAAAGCGGGCTTCGGGCTTCGGCGAACGGGCTTCAGCAGGAGCCTGAATGTAAAAGCCGAGGGCCGAAAACCGAAGCCCGAAGGCGGTTTTAAGGGTTCCGTGGTAGGAATCCAAGTCTGAGGTTGGCAAATGTACACAGGAACATTGATTGAGGATCTGGTGGCGACCGTGGAGCGGGCCGAACGAGGCGCGTTAAGGAAGCACATGGTCGACGAAATGGAACTGCTGCGGATGTTTGATCTGCAGGTTCGGCGGGTGGACAGGGAAACAGTTCTTGTAGGAGCGGCGTAAATGGCGGCAGCAGCGGCGGCAATTCGAGGTGCAATCCCGGCGGCTCGGCGTAATACGTTCTTCACCGGAACGCCGGAAATCTACTTCGCCAAAGCGATCGACAATTCGCGGCTGGTGAAGATGGAAGATCCCGGGCGCAATTACGAGATGAAGCAGTTTGGGACGGCGCTGGCCTGCCTATTCCTGCTGGTGTTTACCTATGCCTGGCAGCACTTCCGTGCGATTGAATACGGCTACCAGATCGAGTCGTCCAAGCGCGAACTCAATAACTTGACCGAGATGAACCGGGCACTGCGGTTGGAGGATGCGTCGTTGCGCGATCCGGAACGGATTGATGTGATGGCGCGGCGGATGGGACTGGTGCCGCCGGAACCGGGGCAAGTGATCCGCATGGATGGCGCGGCGGCGGATTCGAGTGCGCCGATTGTGGCGAGTGCGGAGCCGGTGATGGTGCTGGCGGGGCAGTAGAGTGGCGGCAGCAAACTAGCCGAGCTTTTTCGCGAATAGCGGGCTCGGCATGGACAGCCGAGGGCGGCTGTCCCCACATGAAGCTATTTGGCGGTCCGCCTCCGCGGCGGGCCGCCATGCTTGTCTTAGAGAGAAACGCGAGGCTGAAGTCCTTGATTGAGGTTTCTTGCGAAACCGGTAGTGGCGTAAACATGCGAGGGGTTCTTCGACTGCGCGCGGCGATTCGCTTCGCTCACCGCCATGCTCCGCTCAGGATGACAGACCTTCGTGGGTCAACGACCAACGACCAGCGACGGCTCTCCCATGACTTCTGATTCCAACGTCGGCAAGAATTCGCGGCTCTACCTGCTGGGCGCGATGCTCTTGTTCTGGTGTGTAGCGATTTGCGGGCGCCTGATTTACCTGCAAGTTTTCTGCTACGGCAGTTTTGTGAAGCAGGCCGAGCACCAGCAGCAACGCGAGATTCCGCTTTCGGCCAAGCGTGGCGTGATCTTTGACCGCGCCGGGCACGAACTGGCGATGTCCGTTCTTGTGGATTCGGCCTTCGCGGTGCCTACCGAAGTGAAAGATCTGCCTACGGCGGTTTCCCTGATTACCCGCATCACGGGCGAAGACCACAATGTGGTGCTCGCCGATTGCCGCAACCACAAGACGTTTTGCTGGGTGGCGCGCAAGGCCGATGACGAAACCATCGAGCGCATCAAGTCGCTGAGGCTGCAGGGCATTCACTTTCAAAAAGAGCCAAAGCGCTTCTATCCGGCGCGCGATCTGGCGGCCCAGGTGGTGGGGACCGTGGGGATGGAAGACTCGGGGCAGAGCGGCATTGAGCATGGGTTCGACGATGAACTGCGCGGCCGCGCAGGAAAGATGTTTATCTCAGTGGATGCGCGCCGACAGTGGTTCTCCGACGTGGAGACGCTGCCGGAGCCGGGCGAGAACCTGGTTCTGACCATCGACAAGAACATTCAGTACATCGCGGAGAAAGAACTGGAGCAGGCGATTCGCGACACGCAGGCGATTGCGGGCACGGTGATCGTGGAGAATCCGCACACCGGAGAAATTCTGGCGCTGGCCAACCGGCCGACGTTCAATCCGAACCTGCGCAAGCAGATCACGCCCGCCGCGCTGACCAACCGCGCCGTGAGCTATGTCTATGAGCCGGGGTCGACGTTCAAGCTGGTCACGATTTCGGCAGCGCTAGAAGAGAAAATCACTAATCCGGATGAAGTGTTCGACTGCCAGATGGGCTCGATCGTCTACAACGGGATGCGCATTCGCGACTCGAAGCCGCACGGGCTCTTGCCGGTGTGGGGCGTGCTGGCGGAGTCCAGTGACGTGGGCGCGATCAAGATTGCTTTAAGGCTGGGCGAAGACCGGTTTTACAAATACATTCGCGCGTTCGGATTCGGGCAGCCGACCGGAATCGAGTTGCCGGGCGAGACCCGCGGGCTGACCAAGCCGGTGAGCCGCTGGTCGAAGGTTTCGATTGCGGCGATTTCCATGGGGCAGGAGATTGGGATTTCGCCACTTCAATTGGCCGGGCTGGTCTCCACGTTTGCCAACGACGGGGTGTGGGTGGCGCCGCGAATCGTCGCGGGAAAATTGCAACCGCAGAGCACACCGCAGACCGTGGCGTTTCACCCGGGAGCGTCACGGCGGGTGATATCGAGTTACACCGCGGCCGAGATGCGGTCGATGATGCAGAAAGTGGTGCTCGAGGGCACGGGACGCAAGGCGATTCTGGAGGGCTATACGTCGGCGGGGAAGACGGGAACGGCGCAGAAGGTTGATCCGGCAACCGGCGTGTATTCGAAAACGAAGTATATCGGGTCATTTGCGGGATTTGCGCCGCTGAACAATCCTCAGATTGTGGTGGCGGTGATTCTGGATTCGGCGGTGGGACTACATCAGGGCGGGCAAGTATCGGCGCCCGTGTTTCGCCGCGTAGCGCAGCAGGTGCTCGAGTATCTGCACACGCCGCACGATCTGCCCCTCGCGCCGAATCATCGGTTGCTGCTGGCATCGCAAGCTAAGGATAAGGATTTGGAGGAAGGCACGCCGGACCATCCCGGCGAGCCGCTGGAAACGGCAGAGGTGAGCGGGGATTCCTCGCAGCAAGCAGCGGGAAAGGATCGTGCGGCGCGGGCGCTCACGCCCGCGACTGCAGGCGGTGAGGGCAAAGTAGTGCAGGCGGCAATGCGACAAAGTGCGCCGGCATCGATTCCCTCAATCGTGGTGTCGGCGGGTCAAGTTCCATCGCAACAGAAGGCTCCGAATTCACCGGGCGCGGCAGATGCATCACAAACGAAACTGCCATCAACCGGAACTGTGGTCTTAGACGTCGAGCAAGGCGGGATCGAAGTGCCTTCGTTTGTGGGCAAGACCGTTCGCGGAGCGGCTGAAGCGGCGCAAGATGCCGGGCTGGAGTTGGAGGCCGTGGGTAGCGGCGTGGCATGGCAACAGTCTCCTCTGGCGGGGACGCATGTGGCCGCGGGAGCGCACGTGACGGTACAGTTCGGGCACTGACAAGGTCTTCAACACAGAGGACACAGAAGGTTACAAGGTAATTCTGCGCGTTCTTTTTTGTACGCTTTTTATTTTTCCAATGATAATTTCCTTCCTCGTTTGACCCGCCGAAAAACCGCGTGATACGGTAAACAGTCACACCATCCAGCAGAGGCTGCCCCTGCGCTGATCGAGGTCTCGCTTGTCCGCCGTTGAGACGACCGCTCCCACCGTCCGCAAGACTGCGCTGAATGCTGTCCATCGCCAGATGGGGGCGAAGATGGTCGACTTCAATGGCTGGGACATGCCGGTGGAGTATCCCGCGTCGATCGGCTGCGGCATTATCAACGAGCACATGGCAGTACGCACGGGCGTGGGCATTTTCGACGTCAGCCACATGGGCGATATTCGCTTTGAGGGGCCGCAGGCGCTGAGCGCGGTGCAGCACATTTCCATGAATGACGCTTCGCGGCTGGCGGTGGGACAGGCGCAGTATTCGGCGTTGCTCTATCCGCAGGGGACGTTTGTGGACGATGTGATCGTGCACCGTCTCGGGGAGGACGAATATCTGCTGGTGATCAACGCGGGTACGCGCGAAAAAGATTTCAACTGGGTGCGCGACAACACGCGGCAGTTTGACTGCACGGTGGAGAATCTTTCAGACGACTTCACGCAGATTGCCATCCAAGGGCCCAAGGGCGTGGACGTGCTGCAGAAGCTGACGGACGCGGACTTGAGCGTGGTGAAATTTTACTGGGTTACGCGAGGCACTGTCTGCGGACTCAAGAATATTCTGATTGCGCGCACCGGATATACGGTCGAGGACGGGTTCGAGATTTACATTCCCGCGGATGAGGCCACCAGCGCGCGGGTGTGGAACGAGATTCTGAATGCTGGCAAGGAATTCGGCCTGGTGCCGTGTGGCCTGGGCGCGCGCAACACTTTGCGTCTGGAAGGAAAGCTGCCGCTGTATGGACACGAGATTTCCGATACGATTAATGTTTGGGAGGCTGGCCTCGACCGCTTCTGCAAGATGGAGAAGCCGGAGTTCGTCGGTCGCGCCGCCTTGGAGAAGGCTCGGGGTGCGGGCTTGAAGCGGACTCTGGTAGGTTTGGAGATGATGGAGCGCGGCATCGCCCGCGACGGATACAAAGTGTTGGATGGCGGAGGACATGAAATTGGAAATGTCACCAGCGGGTCGCCCGCGCCGTTCCTGAAGAAGAATATAGCGCTGGCCTATGTGCCACCAGAGTTTGCGGCGGTGGGCGCAGCGGTGAGAGTAGAGATACGCGGGCAGGGCGTGGGAGCGCAAGTTGTGCCGACGCCGTTTTATAAGAGACCGAAGAGAAAACCTTAAACAAGAACTTTAAACACAGAGGACACAGAGCGCGCACAGGGCAATTCGTTTGAGGAGCTAGAAGCAAATCATGGCCTATCCAACGGATCGCAAGTACACGAAACAGCACGAGTGGATCCAAGCCAATGGGAATTCTGGAACCATTGGCATCACCGACTATGCCCAGCAGTCGCTGGGCGACATTGTGTTCGTCGAGCTACCCAAGGTGGGTGCGGAATTGGCGGAGGGGAAGACGTTTGGGACGGTCGAGTCGGTGAAGGCGGTTTCGGATTTGTATGCTCCCGCCTCAGGCACGGTCACCGAGACCAACGGCGAGCTGGCCACATCGCCCGAGGCGGTTAATAAAGATGCGCACGGTTCGTGGATGGTGAAGATCACACTGAAGAATGTGGGCGAGCTGAATGGGCTGCTTTCGGCCGCTGACTACGAGAAGTTCGTGGCGGAAGAGGGTGGACACTGATCGCAATTGCAGGTCCGCACGATTTCCTCATGAATCTTGAGCACAGTTCAAACGACCGGGTGGCTGTCGCAATCCAACTGACCTCAAGTTACATCTAACTACTTCCTATGCGCTATTTACCGAAGTCTCCTGCCGACCGCGAGGCCATGCTGAAGGTGATTGGTTTGCGTTCGGTCGACGAACTGTTCGCGCCCATTCCGGCGGAATACCGGCTGAGCCGCGACCTCAAAGTGCCACGCCAGATGGCAGAATCGGAAATCGTGGACTACTTTCGCCAACGCTCACGGGAAAATGGCGAAGGCTATACCAGTTTTTTGGGTGCGGGTGCGTACTCTCATTACCGGCCGGTCATTATTGATTCTCTGATCTCGCGCGGGGAGTTCCTCACCGCCTACACGCCCTACCAGGCGGAAATTTCGCAGGGCACACTGCAATCGATCTTTGAATTTCAGACCATGATCTGCGAGCTGACCGGCATGGAGGTGGCCAACGCCTCCATGTACGACGGCTCGACCGCTGCGGCTGAGGCCGTGATGATGGCGGTGCGGCTCACGGGCCGGCGGTCGGTGCTGGTGGCGCGCAGTCTGCATCCGGAGTATCGCGAGGTGCTGGCGACCTATGCAACGCATCAGGGAATGCCGCTTTCGGTCGCGGGTTTTGGTACGGACGGGCGGGTGAACCTGGAGGAGATCGAGAAGTCGATTACAGCAGAGACGGCGGCGGTGCTGATCCAGTCGCCGAATTTCTTTGGAACGATTGAAGATGTCGCAGCGATTGCCGAGCTCGCGCACAGACACGGCGCAATGCTGGTGGTTTCGATCGCGGAGGCGGTGTCGCTGGGAATCGTGGAGCCGCCGCGCGAAGCGGACGTCATCGCCATGGAGGCGCAATCGTTTGGAGTGCCGATGGGATTTGGCGGTCCTTACTGCGGAGTGATTGCCACGCGGGAAAAATTTGTGCGGCAGATGCCGGGGCGACTCGTCGGGCAGACGGTCGACAAACAGGGCAAGCGTGGGTTCGTTCTAACGCTGGCGACGCGCGAGCAGCACATCCGGCGCGAGAAGGCTACGTCGAATATCTGCACCAACCAGGCGCTGGTCGCGCTGATGGTCAACATTTTCATGACGGTGTACGGCAAGATTGGATTGAAGGAACTAGCCAAGCAGAACCTGGCGAAGACGGCCTACGCGGCCGCACAATTCGCCAAGCACGGCAAGGTGCTGTTTGCGGGAGCGCCGCGGTTTAACGAGTTCGTAGTGCAGACCAGCGAAGATCCATATGCCATCAACAGCCGGCTGCTGGGACATAAGATGGTCGGCGGGCTGCCGCTGAAAAAGTTCTATCCAGAGCTGGGGAATGCGGCGTTGTGGTGCTGTACGGAGTTGACCACGAGAACTGCGATCGACGCGGCGGTGGGGCTGGTGGCCGAGAGTGAGGGGACGGTGCGAACCGCCCAAGAGGAAGCGGCGGAGGTGGCGCGATGAAACATATGACTCGCAAAGCCACGCGCCACGTTAACCAGAACGAAGGCCTGATCTTCGAAAAGTCTTCAGCGGGGAAAGCCGCTTGGAAGCTTCCGCCGCTCGACGTTCCTGAAGTGGATACTGCGAAGCTCTTAGGCTCATCGGAAAGAAAAGATCTCGGGAACATGCCGGAGGTGAGCGAGATCGAGATCATCCGCCACTTCACCCGACTTTCGACGTGGAATTATGCGATTGATCTCGGAATGTATCCGCTGGGTTCATGCACGATGAAGTACAACCCGCGAGTGAACGAAGCTGTGGCGCGGGTGGAAGGCATCGCGAACGGCCATCCTTACCAGCCGGAGAAGATTTCGCAGGGGGCGCTAAAGATTTTCAAAACACTGAGCGAGTGCCTGATCGACATCACGGGCATGGACGCAATTACGCTACAGCCCGCAGCGGGCGCGCACGGTGAGATGACTGGGCTGCTCATGGTGCGGGCGTACCACCAGTCCCAGGGGAACGCGCGCAAGAAGATTCTGATTCCGGATTCGGCGCACGGGACGAATCCGGCGACGGCGGCCATGGTGAACTACGCCGTCGAAAACTTGAAGTCGGACTCGCGCGGCATGGTGGATATCGCTGCGCTGGAAGCGCAGATGAGCGAAGATGTCGCCGCGCTGATGCTTACCAATCCCAACACGCTGGGAGTGTTCGAGCAGCAGATCCACAAGATTGCCGACATTCTGCACGCCAAAGGCGGATTGCTCTACATGGATGGAGCGAACATGAATGCGCTGGTGGGCAAAGTTCGGCCGGGAGATTTTGGCGTCGACGTGATGCACCTGAATCTGCACAAAACTTTCTCCACACCGCACGGCGGTGGCGGGCCGGGATCGGGTCCGGTGGCGATCAAGAAGAAACTTGAACCATTCTTGCCCATGCCGGTTGTCGTTGTGAAGGCTGATGGCACGCTCGGATTTAATTACGATCGTCCGCAGTCGGTGGGGCGGGTGCGCGCTTTCTACGGCAACTTTGGAATGTTTGTCCGCGCGCTGGCCTACATACAGGCGAATGGGCCTGATGGTTTGCGGCAAACCACAGAAGATGCGGTGCTCAACGCCAACTACATTCGCAAAGGTCTCGAGGGCACGTACGATCTGCCGTACTCCACGCCGACCATGCACGAAGTCGTGTTCAGCGACAAGTTGCAGGCGAAGAAGGGCGTGCGGACCATGGACATCGCCAAGCGCCTGATCGACTACGGCTTCCATCCCTATACGACGGCGTTTCCGCTGATTGTGCCGGGCGCGCTGATGATCGAACCCACCGAGAGCGAGTCGAAGGAAGAGATGGATTTGTTCATCGAGGCGATGAAGTCGATTGCGGAAGAAGTGGAAGAAGATCCCCAGACGGTGCTTGATGCACCGCACTCGACGCGGGTATCGCGACTCGATGAGACGGCCGCCGCCAGGAAGCCGGTGCTGCGGTGGAAGCCGGCCGTGTAATTGTTGATTGCTGATTGAAAACCAGTCCAGGGTTGGACCTTCAGTCAGCAATCAACAATCAGCAATCGACAAGCGTAAATCAACAGTACTCGCGACTTTCCTCCCGGGCGTTATTTCGCCGAGATGTCCACCGAAGCGCGTGTCGTTTCCCAATCCAAGCGCAGAGTGCAGCCGCCCGCGGACTTGTCGTACGCGATGGTGAAGTTCTCCACGGGTGAGGGCAGTTTGGAAACCTTCATATCCACCCGCGCCAGTTCATCACTCTCATATTTGTAAGGGATGCCCCATTCTCCGGTTTTCTTGTTGATGATCAGCGTCCACCCGTCGGCCTTTGGCACGGTAAAGATGGTGTAGCTGCCTGCTGGCACAGGCTTGCCGCCGACTACCACATCGGCGCTGGCGACGAAGGTTGTGGCCTCATTGGCTCCAGTACGCCAAACCTGGCCAAAAGGTACGAGGTCACCGTAAATCTTGCGGCCCTTCATGCGCGGGCTGGAGTAATCGGTCTTAATGGTCTTGCCCCCGAGATCGCAGGTGGCTGAGGCCGCGGGACTGGGCTTGCCTCCGCCCGTCTGGGCGAACGCGGTGGTTGTGAAAAAGATGGCGAGAAGTGCAGGGAGGGCGATTCGTTTTTGCATGGATTCTCCTGAGAAGATGCAATTGGCAATTAGCAGCTAGCATCTTGAGTCCGTCAGCCAGCGGATTCCGGCGACTTGGCTAAGTGCCAATTGCTCATTGCTTTGACGTATGAGTTTAACTTCCGGGAGCAATTATGCGCTCCCGAACGCCCACGTTACAATCACTGCATGCCGGTATTCGATGAAAAGCAGGAAGAACTGGAACACTACGAGGCCATGATGGGCGTGCCGCGCGGACGGCTGGCCGTCACCATGGACACGATTACCGATGCCATGGCGCTGGTGGGCCAGCACGGCGTCTATTGCCAGAGCCAGCGCTGGCCGGGCAAGCCGGTGATGGACATCCAGATCATCATGAAGAGTCTGACCGACGCCAAGGAATTGATCCAGAGCGTGATGGAAGAGTTGAAGAAGAAGGGTTGAAGACGCAGCCCTCGGCTTACCCGCCATCGTAGGATCGGTTTGTTACGTTTTCAGGACAAGCCATCGATGAGCTGTTCAGGATTGTGGCCAATCTGCTAATCTCATCCCCCTTGGCAAAATGAATCGATCAAAGTCTCAAGAACCTTAGCGCTGGAAAGCGTCAGAGAGAGGTGCGCGCCATGCAGCCTACACTGGGTTCCCAGCAGGTTTTCCGCAGCCAGGCCCCGCAATATAATGCAATCCCTCCGCAGACGCCGGCTCAACCCGAGCGCGTAGCCGTGATTGTGACCCATGGCATGGGGCAGCAGGTGCCTTACGAGACGATCGAGGCGGTGGCGCTCGCGGTGGAGCGCGGTGCCGGACAAGCAAAACAAGCGGGCGCCGCGGCTACGCAGCCGGTGATCAGAAACGTGCGCCTCAGTACCTCTCCAGAGTCCGCGGAACCCGAGCTGGTGCGCGCCGAATTTGAGATCACAGACGAGCGCAGTAAGAAGTGGGACGTTCACATCTATGAGGCGTACTGGGCGCCCCTGACCGAGGGCAAGGTCACAGCTCAGGAGGTGATTGCGTTTCTCTATGATGCCGGATGGAACGGGATTCTCAACACGGAAGCCGGCACCTTCAGGCGCTGGATGTTTGGCCACGAACGCGAATTCAAACTCAACCGGTTCGTCCTGACCTTAGCGTTCCTCTCGGTGATGGCGCTGCTGGCAGCGCTTCTGCTCATCAATGCGATCGTGGCCGCAGCGGCGGCATCGCACGCCATAGGTGCTGCAAAATCCTTTCCAACAGGGAAACTCCTGGCGGGATTGACATGGGATTTGCTGGTGGTGGATATTGCGGCCCTCGTGATCGCACTGGGAATCTTGATCGGACGTTCGAGGGCGCCAGTGGTACGAGCGGCGCCATGGTTACTGATCGGGATGGGGGCGGTTGCAATCCTTTGTGCCGCAACGATCATGGGATTCCGTCTGGTGGGGTGGATACAGCCAACAGCTTTGATTCCTGGAGATGGCTGGAACAATTTCGTGGCGAGCTTCTCGATGTTGGTCCTGTTGCTCTGGGCGCTGGAGGTTTTTGCGGCGCGCAAAGTGCGCACGCTCCTCATCGAATACGTCGGCGACGTCACGGCTTACATTGCCGCCCATACGGTGAGTAAGTTCTGGGAACTGCGACAGCAAATCTGGCAGAAGGCAATGGCGGTTGCACTAGCCGTATATCGCGCCAGAGCCGCCGACGACAGCGCGTACCTGTACGAGAAAATCATTGTGGTAGGGCACTCGCTCGGATCGGTCATCAACTACGACGTGCTCAACGGGTTGCTGCTGGAGAAGGCTTTCTCGGGTAACGCTCTGCGCGTCGCCGGACGGACCCGGATGTTTCTAACTTTTGGTTCACCGCTGGATAAAACGGCGTTTTTATTCCGCACTCAGAAGGATATGAATTCCCCCGTCCGTGAAGTTGCCGCGGCCGCAATACAACCCATGATTGTCGATTACAATAACCGGCCGCAGGAGTGGGTGAACCTGTGGTCACGGGCAGACATCATCAGCGGCAACCTGGATTACTACGATCCGCCAACCGTGCACAACGCCAGACATCCGGCGGCCGTCGCCGCAGCTCCCCACGGCCGTGCCGTGCAGAACATTATCGATCCTGACGCCCATACTCCGCTTGCCGCCCACGTGCAATACTGGAGCGGCGCTTTGTTTGCCGAGCACCTTTACCGCGGGATCACGACGCCGTAGCTCTCTACCCTATGCCGCTGGCGACACTAAAACGGGGAACAAGTCCATGTTTGGGGTTCTCTACGCGCATTCGAACCCCTACGCCAGGGTGTATTTTCCCCGCTCGATCATCTTCTGTGCGATCTGCTGGCGGAGTTCAATGGTGTTGAACGGCTCGTACTTGGCCAGGCGGCGCAGAATTGCGAGCTGAGTGCGCAGCATATCGCCGTCAGCGACTGCGGCAATTACCTTCTTTGCTGCGGACTCGATCTTCTCCATCGCCTGCGAGAGATAGACGCGGGTCATGGCAATCGGAAGAGCGGCAGCAGCCTCGCCTTTCGCCTCTGCAATCTTTTGCGCGCGCAGCACGGCCGATTCCATGGCGTAGGTTTCGATGGTCATGTCGGCGATGGCGCCCATGATCTCCTGCTGGTCCTGAATCGTCTGCATGTATTTCTGTGTGGCAGACCCGGCCACGAACAAGCCGAGTTTTTTAGCCTGGCCGACTAGTTTGCGCTCGTCGGCGAGCGGACCTTCAAGGTCTTCGCTCATCGACGGTCCGGAGAGCACTTCATCCATCAGCTTCTTGATGGCGGGCATGAGGGGCAGCTGGCCACTCATGGCGCGCTTCAGCAGAAATCCTGTGATGATGAGACGGTTGATTTCGTTGGTGCCTTCGAAAATGCGATTGATACGAGCGTCGCGGTAGGCGCGTTCGGCGGGATACTCCTCGACGAAGCCGTAGCCGCCGTAGATCTGCAGGGTCTCATCGACGACGTAGCCGACCATCTCCGAAGCCCAGACCTTGATGATGGAACACTCCACCGCGTATTCCTCGATGGCCTTGCGGGTTTCTTTTATCGCGTCAGCGCCGGATTTGTCGACTTCGCTGAGCGCGCTGTCCATCATACCGACCGTGCGGTAGACGAGCGATTCGCCGACGTAGATCAGGGAAGCCATGTTGGCGATCTTCTCGCGGACCAGACCAAAATCTGCAATGACCTTATTGAAAGCCTTGCGCTGCTTGGCGTAGGTGATAGCGTGTTCGAGCGATACCCGGCCTCCCCCCACGCACATCGCGCCGAGCTTGAAGCGTCCGATGTTCAGAATGTTGAAGGCTATGATGTGGCCTTTTCCGATTTCGCCAAGCAGGTTTTCCGCCGGGACCTTGCAGTCGTTCAGAATGATGGGACAGGTGGAGGAGCCGCGAATGCCCAGTTTGTGCTCTTCGCCCCCGACCGAGAAGCCGGGGAAGCTCTTCTCAACGAGAAAGGCGGTGAACTTTTCTCCGTCGATCTTGGCGAAGACCGTGAACAGGTCAGCGAAGCCGGCGTTGGTAATCCACATCTTTTCGCCATTGAGAATGTAGTGTTTGCCGTCAGGTGTAAGCTGCGCGCGGGCGCGGCAGTTCAACGCATCGGAGCCGGAAGAGGCTTCGGACAGGGCGTACGCGCCCACGATTTCGCCGGCGGCCAGGCGGGGTAGATATTTCTGTTTTTGCTCTTCGGTGCCGAAATAAACCAGGGGCAGCAGGCCGATGCCGGTGTGCGCGCCCCAGGTGGTAGCGAAGCCGGCATACTGTGCGATGTGGTCGGCGATCACGGCGGCGGTGACTTTGTCCATTTCGAGGCCGCCGTAGGCTTCGGGGATTTCGACGCCAGTAAGGCCAAGGTCGCCGGCCTTTTTGAGCAGGTCGCGCGAAACGGAGAAGTCCTTGTGCTCCATCTTCTCCACGTTGGGCAGGATTTCGTTGACGGTGAATTCTTCCGCCGTCTGGCCGATCAACCCCTGCTGCTCGGTGAAGTCCTCGGGCGTGAAGACTTCGTCAGTGCGGCGCGATTCAAGCAGGAAGCTGCCGCCGGCGATTCTGGTCTTGGGAACTGCTGTAGTTGTGGCCATGTCTTAGTCCTTTAAAAGATTATCGAAATGAAAGCCGCAGAATACGCGGAGGGCGCTGAGAAAGCACGATTCATTCTAATGTGTGGTTCGTCAGAAATGATAGGGGCGAAAGTAGTGCCAGCCGCAAGGCTTTCGACGAGGTCTAAGGATGAACCTTGGTGTAGAGTCGAGCTTGCGCATCTAACTCCACTGCTCCTGCCAAAGTCCACCGCTGTCCCTCAAAGCGATAGAGGGTCGGGTAGCATTGTCCGGCAACTCACGGGAGCCTCGTTCAGCAACATTCTGTAGCGCTGTACCGCTCCATCGTGACTTTGCGTAAGGCTTATGCACTCTTGCCCTTGGGGATCCTTCAAGCAAGCTGCCTGCATGTCCGCGCTAATGCCCCGCGCCTCCGCCGTCAGCAGGTCCGCCCTCGCGCCGAAGGTCGCGCACTGACTTGGGTTTACGCACTCAACCCCGTTCCAGGATTCCCCCGGCCGGCACTGAGCTGTGGCGATGCAGCTACTGCCGTTCCAAGATTCATTCGGCGGGCACAACGTGGAGGCAGTGTCGGCCGGCGCGGCGGTCGCGACACAGGTCCCATTCTTACCCTTCGAACCTCCCGGAGGGCACTCTGCGCAGGGGCCGTCTTTGCAGACTCTGCGCCGCAAGTCGGCCTCGGCAGGCTTCGGCTCAGGTTCCTTGCAGAGTCCGTTGGGGCAGATTCTGCGCCGCAGATCCGACTCAGGAGTCTTGCTGTCTTTCTCCTTCTCTTTCTCTTTTACTAGCGGAGCTTCCCCGATGCGCGGAGAGGCAACGATCCGGCCCTCGTTGCCAGGCAGTTTTTCGCCCGAGATCACGCGCCCCGCGCTCGGGTCAGACGAGCGAGCCGGAGACGCCGTTCTGGCCGCGCTCCAATCCGACGACGACGGGCCCGAGGCATGGCCGCCCGACGAGCTTGGGATGGGCGCTGCGTGGCTCTCGGGAACACTCACGGGGCCGGGACTGCTCGGGGCGCCGCTGTGCGACGCGCTTGCACTCGAGGCAGCGCTGGGCGAAGGACTGGGCGCAGGCGTGGGTGGAGGACTGCTGGGAGCGGCACTGGGCGCTGGACTCGGCGCTGGGCTGCTCGGAGCGCTACTGCTTGAAGAATGTTGCGCGAATACCGCGGAGGAGAACAACAAGATCACTGCAACTACCAGGCTGGAGAGCCGCATCACGCACCTCCTACCAACCGAACGAAGTAAAACGTCAGATCGCTCTGTTTCCTTGGACGTTGCCGTCCACTCAAAAGGGTACCTCGGAATCGTGTCAAAGACCGTAACGATTGGGTAAAGAATTGTCTCTCTGCGGACTGAGATCGCGGATCGGACTCAATCACGGGCAACAAGGTGCGTATGGATTGCACGGTACGCCGGGATTTAACACTGGCACGACCGTACAGCCCGTGTGTACGTCGGCCACCGGTATCAACGGCGCGGGCCGGTTCACGGTAGCCGGTGGAACCGGTGCACAAGAGCCATTTCTGCAGTGACTGGGCTTTCTCAGATGCAAGCGTGAGAAAAAGCCAGTTCTTTCGGGGCCCTTGTTCGCTAAGGAGGTCGGCGAGGCCTGGTTCCTGGTGTGCTGCGTGTTCGGTAGATTCGTCGTGCGAATCGAGTGGAAAACATGTGTGCTGGTCCCTGCATTCGCTCCGATGCTGTGAGGAGACGAGATGCCAGAGCTGTGCGGGCCCGAAGAAATCGACGTCGCCGAAGTGTGAGAACTGGAAGGTGCAGCAGCGGTTGTATGTTGCGCCAGAACTGCCAGAGGTACCAGGAAAACAATCGCTGCTGCCGTAAGACCTAGGAGCCGCATAGAGTACCTCTCGGGCGGAGCATCCACCTTAGCCGACTGATGCCCTCGCTCATAGATTGGTTGCTGCAGGGGTGTAGAAGTCGAACGCGGCTTCAAGCCAGGTTTTCAAAGATGCCTGCAGCGCCCATGCCGCCGCCGACGCACATGGTAACCATGCCGTAGCGTCCGTTTCGGCGCTTGAGTTCGCGCAGGATCGTTGCCGTCAGCTTGGCTCCGGTGCAGCCCAGGGGATGTCCGAGGGCGATAGCGCCGCCGTTGGGGTTTACCTTCTCCGGGTCGAGTCCGGCTTCTTTGATCACCACGAGTGATTGCGCGGCGAAGGCTTCGTTCAGCTCGATCACGTCGATGTCAGAAAGCTTTAATCCGGCCATCTTCAAAGCTTTCGGAATTGCGAATACCGGGCCAAGTCCCATTTCTTCGGGCTTGTATCCTGCGGTGGCGAATGAAATGTAGCGCGCCAGAGGCTTGATACCGAGTGCCTTGGCGCGCTCAGCGGACATCACCACCGCCGCCGCCGCGCCGTCGGACATTTGCGAAGAATTGCCCGCTGTCACTGTGCCCTTTGCGTGAAATGCAGGCTTCAACGAGAGCAAAGCTTCGAGCGAAGTGTCAGCACGCGGGCCCTCATCCATTTTGAAAACAATTTCCTGCCGCTTGGGCTTCGCGCCGTTCGGGGAGGTAAAGCTCACTGGCACGGGCACAACTTCCTCATCGAACTTGCCGGCCTGAATCGCCGCCAACGCCTTCTGATGACTGCGCAGGGAGAATTCGTCCGCCGCCTGGCGCGTGATGCCGAAGCGCTGCCCGACGCGCTCGGCGGTGAGGCCCATGTTGAGGTAAGCGTCGGGGTAGTGATCGACGAGCCAGGGGTTGGGCGCCACTTTGTGGCCGCCCATCGGAATCATAGTCATCGACTCGGTGCCGCCGGCAACGATCGCCTCCGCGCCGCCGCTCATGATGCGTTCGGCCGCCATGGCAATCGCCTGCAAGCCCGACGAGCAGAAGCGGTTGATGGTGAGCGCCGAAACTTCGACCGGCAGCCCGGCGCGCAGCGATGCGATCCGGGCCACGTTCATCCCTTGCTCGGCCTCGGGCATGGCGCAGCCGAGGATCACGTCTTCGATCTCTTTGCGATCGAGTTGCGGCACGCGCTCCAGCGCGCCCTTGATGGCAATGGCGGCCAGTTCATCGGGACGGGTGGCGCGGAGCGTGCCCTTGTAGGCGCGTCCCACGGGTGTGCGGACGGATGAGGCGATGATGACTTCTCGCATGATAGTTCTCGATTCTCACGTCGGACGGTTCTAAACCCGCGTTGTTGTTTGATGCTTACCGTCTCCGATGCGCTTCAGGCTCTACTTTAGACTCTGACTGGAATCAAACTGTGATGTATTCCGTAGTGGCGGTGGGCGCAGGAATTGGATCGCCATGCTGACGCATGCCTTCGAGGTGAAACTCCATCGCTTCGCGGATGAGTTCCTTCACTTCGTCTAGCGTCTTTCCCGCTGCGCCGAGCCCGGGGAGGTCGGGCGCGTAGGCGCCCCAACCAGTGGCTGACTTCTCGTAGATGACGAGATATTTCATTTCATTCCTGCCTGCTTGAGGATATAGTTCAACGTTTCGGGCGGAATGTCCACTGACGGATGGCCCGCGACGGTAACCGTCCCCGCCTTCGTCGGATGGTGGTACTGCCGGTGGCTGCCCTTTGTTCGAGCCAGCCGCCAGCCGTCTTCTTCAAGACGCCTGATTACATCTCGAACCTTCGTTAAATCGACCGCTGCCTTAGCCCACCTTATTTGGCCGGGGCGTAGAAGTAATAGTCCGCGGTATAGCTGCTCTTGGTTTCGGCGTTGCGGTGAGCAGCATCGCATCCCTCGGCCGGGGGCTGGCCGCCGTGCGTGTGAACGCGCTGAATCGAGGTCACGCTGGTGAGCGAACCTTTGCCCGAATGACTCACAACCTTCACCAGCAGCCAGGGAATCGAATCCGGATCGGGGGAATCCACGCGAGCTGCCGCCTTGCCAGTTACCTCGCTGCCATCTTTCAGCTTCCACGATGGCCCGGCGGTGTGCTGGCCGATGACCTTGTCTTTTCGATCGTGAAGCTCCGCCTCGGGCGCTTTCAGTGTCCAACTGAACTTGCCGTCCGCGGCGGCCTGGCAGGTATAGATCTGCGATCCGGTCGCATGCGCGTACAGGACAACCTCTTCGCCCGCTGGAACCTGGATACTGTCAGGAACGTCGGGCGCAGACTCTTTCTGCGGAGTATCTTTGGCTTGAGCATTCGCGAGCGACGCCCCAAGAATCAGGACGCTCAGCCCGAGCATAGCGGCAGCACCTCGAAAAAGTTCTCGCATGAGGGCGATTGTAGCAGGCAGCCTGCCGCGCCCTTAAGGTTTTTCCCAGTGGCTTGAGTTGAATTGCTTGGGATCAAACGTGCCCGGGTCGAGCTTCGCATTGCACACGATGTTCGAATACTCCTCTCCGAAAACTTTCTTTTCGTCCACGTACACCTCAACCCGCGCAGCCACCCAGCCGCCCGCCATCTCGCGATAATCTTCAAAACGGATGTCCTGGAATTTGGTTGCATCCCCCTGGGTTGGCTCAAACAGCCGCACAAAAAGCAGATTCTTCCTGTCGATCCAGAACTGTTTCGACTTCAGATCGCCCTTCTCCGCGCCCACCACGTAAACCGGCTGCCCCTCCCAGGTTTCCTCGTGGACCTTGGTAAGGTCGTAGCCCTCATTCTTCGCGACCTTGGCCGTGGCCTCCGGCGTCTGGCGGTACACGTCAAATCCCAGGACCAGAAGCATGTTCACCAGGGGACGAGTTCCCGCTTCCTTGCCTGCCTTGACTACCGTCAGCGTCCCATCCACCAACAGGAATCCGTTGTTGTCGGTTGGCGTCCCGATATCGATGCGCAATTTTCCCGGAGCTGACAATGCTTCATGCCAGATCTCGGCCTTGCTGGTACCGTCGGCGTTGTAGGTTGTGCTCTTCTGGGTGAAAGTCAAGGTTTCGTACCATGACTTCGCGTAGCGATCATGCATGACCCGCAAAACGTCCTCACCACTTCGGACGTCTTCGGCATGAGCCATAGTCAAGCTCAACAGGATTAGTAAAGGCAACTGCAGCCGTGTAAGATTCATATGAGCCTTTCGGAAACCCTTCGCAAGTTGGGCCTCATCCTGTAGGCCATCCAAGCTTAGACGAAGGAAAGCCGTAAACGTCCACCTTGGTTGACCAAGGTGCAAGTGAAGTCTCCGCAATTGGAATCGGACATCAATTCCTCAGTGTCTTCCCCGTCTTCAGCGTGTACTGAATCCTCTCCTGCGTTTTCTTCTCACCACAAAGCGACTTGAAGCCTTCGCGCTCGAGGTCAAGGATGTACTGTTCGCTCACGGGCGTGCCAGGGGTAATGTTGCCGCCGCAAAGCACTTCGGCGATCTTTGTGCCGAGCTTCACTTCGTAGTCGGTGATGTAATCTCCCTGGCGCATCATGTGGGCGCCCATCTTGAGCGTGGCCAGAAGGTTCTCGCCGGGGGCGGGGATGTCGGTGCGGGGGACGGGAGGCTCGTATCCAGCGCGGACGAGTTCAAGGGCACGGATCTTGGCATCGGAAAGCACGCGCTCGCGGTTCATGGTGATGCGGTCGGCGTCGCTGAGGAAGCCGAGGGCGCGGGCCTCGTGCGCCGAGGTTGCGACCTTGGCGGTGGCAATGGCCTCGAACGCGCGTTTCATGGCGTCCAGCATCTCGATGGATCCCACAAGCGCGTCGCCGGAACCTTTGCCGCCGCGCGCGGCAGCGGCACCGTCGACGGCACGCAGCAGCATTTCTTTGCAGCCTCCGCCGCCGGGGAGCAGGCCAACGCCGACCTCGACCAAGCCTGTATAGAGCTCGGCGTGAGGCTGGCGGGCCGTGGCGTGCAGTGAGATTTCCGTGCCGCCGCCCAGGCACAGACCGAACGGCGCAGACACAACTGGTTTGGACGAGAACTTGATGGCCTGCGTCATGCCCTGGAACTGGCGGATGGCGAGGTCCACGTCATCCCACTCTTCTTCCTGCACACTCATCAGCAGCAGCATGAGGTTGGCGCCGACCGAAAAATTCATAGCGTCGTTGGTGATGACGAAGGCGTCGAAGTTGTCGCCGGGGCCGCCGGGCTTCAGGGTTTGCAAGATGAGGCTGACAATGTCGGCGCCGAGCGAATTCATCTTGCTATGGAACTCGATGCAGGCGACGCCGTCGCCAATATCGATCAGCGATGCGCCGGAGTTTTTCTTGACCACGCCGTTGGATTTCTTTGCGACCGTAACCGACCATACCCCGGCAGGAACCTCGACTGGTTTCCAGTTGCCAGTTTTCAGTTCCCAGTACTTGCGACCCGAGGCGGCTTTGGGATCGTCGCCGTACCAGGATTTCTGGCCTGAGGCGAGCAACTTCTCAACATTAGCCGCGACCGGCTTGCCTTCTTTCTTCATGCGGGTGACGTTGGCTTCTATACCGGCGGCGTCCCAGAGTTCGAAGGGGCCGAGTTCCCAGTTAAAGCCGAGGCGCATGGCGCGGTCGATTTCAACGATCGAGTCGGAAATCTCCGGCACGCGATTGGCGGAGTACGTCCACAAATCTGACAGAGCTGCCCATAGGAATGCTCCCGCTTTGTCGCCCTTCGGCTCACTGCCCTCAAGACCGAGCAGCGTGCGCAGGCGCGCGCCCGTGTCTTCGATGTTCTTCGCCATGTCAAGCGCTGCGAACTTCGGTTTCTGCCGGGCGTGGTATTCGAGTGTCTTCCAATCGAGGGCCATGCGTTCCTCTTCCTTGCCTTCGCCCTTCACCTTCTTGTAAAAGCCGCCCTTGGTTTTATCGCCCAGCAATTGGCGCTGCAGCATCTGAGTGAAGAAATCGGGCAAGCGAAGATCGCTGCGTTCGTCGTGGACGTTCGAGGTCATATTGCCAACCACATGACCCAGGATGTCCAACCCGACCAAATCAATCGTGCGAAAAGTTGCCGACTTCGGCCAGCCGACGGCCTGTCCCGTCAGCGCGTCGACTTCCTCGATGGTGAGGCCCAACTCCTGCATTATCCGCATCACGTTCAACACCGAAAATGTCCCGATGCGGTTAGCGATGAAGTTGGGCGTGTCTTTGGCGAGGACAACGCCTTTCCCCAGGCGCACATCGCAGAACTGCGAGACGGCGTCGATTGCCGCGCGATCGGCTTCCGGCGTGGGTATAAGTTCCAGCAGGCGCATGTAGCGCGGCGGATTGAAGAAGTGCGTGCCGAACCACGAGCGCCGGAAGTCGTCGGAGAAGCCCTCCGAGATTTTTCCCACGGGCAGGCCGCTGGTGTTTGTGGTGACGATGGTGCCGGGCTTGCGGATGGCTTCAATTTTGCGAAGCAACGCCCGCTTGATATCGAGGTTCTCGACCACTGCCTCAATGATCCAGTCCACCTCAGCCAGCTTCTTGAGATCGTCGTCGAAGTTGCCGACAGTGACGAAGCGGGCGAGCGAAGTATCCATGAAGGCCGCGGGCTTGGATTTTTTGGCGGCTTCAATACCGGCAGCCGCGATCTTGTTCCGCGCGGCAGCGCCGGCGCCGGCCGGAACATCTCCCGGAACGATGTCGAGCAGGTAGCTGGGGACACCGGCGTTGGCGAATTGCGCGGCGATGCGGGCGCCCATGGTTCCGGCGCCGAGAATGGCGACTTTATTAATCCGCTTCATGAATTAGCCTCGAAGAAAGACTCCAGTACCCTTTGACTGCGCTCAGGGCAGACAGAGGGCACAGAGGACCATAGGGTAAAACGACCAATCGCCCCTATGGCAGTTTATCCACCGCCCAGTCGTTGTTGCCAGTGTTCACAACAATAATGCTGGAGAAGCGGCGGCGGGTGTGATTGTTTTTCGAAATGGTGACAAGGACGACGGGGAACTCATAGCGTCCATCCTTCATCAGCTTGCCGCGTCCGATTTCATAAGCGGAGGGGGCGGGGTTGGAGAGAAAGCTCTCGACAACGTCCGTGGTCGCTTTTTCCTTGGCATTGCTGGTGAGCAGCACCATTCCGTTCTCGACGTCGTCCGATTGCCAGGCCTGAAGGAAGTGGTCGACGGCGGCAAGGGCCGCAACATAGCCGGGGTCCAGAGCAGGAGCAGGCCGAGTCTTGGCGGCCAAGGGCGTTAGCAGCAGTGCTGTGCCGAGAATGAGTGACAGCCACCGAAAGGAGAAGGCAGGACGCCTTCCCGACAACCGGGGGGCCGCTAGCGCTACGGGATGCGGAGCTTCGCGTAAGAGCATGGAAGCATTATGGGGCAAAGAGTGGCGTAGAGAGAGTGGCACAGAAGGAATCCGTGAATGTTTCCTCGCCTAGAGTTCGGCGTGTGCTTTCAAGTAATCTAGCGCGCGCCGAGCCATTTGTTTCTCTCCTGTGTAGGCGAGCAGCGTTGGGGCCTCTTCCAGGTGGACCCAACGGGCGCGGGCGACTTCAATTCGCATTTCGGGTGCAATATCGTTGATGCGACCCGAGCGGTAGCGCATCAGGTAGAAGCTCACAATTTTGAAAACACGCTGGCCGTCACCCCACGCGCGGGTGTATACGTATTTGCTGTCGCCAAGCTTGGTTACGAGATCTGCGGTCACACCGGTCTCCTCGTGAACCTCCCGGAGCGCGGTTTCGAGCGGCTTCTCACCGGGATCCACCAGGCCCTTGGGTAGGGTTAGCACACGTCTGCGCCTTCCAACGGAGTGTCTGGATCGATCTGCCTTAGGTCGATCTGTCTTAGATTGATCCTCCTTAAATTGACTCGCTGCGGCGCGGGCGGGTTCCGTGGGTGGCTCAATGGCGGCCATCCACCAGGCTCCATCGCGCTTCCGGATCACCACCCCTCCGGCAGATATCTCGCGCACCATATAGTCGGCAAGTTAGCAGGATTACAGGAGTTAGTCATCCTCCCCGGGGAGGGGTAACACCCCGGTAACGAGAACCTGGTTACCGCGTTACCCCTATAGCACTAAAGAGGTCTGCAGCTTTCCCCGAGATAGTGGCATCCTAGAGAGGTAGGTGGGGTTCCCGCAAGCGGGGACGTGGAGTTCCGGTGAAGAGTCTTGGCAAGATCATCCGGTCAGTACAGGCCTTTGGACGGGAACTCTCCGGCAAGGGCCCTGCCGCCGAGCCACGGGTTCCTGCGATCGGCGTGGCGCTCGGTGGCGGTTTTGCGCGAGGCATGGCGCATATCGGAGTTCTGAAGGTTCTTGAACAAGAAGGAATCCCGATCCGCTTCATCGCGGGCACCAGCGTGGGCGCGCTGATCGGTGCCGCCTACTGCAGCGGCCTCTCCATCGACGAACTCGAAAAAGTCGCGCACTCGGTTCGCTTCACCACCTTCGCCCGCTGGACGGTCTCGCGTTACGGTTTCGCTTCCAACGACCGGATGGTCTCATTCCTCACCCGCACGTTGAAGGTAAAGACGTTCGAAGAGTTGCGCATCCCTCTCGGCGTCACCGCGACTGACTTTAACAGCGGCGAAGGCGTGGTCTTTCATTCTGGTTCGATCATCGATCCGGTGCGCGCCAGCTGCGCGTATCCTGGAATGTTTCTGCCGGTCGAAATTCGGGGCCGCTACTTGGTGGATGGCATGCTGTCGCATCCGGTGCCCGCGGCGCCGCTGCACGAAATGGGCGCGGACCGGGTGATCGCGGTGCATTTGAGGGGACAGTGGTCAAGAAATGGCGCGCCGCGGCATCTTTTTGACGTGATTGGACAATCCTTCGCCATCGCCCAGGACCAGATGAGCCATCTCTGGCGAGGCGCCGCGGACGTGGTCGTCGAACCCGATGTGGCCGGCTTCGCCTACGATGACTTCAAGCGGGCTGGCGAACTGATCAGCGCCGGAGAAGTGGCCATGCGGAAGGTTCTGCCGGAAGTGCGCAAGTGGCTGGAAACACCGATAGAGACGTCAGTCGCGCCCGCGAAAGCACGTCCTGCGGTGGCGCGTCCCGCGCCCATGCCCGCGGACTAAGACTGACCTTACCGTTGCAATAAAATTAGGGTTGGAAGTTGTCTAACGGGACGAGAAGAGGAGTGTAGCCGCTGGTTGACACAGCCCAGTTTACGTCTGTGCGGACAACTATTACTCCCGGAATCTCGCGGCTGAGGTGTATGCCGGAGAATGGCTTTAATTTTGGAATCGGATACTGCTTATCTTGCTTCCCGTCTGGTCCAAAATGATAGACCGCGCGCCATGTGATTGCCCAGAAGCCGCTATCCGCCGGGACTAATCCATAGAAAGCCTCTGTCTGTTTGCTCCCCGAGTTGCCTTTTGTCTGCTCTTCTGAAACCAGCGTCACACGATCGCCGCATACTCTGAGTAGGCGGCCGTCTGACCTGAACAAGTGGACCAAGCCAACCGTGGCAAGCACGCAGTCGCTATTCTGAGGATCGGCAATTACACCCGTTACTGGGTCACAGTCGCTGTTTAGGGGGCCACTGCAAAGTCCCTTATCATCGCGGCGCTCGACTTTCGTGATCTCGCCGGTTGTGGTGTCTACCCGCTGCAGGCCTCCTCCCCACTCTCCCATATTCATTCCTACATAAATACTACCGCCCACCCTCGGCTTGGCGATCGCTGCTTGCACGCCAAGGCGGAAATTGCCTTTCAGGCTGACAGAACGCCAGGAGTGATCTGGAGACATTACCCGAACTGTCCTTTCGGACACCACGGTAGGAATACCCCCACTTAAGAGCAGAGCGAACGGGACATCGCTGCCGGCCGATTCGAACCGTCCCACATCTTCGAAGGCATCCTTTTTCCAGATCGAGACAATGAACTTTTGCTGGCTCGAAGCCGACCTTCGTAGAACCCAGAGGTCGTCGCCATCCTTTTCAAGATCGAGGGTTCCAACCTCAAAGTGGACCTTCCTGGATTGGTCTGCGAGTCCAACAGATACAAGCCCACCGGACCTGTCACCGCGTGCATTCTTCCCCATCGTCCCACGGAGCCACAGTCTTCCCTTGAGGGCAACGCCTTTGGCAATTCTCTCGCCAAGCACCGGATCGGTTGAGCTGGATTGAGAATCTGATGAATCGGGGTGAGCCGATGCCGTAAAAGCGGATAGCGACAGTAGCATCAATGCGATCCGGCGGGCTTTCCATGCTTTCACTAAGGGTTTCATTTCTACCTCGCGTGTCGGCGGAAACTCAGCTATTCATTCTAACGTCGGATCGGACGGCATAAGCAGTCTTGCGTTTCGTTGACTAGCCCCTCCCACCCACGTAAGATTTTGCTTCCAGTGATCGGGCAGACCATCTCGCACTACCGATTGATCGAGAAGCTCGGCGGTGGGGGCATGGGCGTTGTCTACAAGGCTGAAGACATAAAACTGCACCGCTTTGTGGCCTTGAAATTCCTGCCCGATGAAGTGGCCAAGGATCCCCAAGCCCTGGCCCGTTTTCAGCGCGAGGCCCAGGCCGCGTCCGCTCTGAACCATCCCAACATCTGCACCATTTACGAAATTGATGAGCAGGGCGGCCAAGCTTTCATTGCCATGGAGTTTCTGGACGGCCTCACGCTCAAGCACGCCATCGGCGCGCGCCCGCTCGAGACCGACACGCTGCTGCAACTCGCCATCGAAATTGCCGATGCGCTCGACGCCGCCCATGCCGAAGGCATTGTCCACCGCGACATCAAGCCGGCCAACATCTTCGTCACCAAGCGCGGGCACGCCAAGATCCTCGACTTTGGACTGGCGAAAGTGATGGCCGGCGGTTCGTCCAACAAAATGGTCGGAGCCACTCAAACCATGGACTCGGCGCACCTTACCAGCCCCGGCACAATGCTGGGCACTGTGGCCTACATGTCTCCCGAACAGGTGCGTGGCCGGGATCTCGACGCCCGCAGTGATCTGTTTTCATTCGGCGCTATCCTCTACGAGATGGCCACCGGTGATGTGCCCTTCCACGGAGAGAGCTCGGCGGTGATCTGCGAAGCCATCATGAATCGTGCGCCGGTCGCAGTCGTGCGGCTCAATCACGACGTCCCAGCGAAGCTGGAAGACATCATCAACAAGGCCCTCGAGAAAGATAACAACCTGCGCTACCAGCACGCCTCGGAAATGCGCAGCGACTTGCAGCGCCTGAAGCGAGATACGGACACGGGACGGATGGCGTTGCCGACATCCGAGGCAAACCAGCAAACGGGCGTTGCGGCAGGATCACGCAGTTCTGGTCAACGCAGCGCCGTGAGCGCAGTCCGGGCAACCCTACCTGAGGACAAGAAACATTCCGACAAAGTGATCGGCTTAGTGCTTGCCGCAGTTACGGTCGTAGCCCTCGCCACTGGCCTATGGTTCTTCAAGCAGCGCCCCGCGCCCGTCAGCACCGCCAGCCAGAAAACGGTTGCCGTGCTGCCTTTGCAGAACCTGGGAGCCGACAAGGATTTGGATTTTCTGCGCCTTGCCCTGGCTGATGAAATCGCAACCTCGCTCAGCTACGTTCGCTCGCTGACCATCCGGCCGTTTGCCACGACCAGCAAGTACGACTCTCCCACGCAGGACTTGCAGGAAGCCGGCCGCGCGATGCGCGTGAGCGATGTCATCACCGGACATTTTCTGAAGGAAGGTTCGCAGCTTCAGATCACGCTGGAAGCCATCGACGTCGAAAACAACCGTACCCTCTGGCGCGACACCATGACGGTCGCCGCTCCCGACATGATTGCCATGCGCGGCCAAATCACGGCAAAGGTTCGCCAGGGACTGGTTCCTGCTCTCGGCGCCGGAACCAACTCTGCGGAAGGCGCGACGCGTCCGAAGAACGAAGAGGCCTACGACCTGTACTTGCGCAGCATCTCAATGCCGCATGATCCCCAGCCCAACAAAGATGCCATCGCCATGTTGGAGCGGGCCGTCGGTCTAGACCCAACCTACGCGCCGGCGTGGTGCTATCTCGGAGTTCGCTACCATTACGATGCCGCCTATTCTAACGGGGGCGAGGCGATGTTGCAGCGCTCGAATTCCGCGCTGGAACGAGCGCTCAGCCTGGATCCCAATTACGTCGTCGCAGCCACTTGGCTGACTGACAATCGGGTCGAAAGAGGTGAGCTAACCAGGGCCTACAGCGAGGCAAAGGCGCTGGTGGAGCGGCATCCTGAGAGCGCAGCGGCCCACTTCTCTTTGGCCTATGTCCTTCGCTATGGGGGAGCCATCGAGGAATCAGCGCATGAGTGCGACGCAGCCCTGGCACTGGACCCGGGAAACTATAGCCTTCGCTCTTGTGCCTTTACCTTCGACCAGTCTGGGAAACTACGCGCGGGCGATGGATTTTCTTCAGCTCGATGCCGGGTCGGAATGGGTAGAGAACAACATCATGCGGCACTACCTTCGCGATGGAAAGTTAGCGCAGGCCAGGGAAGTCGTCGACAAACGCAAAGCTACAAATCAATTCGGCTTCCAGATGATGGCGGCGTGCATCGAAAACCCGTCGTCGCCTGATATGGCAGCCGCCGTCCGGGACGTGGTGGCCACGAGACTCGCCGATCCCGACCCCGAACCGCGTTATGTTGTTGCAGGCGACCTTGTTTTCTGCGGGCGGAAAGACGCAGCCGTGCAACTGCTTAAGAGTGCGATCGCCGGGAACTTTTGCGCCTACACCGGCTTGCAGAACGATTCCCTGTGGACGAAGCTGCGAGGCACGCCTGAGTTCAATGAGATACTCTCAGCCGCGAAGAAATGCCAGTCCGATTTCCTCGCAGAAAGATCGAAAGCCTCACCCTGAAGTGCGGAGCAGTCCTAGTTCAATCCCGTCATGGGTAGCAGCGAAGGGACGACCCTGGCTTGACCCCGAGCGGCCGAAAGGCATATGATAATGTCTAGTCAGACTAGTCATATATTGGAGGCATTCCGCTGCCGAGATCCCTCAAAACACGCAGTCCCGAAGTTGCCGCCACTTCGTCCAGCCTGAAGACCGCTGGCGAGTCCTGGCAGATCCAAAGTGCCAAGGCTCGGTTCAGTGAAGTATTCCGCAAGGCACGTACTGAGGGGCCGCAGCGCATCACGCGGCAGGGCAAGGAGGGTGTGATCATGGTAGCCGAGGAGCAATTCGACCGACTGGTGGGTAAGTCACGTCAGCCAAAGAACATTGTGGACTTTTTCCGGCAATCGCCGCTGGTGGGCCTGGAACTTGACCTGAAGCGCGACCGCAGCCCGGCACGCAAGATCGATCTATGAGTGGGTTTCTGCTGGATACGAATTGCATCTCCGAACTGATCCGTAGCCAGCCGGAACCCCGCGTCATGGATTGGATGAGGGCGGCGGATGAGAGCCTGCTCTACCTGAGCGTTCTGACGCTCGGCGAGATCCGGAAGGGCGTGGCCACCCTTGCTCAGAGCAAACGCCGAACTTACCTGGAGAGCTGGCTCGAATTAGATCTGCAAGTTCGATTTTCTGGAAGAATTCTGGCGATCAATAATGCGGTTGCGGATCGATGGGGATGGCTGACTGCCGAGGCCGAACGTAAGGGATGGCCTCTGGCGGCGATCGACGGTTTGCTGGCCGCGACTGCGCTTCACCACAACCTTACGGTCGTCTCCCGCAACGTCAGCGACTTCGCTCACACGCACGTGCCAATTCTGAACCCCTGGGAAGCGTGACATCCAACTTACGCGGCCCCTACTCTTTCCGCCTCCTCGCAAATCCTCTTCCATGCCCGTTCCACGTGCCGGGCCACCGTATTGGTCTGGCCAACGCAAAGGCGCAGGGTGAATTTCCCGTTCAGCTTGGTGTGAGTTAGAAAGAGGTCGCCGCTGCGGTTCAGGCGGTCCATGATAGTTTGATTCGCCTCGTCCCCTCCTTTGTGGCGGAAGCAGACCAGGTTCAGCGGCACCGGTGCCGCAAGTTCAAAGTTCTTATCGTCGCGCACCCAGCCCGCGAACTGCTGCGCGAGTTGCACGTGACGGCGAATGTGATGCTGCAAGCCTTCCACGCCGTAGTGGCGGATCACGAACCACAACTTCAGCGAGCGGAAACGCCGGCCGAGCTGGATGTGCCAGTCGCGATAGTCGATCACCGCGCCCGATTCCGTGGCCTGGTTCCGCAGATATTCCGGCAAGATGCTCAGCGTCTGGATCAGCGCCTTGCGGTCCGCGACCCAGAAGCAGTTGCAGTCGAAATTGGTGAACATCCACTTATGCGGATTGAAGTTGTAACTGTCGGCGAACTCGACTCCGTTTTGCAGGTGGCGGAACTCAGGGCAAAGCGCCGCGGTGCCTGACATGGCTGCATCCACGTGCAGCCACAGATTGTGCTGGCGGCAGACCCGCGCGATCTCGGCGATCGGGTCCATCGCATTCGAGGATGTCGTACCGACGGTGGCGCAAACAAAGCAGGGAAGCAGGCCGGCACGCTTGTCGGCGTCAATCTGGCGCGCGAGCGCGTCTGGGCGCATGGCGAAATTTTCGTCCACTTCGATCAGGCGCAGATTGGAGACACCGATCCCCGCGATCATCGCCGCCTTTTCCAGCGATGAGTGCGTTTGCGAAGACGCGTACGCGACAATACGCCCGTCGCATCCTTTTTGATTACTGGTGTAGTTGGTGGCTCGCTCTCGAGCGGCCAGCAGGGCGCACAGTGCGGCGCTTGACGCGGTATCTTGAATAACGCCGCCGCCCGTGTTCGACGATAGAAACTTTTCCGGCAAGCCGAGCATGGGCACCAGCCAGTCGAGCACATGCGTTTCGAGTTCCGTGCAAGCCGGACTGGTCGACCACAGCATCCCCTGCACGCCAAGACCGGAAGAGAGAAGGTCGCCGAGGATTCCGGGGCCCGAGGCGTTGCAGGGGAAGTAGGCGAAGAAATTCGGCGACTGCCAGTGCGTGACTCCAGGAAGAATCAGCTTCTCGACGTCCTGCAGCAAGGCTTCGAACGGCTCTCCGTGCGCGGGAGCATTCGCCGGAAGCGAGGCGCGGATCTGTCCCGGCTTCGCCTGCGAGAGCACAGGGAACGATTCGATGCGGGAGTGGTAGTCGGCGATCCAGTTGACCACGGCGTGGCCGTAGCGGCGGAATTCGTCGGGCGTCATGTGAAAGGATTTTTCGTCGGACATTGTCCTCCAGGAGATCAAGAGCGATGTGAACCGGCAATGCTACGCGTTTCGCAAGCGTCCGAAGTACAGCCGCGTCTTGTACTCAAAGGCGACCCGGCCTTCGACGGCACACGTATCGAAGATGCGGCGCAGGTCTCGCAGCATGGGCGGGTGTTGCGGATGGTCCGGCCCGGGCACATAGGACGACGAAAGTAGCCGGCCTTCAACTCCGGCGTAGTCGAACTCCTGGCGCATCGGAAACACACGCTCGTGAAACGGAGCGGGATCGAAGAACTCATTAACCGCGTCGGTTGTGCGCTCGTGGCGAACGTCCTGGTAGTCGGTACCGAACTTGAGCAGCAGTTGCTCATAATCGCGCAGGAATGCCGTCGAATCCGTGAGGCGCTCATTCCACAGCAGCACCAGCCAGCCGCCAGGCTTCAGGATGCGGACGAACTCGCGCCTGGCCCGCTCGCGCTCGAACCAGTGCGCCGCCTGCGCTGCGGTGACGAAGTCCGCGCTCTGACCTGCCAGCATGGTGGCCTCTGCGGTTCCCGCAACGCTGGCGAACGTCGGGAACGCTGCCAGTAGGCGCTCGCCTGCCACACGCATCTCGGCATTGGGCTCGACGCCGAAGACCCGGTTGCCATTTTCCAGCAACAAACGAGTCCAGATGCCAGTGCCGGAAGCGATGTCCGCAACCACGTGGCCAGCCGTCAAGCCGCATTCGGCTTTTAGTTCCTGCATAACCTCGGGCGGATATCCCGGCCGGTAGCGCCCATAGTTTTCGACGCGATCGGAGAAACGGCTGGTGGCGTTAGAGGCAGGCATAGAGCTTCAAAGTGGCAAGTTTTTTCATCTTGCCAGAAAGCCATTTTAATTGCAGGATAGCTATGTTGTCCTTCCCCGCCGGGCTCCCTTGCGCCTCACAGCCCGAACGACTTCGGTAGAGAATTAACAAAACAAAAGGGAAATCCTCCTCCAGCGTCAAGTGCGATACCATTCCAACTAGCCATGAAAGTCTCGATTGCATGAGAGTTGTCATCAAAGTCGGCACCAGCCTCATCGCTCCCGGCGGTCAGATCGACGCGAACCTGCTGCGCGCCATGGTGGATCAGTTCGATCTCAGCAAGAACGAGTACCTGATCGTCACTTCGGGCGCGATCGCGGCGGGCATGTCCGGACTGGGACTGCGCAAGCGCCCCAGCGGCGTTCCCGGTATGCAGGCCTGCGCGGCCGTTGGGCAAAGCAAGCTGATGCACACCTACGAGCGCCTGTTCTTCGGCAAGAAGGTGGTGGCGCAACTCCTGCTCTCGAGCGACGACTTCACTTCGCCGGTTCGTTACCGCAATTTGCAGAACGCTCTGGCCGAACTGCTTTCGCTGGGTGTAGTTCCCATTGTGAATGAAAACGACAGCGTCT